>Ga0137386_10000026_pt1 | contig 51778 bp, 82 predicted proteins | sample SagtaG_4_FD_104910 | JGI IMG/M metagenome (GOLD analysis project Ga0137386, IMG submission 104910) | Vadose zone soil microbial communities from Sagehorn Ranch, Mendocino, California, USA - Sage2_R_100_16 metaG | ecosystem: Environmental > Terrestrial > Soil > Vadose zone | place: USA... | reverse complement strand
GTCAGAGTGCTCGTTTCCAAGACCGAGAAGAATTAATACCCGTGCGTCCGGAGCACGATGAGTTTGCCAATGGTGGTTTTGAGCGATTGTGCGAAGGATTTCTTGAGTTTCGTGCCAAGTCTTGCCGGGCGCATAACCGTGGTCGATGAGGGCCACTTGAATTTGTTTGATGCGTTTCATGTCCGGTTGTGTCTGTCTTGCGCGACAGGTGATAGGTGCGAGAATCCACCAAATCAATAAACCAACCACTATACCGAAAATGAACCATAACCAACGAGGGAATCGACCATCCCAACGCGGCGAGGAAGAATACCACTGAGTTGGTCCAGAAGGAGGATAATGAATTTTATACGAAGACCAACCCGGGATTATTGCTGTCATGTCTTCGTATTTCATTTCTTCTCTTCTTTCATGTACTCAATTTCCTCGAATGGTACACAGTATTTATCGTCGTCAAAGTAGTAACCAAGTCTACGAACTTCCTTCATTGAATCCTCTACACTGCTCGCAACAAGAAGAGTTACATTGTGGTCGCCGCTTTTTGATTGGATATAGACTCTCATGTTTTATTTTTCTCCTAATTCTTCGATGACCCCAATGATTTCAGAAACGAAAAGGACTACGAAAGCGTAAAACAAGAACGAGGCGAGGAAGGGGTCGTCGCTGTGTATTGTGGAGAACGCACCGACCGCGTACCCGAAGAGTCGGATAGTGCTTTTGATGAAACTGATTTTCTTATGTATGCTCATCGAACCATTCCTTTATGGCACTTGCAATCGCAAGGCCGGGTTAGTGGTTTGCCGTCTAATTTGCATCCGCATCGTTGACAAACCGAAGCTTTCAAAACTGATGTGCTTGACTTCGCTACCGGATTATTAGGAAACTGATACGGTTCTTCCGGAAAAACAGTGGCTTCTGCTAAATCCGCCCGCCAAATAGGATAGACAATTTTACGCCCATTTGCGGTTCGGTCTTCTTTGGGTCTTTTGTCTTCCATATGTATTTCTAATCTTTATACGGGTCAAATTCGTCTTTGCCAGCCATCGCGACCCCGACCGGTGTCAATCTGTGAAGAATTTTAACAGTTGCCGCGTGCTCTGTCAAGACATCTTCCAATCGTTTATAACAGTCTGGACTCTCATCAACTCCTGCACCACGAAGCACAACGTCGGCACGCATCAGCCAACTATTCATCATATTTTGACTAACTCTGCCAGGACGAATACAAACACCATTTTTATACTTGCCCTTAGCTTCCATGCGACCCATGACACGACCTGCGCCATGCACAGTCGAACAAAGGGATAAACGACGATGTTCATCAGTCTCAGGGCCGTAGTCCGACCACTGTGTTCCTTCTAATATAACAGATTGTTCACCCATGGAGCCGCCGACGAATCCCTTCTGACCGGGGAACGCCGGGGTCGCGCCCTTACGCACAACCCAAAGATGTACACCTTCATGGACCTCGCGCCACGCGAAGTTGTGATGATTGTGAACTTCGTCAAGAATTTGAGCCCCGAGAATTTTAGCGACTCGGGAACAAACCCAATCGCGGCCTGCGTAAGCGTATTGACCGGCTAGTTGCATAGCGCCGATATAGTCGTCGCCTAGCTGAGTCTCCACACTAATGATAGCAGGCTCTACGTCCATGCCATCTTTGGCTCCGGCTTGTTCTAGGTAATAAGTCGCGGTCTTGTGTCCGAGTCCTCGACTTCCGAAATGAACACCAATCCAGACGCGGTCATTCTCATCTGTAAAGAGGTCTACGTAATGATTCCCAGACCCAACTGTGCCTAATTGATTGCGAGCCAAATCTTTCAATCCAGAAACACCGGGCAGCTTCCAAAGGTCAGAATCAAACAACTCGTGGTCCACGCTTTCGTTGTTCTTACGACCGACTCCGAAAGCGATGATTTTCCAAACGTCATCCATGATAGTGGAAATAGAAGCACGTAAGTCGTCGCCACGCATATCTGTCAAAACAGCTTTGTTGCCGCAGCCAATGTCGTAGCCCACGCCGCTAGGCGAAATATGGTCACGATAAGCGACGACCCCACCGATGGGTACGGCATATCCTTTATGATTGTCGGCCATAAGGGTGACGTAATCTGCTGTCTTCAAACAAGTTTTAATCTGCGAAAGAGCGCCGGGGTCCGCTTCCCCCCACACTGGAATTCCGTCGATAATTTTCATATTACCAGCACCAAGCCGCATGATGATGAAATGTTCCGCCACACAATATGCACGGAGTTATCCAATCAATATTCAAAATTCTCCATTTAATCATTCTGCCTCCAACCAACAAGTGAACTTTTCCCAACTTTTCGATTTGGTGTCAATTACGTTTGTACATTTCGAGTCCGGCCACAAAATATGAACCGTCTGACCGGCTTGAATAATCTCACCTTCTTCGCCATCGAGCCTTACGATAGAGCCTTTGGGAAGTGTGGCTAGTTCAGCGCATGTCATATCGCCAACCACCCTCTCGCTCTAATGAGCCACAATTGAGCCGTGACCACTAGATTCTGACTGTACACCATCAAAAATACGATGTTGTCCGGTCGAAACAGCCCATGTTGCGGACAAAAAAGAAATTCAAACATTTTTCCTTTTCTTTAGGTAAGTTCGAACCGCTTCTATAAGCAGCATTATAATACTTATGATACTTGCAACAATGCCTAATAAAAATAACCCGATGAGAAAATGCCTCATCGCGGATACGCATTCAATTTCGCGAACGGATTCTCGTGAGTCTTGGTATTTTCGAGCACCGTCAGCATTACAGAGGCTATTCCAGCGGTTAAAAGACAAGTATCGCGAGGAGTCTTGGCTTGCTGCCGCAGTTCGCTACGAAGTTGACGAAAGCTCATGCCTTTGACTTTTTTGTCGTACATCTTCAAATCAGCTTGTTTTTGCTTAGTCGCTTCTTGTTTTGCGGCCATTTCAGTGGCTTGCAAAACCGCGTCTACTTGAGTTGCTGCTTTCTGCTTCTTTTCGCTCATCCCTTACTCTCCTCTATTGGTTTCCAAAACGTCGGTTCATAATATACATAAAATGAATCATCTGGCACAAACCATAGCCGACCCCGTCGTTTCATTTGGATTACATGCCCGGAGGAATTCATCGTGTTTACTACTAAATCGTCCGGAGGTAATTTATCTTGTGGACTAAACCAATTTTGTTCGCTCACGGTTTCCTCTTTCTATGACGTTGGGTAGGCTACCGACCAAGTGCTACAAAACATTCCTCGTAATTGAGGCATACCGACATGACCGGTAAGGAAATATCGTTGAAATCGATGCAGTGGTTTTCCTTCGTTGTCGAGAACAGGTTCGTTGCCGCTGAATTTCACGACCTGCTTTTCTAGCTCGGTGCCGTTCTTTCGCAGGTCATCGAACAGCCGGTCGCGCTGGTCTTTGTCGGTCGTTGTGATAATCTCCATTGCCATTAGCTTTTTCCTTTCCCTTTTGGTTCTTCGTCTTTTTCAATCGTCTTTTTGAAATACATACGCGCCGCTTCATGCCACACCACCACACCTTCCGGTTTCATAAAACCGGGTGCGGCAGAGCTACCCAACGCACGCAACTGGTCAAGCGCATTAAGCACCTGTATGGTATCAAATAGGCCGGTATAAAGCACGGGCACGACGCCACAGCATGCTGGACGTACTGTATCATCAGACCATCGGCTAGTGTTGAATAGACTAAATCGTTTTTCCTTTAATCCATAATTGCGCTGGATGCCAAGACCCCACCATTCACCAAAATGTTGCCCGACGCCCAGTTTGAGTAATTCTTCCTTGTTGGCGTGCGCCCATTTTGCGAAACCGAAATTATCATCTTGTGGCGTTATCCAACGTGTGCGCGAGCCAATTAAAAAATCCCCCGTTTCAGTGATAACGATGCTGGCATTGGTGCCGTCAATTTTTTCCGTAATAACACAATTACGGGACAGTCGAGAGATTTTATTAAATTCAACGAAGTCCATATTCGCTCACCACTTCACCGAGAGTCGCCATTACACCCCCAACTTCTCCTATATTGTACACGAATATAGCGAGCTTTGTCAAATCCTTAACATCATTGGTTGAATTTTCAGCGAATCCTAAAGGACCGCCCTTATCGAATTTGACGGCATAATTTTCGGTCGGCGTACTCTTCAACGTGGACTTGGATAACCACGATTCAAGAACTACCCCAGCCCCATGGACGGGATGTGTTACTTTGTCTCCAATTTCAAATTTCATGCTATCCTCCTCACTTTATCACCGCTCTTTAATGTGATTTCATCTCCGCAAATGGCCCGTACTTCATCACCTTCAACTATCGTCTCGCATCCGTCGTTGAGCCGAACTTTGATTTTAGGCCCCTCCCATTTCGGAAGATTGACAGTGGAGGGGTCGCTGACTTTTCCAAGAACCCACCATTCAAATCCGTCCTTAGTGAGTGCCATGAGATACCCATCGCTCATAACATATTGGGAGTCTAGTCTATGTGTTTGACGAACATCGTCTAATGCAAGCAGTTCTTTCGTTGTTTCAAACTCAACGGTAGGAGGCATTGGGGCACCATCCATGAAACCGAGATTGCGATAGGGCTTATAGCTGTTCACAGAGCTTCTCTTGTCCAATAACTGCCCTCGACGACCAATTTCACGCCAGCCTCCCCTTTTTGTTTTTGCTCTTTAAATCATAGTATCTGAAAATCTCAGATGTTATAAGAGACAGAGAAAACCCCAAAATAATTAATTTTAAGCCCCAAATCATACAGTCTCCCGTGTCCAATAACCACCTTCGACGACCGATTCCCCACCGACCCAACGCTGCTTTGGTCGAGTTGAGTTCTTCGCTCTCCGTTGCTCTGCGTAAAGGTCCGCGCTGCGAGGATTTTTACGGCGGCGGTGGTCTTTCGATTTTGTTGCTATTGCTGTGACTGGTTGAGCCATATTTCCTCCTACCAAAACTTCTTAACGAAATGGATAATAACATACGCCATTCCGCCATAAATTAAAAATGGAATAGAAACAACGAAAGAAGCAAGAGCCACCACTGCACAAATTTTTAAGAAGTCTTTCATATTCTTCCTATGATACATGAATTCCCGCTGCTGTCAAGACCTTTGTTGAATAGTCATCGGTCTTGTTTCCAAATCCATTGTAGGCGTGGAGCCCCTGCTTCAAGCCATATCTACGCACATTTGATGCAAGAATTGACGCGCCAGCCCTCAAGTTAAACTCCGGGTTAAGCAATTGGGCTTTGGTGAACTTCCAAACCCTCGTGTTAGGTTGTGTTAAACCTATACTGCCATCTCTCGAAGTCGCGCTCGAATTACAAGATGACTCAACAAAGACGAGGGCCGCGAGGATACGAGGCGGAACCCCATAATCAATCGCTGCTCGCCCCGTCTCAATGGCGAAGGTCGAACGGCATCCGTTACGATGGTATATTGCCCGGGCGGTAGCGGCTGCACGAAGGTATTGCTTTTCAAGCTGCTCATGTTTCATCTCCTTTCGAATGCTTTGTTCGGTCGGAAGTTGAATTTTAATAGGTTTCGGAGTAATTGGAGTAGTCAGCATCCATATAAACCAAAGTACCGCCGCTACACAAATAACGGTTTCGACAACCTCCGCAATTATAAATTGTTTAGTTGCCGCCGTCATCTTATCTCCCATTTTTATAGTACCTCCACGGGGACTCCCAGAACGGAAGCCCCCATCGAGGAACTACGTGAGGTTGCATTTGACATTGCCCAGATAGCTTAACAGACCCCAAGACCTTTGTCAAGTACTATTTTGAGGTTTCTGTCAAGTTCCCCGGTGGGAGTGGAAGAATCACCGCTTGCGCCTGATTGGAGGGTACGCTCTCCGCGCTGTTCACTACCGTAGTAACTTGGTAGCAAAACTTCCCCGGCGCTATGCCGGAATCAACGTAAACTGTGCTGGTGATGCCAACTGAAATCGGCGCGAAGATAAGAGTAAGAGAACAGACCCCGGTAGCGCGATACATGGTGTAGACTCCACCATCAGGAGAAGCCGTCCATGTCAATGTCACGGTATGATTTCCGGTCGTTTGAGCATGTAATAGCCCATCGTTACCGGGAACCGGTGTCAAAACCAATGCAAGTGCCAATAACAAAGAGAACAAAAGACCCTGTAGTTTCTTTTTCATGTATCCTCCTCAGATTAGATTTCCTAAAACACCCCGGGAAATCCTGTCACTATTATTATGCCCTATAAATCGTATTGTCAAGCTTTATTTTCATAAATTATCGATTCTCTGCAAAAGATAAAGAGACAACTTAGTCCGCCTTTGATGCCATTCACTTTGAATCCTCAATGGAGCCTTCTTTCTAAACTCGTCTCGGGCCATTTTCTTCTCTAACGCCCGAAGACTCTCCTTTGCGTTTTTTAAACTAATGCTGTTTCCTATATGCCAACCTCGACACTGACGACAATGATAAATACGAAGAAACTCGATTTTATTCAACCATTGCTTCATACGAAATAATTCTTTAGAAGCAACATCGAAAAACGGATGTCTAACCTTACGACGACAAGCTTCAAGTCTGTATTGTTTGTTCATCGTGTGCTTCGCACCAAAGACAAATATCCGCGAGGTCGGGCCATCCATATATAGGTTGTTTGCAAATTCGACAAGCGCCGATAGGTTCGAGTTTGGAAATAGGATGGGGGGAAATGAAGGGGGGCATTGGAGGAAGGTCTTCCGCGCCTAAATAATCTTTTCCAGGTGGAAGCCAGTCGCATTTTGAAGATTCTTTTTGTTCTTTTTTCGCTTTCTTCTTTTGTTCAGCTAGTTGTTTCTTAACTTCGGAGTTTCTTTCTTCTTGCTGAGCCAAAGGTTGATAGACAGCCAGAGCTTCCGGAGTAATGGTAAGGCCGCTGGCAGGTCGGTTGACTCGAAGGCGAGTTAATGCGGCGATTCCCGAGGACGGTGCATACCAAACCCAAAACGGCGGGCCGGTTGTATGAAATTTGGCTAACTTGATTGCCTCTAAATCACCTTGGAAGTCTGAGGAAAACTCGGCTTCAAAACGTCCTTCGACGATATTCCAGCGAATGTTCATCCCAAAGTATTTTTAACAACTTCTAGTTTTTGAGATAGGTCGAGGTTCTCTTGACGCAATTCTTTCAGTCCGGCAGCCACGGTCTGCCACATGGTTAGAAGATTCGTGGCTCGGTCAGATTCACTTGCGGCTTCGACACTATTTTCAATGAAATCCTCAACGACGCCTTCAGCATATGAGATTTGTTTCAATCGTTCAATTTTCATAATCCTAACCGGTCCTTTCGTTTGAAATCATTCGGGTCATTATCCTTTTTCCACTGGTCGTGAAGTTGAATAAAATAATTTGCGTTCTTAAGCAACGAATTTTTCAATGCGTGCCACATATAGTAACAAACCTCACACACATCTGAAAAATGCGGTAACGCTAAGGACTCTTTCGTACTTTTAATCACGAATCGACAATCTTCGACACCGCAACGACGAGTCAAAATAGTACGAGCATAATCATGTGTCGCGAGGTTCGCTTTCATAAGACGAACTTCTTGCTCCGTCCAAATGCGATTACCATTCGCATCGAGTCTGCGTTGCTGCTCAACTGTTAGCGGAATGAATCGAATTCCGTCCATCAAAAGTTAATCCTAGTCGACCAGCCTTTTAAATTCCCGCGTTCTGCCGGATTGGCGTTCGCGACATTAAATGCGTGTGTAACAAAATTGGCTTTATAGGAACTCAGCAATGACACTTCTTCTGCTTGATTTACAGCAGCCAGCGTCATCGGGCCAAAAGAATGGTCGACCGTAATACCGAGAGTTAATTGCAAAATCCCGACGGAGGTCCCAACACCGAAAAGAACCCCGAGGTCGAACAATTTATTGGCAACAGCTTGACTGTTTATTTGACTATAAAGAGATTTCCAATAATGTTCCGAATAATACGCCACTGCTTGGTCCACCGTCAGATTCTCAATGTCAACCCCAGGAAGGTCAACTGCGGTGATACCATACTTGGTGCCAATGAGCGTGCCTACGCCGATTTTGCCGCTGGACCAATTCGCGTGGTCTAAGGCTGCCTTTTGAAATCCCCCTTCGTGCGAAGGACTAATTGTAATGAGTACTGCTGTTTTGAAATCAGCCACGGTCTAATTCCTTTTTCAAATCTCGAATATCATAACGAATTTGGGTTTTGCACATCTCCAAAGACGCTCCGCTGTTTAAATTGCGAAGCACCGTTTCATAGATAGCAAGAGCCGAAGCGCATTGAATGTCCTTTTTGTTTCTTATTGTAATAATAGGCACATTAAACTTAAGCCCGGCGTGTCGACCGGCTTCCATTACTCGGTGAAGTAGTTCGGGGTCTTGAAGAATAATTACGTCTCCGGGTTTCAATCGAAGCCTACGAATTGCTCTGTGTAATGTCATGTTTTGGACCCCTTGCTTGAAACTTATCTGGCTTAGCGATGAATTTATCGAAGTTCACGGGGCTATAGTTCGTGTACTCGATTGCGAAAAGACGCTGCCAATCATTTTTAAGACGCTTCGTGAAATCGATGCCCAGCAGTTCTTTATCTCGTGCGATGCGTTCGGCATCATAAAAACCATCCCAAATGTTATGAAGATGACCGTGAATGTTCAAAGTCGCGCCTTCCGGAAGGCTTTGAGCAGGTTCGTGCGTTATCCAAACATGACGGAACATAAAGCCGTCGCAAGCGAAATCGAAACCATGCTCCATCCACCATGAGCAAGTGCGATTGCGGTCATGATTGCCGCGAACTAAAACCTTACGGCCTGGAAGAGTTGGATAGAGGTCATTCCATTTCTGCGCGGTACCGATGAACACGTCACCAGCAACAATAATCAAATCGTTTGGTTGAACAGTTCTTCGCCAATTCGCAGCTATCTTTTGCGAAAATCCTTTTGGCCGCATACACTTAGTTTCCATAACGCCGCCTTCAGCATCATGATTGAAATGCGGGTCTGAAATAATGTATACGTTCATTTCTCCCTCTTCGATGTATCCATCATACCAATCTTTTATTCTATAGGCCATGTACAACCGTTTTGACAATTAATCTTTTGCGTGCCACAGCGAGGGCAAGTAGGAACAGCAGGATAAAATCCACGCGTTTTAGTATATCTGATGCCGCCTCGATAATCTTGTGACAAGTGCATGGCTTGAATAAACAAATTCAATTCATCTCCATCGGCTTGAAACTTAACAACATGAGAGAAGTTTGGAAGCGGTTCTCCAAGATGCCATTCGATACGTCGGGTTTCTTTCTCAAACTCCTCATTGAGCCATCCTTCAATTATAAGTGTCATTAGAGTTCTGCCCCTTCTGGAAATCGTGTTTTCTGGCTCTCCCGGTCTTCCACGCAAGAGCGGCAATACCAATTGTTGCCCGGGGGTCCGCCCGGACGGTCATAAAAATAGAGAATCATTTGTTCGTCGTGTTTGTCGCAACGCGGCGGCGCGTAATTGATACTATTGGAGACCATACTGTAAATCCTTTATCTGTTTGTAAGCTTCGTGCATCTGCGAAGGCTCGTACTTCTTTTGCAAAGCGCTTGACAGATGCAAAGTGACAACATCCTTATCGATTTTCTCTCCGGGCTTCCAACGATAACCGGAATTCCATACAGGCAGAATCCCATTTTTCTTCAAAACGGACGCCACAAACACGTCTTCTGCACAACTCGGAATGGTATCATACTCTGCGATAGCTGTCAAGGCTTTTCTTGAAAGCCAATATCCGGCCCCTCCGGAGGCGAATTCGATACGGTTGTACGGGAAATCGTTATAAAGACTGTTCGGCATATAGTCTTCGTTGAAACCACCCATGTAATCGTGCCCTTCGGGGAATTGACTGAAAACGAACGTCTCCGGATTGATGACTGTATCCGTATCACATTTGAACACAAAGTCAAAATCGTGCTTTAATGCCCAACGACATATGGCTTGAGTTTTCAAAGACAAAGCGTCATATGAGTCGTCTACGTCTATGCCTAGAAAAATTTCATCTTCAAACGGGCCTGCCCCCGCGCCGCCTAGGAAAAATTTCTTTTCTGTTACGCAAAGGTCTTTTCCCCAAGTATCTCGCTGGGCTTGGTGTTTATGACAATCCTTGAAGCAACTTTCGACGGCTACTAGAACTCGATAGTATCCTCGTTTTCTCATCGTGTTTGGACCTCTGGAAGTCGGTCGATTTTATAATCTACGACCGAAGCTTGAAATTGTATATCAGCTTCTTGTTGACACCAAATTCCCGGCGATTCTGATACATATAGACTCACTGGAGTTCGAGGGCTTTTAATCATTTTCCAAAACTCTAAAGAAACGTCTTTAGTCGGAAGTTTAGGAAGTTTCGGCAAATAAATTTCAGATGTGTTAGTAGTATGACGCCTGACCACTAGCATCTTGCCAGGCTCCGCTATCGCTAATTCGTCGGCCAGTCGCGCCGTTCGAGAAAAGACTGAGTCCTCACCAAACGAACAATCCGGATACGGATGTAAATCCCACCATGATTTCATGTAGAGTTGACTTGAGCCAGAAGCAAAATACGGCGGCCCTCCTGGAATTTTATATACTTGTCCGGTCACTTCATCGTACATAATACTTGCATTATAGCCGGTCACCGCTCTACCGGTCTTCAAAAGACGCTGGACCTCGTCTGTAATTCGATACGGATGACTCCAATCATCATCATCTAAATTGGCGATGATGTCTCCGAACGACGCTTGTGCCCCCATATTACGCTTTGTACCAGTCGATGTTCGGGAGCCCAGGTGGATGTGGCGGATTCGAGCATCGTATTGTGAGAAGTCCGACCTATCAGTGCCATCGTCAACAATAATCAATTCTTTATTTTCATACATCTGTTGAAGAAAACATCGTACCGCAGTTGGAAGATAATGCGGACGATTATATGTTGGACAGACCAAGCTGACTTTAAGCGGGCGGGACATTTGGCGCTCCTGAATGTTTTTGAGGGTCTACCGACCAAGACCCAATTATGGCACGAGCCACGTTACCTGTGCGGTCAGCGTATGTCAATGCCTTTTGATAATTCTCTTCTATGACTGCCTGTTTTGATGCATAAAATTCTGGCGTAAGTCCTGTCAGGATATCCATCAAATTTTCAGTGCCGTCAAAGCTTAAAATACCATTTTTATTGTAAAAATTCCCGATGTTGGGGCAACCCCAATAGATGGGGATTGTTTTCGTAGCCAGGGCATCATTTAATTTCTCGGTGAAATTGTTGTTATGTACGGCATTTTCCATAACAATGGTGTATTGAAACGGCACCAACATTGGGTGTTTCGTCGGTAAATAGGGCGGTGAACGATGTTTATGCACCGGCAACGGAGTACTCAACTGCCCGTGATTGTGACATCTAATAGTTTCTGGGAGGGCACGAAAAATATCCTGACGATACTGATGCCCATAGCATCCGTTTTTGGAACTTGTTAAATAAGATACAGAAAATCTCTTTTGAGAAACATCGGGTTCAGAGGCCCAGACGGCCCCCGGAGGAAACAACTTAGCATTTCCGCAACAGCTTAAAATCTCTTGGTCCCACGCCAAAATCAAATCATAAAACTTATGATTCCGAATTATCTTCTCTCGGTTCTCTAAAATCTCATTAGGCTCCGTCTGCCAAAAAACACGATACGGTTGCTTGTCTTCAAAATTGAATGTATCAACGGACACCGAGACACCCCAATTGAACTCAGGCAGGTCCAGTTGAAAATTACCATATGTGACAGCACGATACATTTTGTGTTTAGATTCCATCTCGCCCGTGCTCCTGATACATTTTCTTCATCCAACCTGTTCCATGCGTCTGATATCCGGTGCCGTTCTGGTCACGAAAGTGCCACGCGATGTTATTTCTAAATTCAGGCAAACGACCAGCAACAATTTGATGTCGTTCAACCCACGGCCCTAAATGCTGCGCGATGTGTTGGTCTGTATACTGATAATCTACAGGAGATGCTAAAATAATCCTAGATGCCTCTTTTGAAAGAAATAGACCATTTCCAACGTCCGCCCAAGCGTAACGCTTCTCCGCATAGATGTCCCACGTTGAACGAATCCCTAAAGGAAGTTGTTCCGGCACAAAATATCCAGAATAGTCGTAATTCTCAAATTTGGTCGCCATCAATTTGCGAGGAATAACAAACGTGTCGGTGCTGCACAAGTACGTGAAATCATAGCCTCGGTCAATAGACCATTGGAGCATAGACCGAACTTGAACTTGCCAAAAATCCTGACAGCAATCCTTGTATGATTCCCACCACCCGTGTTGACAGGAGCGGCTCTTTTGGAAATCAACAAGAACTTCGTCTGATTGGGGCGTGAACTTCGCGCCTCTACGACCGATGAAGAATCGTAGGTCCGCCTGTGTCACCAACGGGAACCACGACGTAGAAACGTCTTTGCCCCAAGTTTCTCTAATCAACTGATTGTTGCCGTTGTCTGCGTCGCCTTGGTAGGAGATTACAGCGAAAAGAACTTTCATTTATGCTCCGAAAAATACGCGTGAATGAGTTCGGCGATGTGTTGTATATCCTCGCTGCTTAATCCTTGATGGATTCCAATCAAAGCACCTTTACGAGCCAGATTTTGGGCCACTGGGTATTGCTCATCCAAGCCCGGGAACAGCTTTCTATATACAGGTTGTGAAAGCAATGGAAAAAGAAATCTCGTCTCTACGCCGTGCTCTTCTAAGAAAAGAAGAAACTTATCTCGGTCAACACCTTCTTTAACGACCAATGGGAACATCATGAAAGCGTGACCAAACCCTTTTGGGATATACGGCAGTTGTAAAACATCTTCTAAACCGTATAATTTGTCTATCAATAAAACTGCATTGAGCGTGCGTTGAATTAAGTTTTGTTCTCGTCTTTCCAATTCCGACAAAGCGATTGCCGCTTCTAATTCTGTAGCTCTGTAAGAATAGCCGACTCGGTCAAACTTAAACCTTCGATTAATAATGTTAAGAAGCTTCGAACCGGACAGGCCATCATCTGCGTCGATGCTGGTGTAAATGGAGTCTCTTCCGTGCGCCATCAGGCTTCTAGATAGCTCAGCTAAATCATCATCATTAGTGGTAACGATGCCGCCCACGCCTCCGACTATGATGTGATTAACGTATGTCGAGAAAGTTCCGAACTCTCCGAAAGACCCGACGGTCTTCCCGTCACATTTGCTAAACATCGTTTCACAACTGTCTTCTAGGATTTGAAGATTATGATGACGAGCAATAGGCACAATCCTTGTCATATCTGCCGGTAGACCTAAAAGATGAACAGGAATGATGGCTCGTGTGCGTGATGTAATCTTTTCTTCAATCTTCCATGGGTTGATGTTAAAAGTTCTTGGGTCCACATCGACAAAAACTGGCCTCATGTTGTTTTGAAGGACGATGTTTGAAGTGGCGATAAATGTTGTTGCAGGAACCAAGACCTCATCCCCGTCGCGATATCCATGGCGTTCTTTCAATGCCGCTAAGGCGACTTGAAGAGCGCTAGTCCCGCTGTTCATAAAAATCGCGTGCTTGCATTCATGGAGCCGGGCGAATTCCGCTTCAAATTTCGCCGTATACTTGCCATAAGAAAGGCGATTGCTATTGAGAGCATCGTTAACGTAGTCTTTCCCTTGCTGCGAAATGTTCAAAGTGCCGAGAGTAATTTGTCTCATTTTTTCCACCAAAAATGCGCCCATGCGCGAGACGCATCTTCATCTCGTTCTGAAAGAATTGGGTTCGTTGTCGGCCATTGAATATTGATATCGGGGTCGTTCCATGTAATTGCGTGGTCTTGACCCGCGTACGCGTCACATTTATAGTGCATGATTGTATCAGGTTCCAAAGTATAATATCCTAGAGCGAAACCGGATGGAATCCAAACTAACGAAGGAATCATGTCTGATAATTCAAACGTGCGATGCTTTAAAAAAGTTGAGGAACCTGTGCGTATGTCTACTACAGCTACAAAAACAGAACCATGAATTACTTGAATTAATTTACCCATCGGCGGGTTCAATTGAAAATGAAGGCCGCGAAGAACATTCTTTTTAGACCGAGTTTGCATTTCTCGAATAAATTTATTTGGAATGCCAAAATCTGATAATGAGTCTTCTAAGTATGAAACGGCGAGATAACCCCGCTCATCCGGAAAGCCTTTCACGGCGATTATCTTGACTGAGCCATCAAAAAACTCTTGCTTGATTTCAAACAACTTCATAAAGACCTCGCTGCCACTCAATCGTACGCTTAAGACCGTCCTCTAATGAAACAAACTCGTTCAACCCAAATTCTTTCACGTATCGGTCAGTGCTCATTCTAATAGCGTCGGAACCATCCATCTCAACTACGGCGGCAGGAATATTTGCCGTCGTATAAGTTAATTCAGCAATTCGGGAAGCAACCTCGGCGACACTATAGATTAAGGGGCCGCCGATGTTATAAACTGGCTGAGTTCCGCGAAGCAAAACGTTCCACATCATTTCAATGGCATCTCGAATATAGGCGAACGTTCTAAACTCTCTTCCCGGATATTTCAAATCAATTCGACCTTCTGTCAATGCTTGTCGAATGAATCCAGACATAGCTCGTTGGTCGTTCTGACGAGTACCCGGGCCGTACGCTAAGCATAAGCGTGCAGATTTAGCATCAACGCCAACTTGTCGGTGGGCGTTTACAATCGCCTCGCCGCAGCGCTTTCCTTCGATGTAGCAAGCTCTGGGATGATAAACGGAAGACGTTGAGCCCGCGTCCTTTTCGTCAACGTAGATGTGGTCGGCTCCGCTGTAGACTTCACTGGAACTCACAAATAGAAATTTACCACTTGGATTCAACTGCTCCAAAAGTCGCTGAGTCAAAGCTGTGTTGATTCGAATTGTTTCTGCTTGGTTATTCGTAAACTTCAATGGTTGTGCATATCCGGCGCAATGCAGAATAGCATCCGCCTGCCCTCTCCAATCATCCACCAAATTAATATTTCCCCAATTTGCGATTTCTTTAGTGTAATCTGCCGGGTCTGAATGACATACGGCGAATGTTTTAGTTTTCACACCCCTCATATTCAAATGAGATAAGCAAGCTAGAAAGTGTGTGCCGAGCAAACCGGTTGCGCCGGTCACCAAAACGGTCTTGCCCTCAAGCCAACTGAAGTCAACATTCTTGTAGACTTCGGCGGCATCAGCGTAAATAAGGTCTAGCCTATTTTTCGGCATAGTAATCGCCCCACTCCACGACTATCGTACTCTTCCCGTCGTCTCTTGTCAAGGCTTTTTCATAGGCCGGAAAGACCTGTTCGGGCTCATCCAGCCGAATTACCTCGATATTGGTCAACATGAGCCTAAAAGCGTCTGTGAAGTCATCTACGTGCTGGTGCTGGGGGTGTAGGGGCCTTTGAGAGCCGATTCCCGTGCGAATAACGACCTTCGGCTGGTATCCGCCTTGACTCATGGCCTTGAGCTTGTCCAGGTGCCCTACAAGTTGATTAACAGCCAGTAGGAGAAAGTTCCAACGAGGATATATCGTGACGGGCACAAAGCCATTTAAAGCCATTCCAATGCTAGCGCCAAGCTGCATTTCCTCGGCAACGGGAAATTCTAAGAGCTTATGCTTTGGAACATCTACCAAAGTGCCTGTCATCGCGGTGCCCGAATAGGCTACAGCTTGACCAAGGAAAATGGTACGGGGGTCCTGACCCAAGTAGGTCATTGCTCGCGTTAATTCATCTTTGTATTTCATACTAGAACTGGACACGAGTGCCGCTCCCCGCGTGTGGATACTTCTCCGCCTTATATCTAAAGTGTGTTAAGCAATCATAATATCTAGAATAGTGTTCGGCATCAGTTCCTTCCGTTTCGTCACCCCATTCATTCTTTAATCCCCACACCACTCGGGTATCTGTACATACAGAGAGATTATTGTCTTCAACATGAAATACTACGGGCAAATCAAAATTCTTGACATACTTTAAACATTCCCAAAATATTCCTGTTTCTGCCGTCATGTCACCGAGAAAACAATGAACACGAGTTTCTTTTGCATTGAGCGTTCGCTTGATTGCGATGCCGAGACCGACCGCTATAGGTAGAATTCCCCCAATTATCGCGGAGGATACAATTCGATATTTTGGAAAGTTGAGCGCAATAGAACTTCCGGCCATAATCTTAGCTTTCAATTCTGCCGGGGGCACACCTTTAAGCAAGCATTGATAATGCGAACGCCACGAGCAAAGCACCCAATCTTGTGGATTAATTCCTCGGAAGATATCAATAAGTTCCGACTCTCCTCCACTATACAAATGAACTGGGGCCTTTATCTTGCCCGCATTAAATTCTTGTGCGATGTCTTCCTCGAATGCAATAAGCTCTTCGGGTGTCATAAAAAGTCTTTGTACATCTCTGCCTGAACCATACTCAAGGCTAGTTCTCTGAACTTCATTTTTGGTGTCCAGCCTAACACTCGTTTTGCTTTATAAGGACAGCCGAGAAGAAAATTGACTTCTGTTGGTCTAAAAAGCCGAGGGTCTATTTCGACGTACTTATGCCAATCCAATCCACAAAAATCAAAAACCACGTCTAAAAATTCTCGAACTGAATGAGCTTCTCCCGTGGCAATAACGTAGTCGTCCGCCTTCGGTTGTTGAAGCATCAAATACATCGCTTCTACGAAGTCTCCTGCAAAACCCCAATCACGTTTGGCGTCAAGGTTTCCGAGAAATAGTTTATCTCGTTTACCATTAAAGATTTCAACAGCCGCTTTCGCTATTTTACGTGTAACGAAAGTTTCGCCACGGCGGGGGCTTTCGTGATTGAAGAGGATGCCATTGCAAGCAAATGTCCCATAAGCTTCGCGGTGATTCACGGCGGACCAATAAGCGAACTGTTTAGCGATAGCGTAAGGGCTACGAGGATGAAATGGCACCATCTCATCGGTTGGTCCTCCGTAAATGCCGCCGTAGAGTTCGCTTGAGCTAGCTTGATAAAATTTAATGCCTTTTTCTTTAATGGCTTCCAAAACGTTAAGAGTTCCCAAACCGGTTGCTTGAGCCGTATAAATCGGGACATCAAAGGATGTACGAACGTGTGATTGGGCTGCGAGATGATAGATTTCATCGGGCTTCACTTCATCGATAGTATTCGCGGTTGAACTGGCGTCAGTGATATCTCCATAATGTAAATGCAAATCGTCGAAGATGTGGTCGATGCGGTCGGTGCTCGGCGTACTGTGGCGACGGATAATGCCGTGGACTTCATAACCTTTAGAAAGCAAAAGCTCCGCAAGATATGAGCCGTCTTGTCCGCTGATTCCAGTTATCAAAGCTTTTTTCATAGTCGAACCCATCGCTCTGGAATTATATCTCGTGTATCTGCTTCGGCATTAAACCATTTCTGCGGAGCTATACAAACTCGGTCAGGCCGTTCACCGAGCCAGTTCGCCCACCAAGAAAAAGTACTGTTGGCTCCAATGCCATGTTTGCATTGACTCATCAAATAAAGGTCTTCGTGGGGAGCAAAACCTGTAATCACAGGGAACGGTAGATTTTGTTTACACCACATCGGGTCGTCAGAAAATACTACAGGATTGAAATAATTGACTTTTTCGTTCATGTATTCAATCGCTGTTTTATAATACCCTTCCGCAAGGCTGGCGTGTCCTAAATTGCCATGATACGCAGCGGTCCCCGGAGAAAGATAATCCCCACGTCTAACGTGAATGAAAGTAAAACTTTCTCCGCTAAGTCTATTTGCCAGTTCTTGGACTTCGGGGCGAATAAAACGCAATGTAATTTCTTCCCGAAGACCTTTGGGGTCTACGAAATATTTCTCCGTCTGCCAGTAGCCTCGAAAGTATGTGTCTCTTGGTGTCGCGTAAACGTCCTTGTCAAAAGCAAAGGTCTTTTCGTCATAAATCGGATTATAAAGCGGTGGATTAACTAAGTCTACTTGAGCATTAAATTTATCCAATGCATAATCCCAAGTTGACCGAGCCCAAACGAATTTGAGTGGCTCGTGGCGCTGGGCGGATAGACTTCGTCCGAAGGCGTACATAAAAAGCTGATTTGCTAATCCGCCTGTAAGACGAACTATCACGTTTTATTCTCCGCGTACATTTGCTCCATCCAATCTTTCAACTTTGCGATATCGTAAATCTCACCATGCTCCGGATGATGCCATGAGTAAACATTGGCCGGTGTACTCAAAATTGACATTTCGCCTTGGGCCGCCAATTTCCCAAGCACTTGCCCAACCCAAAGGTCCTCACACTGACTCGTAGGGGTCTCAAAAGCGATTTCTTGAAATGCTTTACGGCTTAAGAAATAACCGAAACCGCCGCTCGCCCAAGGATAGCAATGCTCACGGTATTCCGTTTGACCCTCCCGTCCGGTATGTTCGTATTTAAAAGGCTTGTTGACTGGCTCGCTGATTTTTCCCGCGTAATCATATTTTCCAAATTGAATCTTTTGAAGCCACGCCATCATTGTATCTATGCGAAGAAAAGTGTCGTTATCGCAAAGAAAAATATAATCGACCATCTTGCCATTTGCCCAACGACAGATTTCACGAGTTTTGTACGGCAAGCTATTGTAATCGTCACCGCATTTGATATGAACCTCGTCGGATTGGTAGGGTTTAGCTTCGGCCCCAACGAAAAACCGCACATCAATTCCTAGAGCTTTGGCATCTTTGCCCCACGTTGAACGAATGACATCGTGGTCGCCGCGAGCCAAATGAGCTTGGCATGATTTTACAGCGATTAATAACCTCATTTTCTTCCTCTCACAAATTTGAAAACTTTGTCAACCAAATATCCCAAATGATATGCGACCGCTTCGTTGTCGAGTTCGACCCTCATTTTAATCATCATGCGTCTGATAGCGTGCCAACTCTCGTGAGCAATTGCTTCAATCGATGCGTTGGGTTTCAAAAATATGAAAGCTGTGAAATTACCATCATAAACTGTTAAGGCGTCAGCATCTTCGTTGTCCCCTGCGGCGTCTAAAATATCGGGGTATTTCTTTATCGTTTTATCGAAATTTTTCGTTGTTTCCACATGAATAACGAAATCAGAAAAGACGGGAAACTTAACAACTATGAATCGAGATTTCACTTGATGCAACCTCCGAGTGAACGCACGGGTTTAGCGACATTACCATACCACAATTTATGGTTATCGCCACGAGCGTAATCTGCGGGGCAAGGTAGTTCTTTCTCCTCTGGCTCATAACCAGTGAAAGCGATACCCCAAATGATTCTCAATTCTTGCCAATCTGGATGCATGTCACAAAATTCACATTCATTGGGCGCATGTAAGATTCGTGCGTCACAATGAGGAAATTGTGGCCGGTTGAAAACCGATTTAATCGTTGCAGGTTTAACTTTTTTAAACATTACGTCCAAGAACTCCATCAACGATGTCGCGGCCTTGAATAAAATCGACTTGAAAGCCTGCGGCACTCTGGTGTCCGCCTCCTCCGTGCCTCTTTGCTATGGCGCTTACATCCACGTCACCGCCTTTGATACTACGAAGAGAGAACTGAGTGACGCCGTCGCCTCGCTCGAACCACGCTAAACCAATTTCATAGCCTTCTTTGACAAGAGCATTGCCTGCTTCACTTACCCCGGCGTACGGGATATTGAGAACAGCGGTGCGGTAACTACGACCATCGAAAACGAACGCACCCTCTTGACGCTCCGCGATGACCGAACGAGTGTAATATTCAATGTACTGACGAACGCCGAGTCCCCCGCGCATCGCGTCTTGGACTGTGGCATGCTGTGTGATACCATCCCATGCTTCTATCGTACGAGGTTGAACCATCAAATAGGCGTTAATCTCTTGAGAATCTATTAACGCCCAATTCCAAAGGTCTTGGTCTTCGGTATAATTAACCCACCACGGACGCATGGGAGGAAACGGCAAACCGCGCTCATTATAATTCGAATCTTGTCCAAATAAGTAGTCCCACGCGAGACCTGCGCCGGAACGTTTCATGTCAAACGTGGCATATGATGCGCCGTCGAGCACCGCTTGCGCTGTTTTGTGGTGGTCTAGAATGCGAAATGATTTCGAGACCGACGCCAGTTTGTCATTCAATTCTCGGGTGCGCAGCGAGTAATCCACCATAATCACGTCTTTGCCTTTCGCGACTTGAAAGACAAAATCATAGTCTGCTGGGAGCAAACCATGATTCAACGGCAGGAGATTGGCATCCGGGTACTTTATTTTACAAATGTACGCAGCGCACCATCCGTCCGGGCAATTGTTGTGATAAATAATCAAGTCCATTAAACCACTCCTAGAATTTCGTCTTCACGGAGAATCAACAATTTCTCTCCATCAAGTTCGATTTCCGTACCACTGTACTTACCGAACAAAACCTTATCCCCCACGGCAATCTCAAGTGGAACAACGGCCCCGGATTCCAAGCGGCGTCCTTGACCGATAGCCAAGACTTCGCCTTGGGCCGGTTTTTCCTTCGCTTGCTCGGGGATGTAAAGACCGCCCTTACTGCGCTCTTCCTCAATCACACGTCGTACAACGGCTCTATCATAAAGTGGTCGAATCATTTTTGCTCTCCTGTAACATCGTAATCAACTTGTCCGCTTCCCAATACCCATTTTCGAATCCCTCTTTTTTCGAAGCACTTGCGACTGGGTCCGCAAGCCCGATTACGATATCGGCGATATCGGTCACTATCACGCCCAGTTTGTTCACTGATTTCTACGCCCGGGACATAAACGACCTTAAGTCCGGCTTTTTTCACATCATAAAAGAAAGCACCATGACCGCCTTCGCCGATAATTTCTTCGTCATCAAATCGAACTTTGCCAAAGACCTCTCTGCGAACAAGACTGTAATTGACCGTAACGTCGCAATCATAACATCCCGGAGGGCGTTGAAAACCAGGAAAGCGCTCACTTAAAATCGGAACTTCCTCTACTACGTCGCCTCCGTCCAATAAAAAGAATTCATAAGGCCCCCGATTAGCCAACCGACCGCTTACAATACTTAATTGCGGGACTTGGTCAAGTACTGCCAACATCTTCTTAATTCCCACCACGACGTTTGGAGGAGAAAAAGAAAAGTCGTCAGAACCCACAAGAAGGAAATCGCGAGCCAATGAAGCTGTAATGGCGTTTGACTTTTTCCCGAAACCGGAGTCGAACGGTAGAATGATGATTTGGTGTCCTTCTCGGATAAGTTCTGCATACAATCCGTCCTTCTCTTTCGTCGTTTCTCCGTCATCCGCAATAATCATCTGCGCCTCGGGCATAGTTTTACGAATGGCTCCGATGGTATGAAACAATTTATCGTCGCGAAGAAAAGTTTTGATTCCGATTGAGATGTCTTTAAGCGTGCTCATGTTCTGAGTGTTCGTTTTGTTTTTCTTGCTTCATCCAAACGGGGGGCAAGAATCCGTGTCGACCAAGCTTCTTTGAAAGAATACGACGGGCTTTTGCTTGCGCTTTTTTCAAATCGTTTTCATCAAATTCGTCTGGGACTAGAATACGAACTTGTTCGATAAATTGAAGATTTCGTTTATTTGGATGCGGCTTCAAACGACGGCCCTTAAAGTTCGCTCCCACTATTTGTTTGATAGTAGGCTGACGGTCGCTATGCTGATGTGGGAGGATGGTCCCCGGCTCTTGCATCGCGGTGGCGTAAATGGTTTTCTTTTCGCCGGTTTCCAAATCCTCTTCAATGTACAACTCAACGAAACGTTGTTGGCATTTTACAGCTTCGCGATGACGAAAACGACAAACCTGACACTTCTTCATTTTTCCAAGTTCAGGATGTCGGGCTGAAAAAGAGCGACCAGAGATGTCTTCAAGAGCGGCGTTTACTGCATCAGCGACCTCTTGAGAGACGGGCTTTAACTCTAGATTTGGGTCAGGAGCAAGATTGTTGTTTTCATCCACGCTCCACCATCCCTAGTTCTTGACTATATGCGAGATATTTCTTGATGTTCTGTCGCTTGGCGAGTACGTATGCATTGAAGTCTTCCAGGGTATCCACATTAACTTCTTTCATATCTTGAAGAACAAAAACGACGGCCTGCAAATCATCCAGTTCATTACTGAGACGCTGGCGATTAGTAAGACCGGTCTCTCTATCGGGCGGAGCGACGCCGTCCTTGACTTCGTTTCCTTTTTGGATTTGCTCTGCGCCAAATTGCATTGACTTCAAAGCTCTTTGCGCGACCTCTTGGCATTCCTCAGCCAACTTGGTCAAGTAAAACTGTCTCAATGTCATCATATTCCTCTCCCCCAATCATATTGTCTGCCGGTCCTTGCCACAGGGTCATCCGGTGGTTCTAATTTGATAGCGAAACTTCCGTGATTATGTTTGGGCTCCCCGGGACGAAATGGACATCCTTCTTTCAGTTCACAAGGAGTCAAAGCTGGGCCAACGAAAGCTAGCGCTTCTAAAATCATTAGTCCGTATTCTTCAATTCTTTCCTGGGCTTGCTCAAAATTATAAACGTAAGCTAACTCTACGTGTTTTCTTTCTAATGTCGCCGTCCGGGGTGTCTTCTTTTTCAAAGCCGAACTACGCTTCTTCCCGTCGGCTGGCGGAGCGCTGATGAGCACCAAATCATTGCCATATTCCTCAATAACGATGGTGCCGGGCTCTTTGCCCCTGCCTCCACAATTGGCGCAATTTTTAATCTCCGGGTCCGCGCCGCACAAAGAGCATGTCTTCTCTGCGGCTTCCTGTGTGCGTTTTATAACGACCCAACTAGCCTCCCCGTTCTCGACCATTTTGGTCGCTTCGCTTAACCCTATGTACTTGCGGCATCTGCACTTAACGGCGGGCGGTTCTTTAGTTCTTTCGGCTATTTTTATTTGGTCAATGCAGTGATGCAATCTCGAAACGGACATGGGATTCCTTTGGGCTATTACTGCCTTCCCATGGCTGTCCTATAGGTGGCACTCTTTTTAGGACGCCCCCTTTTACCCCCCGGTTTTTTACCGTTAGTCCATTTTCCAGCCGCAGCCCGACGAATATTACGAGCTAGACTTTGAGCCGTAATCAAGGAAATCCCCATTTGCTCGGCTGTTTGCTTACGTGTCATATGGTGACGAAAATAAAGTTGAATGAACAATGCCCAACGAGCCGCCCCCGCTCTCTGGTCCGAACTGCTCTTCAACTTTGGAAACGAATGAAGAAGTATCTCTTGGATTCGTTTATTGCTCGTTGCCCATATCGGGGTTTCTCGATTTCCTTGACGCATCTTGATGACTTGATGACCGGTCATGAAAGAATCATTGCCGTCAAGAAACCCGCGTAATTCCCTAAAAAGTGGGTCAGACATTTTTCTTTTCCTTCAAAGCAACTTCAGGACAAAATCCCTCTGGTTGAGAAGCGCCTTGACGGTGAGGTATATGAGAAGTTCCGACTGGCGTGCCTGCTCGATTCATATTTTTATCAAACTGATGCCATTGAAAATGAATTTTTTGGTCAATCGGCGTATGAAGTTTGCAGACGAATCGAACGTTCGGAGACAATGGTTCCTCGGTTCGAAACACCGAAGGGCACTCTCCGACACCGCATTTCACCGTACTCATTTAGCACTCGCACTCCCCATTAATCTTGGGCGCGTCGCACTTCGAGCATATTCTAACGCTGCTCTCTGGTCGACCGCGCTCACCTTCTTGTTCTAATTCAGTTTGGTCTACTCTTGTCTCTCTGTTCATTATTCAGCCTCGCTGGTATCTTCAAATAAATCATCAAGTGTTGTATCATCTGTCTTGATGAAATTTGTGTCTCTGAAAGCTATGTCGCCAAGAATGAAAGCGCGGAAGTATGAGTCGTTTCTGTCGTCTCGGGGAAATTTTACACCGAACCCATTAGGCCATTGTTTGGAATTCCAAGCGTGGACGATGTTCATAATTTGTCGTCCAGCAATCATACCTGCTTCATTAGCGGATTCAATCGTAACATAACCTGCGTTGAATTGCAAGCGTTGTTTTGTAATAATTTCAGTTGGCACCCGAGCCCCGTATTGTTGAAGCCACAAATCTCGACGTTCTTTAGCGACTTTAGTTTGGTCAGTTTTGCCATCCGGTTTCTTGCCTTGGGCTTTTTCCATCTCTTCAATCATAAAATCGTTGGCAACAAGAATTACGTCATCACCATCTATTTGGGCTATGACAGCTTCTTGCCCTGCTTTGAATAATCCGGCATCTTCTAGGAGAGTAACAGATACGCCCTTCTGAATACTTCTAGACTTCTTAATGAAACCCAAGAGCGCCACATCTCGAATACCGGATTGCCACGAATATCTACGAAGCTGAGAATCATAAGCAACGATGCCGTATGCTTCAGGAAGGTCCGCAGCCATCGCCTTCATGTCGACAATGATGGGTCTGAACGCTCCGTATTCTGGTTTCCAATCTAGTTTAGGCAAGAGCGGATGATTCGGGTCAACGTAAGCGATAATGTCAAGCTTGCCACAATCGGTTATTTCGCCGTAGTTTGGGTCATTTGGAAATACTTCTTTTTCGAATTCTCTTTGGAATATAGCTTGTCCGCCCATTGGAATCGGGAGCGACGGCTGTCGAATAATATATAAGCGAGTATGCTCGTCTCCAACCACACGTAGATTCTCCCAATCTTTTTCTACCTTAGTATATTGAAGCTGTTTGTCTCTCTCTTGTAGCCAGCGCTGTTGGAAGAACTCCCGCGTGCCTTGTCCGTTATGTTCGTGGTGGAATTGAACGGTCTCTTCGATAGCTTTTCCGTATTGGAAACGGGCTAATGAATCTTTCTCTTTCCAACCCAGTACTTTTTGCAAAAAATATTTCTTGGGGGATTGGTCGAAGGTATTTCCAGCCGAGAAGCTGTGCTTGCGCCAAGCTTGGCCTTTTGCGTTGATGTAAAGTAGTCCCATCAATTCACCTTTGGGTCCGTAAACGTCAACGTCCCGCCGTCAATTTTATACTCATTAAAGCGCTCATAATCAAATTCATCGGACTCCGCTATATCATTCCACGTATCAAACTCGATTTTTCTAGCGATGGGGATAACATATCGATGACCGCTTTCGTCGGATACTAAAGTCCAGCGTTCAAGGATAATAAGATTTCTTTCGTGCTTTTCGTCGGTGGGTTTTCCGTCGATACTTCTAATTTCGGCTGCCATACTTGAATCTCCTCTTGGAAGTCGTTCAAAAACTGACTACGGTTGCCGTGGAAGCTAATTTCAAGCATGTCTGCGGCCCGGGAGCAGGCTACAAAAAAGATGCGATGCTCTTCGAGCAATTCTCCGTCCTTGTGCGGCATCATCCCTTGCTGGGCTCCTATCACAAAGACGTTCTTCCACTCGCGGCCTTTGGCTTGATGCACCGTCGTCAAATTTAAAACTGGCTCGGTTTTTCTCTTATTTGCTTTGCTACCATACGTCAACTTTCGAAGCCATGTCAAAAACTCTGGAACCGTGCCACGCTTTGCACTCATCTTCACCATGTCGTTCAAGTTTTCAATCGGGTCTTTCTCCATGGGTCCGCCGGAGTTTCGGTAGAGAAAGGCTAGATTATGTTGATGAATCAATTCCGTTAGAACAACATGGGCCGGGCGCTTGTCGTCTTCCTTGACCTTTGCGAGTCTGAGCAGGTGCGCGACCTCCGTTTGTTCCCACAGATTCTTCCGCCCGAGAATTTTAGATTTCATACCTCGACCAAGACACATCTTTTGAAATTGTAGAAGCTGTCGATTGGTACGAGCAATGATAGCGGAGTTATCCGGGTCGGTGATTCGGCTTAAGACAACGGAAGCTTCTTGGAGTTCGTCTCCAAACTTTGTAATAAGTGGCGGAACACCAATCTCACGCTCCGAAACCATGTGTGAAGCAAGCCCATTATCTACTGGGAGGATTTTCTTGAAAAATTCTACAAGCTTCTTAGTGCTTCGGTAATTTTGTCCAAGATAGAGAGTTCTTGCCCCGGGGAATACCCGTGTAAAATTAGTGAGATTTCCAGCTTGGGCGCTTCTCCATTCGTAGATAAGTTGATTTTCATCGCCCACGACAAAGATGTTGCCACCGTAGATAAGTTGGAGGAGTCGGAATTGGACAATATCTGTGTCCTGGCATTCGTCGACAGAGATGTATTTTCGTTGATTTCGAATTCGTACTTCATCGTTATTCTCCAATAGCTTGACTGTCTCTTTCATCAGCGAATCGAAGTCCAACCATCCTTGTTCCCGACATTTTCTCTCGTAATCTTTGTAGGCCGCCGCATAGAAGAAATCCGGTCCGTTATGGTACGCCAACTCCATTGCTTCATCCGGGTCCACATTCGAACATTTCCATTCAGACAACTTTTCTTTAAGTGAACGAAAGGACGTGATGGCCGGGTATGTTTGAAGTAGGTCTTTCAGCAATTGGAAATCTTGTCCGTAATCCGGAATGATGGTATCTTCTACTCGAAATGGTAAATGTGCTTTTTCGCGTTTCAAAAGGTCCATGGCGTAACTGTGAAAAGTTCTAAAAACTTGGTCTGCTCCAAGGATGCCTATGCGCTCGACCATTTCGCAAGCGGCTGCGTTAGTAAAAGTCAAATTTAAAATATCACTTTGCGGAATGCCGCGCATCAACATCTTAAGATGACGTTGAAGTAGCGTCGCCGTCTTGCCGCTTCCCGGACCTGCTATTACAACGTTATTCCCGTCTATGGCTTCGGATGCCGCCAACTGTTCTGGATTTAAAGAAAGAAGCATTTACTGGGTTACTCCAAGAGCCGTGTCGATGTATTGCACCAAAGCTTGCGCCCCGTGTGTGGCTGTGAAACTATCAAGAAATTCAAACAAATCTGTCCACTGCTCTTCCGTGAAGCACGCATTAGTTCCAGATAGCCCGAGTTGAATCATGGAAAACTTGCGAAGTTTCATAGTAATCCCGCCCACACCGTCACTGGGCATCATTCCACCTTTGACGAGAACGTCTTGTGAATATTTACTGAGACGGTCACGATATTCTTTTTGTTTTTCGGGGGGTAAGGTCAAAGCTGCTTGTGGTGTTGGTACTTGAGCCACTACTGGTTGGGGAGCAACCTGAATTGGTTGCGGGGCCGGGGGCGCAACCTCCATCAGTTGCGGAGCAATCCTGACATTCGATTGAGATAAGCTCGGCGTAGCCATCGTTTGAGTTGTGTTAAGTGGTACAATTACACCTTTTACGACGGCTTGAGTCTCTAAAGCGTTCTTTTCGACCGGTTGTAGTTGTTTTTCGACAGAAATTGGGATTTCAGTCTTTGGGGCGGTTTCAACATTCGCTGAAACTTGACCGGGCGATGAAATATCAACTTGCCCTCGGGGCTTACGTGGTCTACCGCGTCTTTTCGGAGCTTCTATGTCCGCTTGAATGTCCGGTTGTTTAGCGACATCGGGAGGGAACACAGTCGTTTGAATACGCTCGGGTTGCGCTGGCTCTGGTACAATATTTGCCGATGTTTTTGCCGGTCGTATGTCCGCTTTCTCTGGACAGACTCGGGCGCTGTTTACTAACGGGTGGTCTGCCAAAGGTTGCTTGCAATCAAGACACCATAAACCAGCGTTTGACGCCGGTGTCTCATTTTGAGACGGAGCAGGTGTAACATCCCTGCCGGGAACTTGACTGGGGGCCGCTTGTGGGGGCGGCATGACCGCTGGGGACCCTGCTAGTTGGGCTAAGGAGGCGCTAGGAGCGATTGTACTAACCGATTGGACATTGACTTCAGACTCGTCTAAGATGCCGTGTCCGGCGAATTGTAGCGTAACCCTGCGAAGGGCTCTTGTCTGCGCGGTAGCAATAGAATCAGCTAATCTCTTGCCCTTTAAGCCCTCGGTCTCGTGGGCACCGACAGCTATCTCCTGACGGCCTTTCTTATTGGTCGCGGTAGCTTTGAAACTCACGTATCCGGGACCATCGTGTTGGTCTAGGCTCTTGATGTCAATTCCGTTGATGTCGCGCAACAATTCGGTCGTGCCGCGCTTTGCATATAGAACTAGACTCTTAGTGCCGTCTTCTTGATTCATCCAGATGTAGTCGAGATGTCCAAGGTCGGGATTAGGGTCAAGACCAATAGCTACGCAAACCGCTTTACGGTGAGATTCCCGTTGTTCGTTTGTAAGGTCGTTTAGATTCGCCATTTAAGCCTCCAAAGTGACGACATTTTTGCGACCCTCTAAAATTTCAGCATCCAAAGAAGGGCCTCGGGTCACTTCGAAGCTTGCGTCCTTTTTGAAATTTTTCCAGTTGTTGTCGCCTTCGAGATATTTATTCATAGCAAAGAACAAAATACGCAACGCTTCGTCTGGTCTACGAGTAAGTTTGTCCATTTGACGTTTGTCAAACAATTTATTTCTAACTTTAACTTCGATTGACCCAGGCTCCAACTCCAAACCAAGTTGCACGGTTTCCGAAAACTTCTTTGTAGAGATTGGAAACTTTTCGCTAAAGACAAAATAAAAAAGACCAAAGACACTTTGATAATACTTACCCAATTTAGCAATCTCACTGGCCTCCTCGATGCGGTCTTTATTCTGACTATAGAAATCGTTTAATTCAGTATCAGTTAAAGAAAGAGCGTGATTGGTTGTTGGTGTTTTATGTATCTGCATTCTAGCCGCCCTATAAACCATGCTTTTTATTAAAGCGGATTTATTATGAGGGACATTGTTGGTAATTTCGAGGGTGTGACGAAGCGTTCGAGTTCCTTTGTCCCAAATACCAATCAAATATTCTAGTGGGCACTCCGTCCATACATCCGCATAAAAAGACTTTCCTGTATTTCTAGAGGCGTTCAGACGTTGAATGCCATTTATACACGCACCAATGGTAGAAATATGTGCGAGAGTAAGCTCGGTAATTCCTGATGGAACTTTTCCAGTAAAACCCAGCGCACAACCCTGCGGATATCGAAGAGTTCCGTTTATTAAGTTTCTTTCGTGCTCAGCTATAATAGCCGGGTCGTCACGACGTTGCTGATGTCCTGTTTCTTTCATTCGCTCTTGATTTACTTCTAGTATTGCTTTAGCGAATTCGGCAGTGATTAAAATACGTTGGTGAGTTTTATGCATTTTCAGATTCCTCCAATAATTTTAGCGCTTCTTCTTTCTTAGAAATTTGAGCTTTAAGTTTTTCAATTTGCGCCGCCGCTTCTTCCAATTTAGCAAGCTCTTTTTTGAACGACTCTAGCTCACTTTGAAGCAAAGATAGAGCAGATGGTTTTGATTTTGGTGGAGGAGTAGGAAGGTTAGGCGCTTCTCCTCGAACTTCTTTAGCGATATTGTGAATAGTTGGAAGAGATACTTGATACTGTTCGGCCAAAGTTTTCCGAGATATGATACCCTCTCTGATTTTTTCTTTAATTTCATTGCGCTTTGCAGAATCTATTTGTCTACCGGCCATTATAGCCTCCTTTTATTTAGTTTTCTTTCTTTTCTCAAGGATTTCTCGGTCAAACAAAACCGCCGTCGCTGTCAAAACATTCGTAATCGTGCTTTCCTGTTCTTCTTCCACAGGGTCTTCTCCTGAGAGTCGCATATTCACCGACTCCGGACTGTAAATACGAATCAATTTTCGTATCTCTTTAGGGGACATCTTTTTGATGTCCTCCGGGGTGATGTGTCTGGGCAGCATGTCGCCGTAAGCCATATTCACCTCAATTCGTCAATACTACCACAGGTCTAGTACGTTGTCAAGTCTTTTCTTTGAGGTATAATTTAATTGTCTTTATATCTTCTTTTGACTGAATATAGCCACCTAAAGCCTTCCGTGCAGCCCATTTTTGAATTTCGACTCCCGTCTCCACAGCCCATTCCCATGCTGTGATTTCTTCTTTTAATCCTTTAGGTCTTTTTTCAAATAACTCTGCTATAATATGGCCTAATTCATGAGCCAATTTTGTTTGAATATCCCCATCTATTATTCCCTTGGAGTCTGTTCCGCGTATAGTTATGCTGGCCCCACGTAGGTTGTTTTCTTCATCATGGCATAGTCTAACAAACGTGCGACCCCGCTTCTCTGATTCAATGTTTATAAGAATAGGAATCTTCATATTTACTCCCTTATGCTAGAACGAGTCTTCTAAACCGCCTGCGTTGGGCGCGGACCACTTGGGCAATAGTGTATCCTATCATCTTCTTGGGGGTTATACCACCACTTTATTCCATCTGTTTCGACCTTGACTTTAATAGTCATCGTATGTAGAAATTTATCCAAACAAATATGTATACGACCGTTGCTCAATTCCGCCACCGGCTGAGCCGCCTCACCAAGACGACGAAGACCCTCATCTAACATACGTAGTTTACAAAGCGTGAGTTCGTTTTCTATTTGTTGTTTCTTTTCTGGTTGGGTCTTTTTCCAACCGTCAATAATAGACTTTTTCTTTTTCATGTTCATCTCCTTTATTTGTGATAAACCGAATCCTCAAACCCATCTGCTCCCAAAAGTAGTCCGGGAGCCCAATATACGGGTTGGCTCATTATGTCAACCATATCCTCAAATCTCGGGCTGAATGGGTCGTCGGGCACAAGTGATACGCCTTCATCGTGAACGTGACCGCAAACGGGCATGTCTCTTTCCTCAAATTCTAATAATTTGACAGCCAAAATGTCCCTAGCGATGGCTTGTACTAAATTTTCAAAAAGCTTCCCACCGTGGGTTTGAACCCAGATATCCCATTGCTTTGTATCTTGATTGGTGCCAGCATAAACTAGAGCGTCTCGATAAACGTCTTCTCCGTCTTTCTGCCATGGCATTTTGCAACTTTCCAATCGAGCATCAAGATAATGGAGATAGCGGCCTGATGGTAACTGCATTCTCATCATCGAGCCACGACCAGCAATATTAATTCTGTCGATTGTGACACACCCGTTAGGACCAACTCGACGAATAGTCTCTGGATGGTCGGGGTGCATAACTTCGGCAATCGCATCTTCCAACGTTTTCCAAAACTCTGGAATTTCGCGATAAGCGTCACGAAAAATCCGCACAACCATCTGAGCCTGCTCTTGTTCCATTTCCACGCCCATATTATCGGCGTAGCCCCAAAGTCCGGTCTTAATTTTGTCGTAAATGGTCGGGCAGTAACAATTCTTCTTTCCGACTTTTTTTACTTTTCCATTTTGTTGAGTGTACGTCTCATTGGCGTTGCAATCGTCCCCGTGGTCTTTGTAACCCTTCTTGGCATGACCCCAACCTCCTCCGCTGAGACGATAGATAGCGCCCAATACGCCCGGCTTTGCGACTTGCCGCATGCGTTTAGCCGCGGCCTTTGCCTCTTTACCGTTTTTTCCTTTATAATCGGCCCACATCTTTTCATATGGGATACCATACATCTTCGATGCAAAATCAAGATAAGGGTCTTTGCCGTTTGGAAAATGTTCTCCGAATTGGTCGGTGAACGGAGTAAAAACGTTCATTAAATCTGCGCACCCAGCCAACCAGCTCCCCACTCTCGTTTCTATGGCATTTAGGTCGGCTACCTGAAACCGCATACTCATGACGATAAATTCCTAATGAAGATTCTCTTAGCTCTAGAAGATAGTTTCTCAATTAGCCCTTCCGCCGTATTACATCCGCGATGCGTAAAGCCGACCACGATACCAGAGGTATGATTATGATGAAGCAACGGAGAGACCTTTTCTAGAGTTTGTTCACATAAAACACAGATTTTAGCTTCTTTTCTCAATTCAGCTAATTTTTCTGGGGTTATTTTAGGTGCTGTGTACCCGCCTTCTCTAGCTTGGCGGCGCTGGTCTCTTAGAACTCGTTTTGCCCAACCGACCGGAGAGCAAAATAAGCACATATAACGTCGCTCTTTATGTTCGCAAACTCCTCCGCCACCACACTTCTTACATCTATAACATTCTTTGTCATGTTTGCATATGCTTTGTCCGTATTTATTTTTCTTCGTTGTTTTATACACCAATCGTAGTCGTTCCCCCCGTGTAATACGGGCTGCTCGTCTTCGTTGGCGACGATTTTTCTCTTCTCGGATTAACTTTTTTCGATGTGTTTGATAATATTTTTGGTTGTATGCTTTTGAAGCCATTTGTTTTATTTTTCCATTGGAGCAACGAACACGGTGCGAAGAAGATTTTTAATAACCAACAAAACAGATTTATATTTTTTCTTGATGTCGTCGTAATCCTCGCGATAAATCATTTCGCGAGCCTCTTGAACTACGTCTAGGTCTTCAAAGTCCTGTCCTTTTTCAATGACTTTTCCGTCTTTGTCTTTGACCTCACCCACTACTCCGGGTCGGGGGAAATTGTGGGGTTGGACCCCGGCCCCCGCCCATCTGCCGCATCGAGCGGAGCCCATAAAAATAAAAAGACCGCGCAGAAATCCGTCCAAACTTACGCGTTGTAAAATAGCCGCGAGTTTTTGATATGAGGTAGAACTAGCTTCGCGCCGGGCCGTGAGAACTTCGCGAGCCTCGGGGGTAAGTTTAACATCGGGGTCTTTTAGAACCGAGTCGACCGTCTCTTTACGGAGGGTGTTGAATGGGTAGCCACGAGCTTTGAGCCACGGTTTTAATTGGTCCGTTGAATTGGCGTTCTGCAATCCGGTGATTTTGTTCTGTTTATCGAGCGCTTCTTTCTTTGAGCGACAAGCCAAAGCATATGCTTTACGCACGAATTCAACATCTACCGGCCAGCCTCGGTCGTTAACTTTTTGGTCGAACTCCCAAAGACGACGCTCGAACGGCGGTAAAGGGTGGGCTTGTAAAATCTCTTGGCGACGGAGTAGCTCTGCTTCAGCGACCAAGTCTTGAATACAATATTGTCCGAACTCTTCCCATTCTTTTGGATGAGTGGTCCAGTCATAAACGACCGTGTGCTCGGGCATATCTTTCTTTTTCTTAATGACGTGCGGCATGCAAAACAAATCAATCAGTTCTTCACCGCGAGCGTCTTTGGCTAACTCTTTGGGCATGCCAAGAATTTCGCAATCTGTTTCCAATTTCCCGGGCATCGAAAGATACCTGCTGCAAACTTGGGGGTCAATGAATCGACTTATAGGGATAATGATGCCACACTTGAATTGAAATATATAACGTTCAAAAGAAGAGTTGTATGAGAGAATCCAAACTTCAGAGTCTAGGAGAGCGGTGCGAAGCTCGGACGGCATCGGCCCGAGATGCGATTGCCATAGCAAACGTTGAGTCGAATTCGGTAACTTGTAACCAAGCATCAAGACGCGAGTATCCGGGTGGGAACAATAGTTGTAAAGTCCCACGGACTCTTTACCGCGCAATTCAACGGTTCCGAATGTCTCGAAGTCAGCTTCTAATATTCTCAAACTTGCTCCCACAATTCTTCATCGAAAGAATGCTACCAATCCACAATTCATATTCGTCGCCTATCGTAATTTGCGTAATAAGCACGGTAACTTCGGGCGCTTTTTTACTCATACCGTTGATGAGACGAAGTTCAAAAGGAAGCAAAATATTCGAGAATTTACGATTCCAATACGGTTTAATCTCGCGATATTCCACTCTTTTCTTCCCGGTGATAATTTCATCAAGAAATTGTTTTTTAATCGTAGTCGTAATTCGCTTCATATCCACTCCCACAACTCATTGTCTTTTAGCGGATAAAACAAATGGCGGCGCGGCGAAGCCCATGAGGTCCATACAAACAAACCTTGCGGTGTTTCAATCAATAGTTCGTTGCATCGCCACGCATCAAAAAGCATCATTTGGACAGCATGCCCTTTTCCAATTGATATACCCTGCGATGATGTCCCCGTGACATGAGCCCGGGGCACACCAACATCCCAGTTTAGCATCCGTTGGAATTTCTTTCAACGCTTTTTCGCGAAGTTTCTTTTGTTCAGGAGCGTACCACCACACAATGAATTTTTGAATTGCGATACCCCTGCCGTAATCTACAACAGAGAAAGGATTGCCCCACGGACTCGGACGCCCGATGTAATACACACCGGCGTTGTATGTCTTGGACATCTTGACGACCGTAATCATTCTAAATCTCCGGTCTGTTTCTTGTTGATATTTTGCTGAGTCAATTCTTTCAATCGTTCCACATCGATTAAAGGCTCTGTTCTTTTCGCTGCTTTTGCTTCCCGAGCTTTAGCTAACTGTTGAAGTTTGGTCGTACGTTCGGCTTGCCGCTCGGCGAAGTACTTAATATAGAGGTCGTGGCTTGCTGCTTCGATAGCCCGAATAGCTCTACCATCAACCCAAATGCGCCAAAGAATTATGAGTTCTATTGTATCGCGAATATGCTCAAAGACTTCTTTATTAATCATGTTGACCTTTCTCGATACTTTGAAAAAACCGAGATTGCAACACAATTTCTTGTCCTACAACGCTGCCTAACGCAGATGCAGCGCCGTAGATTAGAATTGCTAAGGCGATAGCCCACCGAGAGCCCGTCAAAATCTCGTTGCCCACGCCAATCATCGACCCGAGGTAGAGAACACCCACCATAAACGAAGACCAAGCGTTCCACTTCCAACTCCGCGATTGTTTGGCTCGGGAATTGACTGTGTTCGCGATGTTAAAAGCTACGCTCGCTGCGCCCCAAATTAGCCACGTTGTTATCACTCGTCTTCCGTCTCCCGTTTAATCAAAAGCTGCACGTACGTCGGCTCTCCGCGAGTCCCCGCGCCTTCTTCCCGAATGATACCATGTTTGATGAGACCGCTATAGCTCATTGACCACAAACTCGTTCCAAATCTATCATAATTTATCTTACGAAGCAAGTCCCTTTTCAACATTCGACCCTTTGACATTTCAAGTAAGCGTCGAACATCTTGTTGAATTTGGCCTTCACGGGTCGTGGCTTCATAAGAACACAGATACTTCTTAACCGCGATTTCGTAACGTACGATGTCGACCGCCCTCTCTATACAATCGTCATCTATTTCGTCTAAGCCCAAATCCACCGCTAACGCAAGAGCCCACTTCTCTGCGCGGTCGGCATATCGGTTTTCAATCGCAACCAACGCTCGCAAACGGGCGTTGTCTGCTTCCTCGTATGCGTATTCGCCTTTCGCGATAGCTTTATCAATCAACTTTTTGGTCTCGATAGAGCCCATTACTGTGTTGATGTACTGTCTCAGTTTCGGTTTCGGCAAAGGCTCTGGTTGCAGAAGAAAGAAGAAGCGGTCATCCAAGCCGGTGTCCGCTCCCGCCAATTTTGACCACAACTCTGCAAATTTCTTATCTGTTGTGCAAGCAATAAGGCTAGCGCAATACGTGTCTGGGTCGAGAGAGAACGCCTCTTTCGTTGATTTAACGCTGTTAGAAAATTTCCCCGCCTCATACATGGTCAACAAAGCCGAAGTCAACGCACTTGTTTCGATACCAGCCTTGGAAACAAGCTGAGATAGCTCATCATAAAACAAGATGGCATTTTTGCAGTTTGTTTTTTGCATATCTATGCCGAGACCTTCGGGAGACCCGGCAGTCCATGTCAGCGTTTTGCCATCCGCGTTTTTAACGTCTCGATTGGCGTGCGCCAAGCAGCCGCAATAATTGAAGTAGCTCATAGCGTCGCCGACCGAGCTAGACTTATTGGTCTTACCTTTTTGTCCGATAAGAACGGTATAGATGCTACCGCGAAATGGTCTTGGACCGAAGCCAGTTTTGATTTTTATTTTTGGACCGATGTAATTCAACAACATTTGCATTGCCGGAATCCACATAAAATACGAAACCCTTGAGTTAGCATCGCAAACCGGTTTGACGAAATGCTCGTAAAGCGAAGTCCCATGCATTACGTATTCAGGAAATTTCGGATAAGGGACATCCTCGAATACAGGTAATTCCTCCACTTCGTTCGATGGTACTTGAAGATTGTTTGGTGACTGCGTAAGAACGATATCGGTATTTTGTCCAGCAGGCCACGCGCCACAAACAGAACGAGCCATCGCTCGCACCTTGTTTTCGTCGACAGGTGGTGCACAATTTTCATGAACGAGTTTGAGAAGGGCTGGCTCCAAAGTCTCAAGGTCCAAACCCATGTTGCGCAGTTTTCCCGCTTGGTGGAGCATGTATGGATGAATCGAACCATGAGAAATTAATCCTTGCGCATCACGAGGACCTTCTTCATAAATATCTTTGGAAGTTCGACGAAGAGTTTCCACTAAGCCGATGGGGAGCGAGACCACCGGGGCCTTGACGGCGACTGTGTACACGGGTCCATCTGGATGCACCGATGCAGGGGCAAGAACGTATCCCCCTTCGGACTTGATTTCACCCACATGCAAACCATTAAAAAACATCTGTCCTTGCGCAGATAGTCCTTGAAAATAAACGTGGGTTCCGCGACTGGTTTTAACGCGAAGGGTTTCAGGCAGGTTTAATTCTACAGGAGGTTCGCCTTTATCAAAATCAAGAACAGTTAAATTACTGCGACCAAGGTCAATTCCAATATTGGCGTTTGGACGTTTTGTCCACCACTCGTAAATTTGGACGGAATTATTTGATGCGGATTTGAAACCGTTGGGTGCAAGCTCTGAATCTGGCTGCTTGCTTTTTTCACCCAAGGGAAATACATACCAACCTTTTTCAAGGCAAATTTGGGCCACGGATAACTGTAGGGATTGGTCGATAGGAACCATTTAGCCTCAAATAAGTATAGCACGTCTCTCCGTGCTTTGTCAAGCCGATTTAGGTTGGCTTTCACCGCTGAGAATATTAGAAAGCTACGTTACGGCTCGGCTGCGGAGGCGGTGTATTGTTCGGAGTCGGGTAACCAGTCGTAGCGGGGGCTCCCGGATAAGTTCCCGGAGCCGGATATCCGCCGGGTGCAAAAGGCGGGGGTGCGGCTGGCGCTGCCGGTGGCTGTGCGTACGTTTGAACCGGCTGTCCGTTTGGTCCAGCTACCGTTCTTGGCTTATCCTTGTAACGCACGAAACCTTGTGGGGCTTGTGGCGGAACTTGACCGGGTGCTAGAGGCATTACACCAGTGACGTTCACAAAGAAATCGCCTTGAACCTTTGAATTCGGGGTCTTCGTTAGGAACAGTTGATTCGAACGATTCATCAACAACTGAGACAACTGCTCGGACGTGGTGATGAGCGGAGGCGCGGTACCGAGGATTTGCGTCAGCATCTTGAAGAGAGTGGATTTCTCATTCATGCTAGCATTAGGCATTGCGATGACTTGAAACGGCTTGCCTTCTGGGTCAACCGTTGGAGTATTATTCACATTGCCTAGCACCCAAACGATACGCACCTTATTTTTTACGCCGAACGCTGTTGGGTAATTCGGCAAATCTACCACATCGATAATAGTCCCGAGAAACACCCCTGCGTCTGGCTTTGGGAAAGGCTTCTGATTTGTTAGTTCCATTTGATTTTTGTCCTTTGCGCTTATGCGCTTTGAGTTTAACTATCTGTATCTAATTGCTCTAGCGTTATTGACTTATCTAATCTGGACCAATTAAACGGAACTTGATTAGCAAGCTCTTGAAGGTCCATTTCCTTAACAATCTTCCACCAGATTTTCATCGTTGGATTCCAGCGGAACTTGAATTTCTTTGCGTCGGAGTTATTGTTGCGGTCTTGATGACTCTGGATAATAACGAGCGGCGACCGGGCTCGCTCAACCATCTTCTCAAAACTCTTGTCCGGCGATTGTGCGTGCCTGCGAGTCATTTCCAAAACAGCCTTGGCATCGTCCTCGGCTGCGTGGGCATTGTAAACGAAGCCTACTTTGGCGCACATCGTAACTAATTGCTCCCCTTTTACGCCGGGAATATCGGTCATTGTGTCAATCCACAACTTTCCGTTGAGAAACTTGCTAGACCTCTTCGCCGCGTTTTCTGTGACTGGCAAATCAAAACGACTGCCGTTATGTGCGATGATGGCGTCGGCTTGCTCCGCGAACCAATTGAAATCCTCGATGACATCGGCGGGCTCGTGACCAAATCTATCTACGGCTGCTTGAGTGATGCCGGTTATGTCAGTAATCTCTTGCGTGATTGGCACGCCTTCAGATTTAACGAGATAACCGGCGCTCTCAAGAACTTTTTGCTGACCTGTGGAATAAAGAGCGAAACCGGCCTCGATAATACGGTCTTTCTGCTTGTCGAGCCCGGTTGTCTCTACGTCATAAGACAAAAGTATCATCTGTTTCCTCGTTGCCACATTTCTTAGAGCGATGTATTACGGCGTTCATTGTGCTTATTGTTATCTCAGAAGAACTAGGCATATTGCTAGAAAGTTTAGACATTTCCAAAGCTTCCTTCCAATCAGGACTATCTTTTGTCCACTTATCCCCACAAATCGTACAACGGATTACACGAGAGCCGTCAGGAAATACATGGTCACTAACTGAATAATCTACCCCGTGTCCAGCGTATTTATCCCACGCCGGTCTACCATTCGGGCCGAGAAAAACCATTCGACCGCCCTTAAGATGTCTGCACGCTTCTTTTGGCGCGAAGGTTTTAAGAAACTTTTTTTCGGAATCTGTGAGAGGCGTCCCGCGTTTCTCTCGTAATTCGGTTACTAGCCTCTTTGCGATTGCATAAGCTTGACGGCGATTTGCTTCAGCAAGCTCTTCTTGAATGCGAGTCAATCGCGCTTCCAATAGAACTTCTTCGGCGCGAAGGATTCCTTCGGCTTCTTCCGGTGCGAACTGCGTGAGCCACGCCCATATTCTTTTAAGTAGACTCATTAGTGTTTCACAATTTGCTTTCCGCTAAGCAAAGATACTTCGCCGCTCGCGGAAATTTGAGGAACTTCCCCAGTCAATGACTTATACGACGCCGTGAAGTGAGTAATCATGTGCATTGGCACCCACATACGATTGGTGTCAACGATTCTCAAATCCTCCATAAGATTTTGGTCGAGGGTCACGCCCATTCCTTGATTCGCAGCATAAAGCGCGACTCGCTTGTTAACGAAATCCACTAAATGCGCCGAAGTCTCGAAAGGCCCGACTACTACGTCTTGGATGTTAGTTGGAAAATTTTCAGGACGCTTACGTTGGTCAATATATCCGGTAAATGTGACAACGTAATTAAGCATTATATTGCTCCTGAGTCTCTAGCCGCTACTCGCACTTTGGCGTTGTTAAGCGCGGTCATTGTTTCCACAAACGCTTTTTGAGTGGTCTTAGGGAACATATCTCTTTCGCGAGCCTGTTCCGTTAGCTTCTCAAGTTTCTTAACGGCTGTATCGAGGACTCGGAACACCTGATTTACGTGGAGTTTGTCTTTTACTCTCATAATTAACTCAGTGTCACCGGTTGGCCGGTACGAAGAGCGGTGTTCGCAGCTTCAGCCGCTTTGGCGGCGGCGGCAGCTTGTTCGACTTGCGCAGCGTTAGCGACGCCTGTAATGATTCTTTTCGGTTCGGGAAGATTGTGAGCGCCGGTCTTGATGGCGTTGACTTCACAAATGTCGCCGCAATAGCCTAGCTCTCGGCCATCTGGGGTCTTGACGATACGATAAGACTTCAACCAAGCGTTTTCCTCTTTATTGAAGGTTTCCGCTTGTGCTTTTTCGTCTTGTTGGAAGGTTACGGATTTCTGGCACTCCGGCCCGTTGCAGGTCACAGTGCGATATGCGGTTACTACGATACTCATTTGATTATTCTCCTATTTATTGTAAAGTTGAAAAAATCTATTCAAAAACAACCGCTTGTTGTCGTAAAACGAAGTTTCGACAATTTTCACATCGGCTGGAATTCTCTCGTATCCCCAGTCGTAATACATTGTGGGAGTTTTCATTAACTGCTGTTTCTCGGCATACAACATCGCGGTATCCACTTCCTTTACGATTGGTGATTCGATGCGCGATACCCCAAACACATCGCAAATCAAGCCTTGAATTCTTGCTTCGACCTTACGATATTCGTCTCCGGCCAGCGTATAGTGCTTCATCGGTCGATTCATGTCCCCGATATATCCTTCGCTAGCGTCGTGAAGCAAAAATTCTAAGGCAAACTCCTCGGGTACTATATAACTTCCCAATCGGCTGTGTTGAGATACGGGATATGGAAACCTACAATGACCGGTCCAACGATTCATTTGACTCGTTGAGTGCGCGATATCCTCGATACAAATCATGTCCGGTTGAGGGTCAAGAATATCGAATTTGATGCCGGTGTAAGTTTGAATCCACGCTTGTCCCACTATTCCCCCGCTTTTACTTTTTTAATCCTCGAATATATTCCGCCAACGTGATTGCATACTCAGACGTAAGAGTAGCCGACTTTGATTTTATATACGCATCGAAGTTGTAATTATCAAGCTGAACCTCCGAAATAAAATTCGGGTCGCGGTCCGAAGCAATAAACGAGGAGCCGTCTTCATTAAGCCGAGTAACTTGAACAGTACAACCGCCTTTGCTCTTAATCCAATTCGCTTCGTTGGTATATCGCATATCGGTAACGACTGCGATTCCATCAAAGTCTTTCATTGTTGCTTCGAGTTGGTCAATCCAATAATTAAGACCAAATTCATTGCGACGACCATCACCGACTTTTTGAAGCAACGGGGCGTCTTTGCCAATCATTCCGTACTCTTCTCGACACACTCGGTAAAGCGCGTCAGCAAATTTGAAGATGCGGGCCTCGGGAGCGACGGCCTTCAAACCATGCTTAATTTGCAGATAGCGAAGACCATTAAAGTGATTGACAATGGCTTCGCCAGCGGTGTCTTTGCCCTGTCTTGCCTTGTTCCCGAGACCGAATAAAATCACTCGAACACCGCCGTAATCATTCGCTCATCGTCGATAACTTCGCCGGGGGTTTTCCACAATTGTGCAGCCGTCATTCCGTTAGCCAGCCCAAGAGCCTCGTCTATTGTCCCGGCGCTGATTTTCGCTTCGAACAAAACGTCACGTTTCACATGGACGGTGTATTTTTTCTTTTTCATCACGCTCGCCATTTGCCTTTATAAATCGTAATTAAAGTTCTCTTGCCGTTCGAATAAGTGATAATATGTGTATGGCTCCAAGAACTCGGGCCTTTAGCATAATCCCAGCGTAACTTGCTTGATGTTCCGGCAACGTAAAGGCCGTTCCAAATTCCTGTACTGTGCGTGTGCGCGGTGTTTGCCTTGCGACCCATCTTTGATAACTCTGTTGGACTACCGAATTTTCCGGAGGGGCCAAGATGCCCATGCATGCCGTTTTCAATCTTGTTGCCGCACGTCTTGAATGATTCGTCGGCCTTCAGGAATTTAGCTGGTGCGGTATAACCACCAAAATCACGCAAAGCATATTGAAGCACATTAATGTCTCGTACCATCAATGGATTAGCTGTGCGAGCACGCGACTCTTCTTCAGTGACCCCATTTCGAATATTTGCATACAAATATGCTTGCAACTCCAAAAAGATTTCAGAGTTGGGCGGGTCTTTGCGATAATCATATTCACGTAACCAGCGCTTCAACCATACATCATCGTGATTTGAATCCACAATCACGGTTTGCGCGAATGAGCGGTCGTATTGTTTCAACAACTTTGCTGTGTCTACTAATTCATTTTCCAACTTGTGGTAGCCTCGCAGCCAAGTGTGAAACTTCTCGTGATTGGTTTGATATCTACGCTGATGCGGATTAACTGCTGCGCCTTCCATTACGTCATGCAAAAATTGATATTTCGGCTGTAGCTCGTCTACCATTTCGAGCGAAGTTTTCACTATTTCCGGGTCTGCGAAGGTGCCATGTAAATCGCCGTGAGTAACAGACTCGATGCATGCCTCGGTGTCGGTGATGACGCCGTCCTTTGCCACTACTTTCAAATCTTGCAACGTCCCGGTGCCTTCGTCTTGATTCAACTGACGGACCCACCAGTTCCCATCCGAATTGACTTCGACTAGCAGCCCGCCGTAGATGTGATGAAACTCAGCAATCATACCCTCGCGCTTTTGAATGTAATTGCGTTGAGTAACGGTGCCGGTCGTGTAATTCAACTTTACGCCCTCACCTTGAAATGATGGAATTGAACGCATCGCTAGTTTTGCGTGCGGAAAGATTGCAGACTTACGCCCGGTGTATGACTCCAACCCAGCAAGTGGATTCACATTGGTCGGAATTGCGTTATATTCACCGCACCATACAAGACCGGAGGCTAATTGAACGCGCTTATCACAAATTTTGCTAAGCCCGACAACTTGCAACTTGGGGTCATACCATAGTTCTTTCTCGGTTGGCTTATCGGTTCCGCGCTTGACGCTCAGCTTACCATAATGATTCTGATTGTACGTATATGTACCGACCAAAATCTCAGCATCATAGTGCTCTGCTAGCGCAAGCAAGTTATCCCACACGCCGTCGTGCACGTACGTATTATTCTGCGCTGATGTGAGAATATACCTACGAATTTTTCCTTTCGTTGGCAACTTTTCAACGAAAAGTTCAGTGCCTTTAATCGTTCCGCCAGCTAAAGGTTTCTTTCCTTTCCCTACTTTGCTGACGCGACGACGGACGGTGCTACGCGAAGTACCAAGCTCCGCAGCGGTGGCTTGAATATTACCCTCAAGTCTTTCAAATACTTCTACTGTCTGGTCAATAAGTTTCTTTTCTGCCTCAACGTTGTGTGACATGCACATTTTCTCCGTTATGTCTTTTGAATTGCGCCGCTATTCTTGATGACTCTTTACGGATATTAGATTAAAGGCCGAAGTGAACAAATTGCCTACCTACAAAACCTGCGACCACGCCTGCTCCGAACCATTTCAGTTTTCTTTTTCGCGCGTCATCTTTTGCTTTCTTAAGCTCCTCACCGTCTGCTTTGATTTGCTTTGTAAGAACTACTTTATCTTCTGCAATGATACCTGCTTGGTCGGTGATTGTTGATGCTTGACTTTTGATAACGGACTCTTGTGCTATAACTGTTTTGGCGTCTGCGGCCTCTTGGTCTAGTCTTACAACAATTTCTCGTCCGAGCGGGAGAGGAACGATTAGATTATCGCTTGTATCAAAGAGTACGGTGCCTTGTTTGAACCCCGTCAAATCTTCTATGCGATGGCCCGCATCCTTTACCGGCAACGTCTTGTCTTGGATGATTTGCACCTTTGCTTGAGATTGGATTTGGGTAACGGCAATTAAAGCCTGGGCTCGTTCTGCCTGTCGTTGAGCCTCGTTAGCAGCGTAGACAGCAGCTAATTGAGCCGAACGGTCTTTCTCTACCGCTAAAGCAGTCTCAGCGGCTTGAGCGCGAGCTTCTTGGAGAGACGCTACCTTTGACTCAATCGCGTAGATTCCGAACGCTAGAGCCGCCGCTAAGACCAAGTAAAGCACTATATGGTGGGCTGTGAGGAGGACTCCGACTTTCTTTTCTGCTGCTTGAATTTCGTCTAAAATTGTCATTTTATCTGCCCCATAGATGTGCAGGAGGTAGCACTTGTTTTCATCTCATTTTGAGATTTCTTTTTGTTCTGAAGTTTCAGTCTTTTCAGAAACTTCCGGTGCTTAATTGTGCCAACTTTTCCAGCCCATCCGAAGACTTCTTTTCCAAGAGCCGTGACGGCTGGGGGAGCTTTTACGTAAGCAGCTAGTTTTTCAACTATTTTAACGAAATGAACACCAGGAATCTTATGAAGACCGAGCCGGATAAAAGCGTTTTCCAATTTTCCAAGGAGAGGATTACACCGCGAACATAGCCTGCCGCGAATTAATCCAGTGAGATGCGAATGGTCTGTCGCGAGTCTACGATTAGGAACAGGCTCCGGGCGACCACAAATCCAACAAACGTTTTCTTGATACGCATCAATACGGTCGGATTCTTCGATGGTTAAATTGTAGTTGTCAGCTAGGCGTTTTATTCTAGCTTTAGCGCTTTCCACTTTCGGTGCTCCCCAAGTTGTTTGAGGGGTAGCACCTAACTTTCGTTTATAATCCGAGCATGGTCTATCTCGGTGCCTTTCGTGTCTGTATAAAACTGATTAACCGACCGGGTCGGGTCCTCCGCGACAAGCTTAGCCGCGCATTTGGAGCAATATAAACCGCCTGCTTCCTCTTGATAAACTTCCGAAGGCTGTACCGACTCGCCTGTCGCAGCACTGGGGTATGGGTCGGTGCCTCCAACAACATGGATTTGACATACGGCGCATTCGATTGTAATAGCTGGTCCTGCTACTAAGATAAATTTCATGCGACGCCATAGGCCGCTAAAGTTTGGCTCACGCGGTTACGTACAACCGTGCGGCGCTCCTCTCCTATTTCAGCGAAAGGCTTGCCGTACAAAACCAGAGCGGCAGCCTCAAGATATCTGGAAGCCTGAATCGTCTGCTTCTCGACGCCCGCTACGTAGAGCGGGTGACGGGCTAAGGTACGCGTGATGATTTCACATTCCGGCCCATCGTCGGTGGGGTCGTACATATATACTAAGAAACAGAAACGTTCAAAATACTTTCGGTGCCCTGTTTCATTAAAAAATCTTTCATCGCTCATGCTTCCTCCCGGGCCGCCACGCTGGCACTTTCCGCTCGCATAGCTCGACGTATCAATTCTTGATTAACACGCTCATGCTCGCGGTCTAATTGCTCTCGCCGATTTGGAATCGAGCGGTCGAGTTTATGGTCTTGCTTCTGTTCCAACAACATTGGTATCCTCCTGTTTTTGTAGTTGTAGCGGTTGCTCATACGGTACCCGGGCGCATTCTTCACATGCATCAAACCACGGTCCTACGTTTGCATACTTTTCTCGGCGTTGGTATCCCGCGACGTGCTCCGGCCCGTTCTTTGCACTCTTTTTGCAGAAATGGCACTTGACATCATCATATGGCCCGACTTGTTCACTCACAATCCCACCTTCATTTCTCGCAGCATTACAAGGTCGGCTGCGGTCAATCGCGGTTTCATTGGATTCTTTCGCAACCACTGAGTAATTGGACCTTCCGATTCTCCGCTGCTGGGTCTTTGTTCTTCGAATCCCGAAAGAGGTCCTAAAGACGGCGGCGGAGGATGAGGCGCTTTCCCTCTAATGAAGTCATCCCATGCTCTCACTTCATCATTGGTCATCGTCTTTTCCTATTGAACATCTCGGGGTCGAACAAGCAAAGCCAACCGAGGACTGCCAAAACGATTGCACCGAGAATCGGGAGCCAAGTCATCTCATCCATCTTACTGGAACACTAGGAATCGTAAACAGTGCATTCGTTCCATCTTGCTTTTTAAGTTCCCGAGCTTCGGTTCTACCAATGTCCCGTTTCTTTTCTCGTCGCGCCTTCATACGCTGCTTGAGAAGAGTTCTTGGAGACTTTTTGTTGTGACCGTGGTGTTCTTGAAATCGTTTATTTTTATTGATTCCCATCGGTCAACCTTTGCTTTAGGGTCGGGCTCGTTCGCCTGACCACTAGAATATACAGATTGAAAAACTTTTCACCGACTCCGTGGTCTTCGGTCTCTTGCATCTCGTACTCGACGCCGCTTACTTCTAGCGAGGTCCGAAGTTTCTGACGTGCTTCCGGACTTACTAACGTGTAGCGGTCGAATCTGCTAGGCTCTGGCTTCACAATGCTTGTCTTTTCTTTCCACAGCGCAAACAACGCCACCACTTCTTAAACGCATGTTCAAACTTTCGTTCCTTGCAGCAGTACGAACAAAAGAGCCATCGAATCATGCGCCGAGCTTATCACAAGCGAATTTCTTGTCAATGGTACTAAAGTTCTAGTACGTTTGAACTTGTGTGATTCCTACCGGGCTTCGGTCTTTTGCGAGAAGCTCCGTATATTCGGCTTCCCCATAAAAGCAAAACCCCTACTAAAAGCATTCCATACCACATTTTATGCCCTCCTCAATATTCTCATAATCGCTCGTGCCCTTCTGCTTGGATGTTTCGTCAAGAACCCTCCACCGATACCTTTGTGATATGGATACGGTTGAGTGAACTGCTCGGCGGTTGGGTCAACTATTTTGCCCTCGGATGTTTTTAACCACCAATGACATACCCCATACCGACGATGGCGCACTGACTTCAACTTAAATTGCGGGTGCGTATGAAAGAACACTTCACTCAACACATAGCATAGACCGGCCAACGGATGCTTACGATTGTGGAGTGGCTCTCTCATTAAAGCTGCTTGATTGCCGACTTGATTTCCACCATAATGGCAAACTTCAATGCCATACATATTGGAAGATTCAAAAGGTCGGGAGGCATGTTATCGTGATAAGAGAGAAATTGAACCTCTTCACGAATTTCAGAACGATTAGAAAATCTGTGAGCAAGGTCCGGTTTCATCGCTTTCTCCCTTTGTTGGCTTCCTTTCTTTTTGCCCGACACCCATCGCAACGCTGACCTCTGGTAGCGTTTGCAAAGCAGCGTAAACACTTAAGCACTACTTCTTGTGCGTCGCCTGCTTGCGCTATCTTGAGGCGATTGTTCTCACGCCAACCATTACGGCGATAGCTGGTTGGGACTATGAGCGTCATCTTACTTACGCGCCCACGGAAATTTAGGCGGTTTGATTACAGCTTGAGAAACTTGCTTAAATTCAACACCGTTTTGTGCGAGGATTGTAAAAATAAAATCCTCCTCTGGCTCGTAGGTGGTTTCAGCGGCTTGCTCTGCTTTTGAAACCGAATTGTAAGGACCAATAAAATCAGGGTTTGGGTCCTTCATTCCGTCTTGGACCACTATGAAGTATTGCATTTTTCTTCCCCTAAGTTAGACCTTGTGCGCGGTCGTTGCGCTCACTTTTTCGATGCAACAATTTCCATACGTGAATCGCCCGACCTTGAATTGCTCCGTACCCATAGGCTTGGTGCATCGAGCGCAACACGCTAGTTTGGGGTCCAATACTTTCATTGTGCTGAAACCGCTTTAAAAGCGGCTAGGGCGCTGTCTCCTCGAACCGTGGCAAAAAGTTTACGATGGGTGAATACTCCGTCGTTTTGCTTGGTTGCTCCAATAAGCTTGTATCGAAGCAGTCCGCGCTTGAGAAGCCCTTGGTCCAGTGGGTTGAACTTCATTTTGATAGGATATAGCGTCGCCTGATTATGGTTTACTCCGTTAATACGATGAGCTTGGGCTTTGGTGAGTTTGCCATAATCGTTGACAATTACTGCTCGAATGAAACTCAACTTCGTGTCGTCGAGCAACAAACAGTTACTCAAAATTTTCCGAACTTGCGAGACCTTGAGTTTGTTTCCTTTGATTGCCATTTCTTGCCTCCTATGGCTAGAATATCAAATCCAAATCTCTTGTCAATGGTACTTTGGTACTACCCGTAAATCACTTCGCCGTAAAGACAGAGTTGCAAGAATACGTCAGCGGTAATGGCGTCATCGTTCTCTGCAAGAAAATCGTGCCAGTGATGGGCGTAGGTTTTGGACTCGGCGAACAGTTGCAATCCTTTTTGAATTGCCTTAAGGTCGAGCTTCGCTTTGGGCCGGTCCTCTTCTTCCTCCATGCTGCTGATAATGAGATGGCCGCCGGGATTCATCGGATAATCAACGTGCGAGAAAATCTGCGGGCCGCAAGCAATACCATCCGTGACCTTGGGAGATTCCTCAATCGCTTTTGCGGCAGGCACACCACAATAAGTTTCAAACTTACGAGGTTTCTTCGAACTTTCAATCATATACCAATAGTTGCTCCCGCCCTCAAAGGCGCTAACGAGAAGATTCGCTACACGCTCGGCTGAAATTTCATGCTTTGTGGTAACTGTAAACGAATTCATGTCTTCCTCCCTTTAATATCTCGGTCGAAAACTTTTGCCAACAAACCCAAAGCTGACGCTGGCCTTTCAACTTGGTGTATAAAACAGGCTTTATTTAATTCTTCCGTCCAGTAAAGAAAACGACGGCTAAACTCTTCCATGTTGAGCACGCCTTGATTGAAAAGAGTATTATCAATAGACGTTTGGTTTGGTCGCGACTCCGATGCGGCGTTGTTAGAAAGCTCTTGGTTATTCATGTTTTTTTTTTCTCCGATGGCCTCAGAATATCAAACCTAGATTTTATGTCAATAGTACTTTAGTTCTAGGACCTTCCTGCAAGAATTTTTGCAACGATTTCAATTTCAAAAATTTGACACAAAAAGCAACCGGCCAGAAATTTCCCAGAAATTTTCCCCCCTCCCAGACTCTATAAGCACTTTTTCTCCCATAAATGGTCTTTTTCCTTGGGGCCTATTTGTGGAACGGGGTCCTCAGATTTCAAATCAAATCTGTCGCGCCTTAATACTTTTGCCATGATTTTTCAAAATCCAAACCAACTTTTCAATTCCAACCGGGGATATTCCTGTGCTCCGATTTCGGTACCAGTACTGAGGCGAAACTATTTCGCTAGGCAATTTGATTGCCAAGTTTTGACGCCTCTAGTTTAACTGCCGACACCCGGACCGCTGACGGACGCATTGCGTCCGGTCCGTTGCGCCGTCTAAACGGTCCTCCGCGAAGCTATGGGCAGAGCCCTAGCGTTGTTCTCCCTGTTTTGTCCCTCCTAAGTACACCCGTAGCAAGCTAGGCGCACGATAGGACAGGCGGACGGACCGTCTGCCCGGTCTTGTGTCTAGAGCTTCGCTCGACGCTGTAATTTATCGTGAAAGTATCGCGCCCTTGAGCCGTTAGCTTGGCGCGGCTTTTGATACCGCACGCGGTTCGCCTCAATTAAAAGCCCGTCAACCTGAGACCGGTTGAGGGTGTGAAAATCCTGTCCTATTGCGATTCCTAACCCGGATAAGACCGCTTGAGCGTTTACGCGCTCCGCTTCCTTGTGTCGTTCTTTCAATTCGGACCTCCTGAGATGCTAGGCATATCCTCTGACACGCTCGCAAGCGTGCCAGCGGCCAAGCCTAGGAAGCGTTGTACCGATTCACGTCTGCGATTGCTTGACCGGCTAGTAAAACCGCGCTGTGAAGCTCTGAGGGCTTAGAGAAGTCCGCGTTAGGCGCGTATGCCTTGAGTAAGGCTTTGCAAGCCGCTAGGAGCCTAGGAGATGCCGCTATTAGGTATGCGTTGCTGTCTCGTTCACACGGCCTAGTCCCATTACCGGGTGCCCGGTCCATGTGGGCGATGGGAATCCCTGAGACCGTCTGAACCATGCCGCTATTGACCTCCCACGGTCCGGGTGTTGGACTGTGACCGTATCGCGGCTTGTCTCCCGGCATTCGGGTTGCGGTGCTATTTTTCTTAATTGTTACCATGCCCGTCCTCTCTTCTGATTCGGTTTGCTTCGCTAGGCGAATCATCCGACACACTCAGCGAGTGCGCCGGGTGTTGCGCCTAAGCAGGATACTTAGAATCGTTCCCAGTCCTCGCGGCAATCGCCGTCAAATTCTGGAAAATGCGAGCCTCCGCAACATCCGCAATCCTCTAACAATTTGGAGTGCGTGTTGTAGACGTGTTCGCGGTAATCTTCTAAAATCTGCTTAACCTTGCCTGAAAATGTTTTCGGACATTTCGGGCATTTATGCTTAACGGTTGTGCTAGGCTCCGCGTGTAAGATACCTTGCAACGGGTGTTCACAAAAGAGACCTACTGAGTGCATGTTATTCCCCTTTCCTTTCGACGGTCTTAAATGCTGTGCTTATCGCGCGAGAAGAGAATCCAAGGGCTTTCAACTGCGCCCGAAGGTCTGATAGCTCTTCCTTCTCGACAGACTCAAGATAGGATTTTTCGCTGTCTGATTCGATTCCCCAAAGGCCGCCTGAAGTAATCTTCTGGCCTATGCCTGTAAATTCCGGGGAGCCCGCGTTTGTTAAGAGTACTTGCGCCTCTGCGCTCATGCCGATGTAATACCAGTTGCCCGCGTTGAGAGATTCCATCCGCTCATAGTCTTGACGTACATACTTGCGGATATCTTCCGGTGATTCGCCTTTGTAGTTCTCGACAGGACCATTAAAGTAGCGGTATTCATTGCGTTGCATGTCTCCGCGCTCCCCGCAGTCACACTCATCTACGGAGTCAAACAATTCGCCGACCGTGTCGTAGGCTTCGTCTTAACCCACTCCCACTCATTTCTAAGTAACTTAGGACGCTTGCGGTCATCAAAACTAGGGGTGTTGTAACGCAGTTGGTCAACTTCATTGATTGCTTCATCATAATCATCTTCGCTAAACTGAGTGGCCTGATATATGTTGGCGTAAAAATAACCCGCGTGTCTTGGGTCTAACTCACCGCTGTAGAAATATCCGTCTGACTTGCGGCGAATCACATAGAACGTTTCCGACAGAGTTGTTGCGGGTGCGACCGGAGAGGACACTGGCTCTTGTTTCTTTTTTGGTGCTGCTGGCTTGCCCTTGGCGGCATTCACCGCTGCCTGTAATGGTTTCTCGGGCACATCAAACTCTTTTGCGGCGGCTGGCACTGTCTTCTTTCCCGAGGTAGGCGTTTTGCCGACATCGGGGGCTTTGTTGCCTTGCTTGAGGTTCGCCTTGCTGGTCTTCGCGGTCTGTTCTTGGCGGAGTAGGACGATACGGGCGACCATCTCAATGCGCTGGTCTTCGGTCAGGTTGCGCCTGCCGACCTGATGTTCCAGAATCCAGAGCTTAACGGCTTCACGATTCGGGAGAACGATGAACTGGTAAAGCTCCGTCAGGTTCTCTTCTCGGTTCTGTATTCGCGGGTCCGGGGTAAAGTATCCCAACTCTGGGTCTTTTGGATAAAGTTCCCTCAAAATCTCAGACCGGTGATGTCCGTCAATAAGGGTGTAGGTCTCGTCGGGTTGGTACCATACAATCATTTGGTCCCGAAGCCCGTGCTGGCGGATGTTCTCTTTCAACTGGGCGCGTTCGTCCGCAGATAGCGGCGGGATGAGGGCGCGGAACTCGGGGTCTATTAGAATGTGGTATTTTTTCATGGGCGTTTGAGGAAATGCAGGACGCCTTTTAGGTAGGAGTCGCTGCCCGTTGTCCACTTATCGTGGTGCTCACGGTGATGAGCCGTGTAGCCCGTCTTCTTTGATTTCCTCTAGGTTCCTTTCTGGACCCCGTGCCAGCCGGTGGTCTTAATAAGCGTTGGCAGGATAACATAAGTCCAAAAATCTGTCAAGCACTTTTTTCGTACCGGTACCGGACGGTGACAACACTTATGTCAAGGAATCCGTAGGGGTGGTCAAAAGCGGCAGGGGGTAATCTCGGGCGTGTGGACCTGAAAGAGCCCACTGACGCCGCTGGAAACTAGGCTAGCGCCCCTATGTGACGCCGGTCGCGGAGCGTAATTTGAGATGTAACGCCGGTACAGGGGGTTGGGGATGCAAAAATACTGTTCGCCTATTATTCGCCTTTTGATGAGTTGAGAGTGCCGCTCACAGACCACGGCACCCGAGAGAAAATTCGACGTTGAAAATCTCGACCGCTCCATCGCCAAAAATTTTTAATGTAGTATGTTGATTCTTATAGTTTTATTTGGGTGCCGCATATGTGAGCGGGTTCTCTCAAATGAGGTTCGCCTTTTTTCGTCTTCCCCGATTTCCTAAAATTAGTGAGCGGAGAGCGGTTAATCGGAATCTCGGATTTGGATATTTTCCGAGCAGATATTCGAGGTATCAGATTTGTCGGACAGGGTCCCCGGTGTAACGCACAATGCATCTTTTTCCGCGTCTAGCTTTTCGTTTGCTAATGTGCCGTTGTATTGCGCCAAGACAGCGTTGTGCAAGTCAGCTACAGCTTGTTGGACGTGCTCCAAAGTTTGCTTGGCTTGTTTAATATCCTTGCGGACACTTGCGCAGTCTTCCGAGTGGACGCGGTCAATCGCGTATTCTGTTTTTGCTGTATTGCTGTACTCGCCTGAGCAGGATGTATCGGGGGAGTCATCAATCATTCTCTTGAGTGTCACTGAGAGAATGCGCTTCTTTGGTGGAATGGGT
>Ga0137386_10000024_pt1 | contig 53585 bp, 60 predicted proteins | sample SagtaG_4_FD_104910 | JGI IMG/M metagenome (GOLD analysis project Ga0137386, IMG submission 104910) | Vadose zone soil microbial communities from Sagehorn Ranch, Mendocino, California, USA - Sage2_R_100_16 metaG | ecosystem: Environmental > Terrestrial > Soil > Vadose zone | place: USA... | reverse complement strand
TACATCGATTTGACCAAACTCAAGTTGAAGGACATCCCGGTATGACTTCGATTAGTGAACTTTTTCACGGACTTGTTAACACGGTTCTTCACAGCCAGAATCAATTCGCTTCTGGCGGTTTGTTATTAATGGTCATAGGCGCACTAGGAGCGTCTCTTCGTAAAATTCCGGTAAAAATTTGGGACTGGGTAGTCGACCAACTTACGTTGAACATCACCATTAACGACGACAATCGAGCTTTCTTCTGGTTGAAGCAGTGGTTCGATACCCAGCGCCGCATGAAAAAGATTCGACGAGTAGATGTGTACACCCCGACCGATGACGAGTACGTTTTCAACCCAGCCCCCGGCGGTCATTGGATGTGGTATAAGAATCGACCTATTCATGTCACTTTGACTCGTAACGAAGAGAAAAAAGACAAATACACGAAGCGGTCCGAGTCTTTCGAAATTCGTACACTTGGCCGGAAGCAATCTTTCTTACGCGAATTCGTGAATGAAATTTTCCTCGGGTACGTGAAGAAACAGACCGGGAAGCCACGCTTGTACTTTTGGGCCAAGCAGTGGGGAGAGTATCGATGGGTCGAACAAACTCCGTACATCCCACGACCGCTGGACACCGTCATTCTCGACCATAGCTTGAAGACCAAAGTAATTCAAGACATAAAGACCTTTCAAAAGTCCAAGCAGTGGTACGCGGAGATGGGTATACCTTATCATCGCGGATATATCTTTTATGGTCCCCCGGGCACCGGCAAGACCTCTTTGGTGGTGGGAATCTCCTCTCACTTTTGTTCCAAGGTCTATCTATTGAAACTATCGGATATGAACGATGGCACCTTGCTGGATGCCGTGAGTCGAGTGGAGCCTAATGGCATGGTTGTGATGGAAGATGTCGACTGCATGAGTTCGACTAAAACGCGAACCGAAATTAGTAAAGATGGCCTTGAGACCATATTCGGAGTCACCTTATCTGGTTTACTCAACGTTCTTGACGGGCTATCGGCTCCGAACGGTGTTCTCTTCTTCATGACCACTAATCGATTAGAGAATCTGGACCCCGCTTTAATTCGTCCGGGCCGAATAGATATGAAGATAGGCATTGGGGAAGCAACTGATTCTCAAAAGAGACAACTATTCAATCGGTTTTTCCCGAACGAGTCTGTGTCTGAGGAAATTCTTCGTCAATCCTCCACCATGGCTGAATTACAAGAATACTTGCTGCGCCAAAGAAACAGCCAAAACGAAGAATCAAACGAAGAAACAGTGGCAGAAGGCGTCGCATGATTCCCAAACTTGAAGTCAAAGGCGCGGACCGCGAGTTTGGACTTTACGTCGATGACCAGTTGGTCGGGACCTCTAAGCTGGACTGCGACGCCCGGATGCAAATGCATTTCTTGGAGAAGAAGTTCCAAGAAGCGCGACAAGAGGAAGCGAAATGGTGGAAAGCGAATAGCTTATCAGCAACGATTGAGCAAGCAAAATTACAACGAGATAGACTCATCGCCTTGGAGATGAAATGACTGTTGAAGAATTAGCCAAAATCCAATTCGCAGCCGAAGAGGCGGAGCGCGATGCCGTGAATGCTGGTACGGGAAGCATCCCAGACCCAGACTTGAAATGGATGATTTGGAAGTGGGAACAAATCAGCGAATATGGCCGGGCCTTCAAGGTCGCTGTGGCTACGAGGGTTTTAGAGAAACTGAAAGGAAAATTATGAAATTCGAAATGACAACTGCGACCGATAGAGGCAAGCGACCTTATCAAGAAGACCGGTCGGTAGTTTACTGGATACCCGACGAAGGCTATCTTTTGGCTACTTTCGACGGACACGGGGGCTCCGAGTGCGCTGATTTTTGTGCTAAGACCTTGGTTCCTATCATACATACTTTTACTAGATTTGGTTGGAACACAGAGGATGCGATTCGTGACGTATTCAGGAATCTAAATGAGAAGACCGAATACATGGGTCCGGGATGCGCGGCTTCCATAGCTTTTATTAAAAAGGATGGCTCAGAGGTAATTGTCGGCGTATTGGGTGATGCGCCGGTCCTCGTTAAGAAAGATGACGGCGAACTGTGGTTGGCCCCCGAGCACAACGTTCGAACCAATCAAGCCGAAGCTAACGCAGCTATCGAGCGCGGTGGATTTGTTCAAAACGGCTATCTCTTCGTAAGAATGGGTGGTAATGGTTTGCAAATGTCTCGCGCCCTTGGTGACCGATTTTTAGGACCGGTGCTTAACAGAGAACCCGAAATTTTCCGGCTGCCGCTCGGACCGGGTAGCTTCGTACTCGTGGGCACCGACGGCTTATTCGACCCAACCCACACAACCAATCCAAGCACAACAATAGCTGCCGCCATCAAGGCTGGGCACGATGCCAATCAGTTGGTTCAAAACGCACTAGCGGTTCCTACTTACGACAACGTAACCGCAATTTTGGTGAAACTATCGGAGGGAATTTATGTTTAGATACTTATTACCAAAAGACGGACCTATATTTAAAGGCTTGGACTTGGAATCCAAAGAAGTAATTTACGCCAAAAACCAGCCGCCGTATATCCCTTTGAGAACTCTAGTTTCTTCGGGTCCAGAGCAGCGTGTTATTAGTCGATGGACTTTGACGGATGAACAACGAAAAGCAATTGCCGAAGGCGCGGACATTTTCTTGATGCTTCTGACTTTTGGAAACCCTTTGCAACCAATTCAAATCGCGCTCGGGGACGGAACAGAAGACCATCAATGGGTCGAAAATCATTTGCTTCGCGAGGGCTTATGAGTTACCTCAGCTTCGAAGACCGAGGAACAACCCCGAGCGGCAAGACCCGGCGATGGGTTGTTTTGAACTCCGTGAGCGGTGTTACACTTGGTTGGATTCGATGGTTTTCAAATTTTCGCAAGTATGCTTTCTCGCCGCTGTCTAACACTGTTTATGATGCGTGTTGTTTGAAAGAGTTGGGCGAATTCGTTGACACTAGAACAAAGGAACACAAAGCATAGGAGATAACGATGGAATATCCCAAAACGCTTTACGTGAATGAAAGAGAAAAAGACTACGTGCACGACAACAAACAGTTAGTTGGCAGCGGCCATCTCTCAAGTATGATATTAGAAGGTAGAGAAACCGAAGTCGCCGTCTATCAACTCGTCGGTGTGGAGACTTATAAGAAGACAACTAAGGTTGAATCCGTGGTCGAGAAAATATCGAAACCGAAATGTATCTGTGCTCAAGGCGTGACGAAATGTCTTGTGCACGGAAACCAGCCAGCCGAAAGAGGGATATGCCCGATGTGCAAAAAGCACTTTCTCGGATACTGCGCTGAAGGGGAATATTGCACAAGCGACGATTGCGGGTACGTAGCATAAGTACTGGTACGAAATAGTTGAAAATTTCTCTTGACAAACAATCGCCAAAGAAGTAGGATTTGACCATGACGACTTTTAAACAACAATCCGAGGACTTCTTGGTCAAGATTCAATCCCGCCGTCGGGAGCCGGTTAAGGCTAGCACCCTAGTCGCCTACCGGTCGCGCTTGAACGCCCATATCCTGCCAGAGCTTGGTGCTTTAGAGTTGTCTCAAATTGAGAATGGAACTCTTCGGACCTTCGTCGAGACACTGACAAAAAAGGGCGTGTCTGCCTCCGCCATCAACGGAGTAATCGGGCTGGTCAAGGAAGTAGTCGCCAGCGCCCGGGACAACGTCAGCGGAGTCCGGCTATACCCCCGAATTTGGGACAACGAGTTCATAGACGCGCCCGCAGTCAATCCAAAGTCTCAATCGACCCCTGTAGCTACCCCAGAAGGCGTCCAACGAGCCGTTTCCCGGGCTCTCGGGCAAGAGAAGGCTCTATACGCCTTATTGGCCGGAACGGGCCTTAGAATCGGCGAAGCGCTCGCTTTGATGGTTGGGCTGGACGACGGGATAAATTCGTTCTGGGTTCCAGAATCCGGAATCCTCCACATCCGGACGACCCTCAATATCAACAACGGCAAAATCGGGTCTCCGAAGACTTTGGCCGGAAATCGGCAAGTAGACCTTAATCCTCGACTAAATACCTTCCTCTGCCAGCTTTTGCTCGACGGAGACTTGCCGAGATGCGGCCTTTTGTTTAGAAACGCTTATGGCTCCGGGCCGGTCCGCTTCAATACTTTGCGGGAACACGCGGTCGAACTAGGCATCGACCCTCGCTTTCATGCCTTCCGCCGATTTCGCATTACTCACATGGATTCTGTTGGAGTGCCCCCGGGATTACAACGCTTTTGGAGTGGACACGCAGCGAGCGATGTTCACGAAAATTATATTCGGATGGGTGAGAAAATCGAAGAACGCAAAGCTTGGGCTCAAAAAGCTGGACTTGGATTCCAATTGGAGGCATGATATGGCGAATGTCAGCTTCGAGCCCGGCGACGGGTCATTTGAAGTTACACTAGACGAAAAAGAGCCTTTTCCAACGGAGTGGAATAAATTCGGTGTATACGTCTTGCGAGCCGATGGCAATGGCGGTTATTACGAAGTCAAAGATTATCAGGAAATTTTGACAGGATTGGAGACTGTGTGAAAGACAACGCCGTATTCGTAATCGCACTTCTAGGAATCGCCTTTTTTTATCGCGTTATTCAAAGCCGCGACGTACCAAGAACCTTACTATAGTATTTTAGCCTTTTCTGCCAGTCTATATGAAGGATTCAGGTGTTGGCTAACCCATCGTCGCCATCACATCGATGTCGGTTCAGGATTTCAGTTATGCCAAATTTGCGACGCTCATTTATTGGAAGAACTAATTAAGGGAATACAATGAACAACGAAAAATTAAGAGTGGCGTTGCAAAAGTGTGTTAATAGCGGTTTGTTAAATGGTCACGAGGTATTGTGTTTTGCCCGCGAAGCCCTTGCTGCCGAGCATCGAAGCGACGATTTGAACTGCGATTGCCGTGATTGCTTGAAAAATGCCATCGAACAACTGTCTCATCAGGTGGATGTCGAAACGCTTGCCGCTTGCTCCATTTGTAAAGTTACGATTCCGCATTGGCACTCAGCAATTTATAACCAACCATATGACCCGTCTGGAAATAACCAAAAGAGAAAAATCATCGGGTGGGGGCGACATGATTTCGAGCGCCCTGTTACAACATCAGCGCCGAGAATGACTGAAGACCGCCAACACAACTTTGTTTACCGCTCGAAAACTGTCGCCGAACAAATTTGCAAAAAACTAAACCTCTCATTCAAATGGCCTGATTCAAAGTTCTGTTGGCTACAAGACAAAATTCAAGAAGTGATGTTCTCTATTGACGAGGAATCACGTAAGGCTGCCACAGCAGGAGAAGCACAATGAGTGGACAATGGTCCCCTGAAAATCCGGAACGAAAAAGCTTTTCCTGCTTTCCACGAATTCTGCAAGTGGCGTCAGACCTTGGAAAGCTTCGCAGAATGGTTGACCATCTCTTGCCGGATGAAGTTGAAATCGCTTCAATCTACGTCGACAACCTCATAAGGACTCGGCCAATTAAGCAAGCTTCACGCGAGGGCTGGGAGGCCACAGTAAACGGCCCCGGATACATTGACAAAGAGGACCGGGCTCATATGGCTGTGCTGGAATTAGAAAGCGACCCCAAATGAGCAAAGCCGACAAAATCAAAAGCGTGTTTATCACAATGGTGCTTCTGACAGGAGCTACAACGCTGGTGTTTCTTTCACTTAAACCAAAAGCCCCTGTTTGTAAAATTTGTCATTGCCACAAAACGCTATGCGCGACCTCTTGCGGTGAAGAAAATATGTGTTTGCTGCGCTGCGAAAGACTGTGCCAGAAGCGCAGTGATAGCAAACCGGACCCAAACAAATTTCCCGGCGGAGCCCAATAAGAAAGGAAAAACATGAAAGTATTCTTTTGCAAAAACGGTTACAGAGATACGAAAGGTTGGGGTTGTCCTTTCTGCAACAATTTTTATACGTATGGCATGGACTTATCGGTCGATGAATCCGTAAAGAGACATTTAACGGAGTGCGTAGCAATTATGCCTCATTTCACCGGTTTTGACGACATCGAGCTTCCCAAGGAACAAGTTCCAAATTTCCGTGACTCTAAGGATGTCTTATCTCGAAGATTGACTCGAATGCAACGATGGATTAAGATAAGAGCCCCGTGGTATTTTCTTGAAAAAGAAATGGAACTAATTATAGACGGATTTAACAATCTATGAGCACAAAAATATATCTAGCAGGACCACTCTTCACATCAGCCGAACGTGAATGGAACGTTCGCCTTGCCCGGCTGCTCGAAGCCAGTGGACTAGAGATTTGGTTGCCACAAGAACACGAGCCTCGGGAACTTTCCGCCAAAGCCATCTTCGAGGAAGATGTCAAAGGCGTCGATTGGGCCAATACAATTGTCGCGATTATGGATGGCCCGGACCCCGACTCTGGGACCTGTTGGGAAGTCGGGTATGGCTACGCCAAAAAGAAACTTATTGTGCTGGTTCGAACCGATTTCCGCAGCGCAAACGACGGCATGGCCCCCTACAATTTGATGCTGATAGGGGCCGCAGATGCTAAACTCAACCTACCATTTTTAGGTGTTGACAAGGTGGCAGAACATCTGATAGAATACTTCCGAAAGCGTTGAGGAGGTTAAATGAACATTAGAATCTCAAAACGAATCGGCGAAGAAATTGGCGAAAAACTTTTCAAGCCTTGGGTCAATAACACTGAGTCTTGGGGTTGGCGGCGCGATGCTGATATCAGTTTGGTCGGCATGTCATTGAAAGAACTGGACCAGTTCGAGAAGATATTCCAAGACCGTCCGGATATTCATGGCGTCAAAACCATTTTGAAAGATATCGCCACTTGGCGAATCGCGCTCACCGGAAAAACTCCGAAAATTCGCGCCATTCGAAATATGAAAGCCTTGATGATTGGCTATTTGGGAAAAGTTGATGGTCATCGTATCTATCAAAAATACGACTCTGAAAATGAAACGTGGCTCCCCTACTATGTTGAAGACATAGAATATCATCCGGAAGTAAAATTTCGCGATGGTCGTAGCACACCGGCCCACTTAACCATGGACCTTATGTGGGAGGAATTCGGCGGCAAGAAGAAACGCGCCGTAACCTTCTGGCCGGACAATTCGATTGGATTTACCGTAATCGAAGCTTTAGCTCGCAAAGGCTTCTATGCAGAAACACCAGAGTATCGCCAACGATATCTTACCGAAGCTAAACGGTTTGGTGAAACAATTCCGCAAATTGGGAAGCAATTCTGGGCTAATGGAGATGCCACCGACGACTTGGACGGCAATCGTAAACGCGACGATTCTTGGTATTGGAAAAATACTAACACACTGCCGATGGAAAAGAATGGTTCCAAGTCTCGTGTCGTGGTAGATGTGTTTGTCGAAAACGAAAAGAACCGCGACCGTGACAGAGAAGAGTACATCAATGAATATTTTTGGACGGGTTCCGAACATAAAGAACTAATTGCCGCCCAGAATCAAGAAGAAGACGCCGAACTCGAAGAATTAGCCGAGGACTTGGACATCGAGCGACCGGAAATCGAAATCCCGATTCACCCAAAACTCGCAGTCTTTGACTTGAAACGCCATCTACGACTCCGCATTCACATCAATTATTTGACTGAATACGTATACGATAAGAAGCTGGCTGAGAAACTGATTCTTCCATCCGAACAGAAAGACCTCGTTAAAATGCTCATCAACCATGATGATAAAACTTTTAAAGATATCATAGCCGGAAAAACTGGCGGCATCGTGGTTCTCTTAACCGGCCTCCCGGGCGTAGGCAAGACTCTGACGGCGGAAGTCTATGCGGAATCGGAAGAGAAAGCTCTATACTCCGTCCAATGCTCCCAGCTTGGCACTGACCCGAATGATTTGGAAGACGAGTTATTGAAAGTCTTCTCCCGGGCTCAACGCTGGAAAGCTGTCATGCTTCTTGATGAAGCGGATGTTTACGTCCACGAGCGCGGTAATGATTTGCAACAAAATGCCATCGTTGGCGTCTTTCTGCGAGTACTGGAATATCAATCAAGCATCTTATTCTTGACAACCAACCGCCCGGAAGACGTTGATGACGCCATCGCAAGCCGCTGTATCGCTCGCCTGTCGTACCAAGTCCCTAGTGCAGAAGACCAAATCAAAATTTGGAAAGTCTTGGCAGAGTCTTCGGGCATTCTTCTGTCACATACGACCGTGAAAGAAATCGTTGCGGATAACCCCGGACTAAGCGGACGAGATGTAAAAAACCTGCTAAAACTAGCCGCGCTAGTGATGAAGAACACTGGTAAATCTATCACTAAGCAAACGATTGAATTCGTGAAGAAATTTAAGCCGACAGGCAAACAGGAGGCTTAAATCATAATGAGAAAAGTAATAGTAGAAAGTCCCTTCGCTGGAGATATTGAAACTAACATCCGATACGCTCGCGCCGCTATTCGCGACTGTTTACTGCGAGGAGAAGCGCCATTCGCTAGCCACTTGCTGTACACACAAGAGGGTGTATTAAAAGATGAGGTTCCAGAAGAGCGTCGGCACGGAATCGACGCGGGTCTCGTGTGGGGCGCTACTGCGGATGCGACGGTGGTTTACACTGACCGGGGCATGTCCCGAGGAATGCAATACGGGGTCGCAAACGCGGAAAAGGTAGGGCGAAGTATAGAATACAGAACTTTGGAGGGATGGAAATGAGCAAACTTAGCAAAACTGCCGCCGCCAGCATGAGGGGCATACCGGGAGAAGTCAAGAAGGACCCGTTCGATACGAATGAGAAGAAAATTCACGAACTCCGCATCCAACGAACGAACAAACTGGCAGTCGTTCGCTACGACTTCATCGATGCGCTCATCGAAGCATACGATGCAACCAAAATCTTAAACATCTCTTTGCTCAAGCAAGTGGCTGATGCCGGGGACGAATTGAACAAAGTCCTCCTCACAAACGACCAATTAAAAGAACAATCGAAAACTGACTTATTTGTTTTGAGACAAGTCAGTGCAGCCAGGGATGAAATCGTTGCGGAACGCCATTCGCTTCTAGAACAATTGGCCGAGCTTCGTCGTACCTTGAACGAAGCCGCAAACACCAAAGACGGGAACTATAGCGCATGAAAATAGAACAGATTCAAGAAATCGTTCGCGAATGTGAATTCAAGGACTACATCTTTGAAGCTGAGATGGACCAACGCGGCTCCATATACTTGCAAGCAATTTACTTTGAGCCCGACGTAAACACTCTGCAAATCGAAAAACAATGCACCCGCAAATGGCTCTTGTCACCGGAAATGTGCAAGAGCGAGGTCGTGCAAACCGCCTTCAAATGCATCTTAACGAGCATGGAGCATCGCACTCGGGAGTTCTTCAAATACCGGGGTCGCGCAATCTTCGGGCCTCACTTTGATGTTGATTCTTTGTGGAAAATTTGTAACAATGGGAACTTAGATTGGAGAGGTCGGGATGAAACTGAAAAGCAAACAGCCTGACTTTGCATGGAAATGGTGGAAATGGACTTTTGGATTCTGGCATGACCGCGAGAATCACACCTTTCTAGGATTCGATATTGGGCCTTTGGAAATCGTTTGGAGATACGAGGGATATAGACCATGAGAAGCGTTTTACAAGATTGGGTAATGGAACTGCCTCTGCGATTTCAAGGCACTTTATTAACAGCGGCGAGGGGTTGTGATGAAGAACCGAAGGCTTGGGTCCGTACCGGGGTTGCCTACAGCCCCGGACGCCGCATAACAGCATTTCTTCGTTGGTGCTTTATGAATCCTGCCGACCCTCGCGAGGTTGACCATGAAGAGGGCGCGTTCTTTATGAGCACGCCGCCGGACCCTTTCAATCCGTCTGAGTTCGGACACCTTCCGCAACACTGGCATTCTCACATAATGCATTCACTTGAAATCGTGGGCTCTTGCCATCCAGATAAACAAACGAAGACTAGCGCTGCTGCTTTGTATAAACGAATGGTTCGCTCGCTTCATCTAAATCCGGAAACAGAACAACAACTACACCGCAGACTTACTGAAGACCGAATCGCAACGGGAACAGTAGTAAGTTAGCAAACGAAGTGGTCAAAATCGGGGGACGGGGGCCATAGACCGTAAGTATCTCACATGAAGAAAATTGAATTAGCTTATTTAGCGGGTCTTTTTGACGGAGAGGGACACTGCGGTATTCAGAAAGCGAGAAATGGAAAATGCCGCTTGCGTCGTCACGTAGTTTCTGTAACAAATTGTCATCGACTAATCTTAGTATGGATAAAACGCATGCTAGGGTACGGGTGTATATACCAAAAATCAAAAGCAAAAACCACTCACACGACCTGTTATGTATGGGTAACAAATAATCGAAGTGCTCGAAATTTTCTGAAATTAATACAACCATTCTGTAAAATCAAAAAGAAAAAGATTTCTAGTCTTCTTAAAATCGATACTCGTCGAAATCCGGGGCGTACCTATCCGTCGATTTGATAGAATATAACATTTTTTGCAGTCCGGCGATTCTTTCTTGGATATTACCCTCCTTGTTCATGTATATGTCGAGATTATTGTAAGCTCTGAAGCCTTGGTGAGCGCAAACTGGCACATCCGGATAGACCGCTCGGCCCCCCATCTTTCGAATCACTCGGCGGATTAAACCATCATCCAAATGGGTGATTTCGTCCCATAAACCGAATTCCCGGTCCAAGTACTCCCGCAGCTTGGTAAAATACTCATCATTGATGTGTGGTATCAATTGCTGAAGCAGGGGGCGTCTGAGACAGGCCCCAGGATTAACATAGATATTTGGGTGCTTAGGATAAAAACGAGGGTCCTTACGACCGCAGGACGCTAAACAGTCAGTTTGGGACAAATGCCATTCAAAAAAGGTAGGTTTAACAGCGATGTCCTCTTCCACAAGAAAAACAAACTCGGCCCCGGACTCATAACCATCTCGGAGGCTTTGTAGAATGTTCCATGTACCTGATGGGGCTGAAATATGAGGAGGCCGTTGGAAAAGACTGGCTTGCGGCAGGTAAGTGTCCCGGCAATACTTAACCTCTTCCAAATTTGCATTCGTGTCTGCGTAGATTCGAATATCAGACGGTAACTGGTTCGCTTGGCTCAACCGTTCCAGGGTCAGTGCCAGGAACTCCGGTCTGGTCGCCACCGGCATCACTACTACGCTGTGAGGACTTGTTTGGAGCATTTTTAAATTCCTCGGGGTCGAAGGTATCGAAAATATTATTCCACTTCTCTGCGGTCACGCCGCCTTCTGTCGATGGATAGGTTGCTTTTACTGCCCCTCTTGCGAGCTTATCTCCGCTGCCAACGCCTTTTGACATTGTTGTTTCTCCTCTATTTTCTAATTTTCCAACTCTCCCAAACAAATGGATAACTGTAAGATTCGTCGTGCGTATTTCTCAACCACCATCTGATTTTATCACGAAGGTAAAGCGCATTCGGATAATCCGTATGGAACTGAACTTGTATGTTTTGAATCGAAAGAACTGGTCCAACCTCTAACAATCTCAACAATAGCGGGTATTCGCCGCCTTCACAATTGATACTCATCAAATCAATCACAGAAAGACTGCAATCTCGTAACATTTTCTCAATGTCAACAAGCTCGATTCTCTCCTTGGCGACGCTCGAACGATACAAGCTCGACCCATCTTTATTCACGCCAATCTCAACGGTCCGGTTCGAATCAGACAATCCAAAATTAAAAACTCTAACCTTATGGTTTTGCACGAAACGTTTCACAAGCGCGTCGTAAAAAGATTTAACGGGCTCGAAAATATATACAAACGGGTCGTGACGGTCGATGATTTTAGCAGACCAGTCACCTAAATATCCTCCCACATCAAAAACGACGCTCTGAGGGGTTAGTGGATAATTGATTGCCAATGTCTCATCTCCGCCGTCTGCTTGCCAACGGGCAACAGCTTTGGAATTATCAGTGATAGGAATAGCCACAAGGCCCGGTAAGCCTTCGGCGGGCTCATAGGTGAACGACTCTTTCGGGAGGTCTTTGTATCTCATAGAAATGCAAGATATCACAACCAAGAGGTCTTGTCAAGCATTATTTTTTGACCCCTGTATCTTCGGTCAAATCCACGGCTACGACCGCCGGGAACGATTTCGCACCTAGCATTCTCAAAGCATCAAAACGATGGCTGCCTTCGATGATATATGGCCCGTTTTTGTCTTCCCCTACAATCAGCGGGTTCAACTCTTTGGACTGCTTAATCTGGTTTGCAAGCTCTTTGGCTCTCGGGGTCTTCGCGCCTGGGTCATCAAATGCGGACATAGGAATTTCGCGAATGCCATCTAATACATCGTAGGCCCCTGGATAGAGTCCTAGCGTAGCATTTATAGAACTGAAATTGGGAACTTCATCGCGAATCTTCCTGCCGTCGACTTCGTCGCCAGCCGTTTCGTACTTCGAATCTACAGAAGCGACTGCCTTCTTTTGGTCCGGTGTGTAATCACCTTCTTCTGACGTAGCCATTTCAGTTTTTAATCCGTACGCCTTACGAGACTTTTGAATCTGTGCCTTGACTGTTTCTGGCGTAATTTCCGACCCTTCTTTAAATCCGAGTGTCGAGCCTGTCTTCGGGTCGTGGAAATTTATAATCTTTCCGAATTCGCCTAAGTCGCTCACCCCTCCTGGGATGCCGCCGCCTTCCTTGATTGCATCGTCGCGTTCCGCAATACCGGTGGTGCGTTCGGGTGGGAGCGGTTTTGTTTCGTTGATACGAGTTTGAGCGATTTCTTTCTCTTCCGGTGTAGCATCGGGATTACGAAGTATTGCTTTATTGCGCTCTAATTCATGCGCCACTTGCCCTGCTCGAAATTCCGGTCCAAGGTCTTTTTGCGGGCCAGCAAGAGTTACGGCTTTTTCGCTCGGTTTATATCCTTCCGCTTTCGTTTTTTCCTGCTTCTGGCGCACCCATTCTTTTTGAAGAACGCCCTCGAAACCAAGGTCCTTTATCTTTTGTTCAATTTCAGGATGCTCCTTTAACTCCGGAATAATGTCCGTTATTTTAGGAGTTTCTTTATCCTTTAAATTTGTTCGGAGTTCTTTTCCTTCGCTTCTTCCAGCACTGGCTCCGGTCTCTCCGGCAGGCCGTGTGCCTTCCGCACGTCCGCTCGAAACTGCGCCAATTCCTCCGGTTTTGCCTTTTGTATTGCCTTTCCCAGCGCCCCCAAAAGTTTTCGGTTCGTTGCCACCTTCATTTCCGCCTCCTATGGCGTTCTTAAATTCTTGAATTGCTCGCCCAGATGTCTTCTCACTTATCAAAATTCCCGGTCTTAAACCAGTCTCTCTGGCCTGCGAATATCTCTTAAAGATGTCAGATACGCCCGGAGTCATAAAATCATTTCTAACACGTTGTTCTGATGCCATCATAAGCTGCGAAGCCTCTGACGGAGTGAAACCAGCCACTATAAGACTTGTCTCCATTGTATCTAAATCTGAACCGGCACCGGCATTTTCATGAATTGGTATTCCATGGATGATTTCCTCTGCTACCGGACCGCCGTGCAATATATCCAATAGCTCATCTATGTTATCTTTGATTTTGTCAAGGTCAATATGACCGCGTTCATCACGAAACTTATCATCAACCCAACGCGCCTCGGCTGCCGTTCCTTCATCAATACTTGGATGTTCGTGAGAAATAACATCCAAGGTGGGATTACCATACTTAGCTATTTGAAAGTGATGACCCAACTCGTGCGCTGCTACCATCTCAGGAGTTTTTCCCATCTCTTTCCACTCATCGGGAAGTTCGATGTGAGGCTCTGCCGCAAACGGTGGGGCCATGTTTGTTTTCAAACCAAGTTTTTCTTTTTCTTCTTTTTGCTTCTGGGCTTCGTCTGCGGCTTTTTGCGCAGCTTTTCTTTGCTCTTCCGCCATACCGCGCTTGCGCAAAGTTTCCTCTACTTTCGCTTGGTTAATGCCGGTCAACAGTTTCTTTTCGGCTGGGTCTAATGGAACTTTATGTTCTTTCTTTACAGCTATGTCCGCTAAAAAGCGTCCCGCCAATTCTGCATATGTTGAATCTCCAAGCATTTCTCCGTAGTGGGTTGCCAAATCACCATGAAGCGGAGTGAATTCCCCATACAACTTCTCCAACTCGGGACCCATATGTTCTGCAAATCCCGGCCCCGGAGGCGCTGCCGCAGATGGTGGTGTGCTCGGCTTACCTATTCCTTCGAGTTCAGTCGGGACACCTGTCGCGACCTTCTTGCCCATGCGACGTTGAACCAAAGCGTCACGAGTCAAATCCGGCGGAGCAATAACTTCGCCCACCTTCTTGCCAGCGTAACCGCCAAGAATAGCGCCAGCTTCCGGGCCTCCTGGAAGTCCGGCTGCCGTTCCAGCAAGAGCGCCGACACCAGCGCCAGCTAAAGTTGCGCCTTTAGCGGCCAACTTTCTGATAGGACCGGCCTCACTGCTTCCGCGAGCAACTTTCTCTCCGCCGAAGATTTGTCTCTCAACTGCGTTACGAAGTCGAATCAACGAAGCCTCGTCTTGACGCATTTCTTTCGCGCCAACGACGCCTTTGGCTTCCAATTGATTATAGATACCCTCACGCAAGCTTTCTACAGCCGCTTCGCGAGCCGCATATGCCGGGTCAGTAGCACGAGCCGTTGCTCTATCCCATTGATTTTTCTTTTCAGTGGCTCTGTTCTCCGCGTTCAACTGACGACGAATTGCGTCCGCCTCTTCCATCGAAGGGTCGGTTAGATTATAATCTTCTAACGCCTTCATGCCATCATCAAGAAACCCGGCCTTAATCTTGTCGATTTCTGCCAAAGACTTTCTAACATCTGCTTTGACATTAGTTCCTTCTGCTAGAGGCTCTTTAGCGTACTTCGCAACCAATCCTGTGACTTTGTTTTCGATGCCTTGGCGCTCATATTCAAGCGCGTCTCTCATATCTCCAATATCGTTGATAGGCTCGACGTTAGCGTGATGATGTTCAATGTAGTTGTCACCAACAATGAGGTCTTTGTCCTCATATGGCGCAGCCTTTGTAGGCGGAGCGATTTTTTTGAAATCCTCTCTAGCCGATTTGGCTTCCTCGTTATTTTTTGCGGTCTCCGCTTTCTCGGTTCGATTATTGTGCCAATCCTTAAAAGTATCCCCTACTTTTTCTGCAACTGAACCTGCTACTCTCCCCGCTGTTTCACTGATACCAGTCAAAGGTATGGCTTCTCCACGAATTGCGTGCTCTCCCGCTGCGACTGCCATCCCTCCCTCTGTTGCGATTTTGAATACCAAACCTTTCGCCACAGATTCGCGGTCATCCAAAGACATATCCGCATATTTATCTTTGCCTTGCATTACGTCCCATAATTCTCCGCTGTTTCTAACGGCGTTCGTAATCATAGGAATTGCAAATCCCGCAGATACCAATCTTGCCGTTATTTTCTGTGCGGCCCCGGGCAGTTTACCCAAACCCCCAGAACCAATCAACATTGCTGCTGTTTCCGGATTTGAAAGACTGCCTCCTAATTCTAATGCTCCCGCCCAATATGGGTGAGCTTTTTTAGATTCAGGCGTCAACAGATTTTCTGGATGCCCTAGAATCTGAGAATCTCCACCAACGATGGCTTGCTTCAAAATGGAGATGCCCTTTGCGCCCCCATAAATTACGGGGCCGGTTGCACCCAAAGCAAACGCAGATGCCAATGTACCAGGAGCGTTTCTTACTGCCTCGTCTTGCTCTTCTTTAATTTGCTCTGGTGTAACGCTCTTACCTGCTTCGACCGCACGCTTCATCGTATCTTCAAACTCTTCTCCCGGTAACGGTACGATGGGATTATGAACGGTGATTGTTCCAGGCTTCTGACCGGCTGTGATAATATTAATAACCGGACCACCTTTTCTAATCTGATAATCGCCAATTTTAGGAACGTACCCGGGTTGCGCAGCTTGAGTTGGCTTTGCTATCAAGCCCGATGGGACGCCCTCCACCGCCGCATCTGCGGCAGGGACAGCGGGCGCAGATGGCTTAACAGGTGTCGCTATTAAACCTTCTGGTACATCGGCGACAGGTGTGCCCACCAACCCTTTCGGCACTCCTTGAATCTGTCCTTCGGGTTGGTCTTCTTGCTGTATCGATTCTGGTGCCGGTCCTAACTGTTTGCCCGCGATATCATAAAAATACATCTTACCATCAGAACCTTCGCGCATACTGGTTGCACCAGGAGGCTGCTGAGATGATGGGACTGCTGATTGAATCTGCTGCCCGTCTGCCATTTTACTGTGCTCCCGCAGATGCTTCTGGGGCCGCGACGAACTTACCGTTTATTGCCCAGCCCTTAATTTCGCCTGTATTTGGGTCGTGATAAGTAACTGTCGGCTTTGTACCCGAAGGCGGCTCTGGGTTGAGGCGCTTTGCATATTCTGGGTCTAAAGAAGCGCGGGCTTTTTTCGCCTCGGGGTCGATGTGCGGCATCGGGGCTTGGTATGATTTACTCGGGGCCGCATTCAACCACTTCTGTTGCAAAGAATCCAATTTATCACTCATGGATTTAGCTTGGGTCAAAATAGCTGCATCACGGCCTCCCGGCAAATCAGCCATCAAAGTCTTTTTGATAGCTGCGATAGCCGGAACCGTTGCATCTCCGTAAAACTTTGCCAATTCCGTAGCCAAAGTATCTACTTTATTTTCATACGCATTGTGCGATGGTGTGCCGGGGAAATGACTCCAATTAGTATTTAATTCACGAGCCTCTCTCAAATGCTTCAAAGCCGTTCCGCCTGATTCAAGTTGTACGCTAGTTTTACCAGACGTGAAATCTTTGTATGTACCAACATAACTACCCACCTTTGACGCATCGAATTGTCCCGGATAGGCTTTTTCAACAGCTTCGAGAATCTCTGGCTTACGAGCGGCTAAATATTCCAAACGAACCATAGGCGCTCTTCCTGAACTAATCATCTTCACGAGCGATGCTTCTTCTGGCTTCAAACTAGTTAAAAACGCTTCCGGACTCGTAGCCTTCGGGTCACCTTGAAAACCCGTCGCAGCTTCTTTCTTTCCTTCAGCTATGGCTTTTGCAAGGTCAATCTCCCCTTGACGAACGTCTTGAATAACAGTGAGAACTTCTGCTGCTTTCTTTTTCTTTTCTGGTGATGCATTCGGGTCGGCAAGGACAGACTTCATTGCAGCCGTAAATGCTGGCGTATGACCTTCAATTTCCTTCGGGTCTGTTTGTGCCTTATTCAGCATGTCATCAACTGCATTTTGAGCTTTGTCTTGTGCCTTGGCGTAATTCTCTTGCATTGTCTCAAACTTCTTGGCGTCTCCGCCGCCCGCCCAACGAGGGTAGGTTTGTGTGAAGTTCGGGTGTGAAGCCATAAACTCTTTATTATTAACAAGAGCATTGAACGTCTTGACCAATGCGTGCGGGTCGCTAGGACCAGTCGAAGCCGCAGCTAAAGCTGCTTGAATTTGCTTATCGTTTCCAATATTGTTAGCTTCAGAATCGAGCTTAGCTTTATCAACTTGTTCCCCGATTTTAGCTAAAGACAGCTTACGCGCAGCATCCACAGCCTCATGACTCTGGGCTTGTTGCCACTGATGATTGAACTGAACAGCATCGAGCACTTGTCCGGGCTTCCAATCCGAATGAAGATTTGCGTTGAGATACTTTGTTTGGTCCTCATCCAATTTCACTTCGCCTGCTGGATTAACGACCGAATAGGTAGAACGAAATAAAGGCTGGCCGTTCGCGTCCGTACCGGTTTGAATTCTACCAGTCAAGAAAACAGTTTGTTTTGTAGGGTCGAGTTCGCCTTTATCAATCATCGTCTTTAATTCGTCCGAAGTTTTGCCATCCACGGCCATTGTAGCTGGTTTCTCGGCGTTCATCAAAGCGTCCATTCCGGCCTTTCCGGACGTGATTGCGGACTGTATTTGTTCCTCTCCGAGCTTATGCGTAAGAGCTTGTTCATGTAACATTCGAGCATTTGATTCAGCCATCAAAGCGCGGTCCTTGTCTGCTTCTCGACCTCTTTGCGCCCCTGCTGCGGCGGCTCTGGTAAATCCACCTACAACACCGCCCGGCCCTGGCGCTGCACCTACATCCCCAAGCTGGCCGAGAATTGCGTCCACTGGTGAGCGGCGCGATACTGCTGGCGCTGCTACCGCTGGCCTTGTTGCGTCAGCATTAGATGTTGCCGCGCCCCAAGGACTTGTTCCTGAAATTGTCGGTGTGCCCGGCTTCACTGGATTACGCATATTTGTAAGCGCATCCATAGTACTGCCAATCATCAACTTCGACCACGCGCCCGGCTGAGATAACATCTCGGCGTCTGCGCCTTCTCGTGCTTTTGCCAACGCATTAGATAAATGGTCCGCAAAGCTTCCCGGAGACGGTGCGTTTGGTCGCGATATAGCCGCATCTTTTGCAACATCTACAGGTTGTCTCCAACCCGCTGCGTTCGGTTGACTCAACGGGCGAGCGGCAGGGCTTGATGTAACATCAACAAGTTTCTGCGCGGCGTCGCTAGCCGAGGATGTCTTTGCAGTATCCGTATCTGCTTGTGCAGGAGCAGCCGGAGGAGCCTCTGTCAATAGTTGAGTAATTTCAGAATCGTTCATTGCCATTTTCTATTTCACCTTATCCGTTTCCGCCGAGAGCGCTCATGCCGCCTTTGAAAAAATCCCCTACGCCTTCTCCAAAATTCTCTCCGGGACCAAGATTAGAAAGTCCGCCAGTCAAGAAAGACCCGCCGATTCCTATGCCCGCTTTGAGTAGACCACCAAGCATAGCAGAAGCTTGTTGATTTTGGGCGTTTATATCTTTGGCTTCTCCAAAAGCTTCTTTTCCTGCGGTTAGTCTACCACCGAGAGCCCCTGATGCCGCACCGCCGTATGCCCCCGACAAAGCCTCTAAACCAGCCGCAGTTCTAGTCGCGTTATCTCGACCTTGTGCATAATCGGCGGCTTTCAGATTTAATAGAGCGTTCGACTTCTGTGTTTCGGCGGACGAAAGGGCTTCTTCCTTCAACTGCTGACGCACCGCTGATGCGCGAGCCAATCCAGATGCGTCTCCCGCACCACCAAAAATTTGACCAGCCGATTGGTCCGCAAGAGCTTGCTCTACGTTACGAGCATTGGCCCCGGCTTGATTAACAATTTCACTTGTTCGCGCAGATAGTTCATCCGCACTAAATCCCGGTCCTGTCTGCCCCGAGCTAATCCTTTGAATCGTGTTTTTCAACATATTCAAAGAATCTAATTGGTCACCGAAAGCTTGTTCGTAATGCGATTCAAGAGTGCGCGACAACCCTGAATCCGCAGCTTGCAAGCCAGTCTCTTCACTAGATGCTCCGCCAAAAAGATTACACATGCGTTGCTTCCTCAAAAGTCAGCGCGTAATCATTCTCACCCGCCGCCTTAAAAAATCCTTGTTGTTGCATGAAAGCAATCAGAGGTTCTGAAGTGCTTTCAAAAACAATACCTTTATATCCTTTATTCTTACCAAATTCAATAATTGCCGGTATCCCAACAGACAAAAGTCCTGTCACCAAGCGCTTCTTACTGACTTGATTCTCCGGCGCGAATTGGGTCGCGAGCCTGAGCATATTGTCCTCAGCGTCTAATCGAACATAACACAACGGCCCTTGGGCGTCTGTAACACAAAAAGCCAGAGCGCCGTTGCCCGTGAGAAGCCATTCTGCTGAATGCTTAATTTCATCTTTGTGGAACGGGTCGACAGCAATCCATTCTTCGATTTTAGGAACGTCTTGTTTGGTCGTTGGTCTCATAAAAGTATAAACGTCGTATAAGTCGTAGCTGTTGGGGTCCCAGCCACGATTGCCGTTACGTTTACAGTTACAGTGTTTGCCGAACTTACGAATGCTTGAAAGACAAAACCGACTCCGGGGTCTGCTGTAGGAACAACGATTACTGCTTGTCCTACCTTCGCTCCGGTAACAGTCACAGTTGTAGAAGCGGCTGCGCCCGCAGCTAAAGCACCACCACCTAAACTTCCTGTAATTCCGAAAAGTGCTCGCATTACAATACCTCAGTTCTCAAACGAACAGAGTATCGCATTGACGTTACGCCAGAAGAGGCGTACGCTAAAGAATCTCCGGTTTGATATGTGATGTTTGTGCTAGCTTTTACCGACATAATCGCATCGATTTGATACATCGTGGTTAGAGAATTGGCTGACGGGTTCGTCGCCACAAATGTAGCTGACTGAACTGTCGAGTTATCTTGGTCCGTCCAACTCAAAATTAAATTTGGTAGCGTCGATGACGTTGACGCAACTCTGTTCACAATCACGACGCCTGTAACTCGATATAGTCCGGCTGCCGTTGGCGTAGTTAGAATTGTCGAACCAATGTTAGCTACGGCTGTGGTGTTGTCAACAACCGCAAACTCACCTATAGCTGACCACGTTCCATCACCACGCCAGAAGGTCGAAGCGGAGGCGCTCACGCCACTGTTCATCTGCGACGTAGAAATATTTCCAGAGAGATTTGGAAACGTCACAGCAGACCACGTATCATCGCCACGCCAGAATGTTGTGGCTGATGCATTGGTGCCGCCATTCAAGTTAGTATGAAGCAAATTACTAATCACACCGCCTGGACCACTGACGCTAAGATTAACGGCTGGAAGCGCCCTAAATCGAGGAACAGCGGCCAATGCAGGAGGGGGAGCAACTTCAAGTATCGTCATTTCTCCGGCCACACTGCGAGATAATCTTAGTGTAATAGTTTCAGCAGCCGCCAGCACGTTTTGGATAACATAAACAGCAGTTTGACTTCCCGACCCGATAATGTTGTCTCCGGCTGTGAAAGCAAAAGCTACCGCATTTATCGGGTTCCCTTGGGAGTCGGAGACAGACAAACCGACATTGGACCCCAGAGGTGGAGGTACAGATGTTTGCACAACAACAATGACCGTGTTTCCGGCGACTGTATTAGATGGAAAAGATACAGTAGCTACCGTTCCATTAATGCCGACATTTGCATTTTGTACAAACGTGGGTAAATTTCCGTTAAAATAGACTAAGGCGGCAACCCAATGTTGAGAGGAACCCAAAGATTGCGTTACCGATACAGCGGAACCCGATAATTGCTTGGCAGAGACTTGACCAACGGCATTATTTAATGAAGTCCAACCAGTGGGATTTGTTATTTGAACCCCGGCAGAAAAACCTGAAAACAAGGCCCATTCAGCCACTACGGATGGAGTGCCCCCAACTGCTGAAAGTGTGTTACTTGTTCCACCACTTACGAAAGATACGTCAAAACCAACGACACCCGCGTTAGGGCCGGAGAAAACTGTTGACGCATCTTCTGTAGCCCACGCCCAATTTATTGTTCCGCCCGGAGGGCCTATCGGAGACCCTGTAATAATGGCTTCTACCGGAGCCGTAAAGGCAACGGAACCAATCCCACCCGAAGATGTCGGAGGCGTAGCGGCTACAACTGCTCCTGACGTGCTTTGAATGGCCGCGTTGCTTGATGGATTACCGTTTATTGCCAAAGGCATCAACGCAACGCTAGGAGTACGGTCGGACTTATAAGCCGTTCCAACAAAACTTGCATCATGTTGAGATTGCGGAGGAAGACTTCCTTGCAGGTACCTAGAAGAACCGTCTACTATTGGCGACGCTACGCCGGGAATAATCGGAGGCGCATCAATCGGAACCCACTCAGGTCCAAGCCCCGCTTCTTCTTGAATTGTTTGTTGTTTTTCGTCAGCCATTATGTCTCGACCATAATTCGGCCAAGGATGGTCGCATTATACATCTCGTCTCCGTTTGAAGTCGTTCCAAAGTCAACCTTTAGTTGCAAGTGGCGACATCGAGCCAACGAAGCATTACCCAAAAAATAGTAACGATTCGGACTATAAGATGACGGGGTAACCGTCTTTCCATATATGCTTGGCGGGTCGAATTGTGGGACTGCTGTAAACGGCGTAAAACCGCCACTAATTTCATTTAAAAGATAGCTAACCGTCGGACGAAAACTAACTCCACTGAAATCAAATTCCATAAACTTCAAAATAGCTAACTGGCCTGGATGCGCAAGCGTAATACTTCCCATCACAAAGAAAGCATCATATTGCGAACCGCTATCCGTAAAAATTGTCAAATCACGTTTCGAAATTTGCTGACCGCCCGTGGATGCGCCAACCAATAACTTCTTTATTCCGGGCACCGTTTCAACCGACTGAACCATCTTAGCTCCGTTTGTAATTGCCGCAAACGGGCTCCAAATAGGCTCTGTGCTCTGTTGTGCCCCCACTTGATGTGGATTCAAACGATACCATCCAGTCGAACCATCCGCTACGAAGATGCAGTTATCAACGCCGCTTTGATGCGAGGCCACATAAACGTTATTCGGATTCCACGTTGCGTCCGACACGCCGCTCGACGGTTGATTAGCGAACTGGTCACCGAGAGCGAAACCCGCGTTTGCAATATTCAACGAAGGTGTCATAATTCGGAACTGATTATCCGCGCTGAAAAAATAAATTTCCCCTGCAAGAACATCAAGCGCATTAAAGTTCATCAACCCAATTCCCGGTGCCCATGTGACCGAAAAGAATGACGAAGTCAACGGACCACCGGCAATAACTTCAACGCTATCCGTTAAAAATGTCACCAAGCCTTGCGGAGTCTTCACAAGACGAATGACTGGCGCAAGGAACGGTAAATTATTTGCTGGCGCAAATGCTTCGTTTGGATTGCCAACCTTGGTATCCGGGCCTCCACTAAATGGCACAGCCTGTCCTACAGACCCCCAGATACGTTGAAAGTTATAAGCCATCGGCAAAAAATTAGAAAACGGCGGATTATTGGCGCTATTAATCGGAGCGGGTAGCAATGTACTCAATCCCGGGAATTTACTTGTTGCTGTGTCGGGCAAAAAGTCTTGAAACGACCACGGCTGCGCAATTCCACCAATTGGTTTTGGCATAGGAATTTCAGTCAATTCAAACATCTGTCCCGAGCCGCCGCCGTCTGCTGAACGCCAAATAACAATAGTATCAAACTGCGGGTCGGTTGAGCCGAGACCCGCAACTGTATTAACTGCTCCGACGTTACCGCCCGTAATAATAAAAGCAGGAGACGCAGTTGTTATCAAATTCGTTGCGGAGCCTGTCGGGGCACCTAATGCCCCGAAAGTCGAACCCGGTGGAATATTCCCTCCGCCAAGCGGTGCAGGTGAGTAAAAATCGGTGAATGAACGGGCCTTAAACGAGTATGCGTATGCATATCCAGTCTTCCACACCAAGGAATTTAACACGACCGCCGATTCTGCAAACCAAATAAGACCTTTCGTTGCTGTGCCCGCGTGAGTTTCATTCACTTGTGTTGTCGTATTGCATACAAGTGTCGTTGCGGTGGATGCCGTAACATAAATCAATATGTTGTTTCCAGTGTTTGCAAAACCTGAAATTAAAAAAGCTTGCCCTACAAAAGCGTTAGCGCCGCCGCCCGTGATGGTTCCCGTATAAGTGGTTGTGGTTCCCACAACTGTAACTTGTGTCAAAGTTAAAGCGGTTCCGCCGTCGGCTGTATTCGTACTAATTGCATTCCATGTGGGTTGAACTGTTCCGGATTTTCCAGATGTAATGACAGTTTCTACAAGAGACGTATTTGAATTTATCGTCGAACCGCCGAATGCCTGCGATGCTTGTGGGGGCTGAAATCCGGTCAAAGGAAAATGCCAAATCCCCGTTGTGCCACTACCAGCAACCCAAGTAACTTGAGGACCTACGCAAATCCATGTTACCGAGCCGTCTTGGGTCGTTCGTCCATAAGCAACGGCCCATGGATTATATACGGCGGTTGCCGCATGTGATTCTGCTACGCCGCTTGCATTATTAACCACTAACTGCGTCGCATTACAACTGACAATTGTGAAAGTCCCGTTGTTTGCCGCAGTTGTGAAACCTGAGATTGCAACCGAGCGACCCGTCGTGAACGGTATAGGAAATGTTCCAGTATATGTAGTGTTACCGCCCGACGCATTTCCAGCGGCACTAAGAACGTTCGATGTCCCAGGAACAAGCACACCAGATGCTCCGCCAACCACGCATACTTGCATATTAACGCCGTCATTGACAACACCGAACGGCGTGCCTTGAACCTGCCACTGAATATAATTAGTGCTCGGCGTCCAAGTGGCACTACCCAAAGATAACCATAATAGCTGTTTATCTGGTTGCAATGTCCCTGCCGCAGAATTATTCAAGAAAGGTGCATAACTTGCGCCAGATGTTCCCGTATTAGTTGGAACTTGCAGATAGATAGGCTGAGTTACCGGAGGAGGGAGAATAAAAGGCTCTATTACAACATCGTTTCCTTGGGGTCCGAGGCTGCCTCCGCCGTACCATATTGTATATGAGTGACTAGGAAGCCAAGGATTCAACGCAGAATATTTTCCAAGAAGAAACCAATGACAACTATTATCCCAAAAAGAACTACCTATAGTTCCGTTGAACGGAGGTTTCACATTACCAGATGTGCCCAATCCGCCGTTATTATTAAAGTTGGCGTAAATAGAACCAGATGATGGGTCATAAATAGCGACAGGAGACGCCGTTCCTGCCGTGCCTGCGTCACCATATTTGGTGTTTCCCTGCCATTGAGAAATTTGACCAAGATTTTTCCAAATGATTGGTGTTCCCGCTCCTTCTGTCGTAGTTCCGTATAGAGCTTGATTCCATGATGGAAATCCGCTTCCCGCCGTTCCAAATACGGCGTTTGCGGTATTCGAACCATCGGCGTTGACACCAATCAATTGCCACGCTTGCCCAAATGTATCTACAGTCAAACCCATGGTTGTAAAAAATGTGTTGGCGTTCCAAACAGTCGAGGCTGAACCACTCGCTACGCTTATAACTGTTGGTTGAGTTGCTGGTGCGGTTCCTCCCCAATTCCAAACTGATACAGAGCCCCCCGGAGGAAAATTCAGATTAAGTGGCGTATATTTTTGTATATCTATGCCGTCGCCCATGTAAAGAATTCCGGCGACCGCTTGGAAATATGTTTGACCCGCGCCGGGTGACTTTGCAAACAAAAGAGTCTTCAAACCGTTTTGCTGGTCCCAATAAACGGCTCCCGCCGAAATAGCCGAAGCTGACGCACTCTCTGCAACCGCATTTGCATTTACTAAGAAAAGAGTTGTCGTAGTCGAACCCAAGCAAAGGAATGTTCCATTATTCGGGCCGTTAACGAAACCCGTGATTTGAAATGTTAAACCGACGTACGCGTTATTGGCTCCGCCCGGAATTGTGCCAATATAAGTGGCGTCTCCGCCGCTCGATGCGCCAACCGAAGTTAGCGCGAGAGTTCCGGTAGACCCTGTATCAACAATCACTCGAATCGTACCATCTGATAGTTGGAATGAATAACAAATGTTCGGAACAGTGGGATACGTAGCTGTTGAAAATGCATTCAAACCGGGGCGACGTTGTAGGGTTAGTCTATTTGTTAATTCAATATTCTTTCCCATCCATAGCGCATCTGGTCGACCGCCGTAGTATTTCGCAGTAACAACGTCCGCAGGGTCGTGAAGTACACTTCGCTGTGTAAACAGCCCCGTGAACTCTCGGTCCATAAAAACAGGAACATACTTAGATTGTTTCTGTGGTGCTGCCCCGTTTTGTTGAAGAAGATTCGTCATTTACGTAGTTTCTTACGCGCCCCTTGCTTGAATCGATTGTTGCGTACGTAGCGGTCCAGCCAAATCTGGTCGACCATGGCGCATCCAGTATTGGTCAAGAAAAGCGTTCTTCTGCATTTCACTAAGCCCTTCCGCCTTGGCAAGAAGAGCCGTAACTCCGCGCTGACGATACTGTGTTGCTCTAACATCATCGACGGTCGCCATCGCTTCGCCGATAAACAAATTGTTGTAAATATCTTGATACTGGTCAGGGATTAACCATGTTCCCCCATTACCCGCCAGTGTTGTCATCGGGCTGACCAACTTTTGATAAGTAAGATTCATCACATAGGCTTGGTCAGGAACAGCCATGAGTCGCAGCTTGAAACTCGTACCGTATGTGACAGATACCACGGCAGCGGACTCTGAGCGAGCACGTTTATTCACGCCGGTATCCGCGATAGCGAGGGCTGCCGTATTATAAATATTCAAAACCTCGAAGACGGTGCCGTTTGAGTCCATCAAACTAAGTTTTTCAAGGAACCCAAAATCATTTATATTAAAGACATAGTCTTGGACGCCTGCGACTGTACTTTGGGGATTATTTGTTGGCCCGGTCTCATTTCGATTCCAACCCCACGTAAACGGAGCAGAAACAACCATGAACTGAACATCGTTCGCAATTCCTATCGCCGGTTGATTAGCAGTGCCCACACTAAGCGGCGAATACTGAATAAACGGTTGAGCAAAATCAATGCTGTTTTGAATCGTTGTAGCCACTTTATTCCTCCGTCCACTCAACCCAAACTTGAGATGCAGCTAAAGTGCCACTACAAGTCAAAGTAATAAAATCTGCCGTTCCTCGAAGTACTAATTCCTTAGCACCGTTACCGAACGTCCAACCTAAATCTGATTCGTTTGAAGTTGCAGCAACGAATGTTGATGTTTGGAGCCACACTGAATCAGAAATATAAGGGCCGCCAACTGCTGCGCCTGCGGTGCCGCCTGTGGCAGTCCAGTGCGTTATAACCGCCGTTGCGTTGCCGTCGTTAATGTCCGCTTTACCTGCTGTCAGTGCTGCTGATGTTCCACCCGTGGCCCCGGCGCTCGCTCTTTGAATCTTGAATGTTGCCTGCGCCGCTGTCGCTGCGAATCCAGCAACGTGAATACGAGTAATGCGAATTGTCTTTGTGGAACTTCCCTGAATCTGTAGAACTACGCCAGTCCCGGCTGTTGCTGTCGCTGCTGTCGCTGCGCTATAAGTTGCCTTTCTAGATTCAATATTTACTGCAAGGGCACCCGTAGAATCGCATTGCTGTGCGACCGCTTGCCCGGCTGTTGGAGCCGGAATCGTCGTATTGAAGACATGAGAGCCAAGAACTGCGTTCGTTGGTGCTGCGCCAGCAGCGGCGGTTGAATCTACTGTCGCTCCCGCGTTACCGACAACCCCAACTTTCTGAACACCCGCTGCCGCTGTTACAACAGCAGCATTTCCAATGTTCTTGATATTTTCATCGAGAACACCTGCTGTCGTTTCGAGAGATGTTCCTGCTCGACCTTCGATACCTACTAATTGAACCCCGGCGACGGCTGTAACAACAGCCGCATTACCCACGTTCTTCAAGTTATGGTCAAGGACGCCTGCCGTAGTTTCAAGCGACACATTTGTGCTGCCAACTACCCCAACTTTTTGAACACCTGCGGCGGCTGTAACAACTGCGCTGCCGCCGACGTTTTTCACGTTCTCGTCTACGACGCCCGCTGTCGTTCCATCAAGCGCTGTACCAGTTGCTCCGACTACTCCAACCTTCTGAACTCCGGAGGCAGCAGTTGCGACCACTAACCCACCAACATGCTTGATATTCTCATCCAACGACCCGGCTACTGTTCCATCAAGTTGGGAGCCTGTATAACCGCTGAAAATTCCTACTGACAGAGCGCCTGTCAAACCCGGTAGGACCGCATTTCCGTTAACAGCGGCTATATTGGTACTAGGAGATGTTTGATTTCCGCTTGCCGCTTGCAGACGATAAGTTGCTGTTCCCGTTCCCACGATGGCGGAACTCAAGCGAACTCGGAAATTCATGTAGCCGGATACGTTAAATTGCCATAGAACCTTGTTATTTCCGGGATTAAATAGTGAAGAATTCCCGTCCCCTACGGCAATACCTGAACGATATCCAAATGTCGGATACCAAGTAACACCATTATCATCCGAAACTTCATACGTAGCTAGACCAGCGGATATGGTTCCTGTTATGTTAAGAGAAAGAATGACAGTTTGGAACAAAGAAACTGCTAATGAAAGAACCGTATCTTGTGCAGTTGCAGAAGTCCAAGCAGCGGTTACTGCTGTAACACGTCCCACAGATATGGGCATAGGATTCGAGGATGATACACCTTGCAATTTTCCAGTGCTATCAATAACACCCATCTCCGTCGCTGATGTCGGGGCTGCGACGTTTGTCGTGCCCACCGAAGGATTCGTTGCGCTAATGCTGCCCGTGATTGGGAGTGGGTTTGTTGCACTAACACCTTGTAGTTTTCCAGTTCCGTCAATCGCTCCAATTTCAGTCGCCGACGTTGGGGCCACAGCGCCGTCTACTCCAACAGACGCATTACTACCTCCACCCCCACCACCGACAGCGACGTTCACCAATACGTTTCCAGCACTATCAAGTTGAACGGCGCAGGATTGACCATCCGCCGGTGCGGGAGGAGTAAGATTAAAAACACCACCCACAACCGGGGCTTGTCCCGATTTTGTACTCCCTAAAGGTCCACTCAACGGATTACAATAGTCCTCGAATACGAGCCGTCACAGCATGTATGATTGGGACAATCCTACGGTCTGCGGTCTTCTCTATATCCTCCACTTCAAACTTGATGGCTGCCAACTTCTCTTGAAATTTCTTTTCGATGGATTTATCAACAAACTTCTTTCCAAAGAAAAATCCTGTACCAAGACCCGCCATTAGCCCAACGAACAACAAAATGTAACACAACATAGATTTTTCCTTATGGTCTTGGAAGATTGAACGGCCAAGCTCCGCCTTCGAATTTACTACGACTTGTTCCTCTGCCCATGATACTTCTATCTGGGGTAAATGAGTACTCTTCTAATTCGCGGTCTTGAACTTCACGAAGGCTAGTCAAACTTGTTAACCATAGTTTCCACTCCTCTTCAAACTTCTCTCGAATCTTCTTTTCCGGAGAATAACGATAGCATTGCGCGATGAAACCAGCACGAAAAAATGGTTCGTATTTGTCCGGCAACGGCGTTAATTTTTGTTGAAGGTTTGTAAAAATCACCGGTGGTTTTTGTCCGACCAAATTAAACTGCCACACGACACCAGTTTGCGACGGCACTTCAACCATTCGGATACCTAATCCATTTGGGTCCATAACAGTCCACTGAGTTGTTGCGCCCGCTCCCGACGCTTTTGTTCCTGGCACGGAATTAAGTGGGGCTACGGGGGCCGTTGTGCCTTCGGTGCCGTAAGTCGTCAACAACAGAAAGTTTCCGTTCGCGTCGATGATTTGCGTAATTGGATTCGCTGGCTGAGATATGGCTCCTAAAGGAAGCGTATAAACCGAACCCGCGACGGGGTTGTTACCCAGAGTTCTGTTACCAGTGGTCGTTTGTCCCCATGTACCATAGTACAGCATGTAGTTTGGGTAAGAGCTAACGATGAATCCCGGTTCTCCTCTCTGAGTGCTCGTATTATAATATGTACCTGTACGCTGTTGAAGAGAGCGTCCGCACTCCACGCTTGTCCACGGCTTAGGAATCGATGTGTTGTTAATGTCAAACGCCACTCCGCGCTCAAGCCATTCTACGTTGGTCACCGAGGTTCCATCTGGATTTACTAGCGCATAATCTTGTTGAAACGAGTTTGTGTAAAATAACGGAAGCAAAATTTCATTCCACTTATGAGGCCAGTTGACAGCGCAGATTGCCGTGAACACATCAGTTGCGATAGTAAGGGCTGGTTCTGTTGGATATCCAGCAACGCTGCTAAAGATGGGCTCAATTAGAGGAAATGTACGCACCTTGTCAATTTCATCTTGAATTCGAAAATTAGAAATTGCGTTAAATGCCATACTTTATACTCCCGGGCCAAACGTGCCGGGCGTTCTTGAATTTTGAGGGATGTTATCTACCACGCGAGAATCTGTTGGCGGTAAACCAACGTCACTGTTTATTGGCGCACCTTGAGCACGAGCCTCGATTTTCTGCACATCAAAAATCTGAGTGCCTCGAACTGCTCTTGAATTATTGGGGGCGGTCGTGGCTGCTGAGCGGCTATCTGGAACGCTATATGCCATTGTTTAGTCCCTTGGCGCAAATAAAAAGGTGGGTGCGCCATAAATTTTGAAGTTTGAAAACTGCATAGGATGGCATAATCGTTGGAAGATAATTTGGAAAGTAATCTGCATGTTTCCCTAAGAAAATTGGGGGAGTGTGTTAAACTCCCCCGATGTTGGTGTTTTTACAACTCGACGTTATCTACAACATTCCCTTCGAGGTCGACGATTCGAGGTGATACTCTCAATCCGGCTGAATCAGTATATGCTTGGGCTGCCGCTGCTCCACCCATTGCATGAGGAATAGCTTCAGATGCCGACATCGTATTGGTCGAACCTTCCATCAAGCCGTTAGCTTCTCGCCAACCAATCTTGGTGTGATTTGAAATTTTACGACCCTTTCGAACCAAATATTCAACGGTGTCATCCATATACCATTTCATGCCGCAAATGGCGCATCGAATATACTCAATAAAAGTGATAAAACGGTGTTGATAAACCGCGTAATCTTTGTTCTGCGTCTTCGGGCCTTTCTTGCCGCCCTTTAAGTGCTTACATCTAGCTTGTTTCAAAAGAAGCTTTGAGTCTTGGTCCTTGGCGTTGCGGTCGCGTTGGGCCGTGCGGGCGTTTTCGCGTATCTGCACATTTTGTGCAATCTTCAATCTCTCTTGCTGCTCCAAAACCATCAATCGAACAAGTTGCCCTAGCAAGTTGTTATCCAAGCCTTGAGTAAGCGTCTCCGCTACTTCCTTGTTGGCTGTGGTCGATGGTGCTGCTGTTACGTTTGTGCTGGGGTTCTTCCCTGCCGCAAGCGTCTCAAAAACTGATTCTGGCTTTGTCATGTCATCTCCATTTGATACTGCACACGTCTTGCGTTAAGCCGCGACGTGCAGCGCACTGATTGTTGTCAGTTCTAGTGAGGCCAACTGACGGGCCTTTATTTCTTAGATGTCCTTCTCGGCTAACTCTGCTTCAGTGTACTTCTTCAAATTGCGGAGTTCCCACAACGAGCGTTGGTATCTACGAAAGGTTTTGTTTCCGGAAGGATGTCCAAAAATCTTGTGAGCTTGGTATTCGGTTAGAATCTCTTTCTTCATGAGTTCCATTACAACCGTACGCCAACCTCGAAACTTTTCCCCAGCGGGAATATTGTGGCGGTCGAGTCGGAGAACGCTCCACTCGTACATCGCCGGAATTTGCATATAGCAAACATAACGGGCTCGGGCGACCTGCTTGGGCGGCAAACACCAAAGTCCTACCGTTCCTTGAAGACCATTGTAAACTGTAAAACACTTTATGCCGTTGGCACGGAGTTTCGCGACGAACGCGTCCGTGGACATAGGATTGACTTTGCGAGCCACTTCGTTGGTAAGGTCTTCTTGGTCTTCAATGTGATACTGCTCGCCCATTTCATCACTAATTTCTTTTTCTGCCGCGAACGCTTCTTGAACGAACGCCTTATAATCAAGAGGATGTTTTACCCAATCAGGGGTACCGTTTGCCAAAATCTGCTGAATACTAGCTTTTGTTGTAGGCAAATCATGATAACTTTTGATAGGGTCATCAACGTGTTTTAAACCCGCGACAGTTTGTATTCTGTTGTCTACGCCCATTATATTTCCTCAAATATTTGATTGCACCACTAAATGCTCTAATGCTGTTTTTGAAATGACCCAAACCTATGTTACAACCACCGCATAACAATGCTCGAACGCACTGACCGCACGATTTCGCTTTCTTTGGGCAACAGACTGGGTCGTGGTCCACATGGGGAGTTTTGATAAACTTCATCCTACAAATAGCGCATCTATTCTTTTGTTTCTTTAACAAAAACTCAAATCGTTCTTGTGTGAGTCCGTAACTGGATTTACGAAGATGTGCTTGAAGGCGCTCAGGATTTTCTTTTCTCCATCGCTTCATCAATCTGTTATACTTCTTACGATTAGCGTTACGCCATCTTCTTTTATTCTCGCGGTCTCTTTTTCTATTTTTAAGAGACTTCTTCTCACGTAGAATCTCTTCTCTGTGCTCTTGATAATACTTTGCTTTTCTTTTTCGTATTTCCGATTTAGTCATTTTGCTCTCCCATAAAGAGCGAGTTAGGGAGTCTGCTATGGGCGAACTCCCTCACTCTAATCTTAACATAGGTTGCAACCCATGTCAAGGGTTTTGTTACTGAATAGCGGGTACGCTATCAATGTAACGAGTACGCTGGGTATTCAATCCGGTAGCTGGCGGAAGAGTTACGGTCTGATGAAAACGGTAGCTCGCCCATCCCCCAATTGTAGCGGTCGGGTCAAACGAAGACGGCGGCGCGTCAGTTACAACGCGGCAATCAATCGTTCTCCAATCGCCTTCATCGAGGTCTGTGTCGCCCGGGACCTGAAGCCACACACCAATCATCGCGTAATTGCCGAAGACGTATGTGCGGTATGCGGTCTTGCCGCTGCCGCTATAGTTAGCGGTCTTGGTCACGAACGGCGTCTGACGGAACAAAATGTTTGTGCCCGGCAGAACGATTTCCTTGGTCTGGTCGCTGCCAGCCATTTCGTCGAACTTCTTTTGCCCACTCTCGGTGTGTTTCCAGTTGTCGACGACAGAGTTGTTCACCGTGGTTGCGTTGTAGATGTCTCCCAACACGTTCGGTGAAACTACGCCGTAGAACATTCCCTTTTTGCAAGGAAGTACGTCGGCGCTTACAAGCTGCTGCTTCATTTCACGAACGGTCGCTAAGTCTAGCGTGAACGGAGAAACAAGCAAGCCGCTCTGGTTAACGTTACCATCAACCAAGGAAGCGCTGTCTGCAACGGCGCTGTACAACTCGCTGATGGACTGCCCAGCTTGGTAGCCAAGTTCCACTGCGCTGTTGCCAACTAGTTCGTCAATCGAGGATGCGATTGCGAACGCGCTGAAGTTCGCGTAGTTATTCCATTCACCAACCTGAGCCGGTGCGGAAATCTGCGAGATTACTTCTGGCGCTCCGACTACTCCGTCGGCGTTTTGTACAATATCGCCCGCTAGGGTGTTGTACGAGAAGAACTGACGGTTAATACCCATGTGCAATCCCTGCACACGGCGTTCTGCTGCTGCTACGAACGCGTCTGTTTCTCCCTTAAGATTTGGGATTAACTCTTTATCGAACAAGATGGCTTGTGCGGTAAGGACGTTTGATACGTTATTCCCCGAAGGGTTCGGACCGGACATGATGTGGTCCCTCTGTCTCTAAAATCATCTTTAAGCGATGTCGCTGGCTACTGGAATACCTGCCGCTCGAAGCTTACGAACGTATTCAGAGTTCTTAAGCATTTTGCGTAAATTAAACCCAGGATTCTTCATTTCTTTTAGTAGCTCTGCTCTGGTAGTCGTTTGCGGCTGCTGCTGGGCCGGTGGGCGCTGTGCACTTAGCGAGCCCGGCGGCAATGAACCGTTGACTCCCGGTCTACGGGCGGCTGGTTGCGCTATTGGCGCGGCCACAGGCGTAGATTCCGGTGCTGCCGCTACCGGCTGAGAAGCCGGAACGGCTGGCGTAGATACTGGTTCCGCTGCTGCGGCAGCAGGCGTCGTGATTGACGGCGTTGCTACTGCGGAAGCTGCGGGTGCTGCCACTGGCGGATTTACCGCTGCGGCTGCGGGTGCTTCTTCGACTGGTGCCTGTAATACAGGTTTTGCCAATCGAGTTTCGTTTGCCACGAAAGCCAATTCGAGATTTTCATAAGATAGGTCTAGTCCATTAGCGACCAGCCACTTTCCGATGATGTCGGTATTAGCTTCACATGGTTGAAAATCTTCTTTGTGGTCCGCCATCCAAGCATTGACAATAATTCTGCCTTGTGCTTTAGCGGTTTCGCGTGCGATATCTGCTTCGCGGTCGGCCTTGGACACCTTAGAAATGGCGTCCTTCAATTTGGCCGGGTCTTTCTCTTTGGCTGCCTCTTCGACAGCCGTGGAAGCTTCCTGCTCTAATTTCTGAACTTGCTCTTGAGCCTGCTTCTGTTGTGTACGTGCTTCAACGCTTGTGATTCTGTTAGCCTTCAAACGTTCAGCATAACGAACTGCGTTAACGTGAGCTTGCTTTTGCTTCTCTGAAACTTCTTCCCATGACCAACCCTCGATATGTGTTCTACGACCGAGGTTGGTTCCGTCTTCGGCTGTAACTTGATAGTCAACGACAATCTTTTTCTTTTCTTCAACGACCGGAGTTGAAACTGGCGGAGGAGTTACTTCAGCGGCACGAGCAGTGGCGTCTGCCTCTGCGGCCTGCTGTTCTGCTAATAACGTATCGGCTGCAATCTGAGCGGCCTCTTCCGAGGATGGGATTACTTGTCGCGGTCTTGGTTTATAGTCCGGGTCGTTAAGCATCTCAGAAGCGATTGCTTTTCCTTCCGGTGTTTGCAAAAGCGCATTTACGGCAGCTAATTGTGACGGGTTACGCATTGCGGATTTCAAATGTTCCAGCGTAGCTGATTCCAGCCAAGCCAAATTAATTACTGTATCGGTGTTCATATTTTCCTCTAACTACATTCATTCTACTTCATTCCCTTACGGGAGATTACTACTGCTGTTTCTTCTTCGGGGGTTTTGCTGGATGAGCACCGAATACTTTCTTTACGGCATCATTCGATTCCCCTGCTTTTGCCGGGTAAATACCAAAAATATTGTTTACAGCTTCTTCTGCGTTTTTATTTTCTATGGCTTCTTGTTTCTTGAGCGAATCCACGTGTCCATAAATAGACTGGAATAACAAATCGCTCCATTCAGATACATTACGAGAGCGTCGCCCCCGCTCCACTACCAAACGCTCGTAATCACTTTGTTCGGGGTCTAACTTGGCTATATCTTGCGTGTAGCGCAAACAACCCTCATTTACCATCTTAACGATGACCTTGAAGCCAGGAGTCATGACCGTCTGCATAAGCAGGGCTTTCTCCACCGGACTCAGGTCTTCACACAAGATTCTTTTTGCTTCCTTCTTTTCTGCCATTGATTTCCCCTATTGTGAATCTATTCTTTACAGCGTTGTCTGACTTCCGAACCCGCGAGTGGTTGGTTCACCTAATAATTCTGGGTCGGTTGCTTTTTCAATGGCTGCGCGGAAACCTTCGTTACCGGCTTTGCCTAATTGTTTCTGGTCTTCCAATTGCTGCTCTTGCTGGAACTTCTGCACTCCCATTCTCTGAGCGGCTTGTGCCTGTGATGCTTGCAAAGCTGCCGGAGAATTTGCGTCGTGTTTCTGCTTCTCTTCTGGTGTCATCTTACGCAAAAACGGCTGATTGAACTTCCAACCAGCGACTCTAGCGAACTCACCAAATATCGCTACACCATCCCACATATATCCGGCGTCTGTAACGTTTTGAGAAAACGTCGGATTATTTGTTATTTGAAGCAGAACAGGTAAGAACTGTGCCATTTGCGCCTTAGCGCCAAGCTTATCCCCTGCTAAAATTTCATATTCAATCTTGGCACTACGAAAGTCGATGTGGTCGACCATGTAGCCTTCGCCCAATTCTTCACCGAGAACATCACGAATTACAGATGTCGGCAATAAATCGTTGTTCAACTCATCCATCTGATACAACCAAGGCTCGAAAACTTGACGAACGAATCTTCCTGCTGGTCCATCAAGACGGGATGCGTTAGCTTGAATAACGGCTGCCGCGCCCGTGCCTGAACGAGCCCCTGTGGCTTTATTACCCGTGGATGCCGCACCTTGCACAAAATTTTCATTCGCGCCAGAAGTAGCCGCTCCCGCGCTTTGTGCTTGCTGAATAAATTGCCAAGCTTCGCCCGGAACCGGAGGCATCTGCAAAAATTTGAACGCTTTATCAACGTCGTCTTCAACGTCAATAATGCCGCCTTGACGCCAACGGATATTCTGCGTTAACGGATTGAATCCTTTCTTACGAATGGCCGTCGGTTGTAGACCATATGCAAGAAGGTCAAGTGCAAGGTTCGTTACTCCTTGTTCAACTATTTGCTCGCTTCCGATTAATAGTCCGAGCCCTTGTCCGTAAAAATTATCCGGGATGTTACGCCAGTTAAAACTGAAGAACGGAATCTTTCCGTATGGGTTCGCTTCGTTACGAATCAAAATGTTATGGCCGTTGAATGACAAAACAACGATGACTTTTTCGTTATCCCAGCGCTCCAAAATTTCCATTGGTGCTGTATTCGGGTCAGACGAAGTCTTGTAGCTACGCGGAAGCGCGTGCTGCAAATAGCCCATCATTCCTTCCGGAATAGTCATAGTGATGTTGTCGGGTCCGGAGGTAACGCCGCCTGCAAAAATGCTCTTTAGAACATCTTCGCTCGGGATGTTGTATCCCTCAACGTCGCGCAACTGATTCAAATCTGAATATGTTGCATAGTCGCGGTAAACTACCCAACCGGCTCTACGAACGTCGCCCACGCGACAACCAGGGTTTGCTAAAACCGTACGGATATCGCAGTACTTAATCCACGGATGAGAAATTTTCTTAACGCCGTATTCGACCGTAAAATCATCCGAGTCCGGAGTATCGATGTACTTTACCGTGTTATCGGGCTGCGGAAGTGCTTTCTTTGCGGCCTTTCTCTTATACTTCTTTATCTTTCTATCGTACTCTAAATAGCCCCACTTCATGATGCCAGTGCCCAAAAGGGCGGCCTGCTCAAGAGTACGCTCTACTTCTTCCTCGAACTTCATGTAATCCAATTGCGCTGAAAAGATTGCAGTCTTCGCAGTAACAACGTCTTGCTTTGTGTTTGGACGAGGACGCAGAAGAAACGGCGGGTCCTCAAAAAAGATTCCACCCATCAGTTTTGGAACAATCGAACTGATGTGGTTCGATACCATGTACTTCGGGACCGATGCCTGACCAACGTTCCCACCGTCAAATGCTGACTGAGTCGCTGGCGATTGATAAAGCAAATCTGCCATCGTCCAGCCGTTGGCCCACTGCTGAATATTTATGTAGTTGTCTGCCGTCTGTGTATCATCAAGAACAAGCTTTACAGCGGCAGAATCGTTGAACTGAATTGTATCAGTCTTCGAATCAACGCGCATGTCCGCTTCTGTAATTTCAGCCGCAGGCTGCACGTAAAGGTCGTGTGTTGCTTGCGCTATTCTCTGGTCTTGGTCTGACATTCAACTAAACTCTCATCCCGTTTCCACCGAACAATTTATTCAACGTAGCTCGACGGGGGTCTGGTTGCGACTCGACCGGCGCTTCTTCCTCTTGCTTTATAATCGTTGGTGCAGGGCCTCCAAACATTGCCGCATGCTGAGCCTTTAACATTGATTTTCGTTTCTGTTCATCCATCTCTCGTTCGGCTTCAGATGGGTCGGTATTGCCGTCGCCGCGCCAGCCTTTTGGAAGAAACTCCACCAAAAATGACAAAGCGTCAGGGATATCGTCTTTTCGACTTGCTGTGCTTTTTTGTCCGTTATAAGCCTTGAGTTGCTTAAACATCTCGTCAATCCAAGACCCGTTCACAAAATGTAATCTATCGTCGTTGAGAAGAAGCTCTAACGATTTTACACGATTGCTTTTCGCGTTCGAATGTGTATCGACTTCCTTCCACCAAGAGCTATTTAGAAACGACGAACCTAGCATCTGAGATTTCAAAAGAAGATTATCTTTCAAAAGGTCTGCGCCGTTTGCTTTCTCAATTAGTACGCTCTTCGGATTCCATTTTTTATGAAACGAAAGCATCTGATAAACTAGTTCTGAGGACTTCCATTTATCGTAGACGATATCTAGAACCACTATCGCTGGTTCATTTCTTTGGTTCTTGTAAACTATGGCCGTTACGCCAACCGAATAATCGGAAGTTTTATGGTCTGAGTAAGCCCAATCCCACGCTTGAAAAATATCTCCGACTTTGGGGGCCGCCTCTTTTGGATAACAATGCGCTCGTAAAATGGTCTCTTCGAAATGATTAACAAAGGCATCATCTATGTCTGCGTCTGTCGCTTCATTAAGTTGCTGATTCTTAAAACCTCGCTCTTTCTTCTCGTCGAGAATGTCTCGTAACTTACTCCATCCCAACCTATACGGGAAAACTAAAGTTCCGAGTTTTTTATCGATGATATCGTAGAGAGTAATCTCGCCTTTTTTATAGGCAAGATATGTTTCAGCGTCCAACATCCAACAACCGCGACAGGAATATCTAAATGGCGCTATTCGACCAGTTTTTTCGTTCGGCAGCATACGCGTGCCGTACCAATCATCTGTATAATAGCGGGTTCCAGTTACATCAATAATTCCCCACGGGTCACGAATATCAAGACAGATGCTATCGAACTCAAACTTCAGTTCCTCTCGCATCTCTGTATCAGCGGAATTTTTTGGGTCAACAATATCATCTGCTTTGAGAACATCGCAATGGTCGCCGGTGCTCGACGATTCCATAGACGTAACCCAAAGACTCGGCTCTTTCTGATTCAAATTTCGAGCCGGGCACTCCATCGGTTCTTTGGAGCGTCCATCTACTCCGGTCAAAATATATTCCGGAAACAACAATTGAAATGCGCTAGGGTCTGCCTTTTGAGGCAAATAAAAATACCCTTTAATTTCCTTCGCCAGTTTCTTAGCCAAATGACGAAAAGCCGTAATGAACATGATACGTACATCAGGGCAATTAATAAGCCACTGAGCCGCATCGATGCCATTAATGGTTGATTTATACCCGCCGCGTTGCTCCAATAAAATTAACAAACGACACGGCGTTTCACCGTCGTTTGTAACTCTTTTCTGATTCGCTATTGCTTCATGAAAATCATCAAGAGTATACCCAGGAAAGTACATACTATCGAAATTTTTTTGGACAAACTGGTCGCAAATGTGCTGATGGGTCGAATGAAATAAACCTTTACCCAAAAGACGAGCTAACCAAAATAAATTCTTACGAGCCTTATCACGAAGGTCTAACCAACGTTGGAAGGAAACAACCTCATCTACTTCTTTTAAAAGTCTAAATTCAGAGGCACAATTGGGTTCGAGTTCAACATTGACTCCGGCGACTTCTGTTTCAATAACTCGAATGGTAATTTTCTGTCGAGAAGGGTTTGGACGATTCTCTTTTTTCTTAGTCGATTTCTTCTTGCTAGTCTCTTCGTCGCCCTCTTCTGATTCTTTATCAAGGATGTTTGTGCCTTCATAAATCGCGAGAAGGTCTACACAACTACGGCACTCGCTTTTGTAATATTTGCCGGTCTCGTCTTGCTCTTTTGCCCATACTAAATCTATTTCGCCACGGTGTCTGCGACGGGAGATTTCTTCTGGGTCCATCTTAGAATAAGGTTCAGGAAGTCCTTTCTCACGAGCACGTTGATTTGCTTTTCTCTGTCTAGCATCTTCACGCTGCGCTTCTGTGGACATTAGAACTCCTATTCTGTGCCGGAGACTATCCCTCCGCGACGCGCCGTACGTGCAATTGAATACGGGGCGCTTGAATGTTCGTGTGGCAAATTTGGTACTTCGATTCTTTTGGGGGCAAAAGCTTCTGTTGAATTCCCCAAACGACTTTCTGTCAGATTAACTCCGCGAGCCAACTGTTCATTTGCTTTCGATAAAACATTTTGAACGGGGTCAATCATATTAACTTCCGGCTCTGATGTCTTCTTCCGTTTGACTTTCTTTCAAAAGCGCCTTTGCCTCATAACCGTTGGGGGACTTAAAAATTCCCACGACGCCGCCGGGCTCCACTTTCACTTTATTGTAATCATCGTGAAGCAATCGCGAAATCTCGCGCATAACGGAGCCGTGAACAGAAGCGACGGTTGGTTTACCTGCCTCTTCGCCTATCTTAATCACCGTCATGATTTTAGGGTCAACACGTTCTCTGAAAGAACGAACGCTCTCGCCACCAGGGATGACTTCATTTGGATTTTGACGAAACCATTCGAGTTTCTTTTTGTTCTTTTCGGTCTTTGGCAAGCCAGAAAAATCTCCGGTGTCCAGACTATCAAGACCTTCAACCTTAATAGATTCCATGCCTTTTGCGTCCATCAGAGGCTCTAAGGTTTGAGCCGTTCTTTGCATTCCGCTATGGAACGCCGCACTAAATTCGCGTGCAGCAAAATACGGAACTAATTCTTCCGCCTGTTTGTGACCAGCTTCGTTGAGAGGAATATCAAGGTCACCTCTGAATCTCTCTTGGTGCCCAGGACCTTCTTTCTCATTAAAATCTGTGTCACCGTGTCTGATGAAAAAAGCGACTATCTGCATGCTGACTTATGCCTTAACAATTTTCTTCGCGAGCCAGAATCCGAGTCCAAACACAAACCCGCAGACCAAGACCATTCCTAACTGAAGGAGAAAAATCACTGGACTACCTCCGACTCGCTCGATGCGTTTTTTATTTGATTATGCCCCACCTTCGCATAATAATCATCTATCGCGAGTGCGGGAACAACGACCACGCCGTTTTCAAAAACGTGGCCTTCTAAAATTCCAACTACTCTTCCTGTGTGTTCATTAATAATCGGGGAACCGCTGGCTCCGGGACCACCGCCCGTTTGCACCAAAAATCGTCCAGTGCAAAGGTCGCCTTCGCCTTCGTCACACGACTTCGAGATAATCTCGCTACTGACTCGCCCCATATAAACAGCTTGAACAACCATCTCCGGATATCCAACGTAAAAAACCTCGTCGTCAATCTTAGTTGGATTTTCATCCAATTTAAGAATCGAATACTTGTTGTCCGTCTTCAAGTGGAGTTCAGCCACGTCCATCTTTCCATCATCAACTGCGTTTAAGACTTCTACGGGTTGAAGATTTTTCGGGTCACTTACAATTTGACCTTGTGCCACTACGTACGTTACATCTACTGGTGCGTTTGTGCCTATAAAGCAGTGGCCTGCTGTCAACAGATAATATCCGTCCGGCGCTTTCTTATAAGCGAATGCAGTGCACAACTCTTTGTGGTCGATACCACGAGACACAGAACGTCCATACAAAACAAACGTTGCTGCTTGCGCTTTCTGATGATTCTTATTTGTTGCGCTGGCGGGCACACTTACAAATATCAAAGTTGCTGCCAACAATAATCCGCGAAGAAATTTCATCGTGCTATCTCCGCGAACGGCCCTTGACAGAGCACCACCGTTCACGCGCCGTTCCCTTGCGGGACCCTCTGCTCGGCGTTACTTCTTATCGAAATCTTCTCTGCCTGCCTCTCGTTGCTTGCGCGAATGATAATCATCCAACGCGTCGTGGGCTGCGAGTATACCTGTTATTGCTGTTATCGCCGCTGCAAAATTGCCGTCGAGCTTTCCTCTGAAAGCCAACACGATTGTTGCTACCCCGAAGACGATGGCCCAAAATTCAGAAAGGCCGCCAGCAAACTGATATATGGGCAGCAAGGTACTACTCTTCAGCGTTTGACCAACTTTATCTTTCCAACTCATTAGTGTTTGAACTTACTCATAGTATGAGCAAAATTCGCCATGTGGCGAACATGCTCATTCGGAGAATTCTTCGCTGCCTCAAGTCGCTCGGCAGGAATCTTTTCGTCCTCTGGAATATGAAGTGCGCGATGTAATCCGCCTTTTCTAAGCGTTCTCATAGCTCTGTAAAGCGAAGGATTCTTTACTTTCTTTGCCATGTCTACTTTCCTTGAAGCTGAGCCATTTTCTCATGAAGACCGGGAGCAATCGCTTCTTCCAGTTTTTCGTTTTTCTCGTCGTGGTCTTCGCCTTCGTTTGGTTCGCTGGTGTTATCCATGATATGGTCTACCATCCCGTCGTGGTCGTGGGCCGCGCCGCGAACATCGCCGTCTCTCTCGGGCGTACCATGAACATAGCCGTGCTGTGAGTGGATATGATGAACGATATGCGAGCCATCTTTGAGATGCTCGATAACTGTATGACTATACGGATGTTTTTTCATGATTACCAACCGCCTTCTTTCTCCGCACCGCCGTTCTCAGAACGTACGTTAAAACCGCGAGCTTTCTTCACGGTGTCTTTATTCAAAGTCGGAATATTGTTAACCTTTCCCGGTTGCGGCTTGCTACCGTGACGCAAAGTCTCGTGGTCACTTTCTCCGCTCGGAGCAACAGATGCGGCTTGCTTACCACCTAGGCCGTGTACCAAACCCTTTTTGTGGGCTCCGTGAACGGAACCGTGTTCCAAACCCTCGGCCAACTTAACGTCCTTCTCGTGACTTTTGCTTGCGTGGGCACGAGCGCCCTCCGAACCAGTAGAACGACCGCCACGAGCCCCTTGCTCTGCGACCGAGCGTCCGCCCTTGGGGCCTTCTTTAACTTGCGATTTCATGTGAATCTCCTAAAAATGTTTACTTCTGAATTTGAACTAAAGCCTCTTTCTTTTTAGGAGGCTCGACGAACTCGCAGCACTGATGCTCGGGGTCGGGTATAATTGCGAGCCCTTGTTCATCGTGCTCTACTTCTGAATCTACTAACATGACTGCCTGATTGCAACGACTGCCCTTCTCGTCTCTGAATACTTCGCCTTTGGTGAAGCCCTTCAAATAAACGCAATTAGAGCAGTGATAAGGCCCGTCGGAACCGAAACCCGCTAGTTTTGTACTATCGGGCCATAACGGTCCGACATCGACAATCAATCTCTTTAATCGACTGATTATTTTAAGCCAAGATTTAGCCATTTTCTTTCTTTCTCGTCGCACGAGCGTGAACATACGAAGGCAAGTGCTTTCGAGGAGTGGGTGCGAACTCATGAAGCTGTTTATGGGACATTTCTAACAGTCCTTTGTTCTCTTCGTGGAGCTTCTCTGGTTCGTGTTCTGCGATTGCCATCGCAATTTGTTGTGCTTTAGATTTTGCTGGCATTGTGGTTCTCTACATGGCTCACTGAGAGTGCCGTCTCTTCAGATTTTAGATGTTTCAAGTGATTGTTCAGCAAAATGTTCATATCGCTTTCCATTGTTATCATATGAATCTCTGCTCTATCAAAGAACGTGCTGGCTTTTTTGAACAAATCTATCCCAGGTTGAATCAACCCGCGACCTTTCCAACCAACAGTCAAACAAACTGTAAGAATTCCAAAATCTTTTAAGGCGGAACTCAGTTCGGCCAGTGTTAATGCACCGGGATTAAACATGGGTTCCTTAGAAAAATTGTCGGGGCTTTGACTCGACATGCTCGGGGTTTCACCGGTCTTCACAAGGGTCGCCGACTAAAGTGGCTGACCGCCATGGAAAAGAAAAAGGGGTTTGCCTTAACAAACCCCCGGAGAGAGAGAAGGAAATTACGACTCGATTGAAAATTCAAACATGGATGCGGCGTTGCTCGCGTCCGATGTACCGAACTGGACGCTAACAACAAGACCAAGTACAGCACCCTGCTGCAAATTCGGATTTCCGTTTAGAAAGTCCAAACCAGAAACAGTGGTGTCTGTGCTCTTAATGGTGCTGTTAACTAGTGCGCCGTTTTGATACGCCGCGTAGCTTCCGCCAAGAATACCAGAGCCACTATCTCCGTAAAGTTCTACGTTGAGAGCCCAGCTATTGATAATTCCCAAAGGAGACGGAGTTAACGCGCCGGTGCTAGCAAGGACTGTGTAAACCGGGGTCAACAACTTTCCTGTAACAGCTTCCAATCTGATGGTCACAGTTCCAGACGGGTCACCGGTATCGTTTCCAAAATTTCCCACCACCAATACATCAAGTTGCTGACCGTTATTGGTATTCTGTGCTGGTAGAAACAAAGCTCCCACTGCGCTGGATGCTGATGGAGTTGCTGGTGCGCTTCCAAACAACGGAGCCGCAACCGAACTACCGCTTACACCACCAAGACCGCTAGCACCAATAGTTGTGCCAGTGATACCAACCAAACGAGGGAAATACTTCTTTGCGGTTCCGGTGCCGCCAACCTTCGACGGGAACAAACCGTTCACGCCGAAATCATAAATATTACTCATGTGTTTTCCTTTATGTATACGTCCCGTCGGCAGGTTCACCGTCGGCGGGGCGCTTTTTATGGGAAAGAGGCTTTAGGTCGTGCTAGCCTTTTAACCAAAACTTTTTAAACGTATTCAATAGATACGATGACCGCGCTAACAGGAGGGGTACTGCCTGCCGTGCCCCCCGCCGTAACGCAAAATGCGCTAAGTGCGCTCGCGAACGTTTTGCCGGGAACTGCGCCTGTAAAATAACTTACTGTTATGACTTGACCCGCTGGAACGTAGATAATTTCGTCCGGGGCTGTTACACCAACGCTCACGCTGCCTGCTGCTAAATTGAACAGCTTAACGTAGCTGGCTGCGCCGCCGTTAGCGCTGTTGTCAACCATAATGGAATAAACTTTTGCCGAAGACGCTTTAACTGCGTCAACCGCGCTGCCCATAACAGTATCGGTGAACAAAACAAGATTCGTTGGATTCTGTACGGTTACCTGAGTAATAGCCACTGTAATCTCCTACTTCCAAACCCAACCACAGATTGGACAAACTTTTTCTTCGCCGGTCTTCTTAGAGAGAAGCCGGTTACAACGAGCACAGAGTCTTTGCCACGTATGGCCTCCGCACTGCATATCGTGACCATGTTATATAACATGGCCGTGTTACAAATTAAGACCCGTGCGCAACCCCGAGGAAGTCGAGCCAGTAAGAAACGTTACCACCGATATTGATGACTTGGAAAATGTCTTGATTGGAAGGATTCGAGAAGGCGTCTGCAAAAAGCTGCGCTGTGGTTGCACTACTGGAAAGACGAGTCAAAAATGTTCCGATTCGAGTATTACCAATCTGGGCTGACGAAGTATTAGACGGTTTGCGAACAACGCCAGCGAAATCAACGTTAAGAAGAACGCCGTCGCCTTCATTAACGATTTGAATCAAATCAAGATTTTGTGCGGGACCACCAACTTGAGGATACGCAGCCGCGAGAGACTGTCCAAAAACTTGTTGAAGTACTGCAAACGATGTTGCGTTAGCCACTGTGTTGCTCCTATAAATACGAAACCCCATCATATAGATGGGGTGAATTTGGTTCGGGCGGTACGACTCGAACGTACATTAACCGGTTCAGAGCCGGTCTTCCTACCATTGAAAGACATCCGAACAGAAAAAGTCGCGGCGTCGTCCTCGGGCTGACCGTTGGCATTGGCGGGGCTGTTCTATCCGCTTAGTGTTTCACAGCCACGACGGTTCTTCTTGCAAGATTGGTTGGGGCGCGTGGACTCGAACCACGATTAGCTGATTCAAAGTCAGCCTTCCTACCATTGAAAGACATCCCAACAGAAAAATTTAAGGGGCTTACAAATAGATTGGCTGACACAAAACGAAAGCCCCAGAAGTACTTTGTGTCTCCTGCAACCTATCTGAAATTTTTACCAACGGATTTCAACAGAGCAAACTTAGATGTAGCCGCCGCTGGTCCAGCCACAAGATACTACGTCTCTGTCATAAACTGGTCCTACTCGTTAGAATCGAACTAACATAATCCGGGCTTCAACCGGAGGCTCTACCATTGAGCTAAAATAGGATGGCGGGGGACCGTCGAATCGAACGGCGTCAGGCATTTCTACCTGTCACGGTTTTCGGGACCGCTGCCAACCATTTAGCGCTGTCCCCCATAAATTTGGAGGAGGGCTAGGGATTCGAACCCCAACAAGATTACTCTTGGCTGCGCTTTAGCAAAGCGACACGTTACCAGATTCCGTCAGCCCTCCGAATAGTTGTTATGCGCAACTAGATGAAGAACTAAACGAATCGGTCGTGTATACATTGTTCATAAAATTTTGTGCTCGCATAACCCCTGCTGTACGGAATTACTTCCGCCACGGCGGCGAGCCGGGTGTCGCCCCCGCATGCGGTAGGGCAGTACAACATCGAAATTGGCAGAAACCGAGAGAATCGAACTCCCACCGCTCGATTTGGAGGCGAGCAGACTACCGTTATCCTAGGAATCTGCGGAAAATGTATTCATCGACGAAAACCTTTCGAACGGGATGCTTTCTCGTCAACGGGTGGTCAGCCTATAGTTCCTATGCTGTTCTACCCTTACGAGTAGCTTTGGCATAGAATTAACCTAACACTTTCACCAGCTTAGTCGTGCACGACCTTAGCATCTCACCGGCAAAAGCGAATGTAACAAGATTGGCGGGGTTGATGGGATTCGAACCCACGATTTGTTCCGTGACAGGGAACTGAGGACGGCCTCTCCTCTACAACTCCGCAATAAAATTGGCTGGCCCAGAAGGATTCGAACCTTCACCGCCCTCATTAACAGTGAGGTGTCCTGCCGTTAGACCACAGGCCAGCAGAAAATTTTAGTAAGAAAAGTACGCCATAGCAACAAATGGCACTACAATGAAAAGCCCCAAAACAAACAAAATCTCGATTCCATTTCTAGTGGTTAACGGAAGATTGCTATACCAAATCCAAAATTTTTCCATCACGAATAACCTAACCACCGTTTGATTTTGTCTTTTGCGATTTCGAAAAGCAACAAAACAATGACTCCAATACCGACAAAAAATCCAAGGAAATCTTCTATTTCCGGATGACGCTCCAACCATTTCTCAAGTTGTAATCTTTCGCGCCAAGTCATATGTTCCTTAAAAATTGGTGGACAGTCGAGGACTCGAACCTCGGGAAGCCCGCGAGGGGCACCTGATTTACAGTCAGGGGCAATTGCCGCTATGCGAACCGTCCACTGTCAGCATCGTCGCCTTGGGTTTCCCGGGCGTTGAAAAGCTGCTGAAAATTGGAGCACAGCGCTGGATTTGAACCAACGTGTCGAAGGTACAAGCTTCGCATACTAGGCCGCTGTATGAGCCGTGCTCAAAAAGTTGGAGCTAGGACAAGGAATCGAACCTTGGCTGCCGCATTACCAATGCGGAGTTCTACCACTAGACCATCTTAGCTTTGGAGCAGAGTCTCAGAATTGAACTGAGATTTCCTCTTTACGAGGGAGGTGTCGTCCCATTGGACCAACCCTGCTCGGAAAATTTTGTGTGCCTTCCTCGCGGACGCGGCACCCACGGCTTCTCGTTTATCTTTTACAAGAACATCGAGAGCGATGACCCTTCCTTTACCAGTCTAGGGCGAACCACAGGCTCTTTGCGAACTTGGAGCGAAGTGCGATAATCGAAATCGCGCCTAGACGTTGGCAACGTCTCGTGCTGCCACTATACCAACCTCGCTTTGAAACTTGGAGCGGTCAGCGAGACTCGAACTCGCTTCTATAGCTTGGAAGGCTACGGCACAACCTATATACCATGTCCGCTCATAAATTGGTTGCGGAGGAGGGACTCGAACCCTCGGAGTCTTTCGACGGAAGCTTATGAGACTTCTGCCATTGCCACTAGGCGACCCCGCAACAGAAAATTGGTTCTGGTCGCTGGATTCGAACCAGCTACCTTCCGCTTATCGAGCGGACGCCCGTCCTAATGTGCTCGACCAGAATAGAAAGTTGGTGGACAAGGGCGGTTATGCTCCGCCGACCTTCGGGTGCAGGCCGAAAATTTTCCTGATTAAACTACTCGCCCATAATAATGATGTTTTCTATGGCAGTTAGCACATAGAATTTCACACTTCAAAATCTCCGACATCAAAGTTTCTAAACTCACACCCCGTCGTGCTAGAAAACAAATGATTCCTGCTTTCGTTGTAGGGTCAACGTGGTGAAAATCTAAACAGCAGATTTCACTTTCTCCACATCTAACACAAGAATGTGCTCTCTTGTAATCATTTACAAAATCTACAAGAGATTTACGTCTTAATTTTATTTCCTGCTTTCTCTTTTCTTTATACTTTTGATAACAGCGTCTACTGTACTCCGCTTGTTTGCTCACGTTCCCTCCAAGGAGGGGCCATCAGTAAACGGGAATAACAGTCCACCATTCGGTTTACGTCCAAAAACGTGCTTCTTATACGCTATCTTACATTAGGTATTTGCACTCACCTAATTAAGCATATCAAAACTGGTACCCGGTGAGTGACTCGCACACTCTACTGCGACTTGAAAGGCCGCTGTCTTACTCATAAACGAACTGGGCACTAAAACTTGGTCGCCCTGCGGGGTATCGAGCCCCGGCTACTGAATTGAGAATCCAGCGTCCTGCCATTAAACGACAAGGCGATAAAAATTGACCGCTGCGCTTACACGCCTTCAGGATTTATCGTATGCTCATAATTCGCCCGATGGGTTACTAATGGCTCTTCACAATTATCCATAGCGGTCAAAATGGTTGTCGGCCTCGGTGCCGACCCGAGTCGTCGCGCTAATCCGGCGCTTTCCCCGGCTTATAAGGCCGAGCCGCATGCCGATGCTGCCGACAGAAAGGCTGGGACAACGGGGAATGATTACCCACAACAGGGCAGCACTCCGACATACGATTCGGAACATCCTGTCATTTGTCCCACAGAAATTGGTAGCGAATCAGAGATTCGAACTCTGGGCTTCCTCGGTGTAGGCGAGGCACTCTGGCCGCTGAGTTAATCCGCTATTGAGAACTATGACGGCGCTCTACCAACTGAGCTACGATACGTTACTGGTCGCCTTATACAAGGCTAACTCGACACTCACGTAAAGAAAGGACTCGAACCTTCGACCTCCGTCCGCTCTGCCAGCCAATGATACGTGCTGGACTTAAGGAGTTGGGATACAGATTAGCTCTCGACTCTAGAGAACGTCGGGCGCTTCGCGGGAGGAGAACTCTAGACCATTGCCCCGCTCAATTTCAATCTGTACCACTCTATCTGCCATCCAGTATTACATGATGGACTTAAACTTGGTGAACCGCCAGAGACTTGAACTCTGACCCCAACGCTTAAAAGGCGCGTATGCTGCCGCTCGCACTCGCAGTTCACTGCGGAGAATAGTGCTTCTAATCTCCGCAAATAAAATCTTGGTGGGACGCCTCGGATTCGAACCGAGACCCGACGCCTTAAGAGGGCGCTATGCCGCCGTAACACCTGCGACCCACAGAAACTTTTGTATACTCTCTATTAATGATTCACGAGCATCGATTTCTGGATACGATGAAATATCCGCGTAAACTTCTTGGGCTGTTAATAACTCTTCGCCGCGTTCGTCGTGTGTCCAAAACCAAATCATTGGTCTACCTGTAGCCCGGCTTCTGTACCCGAATCGAGTACGTTTGTACCCAATTAGGTGACGTTCATTCATCTAAGCTGCCAACCCGATGCGTATTACTTGAGCGTTCGCATCCTATTTGACATTGCTGCCAGAGTGGAGTCGTTCCGAGTATTTCATCGGACTCTTACCCGTCGCGTTACCGCGCCCTCAACTTCCAAGGCTCTGTTGCTCGTGCAGGCCGGAACTTCCTCGATTCACTATTCGAATCGCGAACGTCTGGTCTACCAAACTGGACCCAGCAGTCGGACTCGAACCGACTAAGAGCGGGTTTGCAATCCGCCGCCTCGACCACTTCGGCATTGGCCGGGTTAAAAAATTTTGGAGATGACGGCTACGGAGGCTCGCTCATCTCCCTTCCGTACAACTGGTGCGCCCGACAGGACTTGGACCTGTAAGCCTTGCGGCGCTCCGTCTTAAGCGGAGTGCGTTTGCCATTTCGCCACGAGCACAGTATTGGTCGGCCACCCCGGACTTGAACCGGGACGCGTTTTACGGCACCGGGTTTTGAATCCGGCGTGTCTGCCATTCCACCAGCAGCCGATAAAAATTCTCCCGGACGTTTCTACCTTTCGCCCCGTCCTTTCGGACGCGCCATCTAATACCAGCGCGGGAAAAATTGGAAGGCCACCGGGGAATTGGACCCCGCTTTCACCGTTCGTAGCGGTGTGTAATTATCCGATATACGAGCAGCCCTTTGAAAATTTAATTGAGTCGGCAGTATGGTCTTTCACGGAGCTTATCCCGCTACTCGCCAGTGCATCTAGTGTTTATCAGCACAGGCTGACACTCTCAATCCGAACACCGGAGGAGTATCAATAGCCTCCGACTCAAAATTTATTCCGCGCCGTCCGATACGATTGTTCGTCCTTGTTGCTTGACACGCGAAAATTGGTAGCCCCGGTAGGATTCGAACCTACTTTTGTACGGGTTAGAACGCCGTTGGGATATCCATTTTCCCGACGGGGCCTTAGAGACTTTCGAAGAACCAACTATAGCCTCGTAATTCGTAAATCTTATAAATCACAGCAAGGCGTTCCGTGATACTGATATCTTCTCGGTTGGCTTGGATTTCCAGTTCTGCAATCTTTTCGTTATCCATAAGCCCTTCCTTTAAAACTTGGTGCCCCGCGAGGGACTCGAACCCCCACTCCCGAAGGAACTAGTTTCTAAAACTAGCGCGTCTGCCATTCCACCAGCAGGGCACATAAACGGTATTTGGTTGCATTAGTGCGTCCTGCCGAAAACCTCCTACTAGCGGACTCCCCGGTATCGGCTTCATGCGCCGAGGGTCCATCGCTTTGCCAGCTTACTTCATGCTGGACTTAAATCCGGGCGGATACAATGCCTCCGCCGGGGCTTACGCGACCCGAGGTCCTTGCGGGACGTAGTCCTCGGTAGTTTTTATCCAGCCGCGATTGAATCACCTTGACCCTTAACCAGCTAGCGAGTCCGCTTTCCGGGAGCGTGGTAATTCTGTTCATGAACATCGTTGCTTGTCTGTTAAACTCGTTGGCCTGAGTACCCATTTCATCTCGGGGCCAGAGCTTTCCCGTTTAAGGCCGTGGGACGGGGCCATCAATCGACACGTCCCCGACTTACATTCCATTTAAGGAACAACGAGTGCGACTGTGCTCGTAAGAGCGAGCCGATTGTTTCGAGCCGTTACGCGCCTTAGGCGGTGTACTCGAAAAATTGGTCGGGTCAGCAGGACTCGAACCTGCAAGGCCATTAGGCACCGGTTTCCAAAACCGGAGGGCTTCCATTTACCCGCCTATGACCCGAATATCTTAAAACAAATTAAAACCATCACCACTGTAAGAATAGCGGCGGCACCGATGCTAGATAAATAAAATGCCGCTGGACCAATTTTTTCATAATCCCATGGTGCTGGCATTGTTACTCCTGAAAATTTAGTCCGATATTTTTAACCCGCCTCGGGATTGCCGGTCCTGCCTCCGTCGAAGCACTGACTACCGGTCGGGCGACACCAAATAACGCATCGGTCTGTGCGACTAGCCACTATCGACTAGCAGAGAATAAGATTTTTGAATCTGTCGAGGTAGGCGTAATCCCCCGAATGACACGCCGTTTCAGACTCAAGCTTGGTCGAGGAACTCAGATTTGAACTGAGGCTCTCTCGCTTCCGACGCGAGCGGGAACGGCCAGACTTCCCCATTCCTCGATAAAACGTTGCCGGGGTGACTTGCGTCTCGCTGTAGGATTTCACGCCGTTTCTTCCGTCGTGAACTCCGCCCGGCTAAACTTTGGCTACTTCACCCGTGTCCAGGTAGGTTGCCAAGCCTTATGTTCAAAAACATTCTCTCACAACTTAAAAAGTTTGTCAAGCACTATTTTCAAAAATTTTAGGGAAAGAAACTATTGCTTCCTTTCGGTCGCTAGCCCGACCTATCCATTTACGAGACTATTGTCTCATAAACTTGGGGTGTAAGATGAGAGTCGAACTCACAAAAACCCGATTCACAGTCGGGCGCGTCTGCCTGTTCCGCCACTCACACCATTGAAAATTACACGGCCTTGCTCAAAGAGGGGAGTTTAATCGGACTTCTACCGAACCGTGAGCCGCCTCTTGCCGGTCAAATTTGCAGCAGAGTTTATAAATTACGAAAGCCCGAGTGCGTAAGCACAGACGGCTTCCTAGAGAATACCATCCTCGACTTGACCTCTGCTAACATTCGAGTACTCTATCTCTTAACCCTTATTGGCTAATAGGTAGGTCGCCACCCCACAGGCCGAAGCTTTTCGCTGTCCCCGCTCGCATTGAGGAGTGTCTCATACTTCAAGAAGCTTGTCAAGCTTTATTTTAAAAATCTTTTAAGACTTCTTTCCGAGCAAAGCCAATAGCTTGTCCTTCAATAAATCATAGAGATTGTATTGGAATCGATACTCCGCATAACTAGTTGCAATTGCACCAACTAGCAACGAACCAACAATCAATCCTGCAACAAGTCCTACGCTCATTATATCTCCCGATGTTTCAAGCCCGAGTTATTGGCTTCTTTCCGTAAAATTCTTTTTTACCCCAACTTTTTGAGAATGGGTCAATTTTAATAGTATCGTGAAGATGGCCGCCGCGTTGTTGAATCTCAACGTCCCGGGCCGCACGCTGCTCTTCGCTTTGTTCCGGTGGCGGTTTAATTACGAGCCCAAAATGATGTTCAGGTTCTTGCTCTTTCTGGCGTTCTTGATGTGCAAGTTCGTAATCGTTCGGCATGTTATCTCACTACGGTTTCGTGACGACCGTTCAAACCCGTCTGACCTATTTCGACTACTCGATGTCCGTCGACGTAGATATACTCGTTTCCTTCTTCGTCTTTCCAAATCGCATAATGCGACTGATGACCGGTGCCGTGGTTCGGATAAATTCTATCACCGATTGTGACTGAGCCCCCGCCGTTAAGAACTACAAAATCGATATCAGTTACATGAAGGTTGGACATTCGGCCTCCTTTATTCGCCGGAGTCTGCCACTAGAACCGAATCGTCGTTTGAATTCGGAATTACATTACGGCCTTTGGGCCAAGTCTTTTCATCACTCGTATTTTGCTTCTGTGCTGCTTTAACGGCTGCACCTTTATTCTTATCGCGGTCAACAGTTGTTACTGCTTCCGGCTTTGGAAGATTGCCGGAACGAAGAGTGACAGTCTCGCTGTTTGACTTTGAACCATGGACTCCCTCACCCATCGGTGGTTCACCTTGTTCAAATTGATTCAAGTTTCCGTTCTTCGTCTCACTTTTCTGCGCGACTTTTTCTTGCATCGAATCGTTGGGCTTAGCCATCTTTTGCTCCACCGGCATCGGAGCCGGTAATTCAATCCTGCCCGTTAATCGGGAGTTATGCGCTATTACTGTTTCCATGAAGTCTCTAGGGATAAATCAAATCGTATGCGAGTCCGGCTAAAGCAACAAATCCGCCAACTACTCCAACAGTTTTGGCCGCGTGTTGAAGGACCGTGTATGCTGGAAGAAAATAAAAAGCGATGAGCGCTAGCGCTGTTCCTACAAATTGAAGCCACGTTTTCAGCTTCACATATTTATCGATATCATCAAGAATCGATTGAAAGTTCATATCACACCGTCCTTGTGAAGTCGAAACAAATCTCCGATGAAATGAACTGCGAATGCTGCGGCGAACAGACCTTGTGCCTATCCGTGAAGAAAAGGTAGAATGGCTAGCGCCGCTAAGAAACCCAAAACTTGAATCACTAGAATCGTTTTATCTGAAAGATTCATTTTGGATTCTTCTTGTGCTCCACGAGTCTTCCGCTCAATTGGCTAGGCTCACTTCCTCGGTTGAACGCTCTCGCGCTCGAACCAGAGTACTCATAGGTGCGATGCCCATCGGCGCACTCAAAAGTCACACGGACCTTGGTGCCGACCTTCTCGGTTTTCAAAATGTTCTTCTTGCTCATTCGAATGCTCTAATTTCAAGTTCTGCAATATTACGGCCTGCGGCTGCCCCAAGTTCTTCTGTTGCTTCTGCAACCCGTTTATCTATCTCGGATGCGATTGCAAACTTTGAAAAATTGGTATATG
>Ga0137386_10000023_pt1 | contig 54989 bp, 79 predicted proteins | sample SagtaG_4_FD_104910 | JGI IMG/M metagenome (GOLD analysis project Ga0137386, IMG submission 104910) | Vadose zone soil microbial communities from Sagehorn Ranch, Mendocino, California, USA - Sage2_R_100_16 metaG | ecosystem: Environmental > Terrestrial > Soil > Vadose zone | place: USA... | reverse complement strand
TGTATCCAGGTCAGCGGCCACTGGCTGATACTGGCATATCCCTCCAGGACCATCAACAATTGACCACGTTCCACCTGAGCAAATCTTGACGGTGGTTGGAGCCTGGAATAGATGCAATTGGAAGTTCGCATTGGTAAAGCCGGTTAAATTTGGCTTTGAACCATCGACTAATGTCAGTGGGAACTTGAACGGTGTACCCGTATCACCCACATACGTAGTTATAGGCATATTAAGGACTCACCTCCCTCAAGGGTAAATTGCCATCGCTCGCGACCATAGCAAGTTTGCCATCGCTAGCGACCATTGACAGCGATTTGGGATAGAGCAGCGACCAAAATGGATAACTGGTGATGTTGTTCTTGATCGTCGTAAACGCTGCCAGGTATCTCCATCCAGATGTGCCACCTTGCACCAAACTGCCAGTATCGACCTGTGCAGACGGTTTGACGTAGCCACTGAGCGTAAAGAAGAACAGTTTAGAAAGCACTTTACTTGTTCTCGCTGAGTCAAGCACTTCCTGATATCTTGCTGCTTGTGTCGACTCATCACAATCAATACCGCCCCCTTGCGTGGTTGTACCCCATCCAATTTCAGTCAACCATACTTGCCGCCCGGCGTCTCCATTGGCGGCCATGACATTCTTCAGATTTGTCCACATATCCACAAAACCAGGAGTATGCACGGTGACACCGCCCCCTGAAGGTGTCATCGGGTCCCATGTATTGCTATAAAAATGAACATTGGCAAAATCGAACTTGCCCAGACATCCCTCATCGTACATCCCTTGCAGAAAGTACGTGTAGTTCTCTTTGTAGAACCACCACAGAGCGCACATCCCTACTTTGCACTGAGGATGATTAGCGCGAATAGCCGCTGACTCGGCTTTGAGGATTGGCGCATAGAAATGTGGATCTCTAGCAGGCTGATGATTGCTATCAACGGTTGTGAGGCCATTGTAGATTGAATAGGGAGAATTATAGAGCCCGCGCGTAGCTCCTGACACAAACACCGAGTCGTATTCTTCGTTGCCACATTCGATAGCGTCCAATGCAAGGGGACCATAGCCGGGAATGCTGAACACACCGTTGTAGCGTGCTGCTACAGCCCCGGCAAATTGAGCGGCTACAGCAGGATCAGCAACGTACGTTGGTTGTGTGGTTGTCTGTGCGCTATTCGGGTTTCCCGGCCCAAACGCCCAACTTGGCATAGCGCGAAGCACAAACGACACATGCAAACCAGCGGCTTTACAGCGTGATACAGCATCGTCGAGCGTGTTCCAACTCCATGCAGAAGTGGGGTCACTCTGGTTGACCCAAATTAAGCTTGCATCTCGCTGTAAGCGTATCCAGCCAAGGCCAAGCGTTACCGCGTCGAAAATGGCTTGTGCGTGCAAGAGCGATGTCGCATCGTTAATGGCGCATGTGACACCGTAGGGGTTATCAGGTTGCATGTTCTATGCTTCCTCTTCTTTTCTTTCTACTCTTTGTCTCTGCTTGCTTTCCAGAAGCGGTAGAGAGTTTGACCAATATAAATTGTCAAGACAATAAATGACTCAATAAAGACAATGAAAAATAAAAGGGTTGCGAGTAGTTGTATGAGATCGTGTGACATATGTATCCTCCTTTCAAGGGGCTAGTCGTAAATGCGTTAAGAACTCGAAGAGAGCTAGTGCAAACGCAGCGAAAGCAGCTCCCTGTCCAAGGCGTATCCACAAGCGATCTTGCTTGCTCAATTGCTCTGTCTCCATATCGTCTATGCGTTTGTTCAGGTCTTTTCTATCCTCGATACGGTCCTCATTCACACGCATAATCTGGTTTTTGAGTGCGTTCATTTGTGGCTCAAACGAATCATGAGTCACCAGTTCCTTGCGTAAAGCTTCCAGGTCAGAGCGCGTAACAATGTTGCGCGTGCGCTCTTCAAGCCGATCTAATTGACGAATGATCAATTCGTTATAATTTTGTTGCGAAGGTTGTTGCATTTTTATATTTTCTCTATTTACTTAATCCATTAGCAAAGAGCCTCAACCAATTGCCCAAGTTTGGCCCGGTGAGCGCCGTAACCGCATACCAGTACAGCGCGATGGGATTGTTACTCACATCCAGGCCATACGTCGCTGTGATCTCGACTTGCGATACCAGGAATTGCACATTGTTGATGTTCTTCTCTGGAATAAAGACCGGCAATTGTTGCCCCGGTGCTAGTCCTTGTCGTAGCGTCTTGAAGGTCAAGATTTGCCCCATGACGCCGTAGAGCTGCAAGAGCTGATCACCATACGCTTGTGCAGCAGGCACATTGAGATTGAGCGCAGTCACATCGAGAACGTTCTCGACAATGCCAGAGCCGCCCATCATGACATAGAGTTGTGCCTGCGAGAGAGTGCCAGGGAACCCGCCTGTATTGTTCCTGGTAACCGATGTCGTGAATATCCCAGTGTAACTCACGCTCAGAGTGTCAGTCCCTACCAGCGTTGTTACAGAGCCATCAGCAGTAATTCCCGTTCCACCTGGTTGGTAGTAAAATTGCTTGCCACTATCACCCTGCACGCCAATCGAAACAGCTTGATTGTTCAACTTGAACGTCGGTATGGTTCCCGGTGCTACCGCGAAGTCTAATGTCCAGGATGTTGATGAGCCATCCCCGATGAAGTTTTTGCTGAATACCTGAGTTGCCTGCACACCCTTCAAGATTTGCCTGTTTCTGTACAGGTCTGCGCTATTTCTTACGCTCAAATTTTCGTAGAGCACATCACCGATCTTCTGACCGGCTGTTTGTACGCTCTGATTGGCTTGCGCCAAAGGCCACGGTGCAGGGGTTGCGCTACGTGGCCTGAACTCGGCTTCTTTGGTCTGCTTGATGTTCCACCAATAGTTTGATTGCGTGTTCAAATCCTGCAAGTTGTCGCTTACATAGGTGAGCGTATAATCTCGACTTGGAACAAGCGCACCCACTCCAATGGAAGGCCCTGACACAAACGCTTGAATGTCAAGCAGTGCAGGTGTAGCGGTTGGGTCTGTCGAGTTCAACCGTTGACGCGTGTACAGCGTCTTCGCGCTTACATCGTCCCCTTGTGGCTGTATTCTGAGTTGATAGAAGCGTGCAGTCGCAAAACCGGCATTGATGCCATCTCGCAAGCCACACTGACCCCCTGCAAGGGGAGAGCCATCAGTGAAAGTCAACACCTGAACATTATCCATATAGCAGGTGATCACACCCCCCAGCATGGTCACTCTGAAACGATGAGGTGTGTTATGTGGGAAGCTGATCGAAAGCGTCTGCGCAAGTTGTGCACGCACGCCTGCAAGCGTCTTGAAAAGCGTCAATTGGTTTGGATTGCCATTCGATGCATCCTGAATACTGATCTCATAATAATTGTTTGCATCAATCCAGCGCCACACCAGACCGCCCGCGTCGCTCTGATCCATATCACACAACAGGTCTACATCCGTTGCTGTCAGACTGTTGTAAAGAAAAACAGAACGGTTGCCTCCTGTCGCTGTAAGCCTGCTATTAGCCGTGTCATAGGTCCATGTTGCAGCATTTCCGCTTGGCCCGAAAGTCGAGGTGTAGTTCGCGCTTGTATTCGTTGCGAACGTATCCACCGTTGGAGCAGGTTGCAGGTTGATACCAGCAATAGCGTTCCCTGGACTCGCAACATTCTGCCATGAAACCTGATTATCTATCGACGTATCGACAAGCACGCTCGTATTTGTCGGCTGTAAAGCGTTCCAATTCACCAATGCACTTCCGGCCCTACCAACCCCTGCAAGGGAGAGCACAGGCGATATACGTGTCCCTGATGCGTTGAATTGTCCAAGTACCCATATCGTCACCGCCCCTAATGTTGGCTGTACAGGCGCATTGTTAGCAGTGAGTGTGAACTTGATGAGCACATTCACCCCTGCGAGGGATTGGCCAGGTGTGAGATTTGGGATAGCGCCGCCGTTCGTCACGTCTTGCCAGGTTGAGCCGCCATTAATGGATGCCTGCGCCGTGATAAACGTTGCATTAGGCGTTTGAAGCGTGTCCCACTCGACAAGCGAGTTCCCATACGTCGTAGCCGCTGCAATAGAAATCGCTGGACTTTGCCATGTGCCAGTGAGATTAGCCACAACGCCAAAGTTGTCAAAGTAGCCGCTCTGCACACTGCCAGTATTGTTGAAATATCTGAGGCCGATGTTACCCGCGGCGAGGAACGTGGCATCAGTCGCGTTGAGATAGAGCACATCATCGACGTAGACTTTGTGATTGGATCCAGAAACAACCACTTTCAAGCGATGCCAGGAACCCGCCACAAATGCCGCCGCGACTCCTGCTATGGAGGTACGCGCGCCCGCGCCTGTCGCTAAATTTGTCCCTCTCCCAAGATTGATAGAGGTTGTGTTGATGTCCGCTGAGTAAGCATACGTGTCATTGTTATTCTGCCAGCCTGTAGTCCTGTAGCACAGGCCAATGACCATATTTGGTTGTACTTGCACATCGACTTCAGCGGTGAAATCTTGCCATGTGCCGACAAAATCCAAGCGTGAACGCACGTCATTCCCGCTTAGAACATTGAGGTAAATCTGCTTGTTGAGAATAGCTTGAAATGGTCCACCACCGCCGCCAAAGACCGTTTGACTGCTATAGTCTGTGTCATTCCAGTTTCTAGAAAAGCCATTGAGCGTTAATCCACCGGCCACAAGTGACTTTGTATTGGTCAAAGTGCCAGCATTAAAGTTCGCTTGTGTGCTCGTAGTGCTTACTACATCGCTCTTTGTCGCGTTGTACGAAGAATAGACGACAAGTTTTGTCGAGACAAAATAATTCGCGACCGTTGGGTCATTTCCAAGTTTCACATTGCGACGATACTGGAGAGAGCGACCGGCTATAGCCATCCCTGGCAAGAGATTAGGGATAGCGCTTCCACTGGTCGCCAGTTGCCATGTGACACCATTATCAATAGATGTCTCCAGAGTAGCTACAGCGCCTGTAGCCACACCTGATGTACCTCCAGCATTGCCGGTGACCCAACTGATAACCGAGCCTTTCACAATTTTAGCGGCGTCTATAGAGTGCGTGGTTACTGCATTGGTCACATTGTCATACGCCTGCACGATGATTAAAGACACATTGCTGTAGCCATTCACGGCTACTGTCAAATTGACAGTAGGACCGCCTGAAACCTGAGAGATGACATAAGAGGTGTCATCCGAGAAAATCTGCTTAGTCGTCGCGCCGTTCTTCCAATAAATATTCCTAAAAAACGCCGTGTACGTGCCAGGGTTATCACCCTCAAGTACAACAGTCACGTAGCTGATTGTCTTCCCGATGAGGGCCCCTGCGACACCAAAGCCGCGATGATACCATGTATCATTTGCCAGACCAGCCAAGTCATTCTTTGGGTGTGGCAGTATACCCTGCGCATCTGTACCGGCGTCTGGACTATCTCGAAATGTTGTTCCGTCTGTGCAAACGAAATCAACCCCGGCTATGATTTGCGGCGATGTGCTACTAATAAACACATCATATTCCAGTGAGTCACCTGTAGCGATGAGTTGAGAGCCTGTCCAGATTTTGCGATAGACATACGGGTTTGTGACACCTGATACAGCGGTACCTGTCAACTTCAGGCATTTCGTTGTGCTTGAGATAATGCCGCCGTCGCTGTAAGAGACATCAGCCCCTGCAAGGGAAAGCTCGAGATCTCCATCTCCACTGTTCGCATCATGGAAGTTGGCAGCGGCTATGACATTGGTGAGTGTCCCCGCTGCGAAGTCTGTTTGTAGCTCATCCCAACGCAAGGCAAATGCCCCGGTGATGCCTTCTGATGCAAGATACCGCTGTATCTGATCTGCAAAGATCGTGCCAGCATACTGATTAGCGTAAATCTTATTGCTTGTGCGATTGTGCGCAAGCAAGATTTGATCAGTGCAGTCAAGCGCCCATAGGCGGTGAGCATTGCCGGGAAGCTTCGTCGAGACCGGATTATTGATATATCCAGTCCAGAGTGTACCCTGGATCGAGTCGTTCACCTGAACGGTCTGGAATTTGGTGAAATTGGCCGTCCCAGTCGTATCAATCACAGTCAATACGCAACGGTCTTGCTGATCAATTTGTTTCGTGAGTTTCCATGAGCTATACGCCAGATTAATCGGATTGCCAGCGACGAGCACAGTCAGGCCCGTTGGTGCAGGTGCCACTATAAACGTGACATTGACCGTGGCTGTTTTACCACCATTAGAGGCTGTGAAGGTCACTGTAGCCGTGTACGTCCCTGCTGTAAGCGCCCCGGTAGTGCAGGTGAAAGATATCGGTTCACTTCCCGACCCGGTTAATGTGTCAGATGTAGGAGATATGCCTAACCATCCTGAACCACTACCATAGCTGATAGAGGAAGTCCAGGCGCTTCCAGTGCCAGCCGTCTCTGAGAGCGTGCTATTCTGACTCGCTGGACTAGCGCCCCCTGCTGTAGCGCTAAATGATAGAGAAGTTGGAGATGTTGCCAAGATCGGCATAGGCTGATAGCCAGGACTGCGCAACTCTGCATTATTGGCGCGACCCAGGCCCGCATTATTACAACTTTGTAAACTGAGCGTGGCCGCGCCTGAACCTGAACCATTTGTCGTGATGTTCGCAAATCTATCGATGTAGAGCTTATCGCCCGCATTCGGGAAATTAAAGACACCAAGAGCGGTAAGAGCACTGGTAAATTGAGTTATGGTTGTGTTTAGCGATTGTCCAGAAAGCGTGATCACGCCTAAAGTGGTATAAACACCGGCATTATATTTCGAGAACCGGACGATCAAATCAGCGGTAGCCGTTCCTACGCTGATTTTTACCCTGTCTAGCCACTGCCAATTGCCCGCTATAAATTGCTGAAATTCAAGACTTGTGGTGTCGTACAACCAGCCCTTGCTGCTTTGAGCCGGGAGGCTACCCAGAGCAGGCCACGCCGCTGCTGTTCCATTGGCCGGTATCTCACCATAGCCTGTCGATGTGCCGATGAGCGTTGTAGGTGCGCTTGTGGTTGTGCCTGTATTGGTGTTGACCGCCTGATCTGCCATTGCAAGGGTAGATGAGGGCGTTTGGTTACCATAAGTCGCTAAGGCCGTTGTCATATCGTGCTCCTGACCGGCCCATGCCCAAGGATACGAGTCATAGCGCTAGACATGATGATGTCGGTCATCTCTTGACCGTCGAGATAAATATGTACATGGTTCTCGACTACGACAGGATGATTATTCCCTTGCAAGGGTGTATTAGCCATGTTCATACTTTGCGCGTGATTGTAGATGTTAGAGCCGCCAGGCACATCCATAAATTCCCAGCCACCTTCACCAACCTTGTAGCGGCCAGCGGGGATGTTTGAGCCGCCACTGGCAAAGCCTTTGACTGAGCCGCCGCCGCCGCCAAAGTCACCACTTGAACCTTTTGGTCCAGGTGTAGACTCATCCAGAGCGGTCGGCTTTGATTGGTCCCAAAGTCTGCGGATATCCTCCAACCAGGCGCGGATTTGCCTGTAGGCGTCCCCAAATGGCCCGGTCATCGCGTTAAAAGTACGGTCATATTGCCCTTCAATGGCGTCTATGACCTTCCCCATGCCGTCTTTGGTTGCAACACGAATGCCATCCCAGACGCCAGAGAGCATATCCTTCAAATCTTGCCAGGCTTGCCCCCAGTTTCCACTGAGGATATCCAACCCAAGGAGAATTTGCCCAGACAGTAGCGACCAGCCAATTCTGACTATGCCGTCTATGGTGTCCCATGTAGTCTTCACTGTATCAGAAAAGAATGCCCATATACCCGCCCATATTGGCTGCATGGATGGGTCATTCAGCCCGGCCCACATCTCATTGATTGCCGGTGACACGCGATTTGAGATTTTATCAGCAAAATCCAGAACTGCAAGGGTAGCATCCTTGATTTCTGGCGTTACGATCTTCAGAGCATCAGATAAATCCTTCGCCAATGCCCCGGCAAACTTGATCGTATCCGGACCTAGATCCTTCAGGACAGGTGCTAGACGCTCAAATATGTCCTTGACGACCTTGCCACCTTTTTCCGAGATATCAGCTAGGGCAGGAGCAACGTCGTGTCCAAATGTATGAGCTAGATCCTCAAATTTTGGCACAACACTCTTGACAGCAGGCTCTATATCCTCCTTCAGATACTTCCCGACATCTCCCAGAAGCTTGCTTCCCTGGTTGAGCCCGCTAATCACATCCTGACTGAAGAGCTTTCCCAGTTGGCTGAAATCAACATTTTTAAAGCTATCAGCCAATGGCTTAAATATATCGTCAGAAATCTTGCCAAGCGGCGTGAGAATGTCATCCTGAAATGCTTTGCTGAATACCCCAAGCGAGCTTTTGATATCTTTGAAGTCAATATGCGACGTGAAATCTTGCCAGTCCTGTTGTGCGGTATGAAATAGCTCTCCAAGTTTTGACAGTGCAGGTGCTACATCATGCTCAACAAATTGTCCGATGTCATCTAGCGCCCGGCCTACATCCTCACCCAGTGTCTTCGCAAATTTCTGGAAATCAGGCGACGACACCAGCTTACCCAGTTCAGTCAGGCCCTCTTTCGCTTTGTCGAATAGCGGACCCGTGAACGCCCGCCATGCGCCCCCGATATTATCTGATAGCGTAGACATCAACCCGTTGAACGTCTCGCTTTGCTTTTGCATACCACCGCCGAACGTCTTCTCCATGCCTTGACGTAGCAATTCGATGCCCTTGTCAGCAGGAATGAGGCCCTTTGTGACGAGATCTTTGACTTGAGGTACAGTCAGATGCATACCGTCTGCAAGCATCTGGAAGCCATTGATACCAACGCTCGTGAGTTGCATGAGGTCTTGTGTCTGGATCTTGCCCGCTGCGTGCATTTGTCCGAACACATCAACCACTTGCGATAAATAAGCAGGGGTATTCTTGCCCAGTCCTGAGAGAGCATCACCTATGGCTGTGAGTAGAGGTTGTGTCTGTTTCGTGGTGAATTGGAAAGCTATTAATTTCTGGTCAGCTTCTGCTAGAGCAGGAAACTCGAAGGGCGTGTCAGCGGCAAATTTGACTAGCTTATCCAGTTCAGCTTGTGCAGCTTGGGAGCCGCCAAGCAGGCTTGTAAACGCTGTTTTTGTTTGCTCCATTGAGGCATTTGGCGCAATGAAAGCGTTTGCTATGCCCCCTACGGTCTGAATGAAACTTTGCACGCCAAAGATGGTCATGCCGATCTTGCTTCCAAAGTCCATGACCTTCCCAACAAGACCTCCCAGAGAAAAGCCGAAACCGCTAGAGGACTCAGAAGCGTGACTACTGGCAGATGCAAGCTCATTTTCCGATTGCGCGGCTCTATCCCCGGATTGTGCTTCTTGCTGTTGACTTTCGGCAAGCTGTCGCGCCGCGTTTGCTGCTTTCTCTTCAGCAGACACAACGTTCAACTGAGCGGCTGACACTTTTTCAGCGGATACAGCGGCCTGTGCCTGCGCTACTGCAAGTTGTTCATCTGAAGCTTTGCCAGATATAGCCATATCGTAGGCTTTTTTGAATGCAAGAGCCGCGTTCGATTGCGCTAATTCCAGTTGTTTGGCAGCTTCACTGGCCTTTTGCTGAGCAGAGGCAACATCTCGCATGGCGCTAGACACACTGTCAGAAAAGCCGGTCATCTGCCCCTTTGCAGTGGCAATACCGGCTGTAAATCCAGATAGGTCCGCGCCAAATTTGACGTTGGCATCTCCGAGCGTTGTGCTCATTGCTCAGTTTCTTCTTTCGGTTGCGCTTTTAGTTGCAGGAAGGCTAACCACTCAATGATTTCAGTGTTATCCAGTTCCCAGATTTCCGCTGCACTCTTATGCAGCAACAAAGCTAGTTCGTAGACGGTACGCTTTCGGGCGCTTGACTCGAACTCTCTTTTTTTTCCTCAAACGCGCCAGGAATGAGACCATTGAACACCTTGATCTCATAGGCCAGTTTGCGTGAAGCATCCAGGTCGATATCCAGGGTCATGCTCAGGCCAGTAGCTTCAAACAACGGCTCTCCTGTATCTTTCAAGATGAGCGCTTTTGAGAGGATGAATGCGCCGCGCTGTCCATCATCCTCAATCTTATCGACATCAAAGCCTTCCCCCGCTGAAAGCTTCCTGATTTGTACATGTCCCTGGAGGCCGATCTCGTTACCATCGGCGTCTTTTTCTGACCACCAGGGAGTATCAATATCTTTGGTCGCTCGTTTGCGGTTGCTCAGATAATTTCGTGCCGATTGTGCATTAAATTGCATAGGTGATATTTCACTTTCTTTTTAGTGATTAGTTGCCATAGAAGTTGCCGGTGATTTGGAACTGTAGAGCGCGGTCTACCACGTCCGCTACTGGAATATGGGTAGCACCGGTTTTCATAAAGACATAGCCCTCATACCTGTTGTTAGCAGGTGTCACAAGCGACAAGACCGTTCTTGCCCCTGTGGTGATCAAATTGAGGAAGCCAGTCACCTCTGCCAATTCTGTTTGCCACCATTTGTTGAGCGACATGTTGCCTGTTAACTGAAGTGGTATGAACGCCTTCGACCTGTCAGTGCTGCCAGGCCCTTTCATGCTGGTGACATCTTTCATGAGACGCTGGCCACTGAATTTCCAGTCAGTGACCTCAAGCATCGTCGAGTAAGGCCAGTACGCGCCGCTACTGACTCGCGCTGACGGCGTAGCGCCTGTGACTGCCGCTGGGAATGTGACACTACCTCCCACGTACTTGACAGATGCGGGTGCAACCGTCGTCCATGTAGTACCATCTGGTGACGTTTGGAAGACGAACGCGGTTGTGTCATCCCAGTAGCGTTTTGCCGCATCGACCACTTTGACGGTGAATGTGGTGTGATCACCTGAGTCCTGTAGCAACTGGTTCGAGATAGCCACGTTGGGCGTTTGTGTGATGAGCACCTGCCCTTGGAAACCAGCAAGCTGTGCCATGGATTAGTCCCTCCAATTCAGGACAGAAATCAACTGACTGTGATTGCCCCGGTTATTTGGAACGTCGCGTCAATCTCAACCACGTTGTTCACCGGGTCATGCACATTCCAGTTCGCAACGTACAGCGTCCCTGCATAGTTGGTATTAGCCGCCCCGTTCGATGGTGAGAAGATGTAGTACAGCAATGTACCAGCAAAGAACGCCGCTTCCGCCACGGTCTGCACTGAATCGGTTTTGTCGTAGTTACATTTAGCCGGAATGGTGCCACCATAGAGGCCGCTCAAAAAATCCTTGGCCCTATCACCCATGAAGGTGACATCGTACATATCAGCCGCTAGTTGCTGCTGAGCGTCCTTTAATTGACCAATAGTAGTTGTAGGCGAAGGTGTTGTTGAGAGTTTTAATAGGCCGTTAAATCCTGCGGTTTGCGCCATTGATTCGTTCTCCTGTCAACCTGTTGATAAGTCGTGTGTACAAATGTAACCCTTGCAAGGGGTTAGCCTTGGGTTTTTATCCGGTAACGCAAGGCTCCATGCCGTGTGATATCGTTTATTCCCTGATCGTCTTCAGGGACTGGGATAAAATTATCAAATAAGCAAAAGAACCAGGTAAAGCCATTAGCTAAAGCTAAATTTTTCTCATTGAGCACATTGTCGATAGCGCTTACTATTCCCTGCACTTCTTTCCACCCGTTATATTGGCTGAAAATGTGCAGTGTCACCAATAAATCTGTAGCTTTGCCATTTGGCCCCATTGCAAGGGTAGAGCCTATTGCCCCTTGAATGTCTCCGACGTAGATATAAGGATAGATTTGCGTTGCTGGCACATGGTCAAGAATGTTCCAATTTGGCGATTGTGAGCCTGGTAGAGATGTTCGCACAGGAACATCAGCACGCAAAGCAGTAACAATGGCAGTCTGGACTTCGTTGAACGGCTGTGCCATTTCTGGATATGACCTCTACTTACGCTTCTTGAGCGCTTCTACTTGCCGTTTCCGGTTGTCTTCTTTCATCTGGCGGCTCGTCTCACTTGCCAGAGAAACCACACTCACAACCGTTGGCTGGAAAGCCTTAACGTGCGTCAGATATGGCCGCCTGTTGTCTTCTAGTATTTGCACTTCTTGTATATTCATCGCATTAACCCTTTCAATTCACCTTCTAACCATCTGCCTGCGTCATCGAATGAAGGCGTTAGGAAATCTTGTGGATCTACCCATGAACCACTTCTTGTGTGATGCCCCAAAATCACTGGGATGCTATACGGAGCGTCATTGCTGACAGTCACATCAACCTGAGGTCCTTCACGGTTGACAGTAAGCTGGTTACGAGATTTGAGATAGCCAGGATGCACTTCATCCTCATGCACATATGATTTTGTGCCAACAGGTGTACGCTCATTCGCCAAATCAAGTGCCATGTAGCCAGCGTCAACGGTCTTAGCAATGGCCTTCTCTTGCAACTCTTCACAAAACTTGTCGAGATTATCTAAAATGGCTTTGTTGCCTAGAATGTCAATAGTGATTCCGTCTGCCATGGCTTATTTACCCTTCCTGGTGTAGTACCTGTAGATAGCTAAAGGCCAGTGTCGGAGCGGTATTTCATGGTTCCACAGAGCCTTTACAAACAAAACAGGGATGTACCATTTTGCAATTTTGATATTGAACATCATGTGACCTGCTTGTGCTTTGCTCTGATCAGACGCTTGTGTGATCTTTATTCCCTTTGGCAGTTTCATGGCTATTTCTCCCTCCACACTGATACCCGTCTCAATACTTCATACGTCGTTGGGTCTTCCACATCGATAATGTGATAAATGGCTGTGTTAAATGAGTTTCCTGACGTGACACTGATACGATCCGTGCCTCTCACATCGGTTTGGCGCGGCAAACTGATGGTTTTCATGACTTTGCCAACCAGTTTCATAGCCAACAGCTGTTCAGCGGGCTTACGGCCTCCATCAACTACGATGCAAGGGATACCAGTCAGTGCGGCAGGCCATGTAGGAGCATTGCCGCCTGACCCGTCATCTGCACCATCGGTTTCACGCAAGATGTCACATGTGTCCTTGAGCGCTAAATCTTGCGCTAAATCGCTGAAACCCTGGAGGTCAGTATCCGTGAACAAAGCCATTTAGAACGTTCCTCCCAAGCTATCAGGTTCCATGAAGTCGAGCGTGATACGTCCCATTTGAAAACTTGAGATCCCACCAACTTGAAAGCCAAGGTTGATACACTCCATTTCAGCATCTATCAAGAGCTTTTCCACTTGCGCAAATGCTTGCGATCTCGACGCTTTCAACGCGCCGGTAATCTCGACATCGAAACGAATTGAGAGCAAGCGTGAAAAGCGCTTCAGCGTGAAGTAGTTCATCAAGGCAATGTAACTCAGAATTGGCGCTTGAACATCTGCTGTAGCTAAATCGCTCTCCTGATAGCCAAGAAACCGCAAAGCCATATCCAGCGCGGTTGAATACGCTGTACTGGTTTGCTGCGTTGTAAATTTGGCATCAGTCGCCAGTTCAGCATATTCATTGCTCAGGTAGTTGGTGGCAGTGGTTCTATCCACAGGTTATTTCTTATCCTTGATTTCGTTGCCTTCAGCATCGACGGCTTTTCCGTTCACAATGTAGTAACCACCTGGCCGCGTCTCATCAAGTCGGTTTGCTTGCGCCTGAGCATTGGCTTCAGCAAGCGCTTTTTGCTTCTCAGCTTCGGTAGGTTGCTGATCGTTTGCTTTATCTGCCATATCAGATATCTCCTTCTCTTAGAAGAAAGTATGATGTAAGCGGCTATACGGGTATATAGCCACTTATATCAGGATTAGAAAGATGCAGGAACAGTATATGTGGCGTTATTTGTTTGCAAAATGGCCCCGTTTTGGCGCTCCTGGACACCCAGGCCGAATTCACGCTCCATAAATTTGGCGTGCAGCGGATATTCATCGTATTCAGCGGCGATACGCAGTCCGGTCGGGGTATTATCGCGTGTGCGCATGGCCAATGGCTTGCGCTGATTGGGATTGAATGCGAATACATAGTTCGCAATCACCCATGGTTTGACCCATACTTCAGCCGCGCCAAACACGCCAATAGCGCGGTTGTAGACGTTCATCAGGTCTAATGGCTCTTGTCCAATAGACTGCGTAGTCGCTGTAATGATACGACTGTCAACGTATGCGGTAAAACCTGCAAATCCACGTACAGCGGCTTCTTGCGCCTGATTGATATAGACCTTGATGCCACCTTCGTTGTAGTGCTCTAGCACCGTGTTAATGAGCGCGGTCAGGTCAGCGGCAGCCCATGCAGCAGCTCCCAGATAGTGCGTATGAGTGGCCGGGTTGAACGTGTTACCGAAGGGGTCAGCCGGGATTTGCGTTCCGTCAGCGTTCAGCAGAGCGCGAATGGGAAGGTTGAGATTGTCAACCAGCCTATCAATGTACGCGGTGTTATTGGTCGGGGTAAAGATTGCTCGTTTCAATTCAGATTGAATTCTTCGCGCGTCAGCAGTCATGGCGGCATTTACCTGGCCAGCCAATTCTGCCACGGTGTGCGTTTGGAAGTATTTGGTTGTCCACTGCAAGCCAAGCTGGAACAGGCGCAGAGGAAAACCGACGTTTACGCCCGGGAGGACCTTTTGAACATCAGGTGTTGAAAACTCATCGCCTTCGATCATGGTCATGGTGTCAACACCACCGTAGCGGCGTAGGCGGTCTGTAGTGGTCTCTACGAGGTCATCAAGCATCATGCCGACGATCTCATTGTGTGCGTCGAGAAACGCTTGAATTGCTCGGTACGCATTGTCTTCACCGTAGTTCGCAATAAACGTCCGGTTTGCGGCAAGCGTATCGAGAATTTGTAATGTGCCGTATGCCATCTTCTTGGGTTACCTTTCTTGTGCTATCGGCACATTTTTAGTAGCTCTTACGCACGTAGATGCGCGTGTCGTCCATGGTACGCGCTATGACGACGGTTCCACCTGTACTGGCGGCAGTGTCGAGCCCACCTGGGGTTGTACCGCTGAGAAACAGCGACGTTCCCGGTGTGAGTCCAGCGCCATAGCGGAAATTAATTCCGAAGTAGATGGATAATGCCTCACCAATAGCGGCAGAGGTCGCTGCAAAGCCGTCAACCTGGGCAGCGGCATTAGCAGCGGCACCTGTTGAACGATAGAGTTTATTGTCTGCTGAGTTGATATAGCACGCATCACCAGCGGCTATGGCCTCTCCCGCTAACAGGCCACTAAGACGCTGCTCAGGAGAAACTAAGGGTGTGGAAATTGAAGGGGTTCCACTTTTGCTTATCGCGGCCATATGTTCATGGCTCCTTTATGTGTGTTAAAATCCGTACATTCCGCTTCGACGAAGCTTCTTGACGTTTTCCTCGTGTGTTGCCGGGTCTCCAACCTGACCGGTTGCAGGCGGATTAGGACTATTGCCTCGTTGTGTGCCTTTGGCTTGAAGTTGCAGTTTGTCTACAAGTGGGCGCAATCGTTCAAGCTGTTCAAGACGCTGTTCAACCGGCGTTTCACTGGATGGAACAAGACTCTTCACTTCAGCAGGCCAATCCTTAATTTGCGTGTCGATTTGCGCATTGACGCGCTCTGACAAAGCTTTGTAACTGGTTTCAACTGGTTCAAGTTGCTTGACACGCGCTTCGTGCGTTTCAGCAAGCTGCTTATATTCGCCTTGCTCTTTCAAGCGTTGCTGTTCAGCCGCCTGGGCTGCCGTCGCTTGCTCTTGAGTCTTTTTGCGATGAGAAGCGTTTTCGCTGCGCAACTCTTTAATTTGGCGCAACAAATCTTCGGTAGAAACATTTGAAGTCTCATTCGGTGCCTGACCGTTTGAGTTGGGCGCCTGGCCCGGAGGGTTCTGATCGTTGGGCGTCTGGCCTTGTGGATCAGAACTATTTGCTGGGTTATTACTAGACATAATACTATTCCTTTCGGGTCATGTCAAGACATATGTACAAGATGTTGAGAAGTCAAGAGTTATTTGGTAAAGCTTAAACCGCGTGATGCTTTGCCCAGATGAATGAATTTCTTTACACGCTCATATTTTTCTTCTGTAGTATGGCCGTCCCACTCACCATCATACGACTGTATATCTGGGAAATTGACCAGTTCATCTTTGTGGAGATGCCAGGATACTTGACCTGTTGGCAGATCGATAAACAAAACATTTCTCCACTCATCTTCCCAGTCCTCGCCTACATGCTGCTTAATACCAACTTTGTGACCAAACCACTGAGCGTATTGAGCCAGAAGAGCAACACACATATTGCGTTCGGTATAAGCAGCATTTACAGGCTCCTTTACCGCTTTGAGCAATTCATCACCTATACGCTTTGCGTTGGCACCGTCAAACACACCCTTTGGCGTCTCACCCCAGCACATACTTGCTTCACCCAACGCCTGAAATACTACTTCTTCTAAATCTGGCATAACATTATTTCCTTTTTCTGTATGTAGAATATCTTACGAGTGCTTCAGCAAATGACGCACTCAAAACAACTTCACGCTGGAAAGAAGGTTTCTTTGTGCCTTTTAACCGTTTCGACTTCTCCCAGCACTGCTGACAAAAACCTCCAATGTGCTCATATATCTCATTGCCACATCCCCTGCATCTCCGGCCAACAATACTTTCACTCATATTTCTACCTGAAAATAAGGTCACATCTACAATTTGATAAACATTCAGCATCTCCAATTGGAAGTACATTATCGATACTTTGCCAGCCTAAAGCGGCTTGTGAAAGGCATGTTGAGCAGTGATCTGCAATCCCAAGTGCCCTTTTAGCTTCTGACATGCCGCCTAATTTGGCCGCTCGTGTCACCATATCAGAGTAAATTCCGCGCGAGGCCTGACTGTAGAGCTCGGCCCTTGCAAGGAGTGTCCCATCTAACGCTTGCCGTCCCTGTTTGATGTCATTGGCAAAGTTGCGCAAGAATTTGTACTGCTCTTTGATGAGTGAGCCAAGATAACCAAGATCAGAGTTGCTTGTATTCTCAAAACCTCCATTAGCCGCTATCCCCATGGCAACATAGAGCGTTTTGAGCAAGCTTGTCGTCTGAATTTGCCACTCTGCAAGGTTGATTTGGCCATCTATGAGACGCTGCGCAATGTCACGAACTTTGACGGTTTCAGCGTCGATGATGGTATCTACTGCGAACCGCACTGACTTTGCAGTCACAAATTGACCTGAGACGGTGTTGCGATAGCGCCTCGTGCGTGGATCATAGACGTACTGGGAAAGGTCAGGCATCTATCAGTTCTCGCTTTGCAACGGTGCAATCGGTAAACGTGCTTCAGTAGCGTCAACCGAAACAGTTGGATGGTCAATATGAATGCCTCCAGGTAAGCCTAAAAAGTAAAATGGTGTTTTGCATTCACAGCAAACAATACGAACATCGGCTGCAAACCGCCCTATATCCTCAATTCGGTTAACTGCCACAGATGCTTCAAACTCTTTATGCGTACATTCATCCATATAGCTATCCAATCACCAACGCTACAATAGCCAACACAACAATGTGAAGCACCTGGTCTCCCCACATGGCAACATGCAATGCTGCCGGTCCCTCTTGCGTCTGCCTGAAAAAGCTTCTCCACCATACCAATGGAACACGTGTATCAATCAAAAGGTGAATAACAGCGATAAGCAGAGCAATAAACAGCGGGAAAATCAGCAATAAGCCAATAAAATGGATACCGCTATGAACATAGGCCGCTGGATGACGCAAATTTGACTTATATTTTGCCATCCAATCATTTTGGAACAACCAGTCGACGATTAAGTGTATAACAATTCCCCAAATGAGCAAAGATGTCGCATGTGCGCTAATGTTTGTTATCATTTCGTCTCCTCTACCTGAGCTTCTAAGAGCCTTGCAAGGGGTTTGGGTGCTTCATTTTTCCAAAGCGCCGCCGCCGCTTTCAGGTCAGACGGTGCTACCCTTGCAAGGGTGTCCAGGTCCTCATCGCTCCAAGAAATTGGAGATCCGAGCGGCTTTTTCGGTTGTTTCTTAACTTTGTTTGGTTGTGACGCCACCTTTTACCTGTCGCTCCCGTTCCTGGTTGAACTTCTCCTGATGCACTCCCGGCGTGGCCGCTGGTTTGTTGGTAGTGGAAGGCTTGTTTTGCGCAAGCCTTTTATCTGCCGGTGTACCCTGGCTTGGCTTTCCACCCATGGTATTTTCTCGCTTTCTTATCTACTGTGCTGCCTCGTCTCGATATTCTTCAGGCAATTTGTGCCCAAAGTCACCTAGCGCCATGCCTAGACGCATCTTTGCATCTTCCAGGTGAGTGATACACAGAGCCACATTGCGCCCGCCTGTGCCACGTGCGATACGCGCAGCAAGGCGTTGCGCTTCTTTGATGTCACTGTCAATGCTCACACGCAAGGTTTTTGTTTGTACCATTAAATCCGGCTCACCTGCTACCGGCTCATGTTCAAGTCCAAATGCCATAATTGTTTTCTCGCTTTCTACTCCCTTGCAAGGGAATCATGATTGCCACGAATAAGCGCATCCAGCGTGAAGCTCCAGGTCAACTGAAGTTCAGGATGCTGTTTGTAAAATGACTCAGCTTCTGCAATAAGATGTTGACCCATACGATCACGTAAGTTTTGTACATCTTGCTGCTGTTCTTTGCTCAGCTTTTCCCAGTCACGAGACACTGCAATCGGTTGAGTCTCTGGCCTTTTGAGAGAACTTATTTCATCCTTCTCTGGCAGCCACTCACCATGTAACAAACGTTCCCTTTTTACCGATTGAAGTTCCTTCATGAGTTTATCGGTACTACCTTCCACTGTTTTCTCCTATCATTGCATCATTTGAGGTATAGTATCCTCTTGGCTTAACATCTGATCACGCTGAATTTGCTGCATTTTTGCATTCCCCAGCTCGGTCAGTTCTTCATCGGTATACCCTTCGTCACGCAGGACGAATTCGAGCGTCGCGCCTGCGTCCACTGCCATCTTTACACCTGTCCACATGGCTGTCTTTTCCTGTGCTACTTCCGATTTGGTTGGTGTCAGCAATGGACGCGGCATAATTGCTATGTCGAGGTCGCCGCGCTCATAAGAGTACAAGTCAAACGGTGTAAACTTTTGCTGTTGCCTGTTTAACGGTCCCCAGGCGCCACTATTGGCACGAAAACCAGCGATCGCTACAGCCATTCTGAAGAGGGAAATGTTTGCCTGGTCATAATTCGCCATGACTTCAGCCACACGCGATGCAACATCTCCAACTAAGCGACTTGCAGCTGGTCCTGTGACTTGTGACATGCCTCGCAATTCTTTGTAAAACACAAGTTCAGGATGATCTTGTTCTATCTCTCCCAAGAGCTTATCCATGTAGACGGCGCTATCGGCAAGGTTCAGATCCCCGGCTAAATGGTCAATTCCTCCACCTGCAGGCCCTTTGAGCACAAGCACATTTTCCTGATCAGTTGTAGGCACGTCGAAATCCTCTGTTGAACCACGCTTTTTGTTGTTAAACAGACTCTGAACACTTCCATCGGACCACATCACCAAGGGAGCGCCGATTTTCTTGTGTATTTGGTCATGGACATGCGATACAAGGTTGTTCAGTTCGTCGATCTTGCCCATTGAGCCTGATATAGCCGCGCTGCCATGATCTCCACCGACATTGATGTGTTGTATCCACACCGCTGGGATAAAGCCATATGGGTTCTCTACAACAGCACCTGCACCGGTCTCTGAGTAGTCAAATGGCTGATTGTCCTTGAAGTATCGGAACGAGTCAAGGTCCACTTCTTTGCGATAGGTGTATGAACCATTCTGATCACGTGCCAGGTACTCTATCCAGTAAGATTTGACGTTGCCTGCTGAGTCCAAACGCAAGTTTGTGACAAAACCAGGCCAGATGATTTCAGCGGTCACTTTGCCTCTATCCAAATCGTCGCAAATCTCGATGAGAACACTGCCAAGAGCTGCGCCATATCTGACCTGAACGGCTTTTTTGCTTTGCCAGTTTGACCATGCCCAGAATTGCGCTATGGCATCCTTCAGCGCGTCGTCCGTGTCCTCTGCAAAGGGAACAGCAAGAGGTACGCTATCAGGCAAATCTGAACCATCTTCACTGAGAACACCTGGGTAAATGGCACCTGCGTAAAAGTCCACAAGTCGGCGTGTAGGGTTGTATATCAGGCGGATATTTCTGTAGAGATTGTAGTTCGATTTGTACAGCGCAAATGTGCGGTAGGTTGTCCAGTTGTTCAAGTAGCCAATGGACTTATCGAACATGGAATTGTTGTAGTAGGCCCACAAGAGCGAGTATTCAGCAACACGCGTGCGGAAGTATTGCTGCTGATAGGCGGTCTGTGGGTCTTCAAATACTCTCCGAGCTGCCGCTAGACCTGCTTGAAAACCGGTTACCCCGGCGCTACCCCATTGCATAAGTCCTCCAAGTAATCCCATGTTCTAATATCCTATCAATTTCCCCTTGCAAGGGGTTACTGCTTCAAGTCAGCAACAGTGTTCTTGATGATCTCGAAAAGCTGGTCACTGATACCAAATCGCTTTTTGTTGATCTCGAGCCCTTTGATCAGATCATCTTTATTCCCCCCGCCTCTTTGAGATGCTGCAACCCAGTCACACGTCATTTCAAGCAGGTCAATAAGGTTCATGCCATTGATTCCAGCATCACCAAAGTATTCCGGGTGGTGTCGGCTGGATGTGACATGATGCTGAATAGCCGGTTTGATATCACGGCAAACTTGCTTGTATTCCTCCGAGCCATATTCGACTACTTCAAACTTTGGAAGCGCTTCCTCGTAGGCGTCAAACTCTTCAGGCCCAAACTTCGTATCATCGTGCTCTATAGCACGTTTGGTAAGATCGCTGACAACACGCTCCATATATGAAGCTACAAGCCGTTTATGCTGTAAAATATTTACTGTATTTTTACTAACTGACATATAAATTCTCCTAATATCCCATGTATCCACTAATCGCACTTGCGGTTTCTTCGTCAAGTTCGTCAATGTCCTGGCCGCCCTCTTTGTAGCGGCAAAGATACCTCAAACAGTCCATGCCGTGATTGTCCTTGTCTACCGGCTCTTCACCCTTTTTACGCCCGTTGTCCTCATTCCACACATAACTTTCAAATTCTTCTTCTGTACACATTGGCATTTTTTTGCTTTCAAGCCATGGATCGCGTTCAACCAGGCTATCGCGCATAAAGCGCACACCTGGCTTTTTATTGCGTTGTACACGTAATCGAGACTGCACATCCTGAATACCCATGCTAATGGCTTTCTGTGCAGGAACAGTGTCATAGCCGGTATGCTTTTGAAAGGTCGCACGCCCTTCGGCATCTGCTGAATCGCAAATAATTGCCACTGGCCGAGGTTCACCTGCACTCAATTTCATCGCAAGTTTCGCGTGCTCTTCTACCAGTCGCTGTGTCATGTAAATTTCTCGATAGCGTACCAATTCACCGTCAGGCTGTTCTGCCCACCACTGTAAGCAAAATGGATGACGGAAGCCAAAATCCAGGACCCAGTAGCGCGGCCATCTGAAGGGAATATCAGAACGATCAACCAGGTGGATAGCTGGGTCCCACTCTTCATACACTATGCCTTCAGCAGCGGCCCATATCCCATCTCTCAATCGCTTTTTACGCACGCCTGTTAGTGCGTCGAGGGTTGCCTGATCTTCAGGCGTGAATGTTGGGTTGTCTTCATGCCGGGAGTAAAGCATGAGCGTTGCGCCACGGTCACAGCGTTTCTTGAGCCAATGCGTAGGATACGAAGGGTTGCAGTCAGCAATGAGTTGCTGGTAACGCATGACTTTGTTACGCAAACATTTTGTCATGATCTCCCAGTCTTCTTCATTCAGTTCTGTTGCTTCCTGCACATAGATCATGTCCCACTCAGAAGACTGAATCTTGTCAGGGTCATCCATCCCGGCAACGGCAATGATACTGCCGTTCGGATATTCATACTGCTGATCAGTGGTGTTGAAATGAATAAGGCTATCAAGCCATCCCTCGGGGAGAACCTTTTGCTCATAGGTAACCATGGCCGATTGTGTCAGGCTCTTACGTGTCTTACGTACCATCAAACCACGTATGCCAGGATACTTATCAGCACAATAATGGAGCTTTTCAAGCAGTGCTCTGGATTTGCCAGTATTTGCCGGACCCACAAGCAAACATTCTCGACGAGCAGAACGCCAGGCTTGACGAGCTGCGCCAAATGGCTGATATGCGCGCCGTTCTTTCGGACGTGATAACACTTTGAGATTTGGTCGAGATGAATAAGAGGGAACTGCTACCATCAAGGCTCACTCCCTTCTTCATCTTCCGAGATGCCAACGTACTCTTTGGGAGTGACTGACACATCCATTTTTGTCTTCTTAATGCGATGTCCCAGTTCAGCGGCTAAATCGGCAAACGTCGCACGGTATTCGCTTATCAATGCATCGTTAAATTTGATAAGGTCAACACGCTCTGCTGAAGGACCTGTGCCGATGCTTTTCACATCGGGTAGCCAGATATTATTTTCATCCTCCATATACGCTTCAAGCTTCTTGGCAAGCTTGTTCAGTGCTTTGACACGTTTATGAATAAGCGCATATTGCCGATTGAATATCCTCTTTTGTTCTGCCGCTATCTGTTTTTCAAGCTCTTCTGCCTGAAACTTATCCCACGCCGACGCGCGTTCATCCCACTTCCACTGTTTTGCGTTCATATACCAACGAGTAGGAGCAAATTTACGATCTGTATCAGGCACTTCTGTACGATAGGCCAGCGTCATTGTGCGCACAGGAGCAAGCAAACGATATATCTCAAAACGCCTCCACCACAACATAGGCTCAAGTTTGCCATTCTCATCTTTTTGCCGATCCCATGGATGCCCTTGTAGTGTATCGCTCATAATGGCTCCTCAATCACTACACACAGGACATCAGGACGACCTGTTAAGATACTTGCACAAAATTTATGATGTCCATCTAAGAGTTCAAACATCCCAGCATGTGTACCCGATGGCTTGACAAATAACAAACCAGCGTATTCCCCTGGATGCTCTTTCAAAAGCTTAACATAGAGCAGAAGCTTCTCAGGATATCGCTCCTGGTACTCAGTACATTGAATATGTTTGAGCGAGATACGCTGAATTGAAAGCTTGGCGTCTGGTTTGATCAAAGTTTTCCCCAAGTTGACATAAGTAAAGGTTGTCTGTACAACAGTATAACTCGTCACTTATATAAAAAACAAGCACCTTGCAAGGGGTAAGGGGGAGCAAGATGCTTGTCTAGTCCGGAGATGTCCATGCCATCAGAACGCTACTCTTAGTATAGCGCAACTTTACATAAAAGACAATCTGTTGGTATCTATGCCTCCTTGGTACTAATTCCCATGTGTTTATATGCCGTGGAGGCACATACCGTCTATGCTCATGCATATGGGTGTTATATAACAACACCTGAAATATAAAGAAATGAGCATAAAGAGAGATGGTACGGCTGAAGGTAAAGGAGATTGCACAAGCTAAAGGGATTAGTCAGAGGAAGCTATCTAAACTGACAGGGATCGATATCAAAGGCATTCAAAAGATATTTCGTGAGCCTACGCCAAATGTTACGCTCAACACACTTGATAGACTGGCGAAAGCGCTGGGGGTTGATGTCTCGGAGTTGGTTGAAAGCGCGGAAGAGTAAGAAAAGAGGACCTGGAAACACTTAGCAATTCCAGGTCCTCTTGCTCTATCTGACTTCTACCAGGTCAACAGGAGCCTACTACACACTGGCCTATCGCCTTCAAAGTCGTGGTGTCGCGCAAACGCTCAGTGACACTCCAGCTCTCGTATGACAACGAATTCGCCTCCAGATGGTAATGCTTGCCACCGTCGCAATGATAGCGCGCGGTATACAACGGCGTGGGAGGCGTCGTGATATTGTCATATTCAGTGATCGTAGCCACGTCATTGAAGCCACCTGTACACCAGAAAACTGTGTGCCAGCCACTGGCATAGCCGCTTGTGTCCGTAAGAAGCGTACTACCGCTCCCCTTCTGTATCCACTTGAACAGCACAACATTTGTCGTTTGCGCTGTAACTTGCGCGGCCCTGACTGGAGGCGAGGCAATATGCGCTATGCCGATACACAGAACGATGGTAAGAATTGCAACGATAATGAGTTTCTTCATGGTTAAGTTTCTTCCTTTTTTGACTAGTTGACATAAAACTTGTTATCTATCGCTTTACCTGCCAAGCTGTATTTGGCCGGATAACGATCTTGATGCACTTGGCACACATGCGCCCGATTTGTTTGCCGTCCTTTGTTTCGACGGTCTGGGTCTCACCTTTGCGCCCGCAACGTTCACATTGTTGCATAAAAATGTTAATACCTCCTGTAAAATGTTAACGCCAGATATTAACACTACTCATTTACAGCATCATTCTTGAGCTTGTGACAACCGGCAAATGGAAAAACCAACCATCGATCCTGGCAGTATTGATACAGTTGATTGAGGAAGTGCAGCCTATCAGCATGAGGCCACACCTCCGTATTGACGTTCTTGAAGCCTTTAGCGAACTTGCGAACATATGTATCAAACTGCTCAGGCGTGGCATCCCAGACGCTGACAGACACCTCACTTCCGATAGGCTGAAATGTCAGTAATTCCAGGTCGGACGGCTGGAATTCTCCCTGCTGTTCGTCCTCGCTTGATACGCTCTCCTTTAACTCGTTTTGCCTCTTCTGCTCGTTCTCTTCGCTTTCGAGCAGCGGTGAAGTCGTCGATTGAGGCAAAGTATTCTGGATAGCTTCGCTTGAAATGCCGTCGCATCTGGTCTGTTCGCTCATAAAACCATACTCCTTTTTGTGGATTCGCTCTCTCTTCATCGGTTTTACATTTGTCGTATCGCAATTGGAGCATGTAGACAACTTCTACAAATCCAAGCTCTTTTTTGCCAGAACCCTCGTACTCCATGACTGGAAATACAAGAGGTTCTGACTGCTCTGGGAAAATGTTAACGTTAACATTTTCCGCCTCAACATTAACATTTTCCGTTAACATTTGGCCGCCAACGTTAACATTTTCACCCTCTACTTCTGATGGCCGTTCTGACTGCTGATCCCCTCGTGATTGGCCGGTGTCATTTGGGGTGATTGTAAAGGGCTGGATGTCGACTCCTTCATCTGCTTTATGAAATCAGCAAAGGTCATCACAGCATCATCTCCACTTTCGTGATACAGGTTGAGCCAACCTTGCATACCAACTGGCGGATTTTCCCGTAGCTGCCTTCTCAAGTCCTCCATAGTATATTGTTCAGTAAAAAATGGCTCTTGTGCAACAGGTTGAACAGATGTGCTAGACTTATCACTTGACATAACGTTATCAGGTTGTGATTCCTGTTTGCCTGTAAACATGTTGCCAATCTTGCCAAAGAATGACGGCTTTTCCTGCTGCATAAACGTGCCTGGTGATGTCACCCGCACCTGAGCTAGAAGCTCAGGTGACATTTTATATGGCGCAGGCCCTTGCGCGGGTTGTTGTTGTGACTGCACTACTTGCGGTGATGGTAGGGAAGGGGACTGCGCCATACCTGGCAACGCAAAGCGGTTGTACATCTGTTGTGTCCAGTCCATACCTTGCTGGTAACCAATGTGAGGCGCAATAGCCGCAGCATTTTTCGTGATCTGCTTGAGCCGTTCAATCTCAATAGCGTGCTCTGCCGCCTCTTGTGCTTCATCCAGCGCTTCCTGGTACTCTTCATCCTTGATACGCTTGCGAGTATCGGGGTCTAGCTGATGCGTGCCAACAACAGCTACGAGGTTCGCAATCACTACAATGCTGACGGCAATGATAACAATCCAGGTGAGCACACCCTGATCAATCGCTAAGTCGCCTTTACGCCCAACGACAAGCACCGTATCAGTAATGAAAGCAGCGGCTACAGCAATGAGATTAAACCAGACCATCAACGTGGCAATGGTGCGCTGATCACGCCGCGCGCCTGAACCACTAAAGAAGATCCAGGCAGCTAAACCACCTTCAAAACACGCCCAACCAAACCAGGCAAAAGCTTCTTCATCACCTGACATTGTGAATTTGAGCAGATCAATGGTTTTCAGGGAAGTGAACCCTGTTATTGCCGCTGCTAAGACAAACAAGATAATGCTTCCCTTGCTCAGTTTCTTTGGCATCTTTAAGCCAGCCATGAAAATTTCCTTTCCTCAACTCTCTTGATAAAAACACTTACGAGTCGAGGCGATAGGGAAGAGCTACATTGTTGTGCTACAATAGCTATAGCCGTTCCCATCGTCTCTTACAGTGCCATGGGAATGTGCTAGCTTCCTGCTTGTGGTCGCACACAGGCGGGAAGTGTTCCACACTACAAATTATCCAGTACAGATTTACTGCTCTTGCGCGCTTCCCATTGCTGGATGGACTTCAGATAGTCCTCGGTGACCTTCACCGAACTATGACGCAGGAGCTTTGACAGCGTGTAAATATCCCCTCCATTACGCATGAACATGGCAGCGAATGTATGACGCAGGGTGTGAGGACTACATCGCACACCTTCGATATTGGCCCATTCACCCAGACGAGCAACAATTCTGCCCAGGCCGTTTGTTGTCAGCGACTGGCCGTTTCTGTTCATAAAAAATGGCGTTGTCTCTTGCAAGTTTCTCTTCAGTCTTCGCTCTTGCTGATCTGACAGCTTCTTGCCTTGTGTCCCCCTTCTGATTTCATCTTCCAATGTTGGCTCTCGAAACTTGCGCAAGTATTGGCTCATCAGCTTGCGACATTCTGAGCCCATGCCAACTTCACCCCACTTGTTTCCTTTACCTAATATCTTGATGTGCGCGTCTCCAGGCGATAGGTCAACATTGGCAATGGTCAAAGTGCATAGCTCATTCGCACGTATGCCAGTGTCCAACAGAAGCGCGATAATGGCCCGATCTCGCAGACGCAAGTGATCGCTTTCCTCTTTGGCGCAGGCTGCAAATAACGCTTCTATTTGCACAGGTGTGAATGTTTCGATAATGGTCTTGATCACCCGAGGCTTTTTGATACGCCTGACGACATCGGCTTTGACATGCTTGCTGTACTCTTCGTCGTCTAAGCACCAATTGAGAAACGTTTTTATCACCCGAGTCATCCCTGCAAGGGTATAGCTGGAGACTTCTTTCCTGTGTACCTGGTGCGGTTTGTGCGTCGATCTGATGTGTTCAAGAAACAAGTCAACCTGTTTCGCGTTCACCTGGTCGAGCGTGACATGTTGACCTGCGCACCAGTTCGCAAAAGTACCCAGTTCTGACGTGTACTCAGTTTGGGTGTTTGGCATCAAGCGTTTGACATGCGTTGATGCCAGAAAACTGGCGACCGCTTCCTGGACAGGGATAGCAACAAACAAGCGTTCTTGTACTTTTCGTTTTGCCACATAGCCCCCTTGCAAGGGAAACAGAGTGCGTCAACTACAGCAATAGGGGTAAACTGGCTTGAGAAGCCGAGGTAATGTTAGGTATGTCTCCGGAACCGAGTGCGCAGGTTCGATTCCTGTCGGGAACACTTTTAAAGGGAAATGGCTTGTAGAGCCGTCTTAGAAAAAGTGTTTCTTGTCAAAAAGACATAAACCTATTGCCTGTCTGCCTCAACCTACTGCGTATCACCTCAAAAACCTAATGCATGGACATAGAAGAAGTATAACACAGTTATCTGAAGTATACCATACTTACGGTTCCGAAGACCGACGCTCTATCCACTTTCGCTACAGGAACTTCACATCGATTAGTCATACCTTGCAAGGGGTAGAGGGATCTATGCAGGTGAGCAAAACAGTTAAAATTTTGCTCAGTAAGTTCTTGAGGATGCTTAAAACAGAGATCAGGATGAGAAGCGACATCACAACATATCTATGTAGACTATGCGCCACAAAGCAAAAAAAGCTTACTATGCTATAGTCCTTTTTCTTTGGGTGAGGCAGTGCATATTATTTTCTATTTTTCCTATTTATGTATAGGGATGCTTAAAAGATATTGTTAAAAATATTTCTATCCCTTGCAGGGGGTAGTATGCATACCCATACATAGATAGAAAGAATAGAGATATCTATTCAATTACTTACCCAAAGAATATATATATTTGCTTATATAGCTTATTAAGCAAAAGATATACATGTCATACATAGATACGCTATAAAGTGGCTTGTCAAGCTATCTTATATTTTAAGCATACTCTTCAAACCAATTTGAATAAAGTCTCCATCTATGTATCCGGTCATCTTGTGTAATTCCACTCACACTACCCCCTGCAAGGCACAATAAAAAGAGACTGGCAAAAGTTAATCGCCAGTCTCTTTCTTGTTTGTGATACAGGGTTACTCTTTATTGAGACAATAGAGCGTGGTTTTGCCTTTTCCTTCTTTCTTGATAAAATCGGGAGTCAAACTGATAAGTTCCTCCAGGCGGTTGCGTACTTTGACGGAGCCGAGTCTCCTGAGCTGGATCTTTTGCTGAGAGATAAAGTACGAATTGACCATTTTACCCTTTGGCAAACTTTTCAGGACTGGCAGAATGAGAGATTTAGCCTGTTTCTCTTCTTCAGGGGTAAGCGGAGGCAGTTTTGCCCACGTTTTCTTGCGCTTCTTGTGCTCTGGTCGTTTTTCGAGTGCCTCTACCCGTTTTCGTAACAAGTTGATCTGCTCTTGTAAGGTTAATTCAGAAGGTGATACAGTATCCATTGATAGAGCCTCCTAATCAGGTTTTATCAGATGCATGGTTATTTTAGCTAACCATGCATCAAACGTCGTATAGCCACAGTATAGCACGTTTCAAGACTCTGCGCAATCGTGCATAGTACTTCAAAACATATTCCAACTCTTGCAAGGTTTCCGTCAAACGGCTATACTGTCTGTAGCGGACCAACAAGAAGCTCTTGATCCTGAACAGCAACAACAAAAAGCCTCTAACTGAAATGGGAGTAAGTTAGAGGCTTTTTGTTTGGTCGCAGGTCAATGTTTATTATATCATCATTCCTATCCAGCTTTGTATGAGATACTGCCGCTCAGTCTCTGCATTTCCCAGCATAGAGTAAGATCGTATCATTCTGTCAGCTTGCAGAGCTGCTTCGTAACATTGTTTGCGAGTTGGCTTGTGTAGTTCTCCGCTCCACATGAACGGTTTCACTTTGCCATCCACCGGCAAACCGAGTCGTGCGCGTTTGGCCTGGACCTGGCCGCGCCGTGATGAACGGCGTTTCATCGTTGGCAAACCGGCCATGCGTTTGAAATAAGCGCTTTCCTCAAATGGCTGGCACATGGTTATGTACTCAACCGGGCCATACTGTTTCTCGACAGCTTTGATAAGCTCAGCCATTGCGCGTTGTGTTGCTTCGTTCATTTGTGTATTTCCTCTCTCAATAGTGTTCACATCTTCTCTTGACAGTCAGTATATCAAAGTTGAGCGGTCAAATGTATATCCGTCTGACCGCTCGTAGCTCCAGTATTCAGTTGTCATCCAGCACTGTTTTAGCTGAGTGTTGCACCTCCTTCTCTACCCCTTGCAAGGGTTATGCTATGCGTTTGTTTCAACCAGGGGAGATGTTCTGTTTGTTTGATGTGCGCGATGAGTGGCGAGGAACTGTTTTGCAGTTTCGATATAAGCTGGCCACCAATTGTTCCAGTTTGCTTCCTCGATGTTTTCAAGGTGCTGAAGGTGCTGGTTATATTCTTCGATGAGTCCTTGTACCTCCAGCATCACCTGGTCAGCACTGTACAGGTATTTGTTGCCTCGGCCAAGTGCGCGATGCAATACTTCCCACGCCGTAGTAGTGCCAGTTTGGTCATCTTCATCCCAAACATCTTCTTCCCTAGCGATAATCTCCAACCCTGGAATGCTTTGCGCCAACTCTTCTACCTGTTTCCACACTGATAACTGGCGTGATTGTTCGGCCTGCTCGGCGCGTGCTTTCTTTTCGGCTTCGATCTGTAGCCACTGTTCAGTGTTGGCTTTGAAGGCTAGCCACGCTTCAACAAATGCATCAGCTTCTGTAGCGGTCATGTGGAAGCTATCATTTTCGCTGTAGCTACTGAGGCGATGAAGCTTGACAGAATGAGGTTTCAGGTGGACAAACGACTCGCGGACATGACCGCCTTCGTATTCTCCATCCAGCCGGGCCATAGCGTGATGATTATCGGTCTCGTGCATCTCATGTAAAAATTCGATGGTCATGGTGTTTCCTTTCTGTGTGGTTAACGGCGTCCAAATGCGTCTTTGCGTTCTGGTCGAGTGAGGTTTTCAGTAGGCTTGTTGAGAGCATCCTGCATTTTGCGGATCTGCTCAACTATGTTGACAATGCCATGTCCGGTACTCACGCCGTTCTCGGTGCTCATATCCAGACATTGCATGTAGGTAAAGAGTGTGCTGACATACGTTTCAGCGGCATTGTTAATTTCAGCACGCCTCTTTGCGACAAAATCTTCAGATAGTGGCATAGACATCTCCTTTTCTTAATTGGTTTACCTGTTCTTAGTATAGCTCACTTATCAATACTTTGCAATACTCTTGCAATCATAGCAAGACAATGCTATACTAACACAAGAGCAGTTGGAACAAAGAAAGGGAATTCACATGGTTACAGCAGAGCAGGAGAGAATTTACACGGTGAAAGAGGTCGCCGCTTTCCTCAAGATAAAGCCGATCACGGTCCTGCGGAAAATCAGGAAAGGCAAAATAGAGGCGTTTCGGACCAATGGCGATACCGGACCATACCGTGTCAAGCAATCGTCGTTTGACCGGCATATAGATGAAAGTACAAAAATGGTCGAGGTGCAGTAGTTTTCAGGGAAGAGAGCTTTTGTTATGCAGGTAGAGTTGAGAGATTATCAGGTTGCGACGAGGGATCGCGTCCTGAGTATACATAAAGATAACCCTAAGGGGAAAGCGAAATTTGTTCATGCGACAGGACTGGGTAAAACTGTTTGCTTCAGTGCCATTGCGGTTGAGATCAGGAAGCGCACAAATACAAATGTCCTGATAATCGCACATCGTGACGAGTTGCTGACCCAGGCTGCGCAAAAGTATCGTTACATCGATCCTGATGCGCAAATCGGCAAAGTTGGAGGTGGCTATCAGGATTGGGGTCATCCAATCACAGTAGCCAGTATTCAGACCATTGCGCGGCCTAACCACTTGAAAAACTTAAAGCACTTTGGCTTTGGCCTGGTTATTGTGGATGAAGTTCACCACGCGCATTCTGGCAACGAATACGGCAAAGTTCTAGCTCAGCTAGAAGATGCTTTTAAGCTTGGCTGTACGGCCACTGATGACCGTATGGACAGGATAACCAATGATGACCTGTTTGGTGAGTCAGTACACACTGTATCAATCCTAGACGGCGTAGAGCAGGGGTATCTCACCAATGTCAAAGCCGTAGCTATCAAAACAGGGACATCTCTTGACGGCCTGCATACCAAAGAAGGCGATTACCAGGTTAAAGAACTGGCAGAGAAGATTGATACGCCTGAACGCAATCGAAAGATTGTTGAAGGGTATCTGGAACACGCTTCAGATCGTCAAGCTATGGCCTTCACAGTGGATATCAATCATGCTGACCATCTGGCAGATGCATTTAATGAGGCAGGTGTAAAAGCGGTTGCTGTGTCTGGTAAAACGCCAAATCGATCAGCAATCCTCAAAGATTTTGAGACGGGCAAATATCGCGTGTTGTGTAACTGCCAGGTCTTCACAGAAGGGTACGACGCTGAAACATCTTATGATGAGGATGAAGGCCGGTATATCTTCCTCTCATGCGCTATTATGGCGCGTCCTACCAAGTCCCGTAGTCTCTATGCGCAATGTATTGGCAGAATATTGCGCCTTGCTCCCACAAAAACAGATGCGCTTATTCTTGATGCCACTGACAACGTACTCAATCACAGGCTAGAGCCTCAATCCCTTGCAAGGGTAACAGGTGTTGACCTGCAAGACGGTGAAACCTTGCTTGAAGCGAAAGAGCGCAAAGAGGTTGCAGTACGTGAAAAGCGCGAACGCAAGATCGATGTGAAGCGAGATCAGGATATCACCATCAATGTGCTAGCGCGTCTCAATTGGCAGTCCCGTTCAGACGGTAAATTCGTGCTGGAAGTTGGACAAGAAAAGCATCGTATTGCGCTTATCCCCTCATCTGAAATTGACGGCTATTATCGTGTTGCCGCTCGACTAGCGCCACGTTTCGAGATGCAATGGTGGAGCAATGAATACATGCCGCTTGACTGGGCTCAGGGCCAGGCGGAACGTAAAGCACGCATGCTCTTGTCAGATGCGAAGTCAGTCAAACTTATCGACAGAAATGCAGCATGGAGACAGGACTCAGCGACAGAAACTCAACTCGAAAAACTGGCAAAGTACCAGCGCCGGTTCAACTTCCAATACAACCCAGAGACGGTAACAAAAGGTGAAGCTGCTGACATGCTAGATGTTGCCTATCAGTCTTTTGAGAAGTGGCGCAAAGCCAAAGAAGCAAGGAGCGCGGCAGTATGAGCAATGATGAATTATTGCGTATGCATCTGGAATTATGCGTGCCACTGCGCATTTGGGAATATCAGCAACAAGACGGACCTTCTGACCTGGACTTTGCGCGTATCCGCACGGAATATTCTGAGTATCTCGGCTCACATGGGGATGCCATTCTCTATCGAGAAAAAGACACAACTACGCGCGCCATGAATATGCTTGTTGACGGCTTGGCGGTTTTGTCGTTCTGTCCAGGCGGTGTCACCGTGTTTGGACTGCATTTTGAAACGAAAGTGGAGGTAACCGCATGATGGTACAACCACTCATGACTTTAGAGCAGGTTGGCGCAAAACGCGTAGGCATTCACCGTGGCGGCATTCAGCAGAAATACTTCCTCTCTGACTCGCAACGTCGTATCTTGCTCGAACGCTACGACGGTCGCACAGAAACCATTGACGAACTGATGCACTATTTCCCGGGTTATCCTCGGCACGTGATCAGGAAGTGGGGCCGTGAGTTGGGCCTGGCCAGGCAAAAAGAACCGCGTTGGACAGAAGAGGATGAAGCATATCTTGAGCGCAATTTGCACAGAAAGAGCCTGGGGGATATCGCCAAGCACCTCGGCAGGACAAAAACCGCTGTTCACTTAAAAGCCAAGAGGATAGGTGTGAACAAGACCCAAGAGGGCTATACCATGCGTGGTTTGTGTTTGGGTCTGGGCTGCGATCATCACAAAGTTGAGCGGTGGTTAGATCGCGGTTGGATCAAAGGCAAGCGCCGCCAAAGTGAACGCACAGAACAGCAAGGCGGCGACATGTGGCTCTTTACTGACTCAGCGATCAGAGATCTTGTTGTCAATCATCCATTAGAAATTGACCCACGTCGTTGCGACTGGTTATGGATGGTTGAATTATTATCGGGTGGGTTGGGCTCACTACGAGAGGAAAAATATGGCTAAGAGAACATTTGGGGGGAAGCATCTGTTTACTGTGCGGATGCTAGACGCTGTTGGGAACTACATCACGCACAAAGAGCACATTGAGGGACGGATAGGCATTGAAATATACAAGCAAGAAATAGCAGAAACATCAAAGCGGCGTGTGGCCTATGTGCGTATCTTCAACGAGACAACAGGCAATACGCGCTACGAGGGAGGATGGCCAACAAAATGAGTGAAAGAAAAGCCTTTTACGAGATCGAGAAACCGCCAAAGAAAACCTATACCGTTGTTGTCATGGAAGCACCTGCGGAAGATGCTCCTTTGTGCTGTCAGTACATGGAGTCAATATTCAACAAAGCAGGGGAGGTTATTGGTCAGCTCGTCTGTGACTGCGACACGATGTCCAATGATGTGTTTGAATGCCCTTGTTGTGGCCGAAACATCTGCGACGATCATCTGAACCAAACGACAATTAACGGTGAATACTACTGCTTAACATGTGCCAAACTGCCAAAGGAAGATATTGAGCGTATTAGTGCCTTGCGTTTGGAGTTGAACCGATGAAACGATGTTGTGATGAGCGATGGCAGCTCGCAACTGCCATTCTGGTGAGCTTCCTACTGCTGATGGCTATCTACAAGATCATAGGGGTATGGTAAAAGGAGGAATAGTGATGCGACAATACATTGTCCTAGCTGAAGACGATACCATTAATGACGTGTTGATTTTCGCGGTTATGGCACCGAGCGCAAGTGTTGCGCGAACCAAGGTTTATCAGTTCTATGATGAGCAGGGATGGAGTGGCCATATTGGCGCTATGAGAAGCTATATTGTCAAGGAAAATAAAGAGGTGCAGCGCATCACAAATACCTATACGAACACAGAGCAGCAGATGAAAGAAGAGATCCGCACGCTGTACGAAAAGCTCTTTTACGCCGGCAGGATGTGCGAAAGTGAAGGCGATACACACACCTATGATGACATCTTGAATTTCATGCGAGAGTCGCCAGTAGGCCGCCAGGTCATAGAGGACTATGAGCAGGGAACCCTATGACCTGGAAACTGCACCTGCTCATCATCATCTTTTTAATGTTGCTTTCGCTGGCAGTCACCCAGGCTATCATGTGGCTCTGTGGAATATAATAGAGCAAATAAGAAAGGGAGATGTCAAATGGAAGATAATATCGACAAACGGATTGAGAAGTCTGCACTCAAACAAGGGCAACTAAGCACCTCTGCATTAGAGGGTAGCTTTGTATTTCACAATGGTACATGGTGGCGTGTCGAGTTAGTAGACAGCAGACACGGCAACATTCTTACGCTCGTCGAAGCCACAAACACAGAAATGATGGACATTCTCAATCATCCTGGCCTGGTTGTGCTAAAGAACAACGCCAATAGCTAAATATCGCGCCACAATGACTAACAGACAGTAGATCACTCCATCTACTGTCTGTTAGTCATTGTGGCACCTCTTGCTCATCCTGTAAAGCCTACGCTATGTTTTGAACAGTGTGTCAAACTCTTGCAAGGGAAGTGCTATACTGAGTGACATATTTGTTTGAGAAGTAAGGGGAACTATCTACTATGGACTTGTGGCTTCCTGCATCAATACTAGTGGTTCTGGCGTTTCTTGCACTGGCGATCTGGCTACTGCGCAATTGGCGCGATGAATAGAGCAATAAGGCGTCTTTCTCATCAAAAGTAGCATAGTGAATGTAAAGCGTTGTATATTAAAGTACATCATTATTTCTATGTTGCTAGAAGAAAGAGAGAAAAGTCCATGTCCTATCCTCAACCGCCAAACGATCAACCAGAGTGGCAGCTACCACCTCAACACACACAATATCCACAACAATCAGGCCAGTTGCCACCACAGTACACGCAATATTCACCCTATCAGCAGATGCCACCTCCGCCGCCTCAACAACCATCTATTTGGAAACGCAAATATGGCTGTATGCCGGTGTGGCTTATCACGCTTCTGTGTGGCATTTTCTTACTTTGTGGACTGATATCTTATGCCGCCAATGGAAACAAGTCTACCAGTACAACAACACAGACGACAGACACCACCTCTGCGACCAATAGCGCCCAGATAGCAGCTACGAACAATGCAGGAGGCACTGTGTCAGTACCTACTGCCACACTCAATACATCCATACCAACAAGCACGCCTGCACCTACCCAGGCACCGGCAAAATGGGTAACCACGCACAAGTTCACTGGCACTGGCGATAAACAGACGCCTATTTTCAGTGTGCCAGATAATTGGCGCATCAACTGGACATGTGATGCAAGAAATAATTACGGCGTGGAAGGGTTTATCGGGATCAATGTTCATAATAGCGATGGAACGTCATCCTATGCGGGAGATGTGAGCGGCAATTGCGCAGCCAACAAAGTTACCAGCGATAGCAGCGAGGAGCATCAGGGAGGGGATGTCTACCTCAAAGTGTTTGCTGGTATACCCTGGACTATTGAGGTACAAGAGTTTAAGTAAAGACAAAAGCCCCTTGCAAGGCTCACTCAATGAGTTGTTGCCGAGCAGGGGGACGGTTTGTTGTGTATTTTATTTTATTGTTCCCAGAATATGATTTCTACGCCTAATGCAGCAGCAGCAGTTGTGATAGCGTCTTTTGCTTTTTCTGCCATCGGAAAGGGTCGACCAACAACAAATGCTTTTGCCGTAGGGTTAATTTGTTGGCGATAGATACTAACTTGGCCTATGGCGCTGAAAATGGCTTCTCGATCAAGCGTATCCTTGATTTCATAAATTGCGTCTGGCGTTACAATATCCGCAATACCAGCATCACAAATCACTTGATGAGAAACGGAAATACCTTGTTTTTTGAGATATTCTCCAAAAGTAGCTTCTAGCGATTTTTCATTTTTGGGAGGTCTACAGTTCTTGGCAGGTGATGCTGGATGCTGTTCATTAAAATCTTTAACGCGTTGAAACATGCGATTGAAGCTACTGGTAAGTTCTTGGTTTATTTCGCCTGTATTTGCATCAACAGCCTGAGCGCTAGCAAAAAAATCAATAATATCAGTCATGGTTTCCATATTCTCCTATGCTATAATTACAATGGGTCTGCGGCTAGCGGTGAGAGGTTCCAATTCACGCCGCTAGCCCAGGCTACGCCGCGTTTTCTAGATCTCCTGCTTCTGTGTATTCAGCATCAGGAATAATTAACTCTCCAGGCTTTACCCCTAATGCCGTTGCTATCTTTTCTAATTCGGACAGGTCAACAGTGCCTGTCTTGTTGTTCCAATAGCGATTGAGCAATGGGGGAGTTACCGCCGCTGTTATTTGTAAGTGAGATTGCTTGATACCCTTGGCCTCTGCAATTTCCTTAATTTTTAATTTTGCCATTTGCGCTCCTCTCAAAAATAATTTCTACACTAACATAATAGCATTTTAATGCTAGCATGTCAATGAAAACGTCAACATATATGAGTTTTTACGTTGATGTTAAAACTCGTGTGTAAACCTATTGACATATTAACACATTCGTGTTAATATATATGTGTAAACAAAAACAAGTTATTTCAAAGGAGATAAATACCATGACAACAGTAGCCACCAAAACCGTTACAATCATCGCTCGCATCCAATTCAAAAATGATCCTCGCAAAGTTTGTTACCTCGTTCGCAGTTCCAATGGTGTCGACCAGTACACAACCTGCCTCTTCAATGGCAAAGCAGTTAGCTGCAATGGATGCCCTTCCCATGGCAACTGCTATCATCGCACTGGATGCGAAAAAGTGGAGGCGGCCCGCAAAGCCGCTTCTACCCCTTGCAGTGCGAAAGTTACCCCTCATCGCCAACAAGAGGATTGGAGCACTCCTGATGGTCCTCTGTACAAAGAGGTCAGCGGCAACAGCCAATCCGCTTCTACCCCTTGCAAGGGTGCTGATGAGCCTTCTTACGAGAGCAAAGCCGTAAAGCTCATCAACAAAGTGACAATGTTTGAAATGATGTTCGCCAAATACGATTATCGCCAGCAGGAGCCCGTTTGGGTAGTGATGCCGAATGGCACAAAGCGCTTAGCTTCGCAAATTGACGATCCTTGCCTCAATTCTCTCAATAAGATGACCGAGGCGTACAACAAAATGCAAGCTGAGTGGGACGTGACATATGAAGAGCGCGTTCGTGGCAAGGGTTGGCAGTCTCAAATTGACGCCATTATGAACGGTCAAACAGTCAAAGTTGAGCGTGGCGCGTTCTGTTTGGCGCGATAAATAAACCATCGGGAAGCATGCGCCGTCCAATTGCTCTTGCTTCCCGATACGTGTGCAACCAAATAAGTTAGCACAAAGAAAGGATATCACAATGGAAGGAACCATTGTTACGTGTCTGGTCTGTGGACATCCTGTCGAGCTCGACAAAGCCACTGATGTCAGTTTCGAGGGAGGTCCGGTCTATGTTGGCAATTCTTGTTTGCCATCCTACTTTGCCTGGCAAGAGCTCCAGTCAGTCCCCTCGTACATCGAACGCTATCGAAAAGTAGAAGAGGTGTCAAATATGATTGAAATTGTCTTCTCAAAATGTTTGTACAACACAACCTATGCTGACTTGGATGTGCAGGGTGGCCTGACTATAGTGGATAATGTTGATCTTCCTCCCGAGCAGCAAAAATTCATCTACCTGAGTCCACAAAAAGTACGTGCGTTGGCAAAGCTCTTACGCAGGGATGATGTGCTAGCGCTTATCCGCGACAAGTAAAACCTTAATACGATCTTAATCTCATCAGTAAAAATGCTGGCTATGAACCGAGTAGTCAGCGTTTTATTATTTTTCAACCTGTTTTATTTATATGGACTTATTATCTGTATACTTCTGTGCTTTCGGCAACTAACCAATTGTAAGTGTAACTTTGCATAGAGAAGTCTTGCAATGTATTGAAGAATTCAGTATAATAACCAAACGGACATTTCCAAAAGGGGGGAAGTCCTATTTTTAGGGAAGGAACTGATAGGATCATGAAACGGTGTATAGCTCGTTCAGTATCTATGGGGGAAATTGGCATTTGTGAAGGTAGCGAGGGAATTGAAATTATTGGAGGGACATGTCCCCCGGATATACTGGAAAAATGGAAAACTGTTTTATCGATTTGGAAATGGGGACTGTCCCCGGTACGAGAAGATCGGCAGGAAGATCAGCAAGAAGAAAAATCAAGCTAATAGCACAATGAGAGAGCCCCGAGCCGGGCTCCTGGTCAGAGAGACAACCAGGAGCCATTTTTTATTGTGTTTTCTTTGCTTTGGCTTTTGTCTTTGACGGTGGTTTGTGGCCGTCGTTATTGTCGTTCTCTTCTACATCGTCATCATCTTCCACCTGGCGCATCCGTTTCATCTCATCCAGGTCCTTTTTCTTGTAGTAGCGCAAATTTGGCGCAATGTCCTGGCGATATTGCTTAATACCAAGCGCTTTGGCGCGTACTCTCAGCGTCTGACTAGTGATCTTCAAGTACTCGCAGGCTTCTCCGATGGTTAAAAATTCCTCCTTCTGACCATTTTCTTCAATAATAACTGGCATAGATATCTCCTTCCTTGCTGAAATGATGTTTGCAAAAGCTTACAAATGTCTTGCAATGTTACCATCTCCTGTACTACATTATACAGAAATGTAGTACAAAAGCAAACAAGGGGAACTCATACCGTAGGAATATATCCCCTATTTCTCTTATTTTCTGGAAGAAGTCCATGTATTTTGTAGCGTTTGTGGTGGATAATACTGTGTGAGCGTTTCCCAGTGGCACTGAGAACATAGCCCATCTGGTTCATGCCTCATAGTATCTTTGCCACATTTAGAGCATGGATAGAATGGTGTAGCTGGTTCAGCAGGTGGTTCTGCAACAGGTGTTTGTTGTTTCTTCCAGCACGCTTCACAATAAGATACGCCTTGTGGGTCGATATGAGCATCAATGTCAGGGTTATTGAGATCCAGGCCACATTTAGAGCATATAAACGGCTCTTCCTGCTGTATCCCTTGCAAGGGTTGCTCTGTTGGCTTTTCTTCCATTGCCAGGCTCAATCCCAGTTGTACCCATTGCCGGATAGACTTGCCCTCTTTGAGCATGTCGTTAATATCATGAGCATATGGCAGCCACCTCATAGATTTGGGGAGTGTTTCTAGCCAGAAAGCCGCTGCATTATCCCCTGCGCTATTCTCATCATTATCAAAACTCACCAATACAAAACTTGCAGTGCTAGCCATGCGCGCGATCCACAGCGGTATGCGCGCCTTGGCGGTTGATCCGGTGCCGATGGTTGCAACCAGGTCGCGCGCCTCCTGCTCCGCTGAGAGCACGTCAAACTCTCCCTCGACTAACAACGATGGTTTACCCCTTGCAAGGGAGTCTGCGTTGTACAATGCGTCCTTAGACCCCACGATTTGACCGTACGACATTTCACCGTCTTTAGCCTCAAAGCGTTTGATAGCTAGTTTCCATATTTGTTGATCTGCGTACCAAGGAATGAGGATACCTGGAGGTATCTTCACACCTCCCTTGGTTTTTTGCTTTTCGGATAGCATCTCATCAGTCAGTCCCCAGTCAGCAAATGAGCGTTGATACCACGTGCCATCAGGCATCAGTGGCACATAACCCAGTCTAGCGCGGCGTATCGTCTCTTCATTCAGGCCTCGCTTCATGAGGTATTCTAGCGCGTGCGGAGCCTTGTTGCTCCACAAGTAATTCTCTGCTGACTTGACAACCAGGTTAGCCATCTCTTGCCATTTGGCGCATGGAGCATCCTCGTCAAAGAACATCGGTGCCTCGTGGGAAATTGTATCCCCTGGTTCTATCCCCAGCTCCTGACAAGCCGAGATAAAAGACATATCACAATAATCACGTAGGAACTGAATTGCATCCCCAGTTTTATTACAGCCCCTGCACCAATAATGACTGCGTGTTGAGAACGGCCACACCCTAAAGCGATCTGTACCTGAACACCAGGGGCAATTCCCGGCCCATTCTCCATTATGAGAACTGGCAACCTTAGTAAGACGAACAGGTGACTTTTGTTCAATAAGGTCGTGTAAATCTATCATAATAATCTCCCACATTGAGGCCATTCGCGAGGAAGTCTATCGCACTTAGAAAGATTGCATGTAGAGCAGGCTATCACAATATTCTCAGGTCCGTTAGAACCTCCCCTTGCAAGGGGTATGATGTGATCGACATGGTATTTCTTACCAACCTTTGTTTTGCAATAGTAGCATTTACCACGTTGCCGCTCATATTGAGTCTGAACATCTTGTGCTGTGTGCGTTCCTCCATTATTCAGCTTACGAGCGCGGCGAGTATGGTTTTTCGCAAGTGCTTTTTCTTTACCATTGGGTTGATAGTAGCGTGTTCGGGATCGTATTCGTTCTTTTTCTCTGTATCCAGAATGCGTTCGTTTTGTTTTTTCATAACTTTGCTGGTAGGCTCTTACCTCTGGACGTTGACGACGTTTTTGCTCTGCAAGTCGAGCGCGTTCTTTTGCATCAGGTCTTTGAAGATAAGTTTTCCTTACATCATGGTTATGCTTTTGAACTTCTGGGCAACTGAGGTAAGCTTTTCTTTTCTTGCGGCAACAGGCTTTACACCAACTGCGTAAACCATATTTGCCTTTTTTTGAACTGCCAAAAAACTCTGTTGTGGCTGGAAGCTCTTTTTCACATGCCGAGCAACGTTTCAAGGGGTTGTTATTTGAGGTACTTGAGAGTATAGTATCATCCATGATAAGAACCAATCCTTCTTGTCATCACGCTAGAGGGTGCGACCAACACCGCTCTAGCTCAACATTTTTAGTGCCTCAATTATACCACTTTTCAATACTTTGCACAACTCTTCAAAGATTATTCTACCCCTTGCAAAGCTCATTTTGCGCTAGAAAAAGCTGATCACCCTGCACTGTCAGGATGCCTAGCGTTACCAGTTCTTGTTTGGCTTTCATAAAAACCTGATATCTCTCAATACCTGAAACCAACATGATCTCATCAAATGTGTCTTCAGGTTTTCGAGTTAAGAAAGCCAGTAAGAGCCGCGCCGCGCTAGGTGATAACTTTCCAATGGATTGTTGCATGGTTTATTTCTCCTATCTATGCTTCCTCTTCGAGTGTTACTGTTCCTGGCAAGGGGTCATAGCCGTTGACACCATCGTCACCTTCGCAGACGTACCGCCCGCACTCTTCAAAATGATCGGCTTTGACGAGGATAACCCGCTTCCCCTGGGCTTTGAGTTGTTCGATCAGCCTATCGCGTGCCGTCCGATGTTTCGCAAGATATTCCTCGGATGGCATAGATGGATTCGCTTCCTGATGATGGTAGTCAATCTGCCTCATCACAAAATGAAGACCATGCTCATCTAGTTCATTCATGGTTCAATCTCCCTCTCTCTACCCCTTGCAAGGGGTACTGTGTTTCTCTGCAAATATGCAACTATGCAAAAGGTACTTTCCTGTTTTTCTCTTCTGTAATATCTATGCAAATAGATACCTAATACTTTTATATGTTTGCATAATTGCATAGTTGCTTATTTTGCATTGTTGACATAATTCTATGTGTTTTACTGGTTCTGTTTTGCTTACTATGCAAAACCCTTGCATGGTAAATGTCACACAAAGCAGTGACCGCTATCACAACCAAACAATTCAGGTTGGCTGTCATCTTTTGAGAAATCAATTTCATCTAGCGGTTTTCCCGACTCATGTAACCACACGCCGCCTTGCGTGTCTCTTGCCCGGATGCCTTTGTCGAGAGCGACGGCTTTTGCAAAGTCTTGGGGATAGTGCATCTTGAGATGCTGCCATTGTGGATTGCGCCTGTTTGGACACATCCAACACGAAGACTTAGGTGGCTCAGTCCATCCTTGATTGAGAATGAGTTGGCGGCAATCAGCGCGGTTCATTTGGATGCCATAATTTGCGCTGACAGGCATACCGCATAGAGGCCAGTGTGTTTCTATCCACTGCTTATTTGACGGTTTCAACCGCTCAACCTCGTCGGTACTGATACCTAGCCAATTGATACACTGCTTGATGCCTTTGGCGCGGATAAACCGACGTATGACGTACATTTTCCATTCACTAGAGCAAAAGGTAGATAGCTTTCCTGTTTCATGGAATGCAGGGATAAGTAAGGTATCCTTGTCTTTTCCGCCGTACATATCGACCTTTGCCAACTCATGGCCAGCCGTCTCTATCGTTAAATCTACCGAGGCCAAGAGCGGAGCCACATATCGATCTGTGCACTCAAAAGTTTCGGTGGCTTCTCTGCCTGTGTCGGCAAACACAATGAGATCAGGCCTTGGTAGTTTGCCTTGAGCAACAAGCAGAGCAATAGCGATACTTTGTGTTCCACCGCCGTAACTCCAAACAATCATAATTTAAAACTCCTTATAGCTCATAGTCAGTGTTACCCCTTGCCAGGAATTCCATAGAGTGCGCTTTTACCTTTTCCAGCCATTTCCAGTTTCCCCGCTGCGACCAGTTCATCCAGAACTTCACGCACTTTGATAGAGCCGATCTTGCGGAGAAGCGTGCTACCGTGTTGGGATATGGTGTATGAGTTGGCTTTCTTGCCCTTCAGTTTCTGGGTGATGACCTCAAGAATTTTGTCCTGGATCTCACCAAAGCCGCGCGCTTCATCATTCGAGAGCTGCGCAATCAACTCATGAAAGTTCGCGCGCCAGTGCTCGGTAATTTGCTGACCTCTAGCCCAGTGGCGCATGTCAATGTCTCCATTATTTTCCAGGCTGGAGAGCAACATAGCTATCTTGAGTGCCATATCTGGTAAACGGCCATAGGTGGCTCTAAAGCGTTCGTCTAGCCCGCTATCCCTTGCCAGGGTAGCAAGAGCCTCGTAGTAGCTTTCATGCGCCTTATAGACATCCTGCGTCCATGTCACGATCTGCTGTGGCAAGTCCCCACGGTTGACCTCGTAGGGTTGTCTGTTCGCTTTTTTCTTTTTCTTATCTTCACCATGCGCCTCTGCCATCAACTCTTCTTGCTCTGCTGTATCAACAATCTCGCAATCGGGGAAGCCAAGTTCTTGATGCCATTTGACCAATTTGTCTCGTATCTCATTTGGCACAAAGAATTGCTCTTGCGGTGCTGACTGGAGCTTTAATTCATCTTTGGGAGGCACAATAAACGCAATCCTGGCAAACATACCATCAGTCCACACGGCGCTTTGTTTGGATGCTATTGGTTTCAGACAGGCCGGTGTAGCCGTTCCGATAATGGACAGATACGGCATGTTGATATGCTCATTGTCCCTGGTGAGTGTGTCATATTCATAAGTCTGTTTGTTGTCATACAACTGTTTCAAGAGCGCATAGAAGTATGCATTATGGCCTTTGGCCGTGATGATCTCCTGCAATTTGTTTCCAAACTCATCGTATAACCAGCCACGTTGGCCAGCAAAAGCAAGCTTTAGACGAATATATTCTTTGCCGTCAGGGTCCTTTGTGTTGTAGTTTCTGGGAACATTCTCCCCGGTCATGTTATTCATGAGCTTTTGCGGTGTTATTTCATCCGGGGAAAGCAAATAGCCAAGACCGCAATCCTCAATAATCCTACGGCCATAACTTGCGGCTTCTGTCTTAGCGTGCGTCGTGCTATCGGCAACAAGCATCAAATACAAGCTTGTCCATATGCCACTACGCCAGGGAAGAAAAGGCCGTCTAGCGGCTATCACATCCAGCACAAACAAAGCTACCGCCTCATGATAGCCATCGTAGGACCTGGTACACCAGTACTGCAGAAGCTTTATCATGGCATCCAGCGTAGGACTCGCCTCTGAAGCGCGCGCCTCATTGGCTTTGATATCATCAGGCAGTGGAGGCACGCTGTAGTCTTCATCCTCTATCGGAATATTCCCCTGCAAGGGGTCATTCGCAAGCAGTTCTTTGAGCCCTGGGTATTTCCCCGATCCAATAAAGGCGACAATGACGTATTCTATGGTGTCAGGAGCCTCATTGTAGACGTTCACAAGATGTCCGATACACTGCGCCCACTTGCCAACATCTGGCGTACTAACAGGCTTCTCATGAGCTTTTAGCGCCAGTATATACGCACGAGCATTGGCGTCTTGCTGAAAAGCCGTATTGTGTCCATTCTGCTGTTCTTTGGTGGAGGATGTCTTTTCTTCGGTGAAAGTGGTCATCTCACACCAACTTTCACCGCATGGAACATCACCAATTGGTATGCCTGATTCAGTCTCACCATACCCTCGTGTGTACCGCCATGGTCAGGATGGACAGTCATGGCTTTAAGCCTGAACGCTTTCTTGACCTCTTTCTCGGTGAGTTGCGCCAATGACGACAAACCCAACTCAACCTTTGCTTCAGTCAATGTCAGCGCCGTCCCTGGTGACCGCGTTGGCTGTCGATATGAATACGAGCGGTCTTCACGCTGTCTTTGTTCCCATTCTCCTGTGCGCTTCTCCCACGCACGCATCCGATCCGCCGCTTCTTGCCACTCTCGTTTGCGCTTTTCCTCGGCCTCTTTCTCATGTTTGGCTTGTTCAGCTTTGCCGTTTTCTGTATAGGCCGTCTCGGCTTTTTGACGCATATCAATATAATTCTCAAAGTCAAATCCATATTTAACAAGGATATGGTCAGTGCAAAACCATCCACCACGACCATTACAGAACTTGGGATTATAAGAACAATTCACCTGGCTACTGCGTCTTTGCTCGGCCTTGAAATTGGAGAGCATTGTCCAGAAGTGGTCGCTGGACCCGCCAAAGCGGATATGCCAACCATCCTTGACTTGCTCTAATTTTTGGATATAACAACTCATAACAGTATCCTCAAAGCGCTAATGAGACGACGATAGAAAGCAATACACCTCGACCTCAACCCGTGGGTTTTCAGGATCGGCTTCTTTGCTTATGTGCAGATCAACCACGAGGTTGTCATTTAGCCCTAAGCGGTTGAATACAGCATCCATGACGGCTTTAATGCCGCCGTCAATGTCACATCGCCAAAGTGACTTGAAGTAGAAATGTATTTCCATGCGTAGAGGTACTTTGCGCCTGGACGCGCGTAAAGCGTTTATTAAAGCCCAGTCATGATACCCCTGGGAAAGCAACAAAGCGGCGTCATCTTTGAATTGGTGAAGTTCTTTTGTGCCAACAATTGGGTTGCGACCATTGCCGGGTTGATAGCTGGCATTGATACCTGGAGGCAATTCACATCTCCCAGCGTAAAACGCGCGCGGCCCATGGGTGATTGTGAGGGTGTCAATGGTTTTATCGTCTTGTATGGTAGTGGACATATCGTGTAATCCTTTACTGTTTGGTGTTCATTTTCAAGAGGTATCCATAAGTGTACTGACTTTTGAATTGTCTTGACTAGGGAGAAAAGCGTCAATTTGTTGATGTTTCTTCACCCTATTACCACTTTGCCGTCATGCCGCTTCACATGCCGCTTCATGGGATATTGGTTGTGTTCAAAGATGGATGATTGGTTGAGAAATGGTTTCTATGTAATGGGATGGTGCACGCGATAGTCTTTGGCGGCAATTCCCTTCTCAGCATTGCCTCTCACGTGCATGGGACGGTAGAAAGTGCCTGTGTACTTTCCAAAGAGCGGTTTTTCAGTGGTATAGTGGGCAAAGTGACCTCGACAGATATGCAGTGCTTTTGCTAGTCCGTTCTCGGAGACGTTGCCCTCAGCACGTAGAACATTGGCAGAAGGATTAATATCAATAGTGTGGAAAGTGAAAACAGGCTTTCCTGCTCGTTCTGATGCGCGGCTTACTTGACGAGATGGTTGATGTTCTTTAATCTCTGTTCCCTTGCAGTGTGCAAAGCAAATTGCCAAGAGAGCAACTATTGTTTCATTGTACAAATCCGCTTTAATTGTGGGTTGCTCACTCCCGTTAGACCATGTTCTTGCAAGGTATGTAATGATACCCTCATCAGTAACACCTATATAGTGAGCCCATTTCATAACACTTAGTTCATTAGAAAGTTTAGCAAAACATTGAGTGCGAAACATCCACTGTATATTTTCGGGTATGTCGTTTATACCAAGCATATCAAAATGATGCTTCTGGTCTAATTCAACTGAGATCAAGCATCCATATCGATTTGTTGCTGGCTTCCCTGCTCCTTTTGCCAGTCCCCCAAACTCAAGCCACATTGCGGGCGCAAGTGGTGCGACATTAGGTATGCGGCTCCTGATATCACCGATTTTCTCTCCCGAATCTTCCATGCTAAGCAGGGAGTCATATGCATACCTAGCAACATTATCGATTTGAAAGCGGACGGATGATATTAGACGTCCGTAAGTAGCCTCCCCTTCTCTAAGAAGGGTGTATTTTGTCTGCTTTAACATATACAGAAGATCATCTATTAACATTTTTCTATCCTTTCCCCTTTGCAAGGGTTACCTGAGCAAGCTAAATCCTCGATCCCCATAATTCAAAGAGCCTCTTTCGCCAATGCCGCTAGCAGGCTCTACTGGTTGCTGTTCTCCCTGGTAAAGTGCCTCTTGTCGCTCAGCTTCCTGCTGATGTTTGCAGGTTGGATTGAACTTGCTGTACCTGCATTCACAACCAGCGGCCACTAAACCGACCATTGGCACGGTGTAGTAGCTCTTTCCTGAACTGCTCAACATTTCATACTCAACCCCCTGCAAGGTTTCGTAGCGGCGAAATGGCGGTAGATCGTTCACGTTTCTTCCCTCCTTTCGTATTGTGACCTTAGTATAGCATTGTAGCAATAAGTTTGCAAGAGTATTGCAAAGTATTGACAAGATAAAATGACTATGGTATAGTACGACAAGAGCAAGGTGAACAGGAGACAGGGTAGGACCTCCATCGCTTCCATGTACACAACCCCTGTTCACCGCTCACATTTTGAAAAGTTGTGAATTGACACACAGAAAGAAGGAACTTGAAGACAATGGCGACAAATATTGATGTTTTAGCTGAAATGGATGAAGAAAAAGAACAGCGTCAAGCGGCATCCAGTACGTTTAAGTTTGTTTTTCTTACATTGAGCGTTGGTCCCAAAAAAAACGGCCAAACTGCAACCGTTGGTCAAAAAACCTCGTTTCGCCCCCTTTACGCACTTGACCAGGCACTGTTGATGCTTGTCCACTCAATTTACGACAATGCAACGAAAGCCTACACGAAAGCGATTTGCGGCAAAGAGATTGGCAAACCGTGCCAATTGTGCAAACAAGCGGAAGCCGAAACCGACCGCAAGCGCAAACGAGAATTGGAAGCGAAGAAAAGCTTGATGCTTCCAACCTGGATGTACGGCATTAAGGACCAATTCGAGAAGGACGGACCCTGGATTGCCTTGACTACCAAGAATGAAGATGGCGAAGAAAAGCCGATCAACGGAATGCGTATCCTGGAGCTTCAAAATTTTGGAGCTATTGAGCCTGTTTACAAGGCTATTCGCAGAGTCCACAGCGGTGACCCCGATGAAAACATTGCGCCGCGTGACATCCGTTCCATGGATTTTGTTGTGGAGTGCCACGGCGTTCAACAAGAAAAGAAACTGACTCCTGACAGACGCGACCCTTCACCCATGCATCCTGAAGTCAAAAACGCTACTCCCTCACGTGAAGCTGTTCGTGAAATGATCCTTGACGCGCGCCCTCCGAAAGTTATTGGTGAGTCTTCCACCAATACACCGTCTGCTCAACCAGCGAAAGCACAAGAAGATGACCACGAGTTCTAGTTTGCGTACCATTGAAGAGCTTATCAAGCTCGATATCCAGGACGCTTACCTGTCGTGGGGTGGTTCACAACCACTCCGCACAGGTCCCCCACACGCATCAAATTTATTATCTGATGAAAGCGAGTGGTGTACACGGCGCTACGTGTTGGCTCAATTGCAACCCGATGAAGTGCAACCCGAGGACCTGAAATACTGGCAGTGGAAACAGTACAGCATCTTCTTGCATGGCTGGGAAATTCACCGGATGCTTCAGTTGATCTTCAAAAATCACTTGAATGTGGTCATGAACAATGGTCAACCTGAGCTCGACTTGACTCACTACGATGAGACGCGCAACGTGTACTTTTCCCCGGATGCCATTCTCAATTTCTTTGGTATGCACTACGTGGTTGAGATTAAAGGGTTGAAGCAGGAAAGCTATAACCCGATAGCTGATGCAAGCCTTGTAACGGCCATGACAGCCAATACAACGGTCAACAAGGCGTTTTTTCAAGCTCAGCTGTACATGCATTTACTTGAATTAAAGCGCGCTATCATCCTCATTGTGAACAAAAATGACAGTCGTGAATTCAAACTCTGGGTAGTAGAGCATGACCCGAAGTATTCAAAGCCCTACACCGATAGAGCCTACGCCGTCAAAGGTCATGTTTCCCTTGCAAGGAACGGCAAACCTTTCCCTGCAAGAGTATGCCAGTCCCCGGATGATAGCCGCGCCAAAAAATGTCCCATGAGAGATTTATGTTTTCGAGATATGGAGGTGAAGTGATGCCAATAACCGCGCAAGATATCCATGAAGCCTTTTTGAAGGCACGCAAAGAAAACTATACCGACAAAGTAGACTGGGGCGTGGCATGGGAACATCTCAATGCAAAAGAGAAGCTCTGCTATGACTGCATGGCAGAACTGCTTAATAGCAAAGTTGGACAGCCTCAACCAGTCCCTTCAGGCGTTATTGAAGCCCCAGCAATGCTTGAATTGATTCAATCCTTCATGAAAGATCATGTTGTCGCCAGGAATGGGGATGTGTGCCATTGCAACTTTTGTGAAGAAGGACGCGCTATCGCACGGCGCATTATGGAGGCCAAATAAATGCTTCACAAGCTCCTTCACCTATTCGACATGGGTTGGTGTCGTTGTGGCAATCGCCGCTGTGTGTGCGGTGGTTGCGAGAAATGTGGAACGTGTGACTGCTAGCAGGAAAGAGGTTTAGCAATGGAACTAGAAGATAAATTTCTTGTGCTCAAAAAAGCAGATATTGAGGATGCTTTGAGCGAAGACAATCAAACCACTCTCAATACATTGGTGGCTATTGTACGTGGCTGGCGTTCTGTTCATGGCAAGTCACTGGACAATCAGTATGTGGTTATCAATCTGGATGAACCATATGCTGGCCAGGTGCTTGATCTGATGCAAAAGTAGCCGATAGCCACCCCTTGCAAGGGGAGAAAGTGAGCATTCAACGATGAACAAGCGCCCAAATTTCTTTACACAATTATTCACCCAGATAGCCGCTCGTCGGCGCAATCGTCAATTTGAAGCGTTCCGCCAGTTTCTTGACTCATATCATGCAAGCCACTCTTGGACATTGATGAAGTGTCCCATGTGCGAATTGCCAGCGACCGCGCCCGATGCGCGTTTCTGTGCATTTTGTGGAGCGTCAATGACGCCTTCAAGCTCAAAATTGCATCCGCTCTTGCATGAAGAACGTAACACCGGACCTATGCAGCAAGTACCAGGACAACGGTTCTTAACCTACGTAAAAGAGCATCACCAGGACACAGGACCTCAGACACAAATACACCGAGCAGTCCATCTGCATCCTGTCAGGAGATAACCATGTACAACATTGTCATCCATATTCTAGCCGCCATTGGCGCTCTTACTATTGTAAGTAGTGTATCTGCTTTTATCTGGGTAGTCTTGTCCTGCAAGCAGTTTGACAAGCAGGCTCAAGAGAGACGATTGAAAGACACGCTGTACCAGGACTTCCAGCACAAGATAAACACACAAATTGATAGCGTCTTACGTGAAAGTCAATTTTAGGAGATAAAGAAAGGGGAAAAACTATGAAGGTTTTAGGTTGGATAGTAGCCATTGTTGGCATTTTCGTGCTTAGTCCTATTTGGAGCGGCTATGTTCTTTCTGTTTTGTGGGGATGGTTTTTTGTTCCTGCGTTTCATCTGCCTCAGATTAGCATTGCTCTTGCTATCGGTATCTCTCTGGTGGTACATATGTTCACTTATTCAGGCTCAGATCAATCAAGCTCTAAATCAAAAGATAAGAGCGCGTCAGCGGTTTTCATTCAAGCGCTTAGTTATAGCTTCTTTTCTCCGCTGGTTGCGCTTGGACTTGGAGCTATTGTTCACGCATTTGTATAGAAAGTGAGACACACCAATGCCACTCATGCCACAATACCTACTCATCCCCATAATGATTATGGTCCTCGGTTGGGGAATATGCATCCTCATTCTTTTAATGACGTTTCGTAGTTACGTCAAAAAAACCAATAAGCTTATCGAAAAACTGTACAAAGAGTTGCTTGAACGCGATAAACGTGATTGGTTTCACGAAGAAATGACGGTTGAGTCACCGAATGCCACAGTGCCGATATGGAACATCAACCAGTTCATCTAGCCAGAAGAGAGGACATATCAGCCATGCCAAGACGAACTATCACACCGCGCGACATCAAAGAATTCGGAGACGACTTCAAAGAAGACAGCTTAAACCAATACTTAAACGAAACCAACTTGCACCCTCTCTTGACCGCTGAGCAAGAAGTCACCCTTGCAAGGGGTATTGCAGCCGGTGACCAATCCGCCAAACAACGCTTGATCGAAGCCAACCTGCGCTTAGTCGTGGCTCTTGCGCGTGGCTACGCAAAGCGTACGGGTGCTGACTTCTTAGACTTGATACAAGAGGGAAATATCGGCCTGATGCGTGCTGCTGAGAAGTTCGACCCTTGCAAGGGGTACAAGTTCAGCACATACGCTACATGGTGGATACGACAGGCAATTAGTCGCTCGCTACATGAGCAACGACTGATCTACGTCCCGTCTTACTACTTCGACAATATCAAGCATCTCAAAAAGCAACGTGGCATCTTGGAAGCGAAACTTGAAAGAGAGCCTAGTCTATCAGAACTTGCTAGCTTCGTGAACATGACAGAAACAGAAGTACATGAAATGCTCTTGCTCAGCGAAGACACCGCTAGTTTGGATATGCCGCTCTATAGCGAGATTGGCACTGACGAAAACAACACGCTTGGTGATATCTTGATAGATGAGAACATATCCCAGCCTGGCCAGGATGACGATCAGCACGCTCTACAACAGCAAATAGAGCGTGCCATGTCTGTACTGAGCAAGCGTGAGCGTGCTGTCTTGCGTATGAGGTTTGGTATAGCAAAAACCGATGATCCACAGGACGTTTCAACCTTGCTTGAATGTGGAGCGCATTTCAAGGTGAGCCGTGAACGCATCCGGCAAATTGAGAAGGATGCATTAAGGAAGCTCAAATATCCACTTGAGCGAGAACTGGCAAAAGAGGCGATGATATAATGAGAGCTATGAACGCAGTTGAGCAGGCTTTTCAAATATTCTCTCTTGCTCATCAAATTAAAAACCGCGCTTATTCCTACAACCTCAGAAAACAAGAGGGTAAGCCGGCAAAAAGAGAGAAGAAAGCGATACTACGCCGTATCACATCGCTCAGAGAATGGCTTGATATCCTAGAAGAAGAGATCAACAAATGAACAAAGAAGTGCTGGTATGCATGATAAATAAGAACGAAGGGTTGAACTGGAATGATGCGCTTGTAGAAGCCAATCCGTTCTACCAGGTAGGTAATCCTCATCCTAGATGGCATGATAAAAACGGTCATTTGCTGCCAGCCTATGAATCGCTTTTATTGACCGGCTATGACGCTGAAATACGATATGAAATTAACACATAACCCCCTGCAAGGGGTTAAGGAGAATGGGATGAGCTTAGACATAGGCGTTTCAAATGCACGTACCGGTGAGAGCATGGATATGAACTGGCTGCGCAATCCCTATGGATTATGCCAATGGGCAGAGGATAACTTTGCCTATGCGATGGAACGGGAGCCAGTAGAGGAGAAAAGCCTCTGGTATGTCATCAATCATTGGAATTATGACAAATCAGAGCAGGTGGATAAGCCGCTTTTCTTAGAGGTGGTCAAGCGATTCGGTGATGTAATCATGATGCTTGACCGTGCTTACTTCTGGTTTACTGAGAAAAGCTTCGAGCAGTTCATTCAACCCTACCTGAGCGTATTGCCACCGTCATCATCAAAAGAGTTCAAGCAGTATAGCTTCGAGGGCATAGTACGGTATCACCTTGAGAAGATAGAGCATATTGGTATCCCGATGCAATACCTGGGACATTCTTGCTTTGACCTCTCAAGTAAATACCGTCCTGACCATCATACGCTCGATCACTATAAGAACTGGTATCAGGAACTTATCAAGTTTGCGGAGATGCTGCAAGACCCTGATGCAGTCTTTTATTGTAGCAATTAAAACACATATCAGGCTGTAAGCATAAAAAGTAACCCGCTTCGTGTGAGAGGCGGGTATTTTTTATTTAAGTTTTCCCTCACAACCTTTAATAACTGGAAATGTTATTAAAGGTTGCTTTATTTATTCACTTGTGGAATAAGTGCCGAATCGCCAAAGTGAAGATCTGGCGGCAATGCCGCGCTTTGATACTGTGTGTCCTGCTGCGAAACATCAACTGGTGTTTGTGCCATATTGATACTCTCCATTGGCGGTCGTACCGCTGGAAACGTGATAGGTTGAGGCTGTACTGGCGTGGGACGTACTGGCGGCGTGAACGTGTATTGCCCCTGTCCCTGTGGTACTGTCCCTTGCAAGGGTTGTGGAGCAGGTTTGTCCAACATCCAATTATTGGCCGCACTGGTGTTAGTAGGAAAATTCAACTGAACAGAACCGCTAGCAGCAGGTTGCGCACTCCCTTGCAAGGGTTGAGCAGGTGATGCAGCCTGTTGTTGTGCCACTTTGGAGAGTGTCTGAACGGTTTGCGTCAGCGCGGCATGAGCCTGTTGTGATTGTTGCGCAGCGTTGCGATACATGGCCGCTGTATCAACAGATGCCTGTAAGATCTGCTGAATATGACCTGGCACATAATTCTTGAGAGCCGGCCCAAAGAACGCAAAGAAGGCCAGGAGCCCCACATTGATAAGTACAGGGATATCAAGCCCCTGTTGAGTATACGCTTGCACGATGGCCGCTATTCCTGCTGACGCTGCAGCTCCTGCTGTCGAGGCAAGAAACGACAGAATAAGCTTCTGGTTTTGCGTCATGGGTGGTAAATTCATGATATACTTTCTCCTTTGTGTTATACTACTTTGCGGTGCTTTGGTGTGGCACTCCAGAAAACAGGACACGGGAAAAGTTAGTAGTAGATTTCCGTTGATCACTGGTCTACCGCGCCCTGATTCCCCTCAACCAATAGAGTTTTACTCTATCGTATTACTATCTACTGCGCAGGGGAAAGGGGCACACACCTTTCTAAAAAAGGAAACTACGATGGACGAACAAGAACGTAAAGAACATTTTCAAGGCTTTGCTGAACTTCTTATGCAAGAACTGAATAAGAATGATCTTCTTGATTTGAGCAATGCCAGAATTCAGGATACGATTGAACAGCGGAAAACACGCCTGATTAAACAAATTATTGCCGAGCGTGCCTATGATCTGGTACTACATGCCGTCTGGAATATCGCTCCTGTTGATCTTGAAAGACTCTTCATGAAAGAAGTTGCCGCAAAGGTTCCAGACATCACCGCATGGCCTAACTATGAATAAATGTTCTAAAAGTTAATAAGCCGTTGCACAAGACTTATTTAAACGGTGCCACGAGCGTTTGAATTTGGTGAATTGCGTTCAGTGGTGCAGGGTCCGGTTGTGGCTGATTAGCAAGCTGTTGTTTGAGTTGGTCGATTTGCGCTTTCATCTCAGCAACTCGGGGGTCTTCACCCTGGCCACCGTACAGATGAGCGGTGTACACGTTGTCTGCTCCAGGGGGATTGTCGATAGAGTGATTAGGGTCCCAAATCAAGACACCACGTTCGAAAAATTGCTTCACACACGGTGATGCGTTAGGTATGGCTATTTCTCCTGACACTGGCAAGCCTAGATGCGTTAAACCACATAGGCCAGCACCACCATATCTGCAATATTCCGCAAGAATAGCACCGTGAATAATCTTCTGAGTTTGTTTACACTGCCATTGGTCACCATTGACGAGCGTAAAGTAATTCGAGATGCCGGGCGTGTTGAGGTCGATTGAAAGCACTTCATCCTCCTTTTGTAAAATCCATATCTCATTGTCGAGTAGAAGATTAATCCATTCTTGGTCTGAGCGAGTAAGAGGTTTTCCGATGTAAGGATCAAGGCAAGTGATAATACCAGTGCTGTCGCCACAAGCGCACAGAACATGTGTCCATCCATAGCTACTGGGAACGTAGACATCAGGAACCGTTACTATAACGGGGTGTTTTTGCGCTAACTGGTCATGAATAAACTTCACTAGCTGACCAGGATTGCCATTCAGCGGATAAAGCTTCACGCCTAACTGTTTACACACATCGATGTAGTTCCTTGCAGCGGTACCACCCATGTAATCTTCGCCATATGCCTGGTCTTTGAACCAGTCAGGTGTATATTTCCCACCTATCTGCTTGATACCATTGAGATACATAGCTCCAGCGCACAACGAAGCGGCCACACATTCGTATGGAGCATCTTTATTTGGTAGTCCGTCTTCTGTAATGGTTGTCAATTGTGACACCATTACAAACCCTTCTAAAACAGGCATACCTCGCCTCTCTTTCTTTAATGTGTTGCCGTAACCGTGATTGTGTCGGGCTGAAATGTTTTCAGCCCATTC
>Ga0137386_10000016_pt1 | contig 63710 bp, 36 predicted proteins | sample SagtaG_4_FD_104910 | JGI IMG/M metagenome (GOLD analysis project Ga0137386, IMG submission 104910) | Vadose zone soil microbial communities from Sagehorn Ranch, Mendocino, California, USA - Sage2_R_100_16 metaG | ecosystem: Environmental > Terrestrial > Soil > Vadose zone | place: USA... | reverse complement strand
TCCACAAACTCATAAGTCTCCATGAAGCGCTTCACGTAAATCATTGAAAAATAAGCTCTCTCAATTTGCGTAAACGTTGGAGTCCAACGTGCCTCACTAAGTCACATAGCATCGATTCCGGCAATGCCAGGTGAGCAACGAAATCGATGTCTCTTTAAATGGGGGGAGCACATGAATTGTGCGAGAAAGTATTGCTGTGGTGTGTCTAAGGGCCGCCGAAATCCTTCCGTGCGGTTTTTTCTTTATCTATTTGTGGCATTGATTCTCGCTGGACTTTGCAGCGCACCAGCGATGGCGCAAAGGCTTGATGGAACGCTGCGCGTAACGGTGACGGATAAGATGGGTGCTGTGATTCTGGACGCCAAGGTCACGGTGACCAATGAAGGGACCAGTGTCGGGATCACGGCGACGGCTTCGAGCGCCGGGACGTATGTGTTCCCGGACCTGCTGGTAGGTTCGTATACAGTCACGGTGGAAAAAGAAGGATTCAAAAAGACCGTGAGCAAGGGCGTACAGGTGGAGTCCAACCAGGTTGCGGAGGTTGCCACGACGCTCGAAGTCGGCGACGCCACCGCTGTCGTCGAAGTCACCGCGGGCGCAGAGCTCGTGAAGACGGAGTCCTCGGAGCTGGGCTCCACCTTTAGCGGGCAAGCGGTTCACGACCTCCCCTTAAACACCTTAGGAGGGGACGTAAAGGAGTTTGCAGTGTTCGCTCCGGGAACAACGACGCAGCAGGGTGGCGTCTTGGGCTCGGGAGGCTCGATTGGCGGGACACGGCCGCGATTCAACGGCTTTTCGATTGACGGTGTGGATGACAACAAGGTGGATACAAACGGTCCCACGCAGCCCGTGATTCAGGAATCGGTCGCAGAGTTCACGCTGCTCACGAATCAATTCAGCGCGGAGTACGGACATTCTGCCGGCGGCCAATTCAACATTGTCACCAAGTCCGGCACAAACAGCTGGCATGGCGCGGGCTGGGAGTACAACCGCAACCGGGATTTGAACGCGGCAACCAACCAAGAGATAGCCGCTGCGGCCGCCCTGTCGACTCCACCTTCCGATGTGAAGAATCGCTTTGACTACGATCGGCTGGGCGCAAGTGCTGGAGGTCCAATCCTAAAGGACAAATTCTTTATCTACGGCGCCTACGAATTTCAGAATCAAGGCTTGGGTTCGCAGGGCGCTACGGTAATCACGCCAACAGCCACCGGAATGTCCCAGTTGATGGCGCTCAATCCCGATTCGGCGGTAGTGGCGATTCTGAAGCAATTCCCTATCGCACCTGTGAACGACAAGGGTACCGTACCTGTGAGTTCGAATGGCAATGCGCAGAACATCCCAGTCGGCTCATTCGCGGGGGTTGCTCCGAGCTACACCAGGGAACACGATTTTACGATCAATGGTGATCTGAACTTGGGGAGGCACCAGCTTCGCACTCGTGTTCTTTACGACCGGCTACGATTCCCGCAAGTGAACCCCATCCAGCCACAACGTCAGTTTACCGGCACGCATCAAGAGGATGCGCGGAAGTACATTTTCACCGACGCCTGGACAGTCAGCAGCAAGGTGATTAACGACTTTCGTTTGTCCTTTTCGCGGTTGAACGGGCCAAACACTTTGCCGCCCAGTCAGTTTGCCAATTTTCCCAACGTGGAAATCGATCCATTCGGCAGCAACCTCGGTCCGTACAGTCTCTCTCCGCAAGGGTACGTGCAGAATGTTTATCAGGCAGTGGAGAACGTAAGTTACATTCGGGGAAAGCATACGTTTAAGTTTGGAGTCGAGGGGCGGAATTACATCACGGAAACAACCTCTTTGCCACGAGCGCGCGGCGAATGGGACTACGCCTCGCTCAACTCGCTCATCAATGACTTTGTACCCGACGGCGCGAATGGAGCGCTCCGCGGCGCGGGAACAGCAAGCTCGGCGAACAACAATCCAGCTGTTTACTGGTTCGTTCAAGATGATTGGAAGGTACTGCCGCGGCTTACCGTCAATCTTGGATTGCGGTATGAATGGTCCGGAGTGCCGCGTGACGAAGGAAAACAAGCGCTGAACGCGATTGCGAATGATCCGGCGGTTGGTTTGATCTTCCGCAAGCCAACATCCGACACTAACAACTTTGGTCCGCACGTGGGATTTGCCTGGGATCCAACAGGGCACGGCAAGTGGTCCATCCGGGGAGGCGGGCAGATCGCCTACGACGTCATCCCGCTCAACTTTGCGATCAACAGCCTGCCACCGGAATTACAGACCGAACAGAACTCGACGCTGACTTGCAAGCTGTCGGGCGCGCCAGCATGGTGCACCTCCGGCCCCGGCGGCAAACCGGGCCCAGGCTTCCTCCAAACCGGCGGCCTCCTGCAAGTGAACGTGCCACCCACGACAACCGCTGACGCAAGGGCAGCTACGCAGGCATTGATCCTCGACATGGTGGACCCGAAGGTAATCACGTGGTCGCTCGGTGTGCAGCACGAGCTATTTCGAAACACAAGTATTGAAGTGCGTTACGTAGGCACGCGCAGCTTAGAATTGCCCGTGCAGATGCGCCTGAACTCGGCATCGGCATTTGATCCCAACGTGCCGGGCGGGGGCATCGCGCCTCTCCCGACTTACTTTAGCGCATCGGCGATTCCTGCGACCGTCGCGGCACCCGCTAGCACACGAGCAAATTTCGCAAACTTCTTGGCGAACGGCCTGTTCCAGCCGTTGGCCACAGAAGGGTTTTTTGGCAATCTCACCGAAAACCCGCCCATAGGAGCGGGGATTTACCATGCCGGTTCGGTCGACTTCATGCACCGGTTTGCGAAGGGATTGTATTTCCGGACGAACTACACGTTCTCGAAGAACATCGACAATTCCACCAACGAACTGTTTAGCAGCCGCGTGAATCCGCGGCGAGCGCAAGACGGCTTTAACTTTGGCGCGGAGCGGGGGCGCTCGGCGCTGGACCTACCCCATAAGTTTGCTTTGACCTGGGTCTACGACTTCCCGAACGTCCATTCCGACAACCGTTTCGTCCGCGGGCTAGCTCACAACTGGGAGTGGAGCGGCAGCTACCTGGCACAGTCGGGCCAGCCGGTGACTCCGCTCTCCAATGTGGACTCCAACGCAAACGGTGATGGCGCGGGCGATCGGACAATCATTAACCCAGCGGGCCTCGGCCTGACCGCCACAACCGTTCAACAAGTTTGCAATGATGGCGCGGGGGGAGCGACACGGGTTGTCACGTCGACGAGCCTTGCGTGCGCTTCAAGCCATGTAGTTGGCTATGTGGCGGTGAGCCCGACCGCTCGCTTTGTCCAAGCGGGCCTGGGCGCACTGGCCAACGCCGGGCGAGACACAGTCAACTCACCCGGGCTCAATATCTGGAATATGTCGCTGTTCAAGACTATGAAGTTTACGGAACGCGCATCGGTGCAGTTCCGCTTCCAGACCTTCGATACGTTCAACCATCAGAATTACAGCATCGGCCTGCCGAGCAATAACGGGACGCTCGATCAGAACACAAACACCAACCCCTTGAACACGAGCTACATTTTCGTAACTTCGCCCCAATTCCTCAACAAATTCATCTTCAATGGCGGAAGCCGCACGGTGGAGCTCGGCGTGAGGTTTAGCTGGTAGATCGAAGCGCCAACGGATCAAGAAGAAGTGGAACGAGGGGGGCCTGCGGGCTCCCCAGTTTCTTGGCTTCCCGCACTTATTGATAGCAACGTATTTGCCAAGCGGCACGAGGAGGAAAGCTTGCCGCAGCGGTTCGTATAACAAGGAGAATCCTATGTCTCACGAGAAATCAATGAAGCGAAAGATTCTCAGGGCGATCATACTAGGAAGCATCGCGCTGGTTGTGTTGCTGGGCGCAGCATGGCAAGAGCAAGCGCAGGACACTAAAGCACCGTATCCCAACATGGCCCCGCTTGAGCAATACTTGATCTCGGATCGGAATGCCGAGATAGCTTTGGCGCGGAGCGCGGCTCCGCCATCCATTTCCCACGATGCCACAGTTATGGTCCTCGGAAGGCATGGCTATGAAACTGCGGTCGAAGGCAAGAACGGCTTTGTCTGCGTCGTAGAACGCGCATGGACGAGCTCATTCGACAGTCCCGAGTTTTGGAACCCTAAGAATCGGAGTCCCCTCTGCCTCAATCCGCCCGCCGCTCGGACGGTGCTGCCGATCACTTTGATGAGGACAAAATTTGTATTGGCTGGAAAATCGAAAGATGAAATCCAGAAGAGTGTCAAGGCCGCGATTGAGAACAAGGAGCTGCCGGCGCTCGATCCTGGCGGGATGACCTATATGATGTCGAGGCAAGGGTACCTGAACGACTCCGCCGGGCACTGGCATCCCCATCTCATGTTTTACGTTCCCCTGACAGACAGTATGACTTGGGGTGCAGGCATGCCTGGCTCCCCGGTTCTGCTGAATCCACACTTTAATGGTGCTCCGGAGCCAGTGACCGAATTCATGATTCCGGTGCGCAAGTGGTCGGACGGCACGCCTGATCTCCCGACTGAACACTGACGTGAAAGTTCGCAGGAGAATTACGTGATACCAAGAACTCACGCGTCGGCTAGCGGCCAGTCTGAAATTCCCTTGGTGCGCTTTTGGTGCACTATAACTGCGAAAACGTGCGCGGCGTGAGAAATAAGTCCTTCAAAATCAATGAGAGCTCTCCCAGGAATTTACTTCGGCGGTTGGGAAAACCGCCGCCTCTCGCACCAACGGCAATGTTGTTTGTGGATTGAGGTCCAGTCTGGACCTGGTCTTAGGGGCCTGGGTGACGGGACGAATGCAATTCAACCGATTTTCAAAACACATTAGGTCTACAACGGCCTTGTAAACCGTTGTAAGAGGCTAAGGCTCGGCTCTTACCGGCGGCGTAAGTCCTCCCTCCAGCATCAGGAGACCGGATTAACCGCCCTTGATTCTGGTGTTCAGAACTTCCTATGTTTTGTGTCTCGACGCAAAGCGAGCGTTAACTGCTGAAGATGTTCGTGCGCAGGAATTCATTGCGAAATTTGCCGTGCGGGTCGAACCTTTTGCATAATTGAATAAAGTCGGGCAACTTCTGATATCTAGTTTTTAGCTCCGCCGGAGACATGGTAAACAGCTTTCCCCAATGCGGCCGGGCCTTAAATGGAGCTAACTCTCTTTCAATCACGGGCATCAGCTTGCTCACTGCTGGCCAGTCCTGTTTCCAGGTAAAGTGTATGGTGACGCAAGCCTGCTCGTAACAAGGACTCAACCACAATTTGTCGGCGGCAATTGCACGGATTTCCGAAATCATTAAGTGCGGACTGACCTGGTCGCGAAGCCGTTCAACCGCCAGAATTGCCTCGACGGCATGCTGGCGGGGCACGAAGTACTCCGTTTGCAACTCTTTACCTGCGCTAGGCGTGAAGCCCATGCGAAAGTGTGGCAGTCGTTCATACCAAGGCCCGGGAGCACCCATTTGCTCCGTACAGTTCTCGGCGGAGAGTTCCGCGATGGGATGGAGATTCTTGGTGGCACGTTTCGCCCCGAAGAATTCCGGGTTTGCTTCAAACGCTTGCCCCTCTTCAACGCGACTTTTGATCCAAACTTCGTTGATACGCTGCTTTTGCCAGTCAGTAAAAAGACTTACGCTGTAACCACTTGACTCGATATCGTCAAAGTGGTCTTTCACTGCACTGAGCGGCAGGTCCTCATACACGTACTGCCGCATCATATAGGTCGGCTGAATATCAAGAGAGACCTTTGTGATTACACCCAGCGCACCTAGCCCAACGACAGCTCCCAAAAACGATTCGCCGTCTTGTCGGCGCGATAGCTTAGCCACCTCGCCGTCCGCAGTGACGATTTCAAGTGCTGAGACCGCCGTGGCAAGATTGCCATTCCTTTCGCCCGAACCATGCGTTGCTGTGTTGATCGCTCCAGCAATCGAAATGTGAGGCAACGAGGCCAGATTGTGCAGCGCAAAGCCTTTGCTATGAAGGAGCGGAGACAGTTGACCGTAAGTCATGCCTGCATCGACCGTCACGGTGTGCGCCTCCGGCTCCAACGCAACCATTTTGTCGAGCGGCCTCAGGGACAAAAAATTATCTGTGCTATCTGCAATGTTGTTGAAGCAGTGGCGCGTTCCCAATACCTTTAGTTTGTTCTGTTTCTTAACGTAACTACGGACCTGTTCAAGCGAGCTTGCAGAGTACAAGCGGTCTGTACTGTATTCGAGATTGCCTGCCCAATTCTTCAGTTTGTCCTCGGCTGCGGAGGTCAAGAAAAGTGAAATGGCCGGGCTTGCCATCACCGCCGAGAAGAGCTTGATAAAAGTTCTCTTATTCATAGGTTTAGCCCAAGCAGTGTCGACATTTGCAATTGGAATTGAGTATTCCTTACCATCGAGAGCGCGGCAATTGTACACCTATTTCTTACCTCACTCGCCCCAAGGACTGAGATGGAATACATGAGGCTTCGGCTGCGCAATCAACTCCCTTTCTTTGTGGCGATGCTCGTCTCGTTAGCTTTTCCAGCAAAGGCCCAGCGGAGCACAAGCGAACAGGCACACAAGAGTCACCCTAAGTTCACCGACGTGACTTCCACGCTCGGATTGAATTTTCGGAACATGGCCTCACACACTTCGAAAAAATACTTGATCGAAACAATGGGGCCGGGCGTGGCCCTCTTTGACTACGACAACGACGGGCGTCTGGATATTTTTGTGGTCAACGGAGCGCCGCTCAATGACCCGACGCCCAAGGGAACTATCCCGCAGAAGACGGGTCCCAAGTACTGGAATCGGCTTTATCACCAGAAGCAAGACGGCACGTTTGAAGATGTTACCGAAAAGGCCGGCCTGCAGGGAGTCGGATACGGAATGGGAGTTGCGGTCGGGGACTATGATAATGATGGCTACGAAGACCTGTATGTGACTGCCTACGGAGGCAACAAGCTCTACCACAACAATGGTGATGGCACATTCACGGACGTGACGGAGAACGCCGGCGTCGGAGGAAACGGCTGGTCCACAAGCGCAGCCTGGGTGGACTTGGACAATGACGGCCGACTAGATCTGATCGTTCTTCGATACCTACAGTGGGACTTCGACGACATCTGGTGCGGTCAACACAAGGAGGGTTATCGAGAATATTGCCATCCGGATATTTTCAAGCCCATTGCCCCTCTGGTGTATCACAACGAAGGCAACGGTCACTTTACTGAGATTTCGGAAAGGATTGGCCTGGCTAAACCTGGCAAGGGTTTGGGCATAGCTCTTGCCGATTATGACCGGGACGGGCGCATCGATGTATTTGTAGCGAACGACTCGATGCCTGAGTTCCTCTACCATAACAAAGGGAATGGAACGTTCGAAGAGGTCGCGCTCGTTTCTGGTGTTGCCGTCGATGGAGAAGGCCATACCTACGCTGGCATGGGCGTGGACTTTGCGGATTACAACAACGACGGTCTCCCGGATCTTGTGGTTACTGACCTTGCCAACCAGATGTATGCGCTCTATCGGAACAATGGAGACGGCACGTTTACGTACGAAAGCTATCCATCAGGTCTTGGCCGCATGACCATGGCGCATTCCGGTTGGGGCGTGCGCTTTCTGGATTATGACAATGATGGATGGAAGGATCTCCTCATCACGCAAGGGCACGATCTGGACACCATCGAACTGACGTTCCCGAATCTTCGCTACCGCGAACCCATGTTGCTCGCGCGGAATACTGGCCATGGCTTTGTCGATGTTTCTGCAGAGGGGGGAAGCGTTTTTCGAGAGGAGTGGGTAGGGCGTGGAATGGCGATCGGAGATATTGACAATGACGGGCGCCTAGACGCGCTTGTAACCACGAATGACGGGCCTCTTTATGTTCTGCGCAATGAGACGCAGCCGACAAACTATTGGTTGACGCTGAACCTCGTTGGACACAAGAGCAACCGCGATGCGATTGGAGCGGAAGTCAGAATTTTGACCGCGAATGGTTTCCAAACCGGCACCGTGACTACCACAAGTAGCTATCTCTCAGCCAGCGACAAACGCCTCCATTTTGGCCTAGGCGAAGAACCTTCGATCCAAGCGATCGAGATTCACTGGCCCAGCGGAATTCGGCAGATTCTCAAGAATGTGCGTGCCAATCAGATCATCCAAGTGGACGAGCCTTTGGAGATCCCGCCGAGTAAACGTCAAAGAACACCCCACCGATGATGTGAACTCACCATGAAGCCTTCCTAAGCGTTCTAGTCTGCGGAAGGCATTTTCCATTGGGGTGGCAGGAAGTCACCTAACAGATCGCCTTCCGCAGGGGGCGGTATGTCGGAAGGCGCATCGGCGTGCTCTGCCGCGCTTTGCGTGCCGCCAGCTCGACGATATGCCTGGCTGAGCAATCGCTGCGCCAGTATATCTCCGGGACTCAGACGAAGAGTTTCTTGCAGTTCGGCAATGGCATCTTTCGCTCGACCTAGGGCCAGTTCGGTTTTTCCAATGCCCAGGTGCGCCTCAGCACTTTTGGGGTTCAGGCGCACGGCTTCCCGAAAGGCTGCTAAAGCGTCCGATCGTTTCCCCGCGCGGTCGAGGGACAAACCCAGAAAGTAACTGAGGAGAAAGTTTGCGCCTATCTTTTGCTGCCCAGTCTCAAGCACGGATGCCGCTTCGTCTGCCCGTCCCTGGCGCAGCAAGACTTGCGCCAGCCCTATGTAACTGGTTGGCAGCGGGTCACCGGCTACAACGAGAGTGCGAAAAGCATCTTCCGCTGCAGCGTAACGTCCGGCGGCGAGGTTCGCTGCTCCCAGCCGAAGGCGCAGCGCATAGGACTCCGGGTTGGACGAAATTGCTTCCTGGGTGGCTGAAAGGGCATCTGCGAAGCGGCTCAATTCCATCAATTCGCGTGTCAAATTCAGCCACGCTTCTTCCTCGCTCGGATCCAGCTTGGCCGCTTGGCGCAGAGCATCCACGGCAAGTTCCGCACGGCCAAGCCGCGCCTCCGCAATGCCAATCAGCGACCACGCGGAGGCCAGTTCACCTGCTTTCGAGTCTCTTGATGGCACTAAACCGATATAGATACGACCTTGTCGCGCAGCCTGCTCGTAGCTCCCAGACAAAAGATAGGCCAGGGCAACATCAAATTGCGCCCAGGGGGCGGTACCTGCGGGCCGACGGTCGCTCGCTTTTCGAAGAAGTTCGACCGCGTTGTCGTTTTCATGGACCGCCAGAAAAAGCGAGGCCGCATGAACAGACTGGGAATCACCGAGGGGAAACGGTTGGAGTTGGCGGAGCGCTTTACGGGCCTCTTCTTGTTTTCCAAGAGCGACGTATCCCGTCGCAATTTGGATCAAGAAGTCCGGCTCGGAAGGCCACGGAACACCCGATAATTCCAATTCCCGAAAGGCTTCGGAGTACAGCCCGGCATCGAGTTGTACTCGCCCGAGATAGTAGTGGGTGAACGAGTCGTTCGAAGAAAGCTTCAGCACCTGTTCGAGTACTTCTCTCGCACGTGCGAATCGATGTTGCGTCCATTCCAGGAAACCCAAGTTTCGGTAAGCATCCTCCATTTGAGGATCGAGACGAATGGCTTCCTCATACTCACCTGTCGCTTCTGTCGTTTGGCCAAGGCGCGCGAGGACGATCCCTCGGAAGTTGTGAATCCGCGCATCCCTGGGATGCTCATGTTCGGCTTTGGTGAACGCATCGAGCGCGTCTTCAAGGCGATTCTCCTTTAACGCAATCAAACCATTTTGAAACGTCCGATCTTGGCCAGCCGAGTGTTCCATCGAGGATTGCTGAGACAAAACGACAAGGTGGCAATCGGAAACAGAAGAAAAACACGAGCCAACACTGATGAGGAAGCAGGCCACCACACAGATGAAGCGCGGGAGAAAGGTCATATTAGTGTTCTGCAGTTCCGACGACGGGCAGACGAACCCAGTATTTTGCCTTGCCTCTTTTCAGTGTGACGCAAGAGTTTCGTAACCACACAGAGTGAGCTAGTCGCCAGCGATATCTGCGCCAACCTCGCTTTGATGACAGCCATGGCCTCAGGGATCCTGCATCGACTTCTCGACGGCGGTCAAACGTTCGGGCTGTTTTTCGAGGGTACCATGCGATGCACGGTTCAGAGCCGTCGAAAGTTCAAACTCGCGAGCGGCCTTTTCCTTCTCTCCCAGGGCCAGATACGCTCGGGCGAGCTTGTAATGGACCGAACCATCATGGTCGCCAGCAACAGCCATTTTGAATTCGGCTACCGCTTTCTCGTATTGGCGCAACTCAGAATATGCCGTGCCCAGGTCTCGATGTATGTCCGGATTGCTAGGGTCTCCTGCGAGTGCTTGGGTTAAGTAAGGGAGGGCCCTTTCGGGCTGGTGTTCTTGAAGGTAGGTATCCCCGAGCTCGTTGAGCGCTCCGGGATGCCGCGGGTCCAGTTTCAACTCGGCCTCAAATTCTTCGCGTGCTTCTTTGACCTTGAGATCTTTCCAAAGCAAATGGCCCAGACTGTAATGCAAGTTTGGCAGGGAAGGTTTTATCGCGATCGCCGCACGGTACTCTTCCATGGCTTTCCTGTCATCGCCGTTTGTGGATGCTAGATCACCCATGAGCTGGTACATACGATACGAATTAGGGTCCAGTTCAGAAAGCCTCAAATACGCCTGCGTGGCCAACTTTTCGTAACAACGCGCCCGCCAATAGGAGGCTTCGGGGGATTGCTGCTCGGCAAGCGTCAGTTTGGAAAGTACTTCGAGCGACGCTTCATAATCTCCCGCTTCAAACAGGGCCCCTGCAATAGAGGTGCGAAATTCGGGCGGCGACTTGGGCGAAAGTACGCGACTCCCACAACGCCTCACAATGGCGAGTTGCCCGTTTTTGAGCGACTGGTGGACCTTTTCTTGAGAGCAAACCATAGTCGAGCGTGTCGTCAAATCGGATGGAATCGCTTTTGCCTCTTCCGCAGCGGTCGCAACAGGATTACCGCTCTGGACGGCAAGAAATGCCAGGGCGAAGTGCGTGGCCGGAGTATTGCGTCGTTCCAGCTCCGGGGCGAGTTGCTCGATTTTCTCTCGCAAGCTTTCGGGAAGCTGTTCGAAGGCAGCATCTCCGAGCCCACGTTCCCGAATGCCTAGGATCCTTTCGGCCTCTAACGTGTCGGTATCCACGGCTCGCGCCCAATCCGCGAGAGCTCCCTCCACATCCCCCAGGATGAATTCTGTTTCTCCGCGACGGACAATGGCTCGCAAACTGCCGGCGGCCACACGTAATTCTTGTTCGAACTCCATGGCTGCACGCTTCACTCTTCCTGCCCGCAACAACACTTCACCGATTTCTACATGCAATCCCGGAGTCCCGGGCGAAACCGCTAGGGCATTCTGAAAACGAATCACCGCCATGGACCAAGCACCGCTCGCGGCATAGCTCTCCCCCAGGAGCTGCTCGGTGCGGGCAGACCCCGGCGCCGCCTTTTTCAGCAGGCTGACCTCCTCTTTACCCAACCTCTCATACGCATGGCCCAGAAGGTAGAGCGAATCCACGTTTGGTGGCTGCAGGCTCAGGGCCTTTTCGAGAGTGGCCGCCTCGGCATGAAAATCCCCTGACAGTTCCTGGGCTGTGGCGAGCCACGACCAGATATCCGGTTGCTGCGGTTCCTGGCGCGCCGCAGCCTTCAAGTAAGGGATTGCTTTGGTTCCCTCGCCCGCCTTGCAGTAGTCCACTCCGAGGAAAAAATTTGCGCCCGTCAGCGTGCGCTTAAGCTGGAGTGCGCGGCGGAATTCCGCCATGGCATCTGGAATATGATCTTGAAGCTGATAGACCAGCCCGAGGTTCATGTGAGCCTCGGCGAAATTGGGCTCCATGGTCAGGACGCTGAGGTATTCACGTTCCGCCGTGGCGTAGTCACCGATTTTCTGAGCCTGCTGAGCAGCCGTAAAGTGAGCTTCTACCTGGGAAGACTCGCCACCGTCAGCGGAGCGCGTTTGTTCCGCGACTAGCCACGGAGTCGCAGTCCAGAAGAGGCACATCGACAGCAAACCCAGACGGCAAGCCGCCCGTCTCTCGATCGGATGGAACCAAACGCTCATGTAAGTGACCGGTCAGGGAGATGATTTTCTTGATCCATATCAGTTCTGAGGGCCGTGCCCGAGAGACTTATCCTTTTCCAGCTTCGAAAGCCTTTCAAATTCTGCGAATTCTTTCAAGCTTGCTTGTTGGTCGCGAAGTTCTCGATAAACCTGAGCCAACAAGTAGTGTGGCTGTGCGGCAGTTGGGTCCGCTTGGATCGCAGCCAGAAATTCAAACTTTGCTTTTTCGGGATTGTTCTCACCCCGATAGCATTTTCCAAGCAGCACGTGTACCTGAGGCATGCTGGACTGTCCTCTCTCAGCCATGCTCAAGTATCCATGTGCTTCGGCAAAACGCTCTTCGTGGACCGCAATATCACCGAGGTATAGATTGGTCAGCGCGTCGGTTGGGTTTTCCTTCAGTGCATCTATGAATTCTTTCTTGGCGGCATCCAGCTGATGCTGGACCCAATACGCTACCCCAATTGCATAATGAATTCCCGTAGCGTCGGGACGTTTCGAGAGTGCCGCCTGGTACTCTTTGATCGCTTCGGCGTACCGCTCATCGTCCGCGTAAACCTCTCCCATCAAGGCGTGCAGCTGGAACGAGTCCTGATCCAGGGCCTTCAACCTCTCGATCGCCTGAAGTGACGCGTTCTTGTAAATGCGCGCAAGTTGATAAAGCGCATCCGCATCCTTGGGATTCTCAGCAACTGTTCGGTTCAGTTGCGAGATGGTTTCATCGATCCGGCCAGCACCCTGCAGGGCCAGTGCGAGATAGTACCGGCACCGGCGGTGTGGATTCGGTGTTCCGAGTTCCAGCTCGAAGCTTTGGATCGACTGGTCAAAGCCGTTTTCGCCGAAATAGGAGACGCCGAGAAAAAAATTCACTTCGGGATATTGCGCATCGTTGGCAAGCACTTGTTTGAAACTCTTGATCGACTCTGCGAACTTCAACTCCGTTTGTTGCAGAACGCCGAGGCGCTTGAGGGCTTCAAGATTGCCTGGAGCAAGCGCGAGCACCTGAAGGTAGACACGTTCCGCCGCTCCGTAGTTTCCAGTCTTCTCAGCGGCGCGTGCTTGTTCGAGAAAGGTGCCTACGTCGCTCTGCGCGGGGACGGCTGGGGCCACGAGCAGGACACTGGAAATCAGGCAGAGAAGAACCGCCCACAATCTCGTGGAGGCGCCCAAAGGCAAATTACGTGGCAGCCAACGCATAGGCAGGTGCATCTTGCTTTCGCTCGACAGTTCGCTGCAGCCCAGCATACAAGCGGGCGCTCCTCAGAACAAAATAAAATACGGGAGAAAGTATAGCAATCTGCTCGGGGCAGAGTCGGAAAGGTCATTCCTCCAATTCCGGAACGCGTGTGCTGAAGATGCATGGTGCGGGCGCAGGGCCCATTTATTCGATGCGGCGGGCTGCGACGAGAGTCGTTAAATTGGGTGCCCCGGCGACTGTCCGGGAGCGAATCAACGCCTCAAACCAAGTATTCTCAAAGGAGCTCGCTCCTAAATCCTTAATCCCAAGTTTCGCCTTCAGCTGTCGTCGGTTTTCCGGATCGGCCAAAAATCGGCCCGCGGCTTCCGTTCCCTCTTGTTGAAGTCCTTGCATGATAAGCACGCTTCCGTCGTGCGTGACATTCGGAAGCAGCGCAATTGTGGCGTAGTCTTCTCCCATCGCTCCCGTCCATCTCAGCCCTTCGTACCGGTCTTTTTCACCGGGTAGCGGATTGGTGTTGACAAACGCCTTAGCGCTGTTGCCTACGATGGCCTCGCTCTCGCGGAAATTCAGCTTGTTCTGGAAGAGCGATACCCAGGGGTTCGACCCAGGGCTTCCAATAAGAGCGTAGTTTTCGTGATCCAAGTCGCGCATTGCCAAATCCCTTGGGTACCGGACCGATGCCTGCTTTTGAAATGGTCCAGCCATCTCGAGCAAAGTGGCCACGTCCGCGACGTCGGCGAACGAGGTGAGCGTTGAATTTGTTATGTATTCATTTAAACGGGAGTCAGCTCCTCCGGTCTTTGGTCTTGAAGGGGACCGCAGGAAGTCGCGGCGAAGATACTGTTCGAGGGAACCCGGCTGGGTGGTGAGTATTCGGAACATCCCGTAATTGCCATCCGCCACGACAATCAACGTGTGATGCCGGGAATCAAAAACTTGCGAAAATGGCCAGGGAGGATTCGCGGCGATGTCCGCTACGCTGACCGTCCCGTGTCGCGCAGATTGATATACCAAGACTGCGCAAACTATTGTCAATACGCCGCAGATTGCCCACGCTAGAATCGCTTTGCTTCGCCAGGGCACGGCCGAACCGACGCCGGGCGCAGCCTCCGCGATGGGAGTGGCTGGCCTCGTAGCCGACTTGAATATTGGCGTATAACACCCTTTCGGGATGCTCAGGATAAGCGGCTCATTTCGCCCTTCTTCATCGAAATATTCGTGCAGCTTCAGACGCAACTGCCGGGCGTGTACCCTTACCGAGCTGTCCTCCAGTGGGCTGTAATCGGAAGGTTTGTGGAACAGCGCGTTGCCGATGTGTTGCTCGGTCAATTCGTGCGCATGCCCATGAATGGTCTGCTTAGCAAGGTACAGCAACAAATCCCTGAGCCGGGTCCCTTTTTGGAATGGCGTACTGGATACAATCCGTTGTACAAGCTGCCAACGCTCGTCATTAAGGAGGTCGTCAGTAACTGTCGGTGGTGGAAGCGAGGTTTGCGGAGAGGCCATACCTATCAACAATTTCGATAGAGCGAAGCGATTCTAACATAGGGGCTTTTCAAGTCAAGATTCTAACCGGCTTCTTTCCAATGGGTTCGCGCGATGGCGCACGCATGTGAATCACAATGATTTCACAAGCTAGCTCCTTTACTTGCAATTGCCACCAGGCCTAGATTCGCGTCAGATCGTTTGGGGTATGTTCAAATTGCATGATTGCCTTTCCAGAAGGGCATGAACGCGTAGGTGTGCGTCGTCTTAGATTTGGGGCTCGAGTCTTGGTGGAAGCTTAAAGGATGCGTATTCTGGATACCCTGACGAACAGAAGCTAATTTCAAAGAAGGCTTAGGACAGGCTTCGTCTTCCAAACCTTATCTGATTTCAAAAGGTAGGACCGGGGAGGGTGTCAGTGAAATATCTTCTATGTCTTGTAGGTTGCTTGGCGTGTGTCCTCGTCACAGCTCCCCTCTGGGGGCAGTCTAACTCTGGCAGCATTCAAGGAACGGTAACCGATTCCAGCGGGGCCGCGCTCGCGGGCGCCAGCGTTACCGTGCGCAACTTGGATACGGGTCTGGCCATCTCGACAGTGAGTACAGACGCCGGCCTCTACTCCGTGCCAAACCTTCCGCCGGGGCGTTACTCAGTGAGTGTGGAAGCGTCCAGCCTGAAAAAATATACCCAGGAAGGCGTTACGGTACCAACCGGCACCACCGTGTCTCTGGATATTCAGATGCAGTTGGGTGGTGTGACAGAGAATATCACGGTCAGTGCTGACGCCAGCCAATTGGAGACGGCGACTTCGGATTTGGGATCGACCGTTCAGACAAGCCTCGTTCAAAACCTCCCTTTGGAGGTGTCGGGTACCATCCGCAACCCCGTGCAGTTCATCGCGCTGGTGCCTGGCTTCGTTGGAGATGTGGGAAATAATCCCGGCAGCAACTCGACTGACGACTTCAAGGTCAACGGGGGGCAGGAGGGTGGAACTGATGTGTTGGTCGACGGCGTTTCTATCTCTTTGGTTTCGCCGAACACTCAATGGAACAAGGGCGTTTCTCCCGACGCGATCCAGGAGTTTAAGGTCCTTCAGAGTAATTTCTTGCCCGAGTTTGGTGAGTCCGGGGACGGCATCGTCAGCCTCACGGTGAAGTCCGGCACCAATCAATTCCATGGGTCCGCTTACGATTACCTCCGTAATCGCGTACTAGACGCCAACAGCTGGAAAAACAACACAGCTGGCAACAAGAAAGGTATTAATACTCAGAATGACTTCGGTGCCACGGCCGGAGGTCCCGTCTGGATCCCTCATCTTTACAACGGGAAAAACAAAACTTTCTTCTTCTTTGCCTACGAGGGCTTCCGTTTTAGAACGGGGAGCAACAACATACTCAGTCTGCCGAACGAGGCCTTCCGAAAAGGCGACTTCTCGGCGTTGCTGCCTGGCACACAGCTGTATGATCCCACCACACACGCGGCGATCCCTGGCGACATCCTTACAAATGACCCTAACTTCAAGGCCAGTGCGGTCATGACGAAAGTCTTTGCACTTCTTCCGCCAACGAACGGCCAACTCACCCAGAACGTGACTGATCGCAGCCTCTCGAGCACAACCGCGAATATTTTCGATATCAAGATCGATCATACTTTTTCCGATAAACATAGGATTTCTGGCGGCTTTGACTACGACAATACTAAAACAGGGGGCATCTCCAGTCTGTCACCGATTTTCGGGTCTAGCACGCCCCAGAACACCAGATATGCACGATTCGGCGACAACTTTATCTTCAGTCCAACCGTGGTCAATCAATTTTTGTTTGGATTTAGCCGTCGTTATCGTGCCGAGGGCTCGAACAGTATCGGCCAAGGGTTTCCGGCGAAAATCGGACTCACGGGAGTGAATAACACCACCTTCCCATGCTTCAAATTTTTCAGCGGTCCGTACCGGGAAGTGCTGAACAACTGTGGTGACTCCGAGTTTGCGGATAACGTTTACCAGCTAAATGATTCCGTAAGTTGGGTCAAAAGCAAGCATAACTTGAAGTTCGGCGGGGGAGTGAGAATGCTCCAATTCAACGTCCGGCGGCTGACGCAGGGCTCCGGGGAATTTGATTTTGACCCCGCACAGACCAGCAGTACCGGCAACGCGACTGGAGCGGGGGGCAACGCGGTGGCAAGCGCGCTGTTTGGCCTTGTGAACCAGGGATTCCTGAACTACGGTGCATTCAGCGGCGTGCGTTACAAAGACTTCTATTTCTTTGCCCAGGATTCGTATAAGCTTACCTCTCGCTTAACTTTGAACTACGGCCTACGCTACGATCTCGACAAACCCGCCACCGAAGCATTTAATCGGTTTTCCGCCGTTGACCCGACGCTTGCTAACCCCGGCGCGGGGGGGATTCTCGGAGCTTATACCTACTTCGGAACTGGCACAGGGCGCAATGGAAGGACACGTCCACAGGACACCTATACTAAGGCCTTTGGCCCACGCTTGGGCTTTGCTTACAGCATCAATTCGAAGACTGTTGCGCGTGGCGGCTATGGCATCTTCTACGAGCCTTTGAAGGAAGGATCTTTCGCCGACCAGGATGGCCTGGGATTCTTCAACAAAGAGACACTCACCACAGCGAACGTCGCTCCGTTTCAAATTGATAGTGGCGTGCCACATCTTCTTCCGCCGACCGGACCTTTCACGCCGGAGGGGCAAAACGGCAACGGCGGCGTCATCTTGGTGCCGCGAAACAGCGGACGTCCTGCCGACATCCAGACTTGGAATCTGGACATACAGCGCCAAATCACCGCGAACCTTGTGCTAAGCGTGGCCTATGTCGGCACCAAAGGCACTCACTTGCCGGCCTTGAACATTATTCCCAATCAAGTGAATCCCTCATTCCTCTCCCTTGGCAATGAGTTGGGAATGAACGCTACTTGCCTCTCAAATAATGGGTGTCCGAAGGCTATCGCCGCAGGCGTCAAGCTGCCTTATCCGACGTTCAGTGGAAACATCAATCAGCTTCTGCGCCCATTTCCTCAGTACGGCGACTTTAACCAGGAAGATAACTCCTTCACGCCGGATCGCACCGGCAACTCCACGTATCACGCGATGCAACTGGGGTTGGAGAAGCGCTTTGCCGAGGGTTTGAGTTTCCTCGTCTCCTACACCGTATCGAAGAACCTCACGGACGCCGACTCAGCGGGTCCCGGAGTGTCCGGTTTCATCGGCACGAATAGCTTCATCGGCCAGAGTTCCTTCAATCGCGGGGCAGAGAAAGCCGTAAGCCAACTGGATACGCCGCAGGCACTGGTGGCTAGTTTCTTCTATGAACTTCCCGCCGGACATGGCAAGCGCTATTTGAATCAAGGCGGAGTAGTGGACCGAGTCGTGGGCGGCTGGTATATCGCTGGTGTTGCTTCCTACAAGTCCGGAACACCCACGACGGTCTACGGGAGCTGCGGCGGAACGGCCGGCGATGTGTTATTCGCCGGGTGCCACTTCACTGGGATCGCCCGAGTAAACGTCGTTCCCGGAGTAAGTCAGACGAACAAGAGTTCGAACTTCAACACCGCCTCGACTCCGTTCTGGAATCCCAATGCATTCACAGTCCCGGCCGCTTTCACCTTTGGCAACGAACCGCGCTCTCTCTCGAGTGCGCGGACCTTCGGAGGCCGGAACGAGGATTTCACACTGGGCAAGAAAACCCGTCTCTTCGGCGAAAACACAGCCATCGACTTCCGGGCCGAGTTTTTCAACATTTTCAACCGACACATCTACTCCGCACCCAGTGGATTCTCTACGCCTCTTGGCACCCCGTTTACGCCAGTGGGCGGCACGTTCCCTGGTGGAGGGACATGCAGCGGACCTTTTGCCTGTGGCTTCGGAGCCGTCACCGATTCTAGCGGGCCGCGAACCATACAATTTGGCTTGAAGATCACATATTGATAAAGCGTGCCATGCCCGGGCACGCTCCCGGGCAGGGCCCACGTTTCGTCTTGCCCTAAGGTCCCAGCTAGATGACTCTTCTCAATCGGCGCAGCTTCGTCAGAACGATTTTGGCAACGGCTGCGAGCAGTTCACCAGCGTGCGCCCGCTTCTATGGAGGGGTTTGCTTTCCATTCCTTGCTGATACAAACTCTTCCTCCTCCGCGATTCTTGAGAGTGGCGCGCAGCAACTCCGTCTTTCGCCTGTTGGCACGCCACTGACGTTCCAGAACTTCTTGCTGGCTGAAGGCCAATGGAAACCCGCGACACTCCCAGGTGTCCAGCTCGTGACCGGTGTTTCATTCCCATTGGTGACATCTCACGTAGGCCGAGAAGGTCAACGCATCATCTGCGATGGAACAGCCACTGCGGAAAGTCTGGACGGGGAACGCTTCGAATATAAGTGGACTGCCGAAATCAACGCTTTGGCCGTCAGCCATGCCGAGCCATGGTTTCGTTTCCAAACCACGCTCCATCTGCCGAGGCCGATTCGACTACTTCAAGGCGGCAGAATAGAACCTCAAATCATCACTTGGCTGAATTCGACTTCCACGCTCATGGAAGGCCAGTCGGGAAGCTGGCGTCGCGTCGCGCTGACCCAGCCAACCAGAAACTCGCTGGGCACCTACGGCAACGACCTGCCTGCGGTTTACCTTCTGGATCAGAACGCCGGCATCGAAACCATGATGTACTTCGACATGAGCGATATGGGGTGGATGTCGATCGAGAATCTTCCGCGATTTCTGGTGTATCGCTGCTCAACCATCACACAAATTGGACGTGATGGAACCCAACGCCTTGGTGTGGGCCTGATCGCCGATCAGGCAACGGGCAATGTTCTTCCGGCAGGCGACGTGCGGTTCACTTACTTCTTGCTTCAGAGGCCGCTCAATCGGTTGGTTACGGAGCAAGAAGCCGTTGAGCGCTGGATGCCCGCCCTGCTTCCTCTTTTCCAGGAGAAGCTTGCATGGCCTGGTTGCGCCACCACCTGGAAGGAATTCGCAGCTGCGACGGTGGGAGATTTGCAGGAGAAGAGTGCGACTCGGGTCGAAGTGAATGGACAAGCTGGTCTGCGGGCATATGTCAAGGATAGTTCTCAGATTTGGCAGCAGCCGGCAGACAACTTCGAGCTCATGACCATCGCGGATGTTCTATGGCCGTCGCTTCTCTATCTCCGCTTGCATCCATCGCCGAGCTACGAAACTGAGTGCCATGAACTTCTCGCCGCACTGCCCTCTTTCTATCACGAAGATACTCGAAGCATCAGCAATGACTTCGTCCGCAAGCCGAGCGAAAGGACTGACTCCTGGTATCCTTTTGAGAATGGGCTCGTGAAATACGCTGCGATCGGGTCTCTGGCGGGGGCGAAGGAAGTCACGGATCATTTTCTCGAAGCGTTCCACACCGCACAGAAAATGGCTCGCCAGTATGATTATCTCTTCCCCATCTACTATCAGGTTTCCACACTTCTTGCCGAGGGAGCCGGAACGAATTACGCCATAGGCGGCCTCTACGCATGGGCTGCAATTCTTGCTCACCGTTTGACCTCAGAAGAGCGCTATCTGGAGGAAGCCCGGCGAGCAATCCAGGTTCTGTACACCGTGCCGTCGGATCGCCTATTCCACGAACCGCAGGAACTTGCCTACGGTGCATTGGCTGCGGCGGAACTCGGTATGCGCGATCAGGCCAACTATCTGCTGTACCAACAATTGCGTATGTTTTATTGGTATTCCGATCCAAGCCAGAAGTCCCACGACGTACGTGGCATGGTCCAGGCCGCGGCCTCTATCCTCTATCCAGCGTTCAAGGAGAACGTTGAGTCTGTTCTGCCTTGGACCGGCATCCTGAAACGCGGGATCGTATTTGAGGGTCTGCTCCGTTTTATGGATCAGCAGCGGCGCAACAATTTTTACTTCTTTCAGAATTGCACCGGGAAGCACCAACACGCCTCCATGGCGTTTATTCCCTTCGAGAATCTCGGCACCCTCGAGCTTGGCGGGCAGACTGGAAATGTAGGCAAGGAAATCTACGGCGCCGGAGAGTCGCTTTGGATGTATCTAATGTTTGAGGCTCTTGGCCACGCCAGTGATCGCGAGCTGATGTTGGTCAATCTTGACCTCCTGGACGTTTCCGACGAAAAGGCGTTCCCTTCTCGCCAGCTCAATTTCATTTTGTATAACCCGACAGCAGAACGGCGCTCCGCTTCCATTTCGATTCCGCCGGCGCAGGGGCGCGAGGTTCGTCTCAGTCAGGATGGAAAATCAGTTAGCGGCACCGTGCCTGTACCCGGCCAGACGTGGGTTCGGCTGCTTGCAGAGTATTGAATCGTGTTTCGTTTGTCTTCTAAGGAAAGAAAACGTTGTTGAAGTGTTGATGTCGCCCATCTCCAGTCTCAGAATAGGAATGAACACAATGCGAAAACATTTGAATTTCCTAGCCCGCTTGACCAAACAGCTTACCTTGCCTGTGCTCATGCTGTCGGCTCTCGCAGTGATCGCTGCTCCGCAATTTGCGCCGCCTTTCGGAAAGTGGACACGGCTCTCCCCTGATCCCGTCGTGTCCCCGCGTGGTGACGGATTCGAATCCGCGGGAACATTCAACCCCGCGGTTGTGAAAGAAGACAGGAAGTTTGTGATGCTCTATCGTGCCCAAGACCATAAGGGGACCTCATCGCTTGGCTATGCCACGAGCGATGACGGGATTCACTTCGTTCGCCGGCCGGAACCGGTATTGATTTCGGAGACGCCATATGAAAAGGGCGGTGGAGTCGAGGACCCCAGGTTAGTCAAATTTGGCGATACTTTCTATCTGACATACACGGGATACAACAACGTAGATGGAATTGGTGCCGATAAGAAGGATGCGCAACTCTGTCTCGCCACGTCGACCGACTTGGTCCACTGGAAGCGGCAAGGCATTATCCTTCCTGCTTACAAGGGCAAGTGGAACGTGAAATGGACGAAGTCCGGCGCCATCATCCCTCAAAAAATCAATGGCAAATATTGGATGTATTTTCTCGCGGATGCGCGTGGCCAGGACACCCAAATGGGCATCGCCTACTCCGAAGACTTGCTCCATTGGACGGAGGCCCTTGATCATCCGGTTCTCTCTAGCCGCCCCGGCTCGTTTGATTCGCAGGTTGTAGAACCAGGCCCTCCGCCGGTCTTGACGGCTGAAGGCATTTTCCTGATCTACAACGGCGCAGACGACAAAAATGTTTACTCGACAGGTTGGGTCCTATTTGACAAAAATGATCCGACCAAGGTTCTCGCCCGCGCCCCGGCACCCATTTTTTCTCCAGGACCCGAATGGGAAAAAGTCGGACAGGTACCTAATGTGGTGTTTGTAGAGGGACTCGTGCGCGACGGAGGACGCTGGCTTTTTTATTATGGTGGGGCGGACAGGAACGTGGGTGTTGCTACTGCTCCGGCACGCTAACCAATACTGTCATATGTCACTCGAATTCACACAGAGCAGCAGCGCCCACAATTCCGGCATCTTCTCCATAGCGGGCGAGTACCAGTGGAATTTCCATCGGCGCCGGATTGAGGCACGCTCCTCGCCAACGTTCACGAATCTCATTCAAAAAAGGCGCGAGCATCGTCGAAACACCTCCCCCAACCACGATGACCTCCGGTTCAAGGAGGTCGATGATGCTTCCAAGCCAATAGGCCAGCAAATCCAATGTTTCTTGGATCACTTCTTCGGCCGCCGGGTCTCTCGCTGCATAGGCCTTCGCAACCAACTCGCTGGTCACGGCATTTGCATTTCCGCTGGCCAACTCGCCAAGCAGCGACTTCGGGTATTTAGAGAGTTTCTGACCGCCACGTCGCCCAATGGCGGGTCCTGCTGCCAAGGTTTCAATGCAGCCGCGCTTCCCACAGTTGCACCTTGGTCCGTTGCTATCGATTCCGATGTGGCCGCCCTCCGCCGCCGCACCGGTCCTCCCATGGTAGATACGCCCATCAAAAACAATCCCCGTGCCTATGCCGGTTCCAATGCTCGCATAAAAAACATTTCGATACCCGCGCCCGGCGCCCCACTTTGCTTCCGCCAGAGCTGCCGCGTTGGCGTCATTGTCGATTCTCACATTCACGTTGTAGAGCCGGCGCATTTCCTCAGCCAGCGGATAGTTATGCCAGATCGCAAGATTCGGCGGATTAAGGATCATGCCCGTGAGAGGATTCAACGGCCCCGGAGCACAGATTCCTATCGCTTCAATTCGCGGCCGTTCAGCAGCATCAGGAAACAACGCTTCAATCGCGGCAGACACCGCGGCGAGGCCTTTCGAGGCCTCACCGGTTGTGATCATCGGTGTCCTGCTGCGCACATGAATTTCTCCGCAAGCGTCTACCAGACCTCCGGCCACCTTGGTTCCTCCGATATCTATTCCGATGGCGAGCTTGGTTGTCGGCTCCATTTTTTCAGGATCCTTCTTTGCAGGGGTGGCCCGGTGCGTGAATCCCTCCAAAGCCTTGAGACACGTGAATTATATATACCCCTCAAGAAGAATGCTTCTTCGCGAACCCGGATTCGTCTAGTTTGGCAGCAGTCTATCGCATCCCCGCACTCCACGTTTCATCTGCGAGGTCCGTCAGCATCCTCCAGTCAGGCGCTCTCGCTTGCCTATTCTCCTGCCATTTCTTGCATATGCGGGTCCGCCTGTTGCGAATATGACGATTGGGGGAATTACGCCGGCTCTTAGAAAGGTGATATGAAACTTAATCGCTATCTCTTGAAAAGCACTGTGGTTGCGGCCCTGGGGGGGCTACTCTTCGGATTTGACACTGCCGTCATCGCTGGCACAACGCATGCCCTTACGGACACCTTTAAACTCTCTCCGGCCGCATTGGGACTGACAGTTTCAGTTGCGCTGTGGGGGACGATCCTCGGATCCATGTTTGCCGGGATTCCCGGAGACAAAATTGGACGTCGTGACAGTCTCCGCGCTATGGCCGTGCTGTACGTCATTTCTTCTCTTGGTTGTGCACTTGCATGGAACTGGTTTGCACTTGTGCTTTTCCGATTCATCGGGGGGCTCGGCATTGGTGGCTCCTCCGTTCTTGGCCCCATGTATATTGCGGAAGTTGCGCCCGCCAAGTGGCGAGGCCGTCTCGTGGGTTTGTTTCAGTTCAACATTGTCTTCGGGATTCTACTCGCCTATTTCTCAAACTACATTGTGGGAACGATGGAGCTTGGGGCTGCTGAATGGCGGTGGAAGCTTGGAGTTCCTGCAGTACCCGCAGTCCTGTTCCTTCTGCTTCTCTTCGGCATCCCTCGCAGCCCCCGCTGGCTGGTGAAAAAGCAAAGAGTGGCCGAGGCGCGCGAGGTACTTCGTATGACTGGCGAAGAGAATTACGAACAGGAACTCCAAAATATCATTGCGTCAATCGATGCGGAGCACGTCGCCGACGATCCGCTCTTCTCTTGGAAATACCGGCTCCCAATTTTGTTGGCGGTCTCGATCGGGATGTTTAACCAACTTTCTGGCATCAACGCCATCCTCTACTACCTGAACGACATCTTCGCGTATGCCGGTTTTAATAAAGTTTCCTCAGATCTTCAGGCCGTGGCGATCGGGGCCACGAACCTGGTATTCACCATGCTCGCCATGTCGGTCATTGATCGAATCGGCCGCAAGACACTGCTTCTGATTGGCTCTGTGGGTACCGCTGCATGTCTCGGCGGAGTGGCGACAATATTCCTTTCGGGACGGCACCAAAGTTTCCTGGTCTGGCTGCTGATAGGTTACATCGCGTTTTTTGCTTTTTCGCAAGGCGCCGTAATCTGGGTCTTCCTCAGTGAAGTCTTTCCAAATCGAGTGCGGGCTAAAGGGCAGAGTCTTGGAAGTTTCTCGCACTGGTTTATGAATGCGCTCATCTCCGGAATCTTCCCCCTGTTAGCCGCGTCTTCCGGTGGATATCCCTTTGTGTTCTTCGCTTTGATGATGGTGCTTCAGTTTCTTGTTGTTTTCTTCTTTTATCCGGAGACTAAAGGAGTCTCTCTTGAAGAGATGCAGAGGAAGCTCGGCATCGCCTAAACGCCGGCGCACCACGAATCCCGACTTCACCTTAAGCGTGTGATGAGCATTAGAAAGCAGTGAAAAATAGTTGCACAATTGGGCCCCAACGTAGACGTTCTTGGCCCGAATGAGGGCCTCCCTCGGCACACCAACCTGCAACGACCTGCCTAGAAGGCAGACGGTTGAGGCTTCTTAAAACGGAACCTGGTCTGGTGCACTCTTGGTGCACTCTAACCTGCAAATGAGGCTATCTCGGTGCTACCGAGAACAGCGGAAGTTACTGAAAACAAATGAAAATCAGCGAGTGCAAACAGGGCAGGTAGGTTTAGCAAACCGACCCATTAAACCACTCTGGCACCTCTCCGCCGAGTGTTTTCAATAGCTTAGCACAATTTTGAAATTCGCTTGGTGCGTTTTTGGTGCACTATAACTCGGAAAACGTGGACGCCGGGTGGAATAAGTCCCGCAAAATCAACGCGAGGTTTCCTGGGAATTTCCGGCGGCGGTTGGGAAAACCGCCGCCATTTCGAGTCAGACGACCATGTATGGTTCCGATCGACTGGACCGCCAACGAAAGATTTGGCTTACTGTGTTGAAGTCGATTCCCCCACCAGAGGACTGGCAGGTTAGGCGTCTGCCGTGACAGCGTAGCGTCTTGATGTAATGATATTAAAGTGTTGACGGACATCTGTCGATATAAGCTCGGCCTCCGCCGCGAAGAGCGAAAAAAGGGACGTCGCAAGAAGTTAGACAGGTAGGGACATTATTTTGCCTCGGCCGATAATAAGCGTTGCAGCATCAGCTGATTCATCGTTTCAAGCTCTCTTCTAATTTTCTGTGAGATCTCTGCAGCTTGAGCCGGCTCGCTGCCAGCCCATACAGAATCCAAGCGCGCGTCAAGTTCCCTACTGCTAGACACGATATCCGAGAAATCATCATCAATCTGTCTGTCAGAAAAATAAAACCTCAGCAGCGCTTGTTGAGAACCATAGTTTCCGGACCACTGTGCCTGTTCCTTGTTATAGGTACTTACGGCCTCGTTTTTTTGTTTGTTCGAGACGCTTTTAGCATATGCGGCAATAACGTCATCAGCAGCGGTCACGAAACGACCAGTTTCGCGGTTAATTTGCTCGACAACGTTCAGTCGGCGGTCCACCAACACCTGACTCCGGAGATATTTTTCCTTGAAGAGCCAGTCCTGACGCTGCCAAGTGAACAGCCCAGCTGTCCCAATGACAGATCCCATCAGTAACAGGCCCAAAGACGAATTCAAGAATGTAGTAAGTCTTGCGGCCATGCCTCCTCGTCTTAGGCGACAGATTCCGGCTTGCGGAGATCAAGTGGATGACGCATATCTGACCGATTGTTCAGCGGCCTTGCTTATTCCAATTTATCGGAATTTTATTGTTGCGAAATCCTCAAAGCCACCATTCTATCGTGAATTTCGCGAGTGCTCCGTCAAGCGATTCTCGAGCATACGCACATGCTTTCAGCATATCACTGAACTCCAGATTGTTGTACTTTGTCCGCCAGCGACAGCCAGAATGTGGGTTTACCGAGTTGCACCATAGTTGCATGATTCCTGCCGCGCAACCGCCTTTTGCTCCGAACTGAGGCGTCTCACCCGAACTTAAGTTATTGATTCGGAACAACAGGCAGTGGAATCGGTCAATACAGGGTCGTCGCGAAGTCCTGCAAAATCAATGCGAGCTTCCTACGAATTCGTTAGTCCCAATGCCGGAGGCTCAAGATCGAAGGTATTTCACGAGGGATCAGCCCGCGGCTGACGGCGAGGTGGGGAGTGTCTTCTAAGAAGTCGCGACAGCACTCTCCTTGGCGGCAAATAGCGTCGACCTGCGTTAGAAGCCTGAATCTTGGGAGGAGAGGAAAAGCGCCATCGGTGGTGGCCTGCATAAAAGACCAGGTTCGGCCCTGGGTGCTAGTGCGCTTGGGCAGCGGCTTTGCCGCCTGGGTTGGCAACGAATTTGGGAGGTGTGGGTTCCGTCGCGAATTGGAAGCCCGCCAAGTAGGCCAGGCGCAGGATCTTGGCCATCTTCACGTAATTGATTTTGTCGGCGGTATCTGAGGTGTGGTGGTAGTCGGGATGAAAGCCCGTAAACCACCAGAATGCGGGAATGTTGTGCAGCACAAACGGGAATTGGTCGCTGCGGAAAAAAATGTTGAGCGCGTAATCATGGTCGAAGCGGTCGTCCAAGGCCAGGCCGACGTATTTATTTTCCTGCACCACGGTGCGATTGTAGTCGGGGCTGTACGGCGCGCCGATAAGATTCAGGCGGTTGGTGGTGTCGACGGGGATGTCGATGAGCCCCTTGGTCTGGTCGCTTTCGGTCTCGTTGCGCCCGATCATGTCGAAGTTGAGAACCACCCGCGTGGTCTCCAGCGGGCGCAGCGGATGAGCAGCCATGTAGAAGGAGCCGAGCAAGCCGCGCTCTTCGGCGGCATAGACGACGAAGAGAAGCGAGCGTTTTGGTTTCTCACCATGGCCAGCGTTGGCGGCGTAGGCGTGGGCTAAAGCAACGACGCCCACGGTGCCGGAGCCGTTGTCGTCGGCGCCGTGCCAAATTTCCATGCCGCTGACGCCATTGTGATCATGGTGTCCGGAGAACAAGATGGTTTCGGCCTTGAGCTGCGGGTCGCTGCCCTCGAGCAAACCGACCACGTTGTACGTTTTGCCCGAGCTTACCGAGACATTGCGGTAATGCAGCGTGACTTGCGTGTCCGGCAGCGCCCGCGATTGCGGCTTCAAGTCGCGGTCGATCGCCGCTTGCAACTCCGAGGGAGCTGCCCCCGAGGTGGCAAAGATTTCTTTGGCGACGGCGTCTGAAATGGTGGCCGCTGGCGTGTGGAGCGCGTCATCCGCGAGCGCCTGCAAGGGAATCGGCATGGTGCGCGTTTCCGATCCGCCGATTCTCGCCACGCGCTCCTGATTCGACGGATGCTTGCGGTTGGGTTCTGCGACAATCAATACGCCCACCGCGCCGTGCTCCTGCGCGTTTAGGATTTTAACTCGGCCCGTGGCGTAGCGCGTGTTGCCCGTGCCGTTGAAAATGGAAGCGGGATCGGTCTCTTGCGGTTCGTGGTCGAAAATCAGGACGATTTTTCCGCGGGCGTCAATGCCCTGGTAGTCGTCGTAGTGCAATTCGGGCGCGGTGATGCCAAAGCCCGCGAAGACCACGTTCGCGGTCACATCCACGTCATCGCGGTAGGAACCTAAAGCTTCGGGGAATTTCCACTGCTTTTCGCTGCCGCCACGCTTGAGGGCCACGTAGCTGTGCTCCCGATCCCCGCGGTATTCGATCAGCTCGACGGGCTGCAAGAAGCTGCCATTCGCGGCCGGTTGCAAACCGGCCTTGGCGAATTCCGAGGCGATCCACTGGATGGCTACGTCGTCCCCAGGCTGCAAGGACATGCGGCCCTGCAGCGCGTCCGAAGCCAGAAACGTCAGATCCGCTCGTAAAATGTCTTCGCGGATGCTGTGGAAACCCGTCGCCAGACTCGCCTGCACTGGCTCCTGGGCATGTGCGGAAGCCACCAAACCGAGAGCAGCAAGACCTGCAAGAACCACGAACGCCATTTTGCTCGATTGCATGGGAAGAAACATACGCAATGCCGCGCCGCTGCGCAACCGGGGAATCCACCGTGCCATCACTGCCTTGAACAACGCTTTGCTAGCCATTCAATTCCGCTGTTCCGCGATAGAATTGGTCGGGCTATGGGTAAGATTAATCGTCAAGCGATCGCACGATTCGTTTTGACAATCCATACCTTGCGCAGCTTGAGAGATTTAGAATGCATGGAGAAGTTTACAAGATGCTTCAAAACCGGCGTTCAAACTTGTTCCCAGCGTCACAAGAATCAGGCGAAACCCTTTTAGCTGCATTCACACATGTCCTGTCAGCCTTTGCCTGCCTCCTATTCCTCGCCGCCCTGCCTGCTGTGGCGGCAATCAACGCCTACGGCCTGGGCGCGAGCTACGACTCGACCCAGAGCAACGTTATCTTCCGCGTCTACTCCTCGCGCGCCACGCGAATAGAGGTCGACCTTTACGCGTCTCCGATGGGTGCACCCGAGGTGATGCGCTTTCCGCTCAGCGCCAACAGTAGAACGAATATCTTCTCCGGTACGATACCGGTAGCCACGCTGCAGACTGCTGGCATCACCGCGCTGGTGTATTACGGGTATCGCGCCTGGGGGCCGAACTGGCCTTATTCGAGCAATTGGACCAAGGGTTCCAGCGGCGGCTTTATCTCTGACGTGGACGCGCAGGGCAACCGCTTCAACCCCAACAAACTGCTTATCGACCCCTATGCGCATGAGATCACTCATGACCCAGTCAACGCCTCCTGGACCGATGGCACTGTGTATGCCTCTGGTGCTAGCTACCGCAACGTCGACAACGGGAACATGGCGCCTAAGAGCATCTTATGGGTACCAACCAGCCAGAGCGTCGGCACCAAGCCCACACGTGCGCAGAAAGATGACGTTATCTATGAAGTGAACGTACGTGGGTTGACCGAGAACGATAACAGTGTGCCCACCACTGTGAGGGGAACATACGCTGGCGCCGCGCTCAAGGCGCCGTACCTTGCGAGCCTCGGCGTCACTGCGGTGGAATTCCTGCCCGTGCAGGAAACGCCGAACGACTCAAACGACAACACGCCGAACTCAACAGCCGGGCAGAATTACTGGGGCTATGCCACGCTAAACTATTTCGCACCGGATCGCCGCTACGCGTCGAGCAAGGCTGCTGGCGGCCCGACCAGCGAGTTCCAGATCATGGTCAAGGCCTTCCACGACCAAGGCATCAAGGTTTACATCGACGTGGTGTACAACCATACGGCCGAGGGTGGGGCGTGGAACGCGAAGGATCCTACCACGTATACCGTCCTGTCCTGGCGGGGGCTCGACAACCCGACGTACTACGAGCTGACTTCGGACATGCAGTCCTCGTACGACAACACGGGCGTGGGTGGGAACTACAACACGTATAATCCGGTCGCGCAAAACCTCATCGTGGATTCGCTCGCCTACTGGCGCGACGCCATGGGTGTAGACGGCTTCCGCTTCGATCTCGCCTCGTTGTTGGGCAATACCTGCACCGTGGGTTGCTTCAACTTCAGCAGTACTGATAACAACACGGCAATGAGCCGTATCCTGCGGGAGCTGCCACCGCGACCGGCAAGCGGAGGCAGCGGCGTTGACCTTTACGCCGAGCCCTGGGCGATCGGTGGCAACTCCTACCAGTTGGGTGGTTTTCCGGCAGGTTGGTCGGAATGGAACGGCAGTTATCGCGATACGCTGCGGCAGGCGCAAAACGATCTGGGCGTGATGACCATCACCACCGGGCAGTTGGCGACGCGCATCGCCGGTTCACCCGACCTGTTCGGCAGCCGCAAGCCGTGGAACTCAACCAATCTCGTGATCGCGCACGATGGCTTCACGCTCAACGACCTGTACAGCTGCAACATGCCCAACAACAACCAAGCATGGCCCTACGGGCCCTCGGACGGCGGCAGCGGGATGAACTATAGCTGGGACCAGGGCGGTGCCGTTGCCGACCAGCGCGCAGCCGCACGCGTAGGCTTCGCCGTAATGATGCTGAGCGCCGGCACACCGTTGATGACGGGCGGGGACGAATACCTGCGCAGTCTCCACTGCAACAACAATGCCTACGACGTCGACTCGGTCGCCAACTGGCTCAACTATAGCTGGACCAGCGACCAAAGCAACTTCAACGCCTTTGTGAAGGGTATGATCGCCTTCCGCAAGGCCCACGCCGCGCTGCGCCCACTCAACTTCTACTCGAGCGCGCAGTTGGCTTGGTGGACTCCGGCTAGTACGACACCGGACGCGACCTACTTCAACAGCGGCAGCAACCATGCCATCGCCTATCAGTTCAACGGCAGCGCGCTAGAGGACAGCTATTCTTCCATCTACGTCGCCTACAACGGATGGAGCGACAACGTGAATTTCATCCTGCCGTCGCCAAGCACGGGCACGAACTGGTATCGCGTTACGGATACCTGCGGCTGGGCCGAAGGCCCGAAGCAAGTACGCAGGCCCGGGGCCGAGGACTTTATTGGCGGACAGGGCTATGCGTATGGCGTATGCGGCCGTGGGCTGCTGTTATTGATCGCAAAGTAAAAAGAGGTGACTCCGAATAGAGATCCGCGTTTAGAACAGAAGCCAGAAGGCTGTTTGTAATTTGCAAAACCGGAGTCCCGAAAGAGACTTTCCTTCGTAGATGATTTTGTAGCTGTATTGCACGCCAGGTTTACGCGTTTCAACTGACTTCACTGAGCGCAGCGCAACAGATTTATTATCAATCAGTTCAGAGCAGCAGAATTCGCGAATGTGGTTCGGGACCAGGTGCGTTAGCTGGTATCTCCGGGAGGTCCTTTAGAATCAGCAGTGAGCCTTTTCGACCCTCTTGAAAGCTATGGAATCTGAAGTCAGCCTTGGCCACAGAATCGTCTAGATATAATGATACCTGTCTTTTAGGGTCGGCTAAGTCGCTGATTCGACAGCGGGAGTTGCGGTGCGATCCGCGGACGCTTCCCCTTGGGGCTGCACCAGATGGTCAATCGAGGGTAAAAGCGTGGTATTGGCGAACGCCGCTCTCATTTGGAATCTCCTCGAACCCCGTTTCTCGGGCACTCGTGACTGCCACGAGGTCAGCCTTGAAGAGGTTGGCGCGGCCAAGATCCGGGAGCCCTCCACCACGACTGACGAGTGCGGGTCCCGCGCATCCGCCGCATCACCGCGGCGCAGGCCATGGAATCTCTACTAGCCGAGAGTTCGGACTACGCGAAAGCCGATGACATCGGCTCGAATGGATTGTGTTGCACGCATGCGTGCGGCAGATCGCAACAGTGCAGCATTGTCGCTCCATCCGCCTCCGCGCACGAGTCGCATTGATGCATGTCCTTCCGTTGCCGGCCTGCCGTCTGGGGGTGTCAACTCATAAGAATCATGCCAGAGGTCGGCCGCCCATTCCCGAACGTTGCCGTGCATGTCATAGAGGCCGAAGGCGTTGGCCGGGAACGATCCTGGTTCAACCGGGCCGGCGGTTAGGCCAAAAGCCGCCTTTGTCGAGTCGATCGTGTCCCCATAGTGGTACCGAGTGCGGCTGCCTGCGCGGCAGGCATATTCCCACTCCGCTTCCGAGGGAATTCGGTAGTTCTCTCCCGTAGCCGAGGCGAGCCGCTCTACAAACGACTGGGCCTCGTCAAAGCAAATGCGTGTGATCGGAACTCGGGGGTTTAACGGGTTTGGGATGGCAACCCTAACCGGCGCCGTGTCGACCTTGCGCTTGCCGAACCATCTCCGCCTCGGAGACGATGCAGGCGGCCCTGGGGTCGGTGCCGCTGAACCTATAATGTTCTGATATTCGGAGACGAGGATGGGAAACACGCCGATCGCGAAAGGTGCGGGTATCTCAACGCGTCTTTGCGGCACTTCGTAGGATTCGTGGTCGGAATCGTCGGCTGTTGCTCCAAGAAGGAAGGACCCTTTCGGCACAATCCGCATCACTGGTAGTTGCTCACCGTCCCGAAAAGCCGTGCCTGCAGGTGTCGATGCATTGACGAGAGCGCCATCGACGATAGAATCTCCGGACGCCATATATCCCACGGCGTCGCGAAAGGGATTCGGCGGAGCCGCGCCGGCAGTCTGGAGGATGTTGGCATTGCCTGGTTTTGTAGCGACGAGATCCGTGATCCACGTCAACAGTTTGCGCCACTGTCTGTTTTCGCCCTTTCCATCCCATCCGGCGAGGTTCACCGTCTGGTTTAGGGTGAAAGCAAGGGGAATGCTGGTTGCTTCCACGATCACTGGCACGAGCTTCCACCGCTCCTGCGCAAAATGCGCTTCACGACGCACCCACTCTGACGAAACAGAGCGTGGCGACCACAGGACCACGACCGTGGAGGCGTCGGAGATTTCGCGTTCTATTTCCTCATCCCAAGCTGCCTTAGGGGTAAGACCATCGTCCCACCACACCGACATGCCTTCCTTTCGCAACGCCGCAACGAGGCGGTCGGCAATCTCAAAATCTTCTTTCTTATAACTAAGGAAAATATTCGCCATGCAATTCACCTCCCTTGTATTATTCATTGTCAAAGATATCGTGTTCTGTTAATCTAGAGCGAATTTCACGCTCCGTCCAGCAGAGACCGAGTATGGCAGATAGCGGGAAATTCATTAGCGATCAAGCATTTCGCGCTCTGAAACATCCGTTGCAAAGGCGCCGGTTTGTCTTAGCGCTGACTTTCGCGATTATGTTGTTTCCCCTGGTCGCAGTTGGGCTCATCTTCGGAACACTAGTGCTAATAGTTCCGTTCTTTGCCTTCTTACTGTGGGTCAGCGGAAGGATTCTGTTTGCCTATTATCTGGGCAACAGTATTCTTGTGTCCAATCTAAATTACCCCCGCATCTTTCTTATTGGCGAGGAGTTAAAAAATATCATCGGTTACCAGAAACCGGTCAACATCTTTGTCTACGAGCAAGGTAATTTCAATGCGTATCTGATGAAATTCATCTTCTTCAGGCGGGCGGTTTTTCTCAACTCCGAACTCCTGGAGAAGGGCGTGAGCGATGATGAAATTCGCTGGCTGATTGGGCGGTTCATTGGCTACCTGCGGGCGCGGCAGCAAGCTGGCTTTCCAGGTTGGATAATTCGCGCCGCGCAAAAACTGGTTATTTTCAACCTCTTCCTTCTTCCATATGAGCGCGCACTGGTTTACACCGGCGACAGGGTCGCTCTCGCTGTGATCGACGGTGATATCTCTTGTGCGATTTCCGTGATGCAGAAGATCTTAGTCGGACGGCAGCTAGGATATTCGGTAAATCCTGGAGGAATCATCGATCAGCAACGAATGGTGAAAGGATCAATTTTCGCATTTCTTGCTCGCGTCGGGACGACGTTTCCACACATGACTTCGCGGTATGTGGACCTAATCGCTTTTACGAGATCGTACAATCCCACGCAGTACGCCAGGTTGGAAGCGGAGAATCCAGGATTTCCTGCTGACCTTTGCAGCTTAGGAGCCTTCTCACCACCTGTTTCCGCGTTGGTGCCGCCGACGGAAGAAAAGCTAGCAGGTTAATGAGCCCGCTGACAGCGGAGTGGCAACAGGAAATCTTCATCAACATTGAAGCTGCGGACGATTTCGTCTTCTTGATCAGTCCGGAATCAGCGGCTTCAGCCATCTGTAGAAAAGAAGTTGACCATGCCACAGCCAACGACAAGCGGATCCGATCTTCTGTATCGACTCGCCCCGAACGATGCGATTCCCGAAGCTCTGAGCAAATTCCAAAGGATCGATTCCAGTATCCCACCGATCCAAAATGAAGAGGTTGTTTGTCGAGCGCATTGTTGGATCCGTCTCTGCCCATGCTGTTTCTCGCGAGCATCGGTGCGCAGTGAATCTCGGGCAAAATTATTCAACGCCTAAATCACAAGTAAGAGTTAGAATCGACAATCCATGAGCACTGAAGCCACGCACGGACCTGAAATTGATCCCATTATGGAGCGCCTTGAAGATCAGATCGGTTGGTATGACCGAAAGAGCATGACCAACCAGCGCTACTTTAAGCGGATCAAGATGGTTGAGATTGCGGCTGCCGCAATAATCCCGTTCTTATCGGTGTTCAGTCTCCCACGAATGATGTGGGTGACCGGCGGCCTCGGCGTTCTGATTACCGTACTGGAAGGAACGTTGCACCTCAACCAGTACCAGCAGAATTGGATTGCGTACCGTTCAACCTGTGAATCACTTAAGCATGAGAAATACGTTTACCTCGGGAAGGCTTCGCCTTATGCGGGTGCCGCAGATCCGCACGCTTTGCTGGCGGAAAGGATCGAGTCGCTGGTCTCGCAGGAGCACGCGAAATGGGCCTCGGTGCAGCAGCAGGAGCCCAAATCCAAGACGACGTGAAGCGAACTGGAGCGCTGCACAGGGATCAAGAAATACCTGCAAGCACGGTTCACCGGCACAGAAATTCAGATCTCGGCCGTGACCGCCCCATCAAAAGTCTTCCAGTCCGCGGTTGTCAGTCGTTGCGTGTCGCAGTTTCTGCTTGCATCCGAGATAATGCTCGGCCGTCAAGCAACTGCAAGATCGGCCATGTTTGTCGGCATGCAATTTCACTCGCGTCGGTTATTCGGCGTGCCGCTTGGTGTATCTTCATAAAAAACTGATGGCCTACAACGCCTTCATCTCTTACAGTCATACTGCCGATGGCACCCTGGCAGCCGCCCTTCAATCGGCCCTGCATTCTTTTGCCAAACCCTGGTACAAGCTGCGCGCTTTGCACATCTTTAGAGATCAAACCAACCTGGCGGTGAATCCTGCGCTTTGGTCCAGTATTCGCGACGCCCTCGATCAATCGTTGTTCTTCATTCTGCTTGCTTCGCCTGAAGCGGCCACCTCACCCTGGGTCGCGCAGGAGGCCGAGTATTGGATCGGCAGAAACGGGCCGTCGGGCGTTCTCATTGTCCTTACTGGCGGCACTCTGAAGTGGGATCATCTCTCCGCCTCTTTCACGTCCGAGCACACCAACTCTCTCCCGCCAAGCCTTCTACGTTCCTTTCCTGAAGAACCTCTTTTCATCGATCTTCATTGGGTACGCGACGGCGCCACTCGCCTCCGGTTGCGCGAGCCGCGCTTTCACGAAGCCGTCCTCCAACTCGCTGCTACCCTGCACAATCGGCCCAAAGACGAACTCGACGGTGCGGATATTCGCATCCAGCGGCAAACCCGCTTGCTCGCCTCCTCGGGCCTTATCGCCATTCTTCTGACCGCGCTCTTCGCACTGCGTCAAACTCGCCTCAGCCGCGAAGAATCGGTCCAAAATCTCGCCGCCAGCCTCGCCGTGGGCTCTGCGAAAGTCCTCGCCGATAGTCCGGATCAAGCCCGCGAGGCCGCGCTTCTCGCTATCGAATCAAACCGCCTCAGCCCTTCCTTCGAAGGAAATCAGGCGTTGCGGGCAGCGGTTTCCCTTTTACCGGCAAGCCCGCAATTGTACTCGCCAGAAGACTCAAGCCCAACCGAGCGTATTCGCGACATGGCATTCTCACCCGACGGCGCCATCCTCGCCGTAGTGCGCGATGACGGTTCCACCCAACTATTTGATGTCGTGAATCACAAACCGGTCGGATTCGTCGAGCCGGACGAACAGCCCGCGGCCCACATCGAACTCCCCGGCGACCCGCAAAGCGCTTCGTTGGACAACAATGCGGCCGTTTCCGTGGCCTTCAACTCCTCCGGCTCGCTGCTTGCGACCGGCACCGGCAATGGCATGACTCATGTCTGGGCCGTGCCCGGCGGGCGCGAATTGTTGCGCATCTTCCACGGTGCTCCTGTTTCACAATTGGCTTTCCACCCCAGGGCCAACCAACTTGTTACCGCCAGTGACGATGGCCATGTCCGTATTTTCGATGTGGCTCGCGCAGTACTCGTGGCAGACTTCAAATGTCCGGGCAAAATAGTTTCCGCGTCCTTCAGTCCCGGCGGCGACCTCCTCGCAGCGCTATCCTCAGAAGGTATAGTCTCGCTTTTTGATCCAGTGCATCGAAAGCTTCTTCGCACACTGGTTGGCGGTGAAGCTGCCTTCAACATGGCATTCAGCGCTAGTGGCAAGCGCTTGGCTATTGCCAGCGGCGATTTCGCCTTTGTCTGGGATGTAACTACGGGCCGGCAACTACTAAAAGCTACTCACGCTGCTTCGTCCGAAACGCTCACGCCGATGCAATGGATTTACAGTGCCACCATCACCTCCGATGGCAAATTCCTGGCTTATGCGGCGCGCGGCGACAGTTTGGCTCATGTATGGAATGTGGAGACTGGCCGCCAGATTCTTGAACTCAAACATGATTCCGCCGTTGCGGCCGTCTCCTTCAGTGCAGATGGAACAAAACTTGGCACGGGCTCATACGACGGCACTGCGCGCGTCTGGGAACTCCCATCCGGAAGGGAACTGGCGCGCGCCTCACTTGTCGGCGGCGCCGAAGTTGTCGCTTTCAGCCCTGATAGCAGCCGCTTCGCCGCTGGGGGTGTAGGGGTCTCGGTTTTCGTCTCCGAGACGCGCCGCGCCGATCGCCCTGCCTCCTTCGATCTGCCCGCCGACGCCCCCAGCGTTGCGTTTAGCCCGGATGGCCAGCGCCTCGCCATCGCCACGACTTCGGCGCACTGGTTAGCCCTGGTGCGCATTGCCGACATCCACGGCAAAATTCTGCGCGACATCGAGTTGCAAGGCCTTCCCTCTATCGACAAGCTGTTTTTCCTCGATCCAAATCACGTGATTGCCCAGTGGAGCTGCAAGCTATTTCTCATTGCTATTGACCAGTCTTCGGTAACTCCTTTACCTGATGTTCCCGGAGAAATGCGGATCGACCCATCGGGTAAGGCGCTTGCTGTCCAACAGGACGGCGTTAGCCGGCTGTACACCTTACCCGGCCTCCGGCAGACCGCATCTCTGGACGGCACTTCTTCCGCTTTGCTGCGCACGGCGGACGAAGGCAGGCTGTTGGCCTTCGAGACAAACAAACCGCCAAACGAATTCTTTATCGATATCTGGAGTGTCGCCGGCAAGGCTCGCGTCACCCGCATCCCCCTGCCCGCTGAATTGACTGGCCTCGCCTTCAACTCACCTGGCACCACCCTATTCACTGCGCAAAGCGAAAACCTGCAAGCGTGGGATATACCGTCCGGCAAGCGGCGTTTCTCACTCACCGCCAGTGCCGACATTGACCTCATCGTTCCTGACCCTTCTTCTGCCGCCTTCGCTACTCTGACTCATGGACGTCTGACTGTATGGGATGCCGTGACCGGAGCTCGCCTAGCGCAGCTTCCTGATGTGGGGTATCTCCACTCGGCCGCTTTCAGCCCCGACGGCCGCTATCTGCTAACCGGATACAACGAACGCGCCGCGGCGCTTTGGCTCTGGCGTTCGGGCGATCTGCGAGACCAAGCCTGTGCCCGCCTCACTCGCAACTTGTCTCACGATGAATGGAAGCGTTGGTTTCCCAAACAGCCCTATCGCCAAATCTGTCCCAACTTGCCGGCCGCCAACTGAATCACTCGCGCGCTACAGGTCCAGCGCCCGGCACTTCAACTGGGCTTCTGCTGATCTAACACCTTAGTAATGAAAAGCGGGCAAACCGGAAGTCCCCCTGATCATCAAGCCGCCGGGCCAGAAGTCCCGATGTGGGAAGTTGACCAACAATACTCTCCCTTGGTTGCAGAATCAAAAAAATGACTCATCACTGGCTGCCCCATCTGACCCCGGTCTCATCGCTGTGTTCGGTTGAAACGGATATAGGACCGTCTCGCCTAAGTGTTCTTGGTATTGGCAGATCATAGTGTGTGCACTTATGGCTCAGTAGACCCGAGCGTCTGCCCTCCACCCAGAGGGTCAACGCAACTAAAATTGTGTGTCTGTGACGCGCAAATGTTTTAGAATCAATGCGGTTGCGCCCGTAGCTCAGTTGGATAGAGCACCTGCCTTCTAAGTGGACGCAAACTCAATCTAAGTCGTTGCTCCGGTTGCGCTTATGAGTTTCGGGCCATCCTTGGCCTGCTCCAAAGTTGCTCCAAAGCTAGATAGAATCTCACGGAGACAAGTCCTGGTTCATGGTCTCGGATCGCCTGTTGACTTTTGATTGCGCCCCCATGGAATTCCCCTGGTTAAGACCTCGTTCACACTCTTCATCGGGACCAGAACGCGCCGACCGACCCGAACATGGCCTCGGTAAGAAACGTTATTTTTGCGCGGTCAGTCCATCCTCGGTGGCACCCCTGCGTACCGCTTCGCACCGGGCCGAGGCCGGCCCTCTTTTGCGTTATGATTCGGAGTTATCATAGGAATGGTTTGAACGAGTGGGCGCAATAGCGTGAAGAACTCGCTAGCAGACGATCTCAAACTGATTGAGCGGCTTTCCACACTTTTTGCCGTTGCTTTCGGCATTTTGTACGTTATCGGTTTTCTTGTTGTTGCCTCGCATCTTTCCCGATACGGGGTTTCCAGCTTTTCCGTTTTGCAGCTTCAATATCTTGTCGCGGGGATTTGGGTCCTTATACCGCCAGCCGTCCTCGGTGCTATGGACTCTGCATATCGCAGGTTTGGCCAAAGATGGGGACCGGAATTATTAAAAAAGCCCGACGACTGGCGTACCATCTGGCGTACCTTCATCGCTATGTTAGTTGCATATTCGCCCACAATCTTGTTTATCGCACTATCTGCCATCATTTCAAACATCTCGGCTGCTATGACTTGGGGGATGGGTGTGCGGTTATATCTGTTCTTTGCGTTGATAATCGTGAGTTTTCAAACGTTTTGGTCCTCTTGGAGAATCAGCAAGGAACAAGAGACATCGCTGGTGAATCGCCATGCCGCCCCTGTCTACCTTTCGCTCTTCGTCTTGATTGTATTGTTCTACGGGCTGTGGTTTTCCAAACGCATCTACCCACTGATTCCGTCCTCTGTGGGAGGCGGGAGGCCACTCAATGTTGCATTTATTGAAGGGGACAAAAACTTCCCCGATGAGATCAAGAAGCCGGAGCAATCCGCGAGGCGGTCCATTCCATACAAGTTGCTACTCACCACAGATAAGTATTACGTCGTTCTATCACCAAATCCCAAGGAACGGTCCATTGAGATAAGCCGGGACGCGGTAGCAGGGATGGTTGTTCTGGAGTGACGGCCCGCCCCATCGTGACACCCGCGATTCATCTTGGGACCTCTTCTTTCACCACGTCCGGTTGGGACGCCGATCATGGGAGTGCTCCGGGAGGAACCGGACCTTGAGTATAACACTTGGATGGCGACTGCACTTGGTATACGAAGCGCAGTCTGAACATTACCGGTTCTCTGGTAGGGGTATGGTAAAAACCGGATACTGATGAGACTAGAATTAGCTAAAGTGATGGTTTTCAACCTGGGGGAACAATGATTATTTGCGATCTTTGCAGCGAAACAAAGAATTGTCTGCAGAAGCAAATCGACGGCGAGGAATATGATATCTGTTCCGAATGCTGGAGTCCTCTTGCAGAGAAGCTAAGAGGAAAGGGCCGAAAGAAGCGCGAACTTGTATTCCTTCCTCTGCAAAGAATCGAACAACCTGAAGAAGAGCCGAAGCCGCTGCCAGGAGAGCCGCCAAAAATTTTCGGTGCGGAGCGGCCACATTAATCACCGCACGCCACGACCGAGAATATCGAGGGAATTCTGACACTTTGTCGCTGCGCACCAGTCATCAGTCCACAACGAGTGCGCGGTTTTGCTGGATGAACAATCCGGCTCATTTCGTCTGCGGCGATGTGCCTGGAGTGCTAGTAGGGTTTTCTTCCCAAGTGGTCAGAACCTGCATAATCCGGTCGACAATCCTTATCGTAAATCTCTCACTGAATCCGGCCAGAAAAGCAATGACGTAAAGTAGCAGAGGATTTGTGTGATCCATATTTTGCTGAACCGCAACCAATCCAACATAGAAAACAAGGAAAACGAACCATCCGAAGATGCCTCCCATGATCGGCTTTGAGATGTACCAGAGCTTGAACTTTGCGTCGAAATCTCTGGCCTGAATATGAGTGTACAGTCCGAATAAGCCGATAGTCACTCCGCCGAGAGCACCGAACCAAGCGGTTGCGGCATGCAACGTTATGAAATTTTTCCACAGCCAGTAAGTACGCCATTCATGGGTTACATAACCTATGCTGAGAAGCGCCGCCAAGTATGTCAGCTCTAACCAAAACAGGTTCCACGCAAGAGGTTCCGCCTGAATACTAGCCTCCGCTCGTTCCATTAGGATTTTGGTCTCAGTGTATTTCTGCTGCGCGTCATCGATTTTTCCTGCTTGTAATAGAGCCCGCGCTTCCGACAGGCCCTTTTCGAGTACGACGGCGGCATACTCTTTATCGTTCAATGCCTTTATCGCCGTTTCTAGAGTGTCAAACAAGTTTGGAGCATCCTTCTCAAACGTAGAGGCCTGTTGGTCTGCCATGTGAATTTACCTCCTCGGTTTGCGGGCGCAGTCAGATGCCCGCTTCTCAGTTGCTCCCTAACCTCCGGATTTTCCCAAGCTCGATTGACCACCAATCGCAGTAAAAACACCTTTCGTTGCTGCCGCGATCTGATTCATATCTCCGGTCATCACCGATGCTACGACTACTCCCACTGCCGATCCTATGGTGAGTACGTTGTTGATGACCTTTAGGGTTTTGATCGCATCGTTGGCAGCCTTCGTTGCGGCTGTAATCTGGGCGGTCGCTTTATCTGCATCCGCCAAAGTGACTTGCGCGGCCTGGGCGAAGAACGACGCTGATGCGTTTGATAGGCTGACCTGTATGCCCAGCAACTGAACAATGCCGGGATCGTTGAGTGGGAGTCCCCCATGGATACGATCCAGCCGAAATTGAGCGACGACAACCGAGAGGTCGTGGTGCTGCTGAGCAATTGAAATGAGTTGATCATCCGAGAACTTGGACATATTTCACCTGTGTTCCGTCTGGAGTTTGGAAATCGCGTCTTTCAAATTTGAGATATCGGGACCGATCTCTTTCGCAATTTCGCTCAGGCTTGCTTTTTTGGCCGCTTCCACTTTCAGCTTCCCATGCAGCGATGCAAAGCTGTCCATCACTTTTCCATAGGCATCCGCAGCATTTTTTCGTGCGTTTAGGGCCGTCGTGTCACTGTGGTATTGCCGCTGCACGACTATGAGCGCAAGACGCTCTGATTGCCCTCTGGCCGCGATGGGAGACTGGTAGTACGTGTCCACGAGTTCGCTTTCGTCAGACAAAATGCCGACGTACTCCACGGCGACTACTTTTTTTAGGTCGACAGTAAGCCGTTGAACAGCGTCGTCTGTCGTCAGGATGATGGAATTTAGCTTCTTCGCCCTATAACCTTGCGTAACGATATCTCCCAAGACCTTGGCAATCCCCTGTGCCGCAGTGCTTGCAGAAATTGTGTCCTTGCTCAAGCTAGGCAACTTCCCAATTGTGGTCACATTCGTGTCTATGGTCTGTCCGTAAGATAGTGGAGTATTTGATGCAAGTTTGCCCAGGGCGTCGAAGTAGGCGATCAAGACGTTTTGATCCTTCGTAAGATGATCCGCTACGTCCTGAAACGCTTTGCAGTCTTGCGGCAGCAAGTCCGGCGGTCGCTCTTGGGAAGGAATGTCGTTGAGGAGCAAATTCTGCCGCTGGCAAGACGCGGGAATGTCAGCGACAACAAGAGGAAGAGTCTGCTGCGCGCTTCCAGCCAATTTGGTTAGCTGTGCGATATCGTCAAGATTGACGCAGCCACCTACAAGTACAAGGCAAATTACTGCACAGATTGTTGATTTTCGAAAAGCTCGGAAAGAAATCGTCATTTCCGTCTCAAAGGTGCGATTTGCATCTGTTCGCTCAAGGGAGCTCCGGCGAACGGTCAGATACCCATCTGGCGAACTCTCTAAGCCGTTATTTATAACGTCAGCTATTGCAGTTGTCTGTGATGCAGGCCACTCTATAGTATCGCCGTCGTACATCACCTTGCAAGCTATCTCCACAGTTAAATTGAGGGACAGAACACTGCCTGCGTCTGTGGTACGAAGAGTTGTCGTTCGCCAAAACTCCGCGAGGCCGTAAACCGCGCCCGCGTAACATTTGCAAACGAAGAGAGGAAGGAGTCTCTTTGCGTGCTGGGTGAGGCCGAGAGGCTCGCGAAACGTCTGTATGAGCAAGATCTTAGGGTCAATCCGGTTCGTCAGTGGAACGACGTACCTGTTCCAGAGAGTTTCGTAGGCAGGAAAGCGTTGCGACACGAGGCTGCCCCACTCCTGCTCCCTACGGTCGCCATGAGATATGAGATTAAAGTTATCGAGGTCATCGTAGATGCCCATCGCGACTACCCACCTTATTCAGGTTGCAAAGATAACATCACGCGAACTGAGATCGTTGCAGCTTTCGCGCAAAAGAACTAGGGCACAAGGACGAACGCCTCATGTCGCTTGCGGGTCGCCGAAAGCGGCCATTTCAGTAATCACGTCAACGGCTTCCAGCCGCTGGCGGTTCGCGGCCCATACATCTGCTAGTCCACCGGCTTGCGCCGTACACATTCCCTGCCAAGAAAATTTACGATGTGCAGGTGACTTTCGAGAAATACTGAATCAGCGTTGCCAGCTTCCCATTTCCCTGCTCGCTCCTGGGGATTTATGATTCCCCGGTCAAGGATAAATAGCCGATCAACGCAGTCCTGGGCAACCCCAACAGATTTGGCTGTGGAGGCCAAGCGCTGGTATTCCTTTCCGGCCCATTCAGCGTCATTCCCAAGGTTTGAGGTATATCCGAAGACTACGTACAAACATCGCGCTGGACTCATTTCGACGGCCCGCAACGAAGGCTTCTTGAATGGCCGCAGGACCCGCACTTTGCCTGCAGCTTTATAGGAGGTATTTAACTCATCTTGCGTAACTCAGGCGGAGCGAACCACGGCGTGAGCAGGTCTCATGGGACCAGAGGATGCCACGCGTGGGCTTTTATGAGCAACCCTGCAGTTCAATGAGATTCACGGGAATCCATCCCCGTCGTACGGATTTTTGCGGAGCACAACTGTTGACAGGAAATAGATTAAAGACGAATATCCCGTTTCGCGCCCGGCTTGTCGAACCGTTGCTGGTAGGTGACGGTTTTAATCCGGCTCCCGACGGTTAGGGCAGGTCTTGCGGTACTTTTCGAGAGGTAGGAATCTCCGCCATTCTTCTTCGGTGAGATTTCGAGTCAGGCGATCACAGGCCTCGTCGATCAAATCTTGATGATGTATTGGGTCGCGAGCAACGATGATTTCCTGCATGCCGGCGGCAGCGCTTGCCAGGTCGCGCCCGTCGGGGCTAAAGGCTACGGCCTCAACGGACCCTTCCAGGCTGAACCGCGAAACCTCCTTGCCGCCGATCACATCGAGTAGCCGTACGGTGTGATCCTCACTTCCAGCCGCCATTTGGCGCCCATCCGGGCTGAACGCCACCGCCCCGACGCGAGCCTGGAAGTTCAGACGCGATATCTCTTTTCCGTTGAGCGCTCCGAACACCCGCGCCGTGCCATCGAGACTTCCAGCACCCACGTAGTTCCCGTCCGGACTGAAGGTCACGGCTCCGACCCGATCTTGGAACCTCAACCGCGACACCTCTTTGCCGCTGAGCGCCTCGAACACTCGCGCGGTTCCATCCATGACCCCGACGGCCACGTAACGGCTGTCCGGACTAAAGGCCACCGCTCCGACCGCAATTCTTGCCTCCTCTTGCGGGTCTTGCATATCTAACCGCAATACCTCTCTTCCGTTGACCGCCTGGAACACGCGGGCCGTTCCATCCCAACGTCCGGCGGCTACGTAACGGCTGTCCCGACTGAAGGCCACGGCCAGAACGGGAAACCTCCCCTCTTCTTGAGGATCTTTAAGCGTGAAGCGCGACACTTCGTTGCCGTTGAGTGGATCGAACACGCTCAACGTACCGTCGTCGCTCCCGGCGGCCAGGTGATGACCATCGGGGCTGAACGCCACTGCATTAGCCTGAAGCTTCAGACGTGAGACCTCGATGCCGTCAGCCGCCCTGAAGACTTGCGCTAGGCCATTCGCGGTCCCCACAGCCACGTACCGCCAATCGGGGCTAAAAGCGACTCTCTCGACAAGGCCACGTACGGTGAGACGCGAGGTTCCTTCGGCGACCGGCTCGAATACTCGCAGAGTTTTGTCTTCACTCCCTGCAGCCACGTGGCGACCATCAGGACTGAAAGCCACTGCTCCAACGGGAGCCTGGAAGATGAGCCGCGATACCTCTTTTCCGCTGGCTGCGTCGAACGCGCGCGCCGTGCCGTCCGCACTTCCGGCGGCAACGTAGCGCCCGTTCGGACTGAAGGCCACGGCCCCGACGCGATCTTGGAAGCTCAGCCGCGAAAGCTCCCTGCCGCTCGCCGCTTCGAATACTCGCGCGGTGCTATCCCGACCTCCCGCGGCCACGTAGCGTCCATCGGGGCTGAAGGCCACCGCATCAACACTGTCTTGGAACGTCAGTCGCGACACCTCCTTGCCGCTCAGCGCCTCGAAGACCCGCGCCGAGTCATCGTCACTCCCGGCGGCCGCGTATCGCCCATCTGGGCTGAACGCCACCGAACGAACCTCATCGCCGAAGGTCAGCCGGGAGATCTCTCTTCCATTAGCCGCATCGAACACTCGCGCCGTATTATCCCAACTCCCCGCGGCAGCCACGTAGCGCCCATCGGGGCTGAAGGCCACGGCATCAACAGACCCCTGGAACGTCAACCGCGACACCTCCTTGCCGCTGAGCGCCTCGAACACCCGCGCCGTGTGACCGCTCGCGGAAGCCACGTAGTGCCCATCCGGACTGAAGGTCACGTCCTCAACATCGTCGCCAACTTCACCTCCTATTCTCGGGTCATACTCCTTTACGGCCACCCGCCAGACCTCTTTGCCGTTGGCCGCCTCGAACACGCGCGCCGTTCCGTCCGCACTGCCCGCGGCCACGTAGCGCTCGTCCGGACTGAAACTCACGGTATGAACTTGCTCACCGAAGGCTAGCCGCGACAGCCCTTTGCCGCTGGCCGCCTCGAACACCCGAGACGCGTCCCCACTTGCGGTCGCCAAATAGCGCCCCTTGGGACTGAACACCACAGCAACGACAGAATCATCGTGCGGGATTTTGAAGACAGGCTTGGCCAAAAGACCGAGCGTGGCTCGTAAGGCTGATTCATTCTCGAGCGAAGGGGCCAAGCGTGTCGATTCGATTGCCAGCAAAGCACTCCGCTCCAACAACGCAGCGCTCTCGTTCCTGGCCAGATTCGCCTGGGCCGCTAACCGCCCCGCGTCCGCATCTCTTCGCTGCCGTTGGACCTTTTGCTGCTGCCAGGCCCACACACCGACGAAGCAGGCCAATAGAACCGCGGTGGCAAGACCCCAGGCCGCCGCCTGAAAGCGCCGCCGCCGTCTGTCTCGCCGCTTCAGTTCGTCGAATGGAACCCCGATGGCGCCTGCGATCAATCTAAGCCGGGCGTTGGCTCTGGAATCGCGTCCCGTTCGAATGTCTGCGGCTAGAGGTTCGGCGGCGGGCCGGGTTTGGTCGATTTGACCGTCCGCGCGGATGCCGAAGCGCAGGGCGGCAGGAAAGCATTCCAGCTCACTGTTCGCTCCCCCGAAGCTCTCGGGCTCTCCGCTCGCAATGAGTGCAAAGATTTTTGATTCGCGGCCTAACTCTTTGAAAGTTCGAATCTCTTCGTTTACCCACTTAGAACCGGCGGCACTCGGGGAACATACGACAAACAAGGAATGCGATTCATGTAGCGCATTTCTTATCGCCGCACCAAGATCAGCAGACGCCGATGTTTCTGCCTTGTCGCGGTAGATCGGATAGAGCCGGCGCGGGACTTTGCCTTCGGGGGTATCGCGACCGACTAGTCGACGAGGGATCCGATAGTGCTCCAGCGAGGTCTGGAGCCACTCGGCAAAAGCCTCATCTTCTCGGGCGTAGCTGATGAACCCGCGATATTTGAAGGGTTCCAGCGATACCGACGAAGTCTTCAAAGCAGATCTCCGAATTAACGTCACGGAGTTTTTCGGATCCTCCGCAGTTGTACGCGAAGAGAGCCGTACTCCGGCCGGGGCTTGTCATTGCGAGCATGTATGGCTGCAACGAGATCGGGATCCAAACGGACCGCCGCGGTCATCACTATCGAGCGAAGCTTGCGAGGCCATGCTCCAACCTCTCCATTCAGCGCGGGGCGTCTTCGTGGCCACTTTGTTGAGCACAACCAACCCGAAGACAGCCGTACCCAGTGCTCCAACTGCAGCGATGATACTCGCAAGGTTCGTCAAAGTAATGACGGTGTTCGCTTCCACGCCTCCACCTCTGCCAGAAACGAGGCCCGTACAATGCAGGCAAGCGTAACGATCGCTTTCACGAAATCCCTTACAGCGGCCCGAAGTTGCGCTGCTCGGTCGCCTTCAAGACCTCACTCCAGTCACTGAAGAGGGTGAAGCCCCCGAAACGTGCATCCTGCGGATTGGCGTCGGTCACATTATGGATGAAGACGGCACCCACGGTACCCGGCCGCTCCTGCATCAGAGTGCGGTAGACCTCCGGGTCCTTCTCGCCCGTGTCCCCAAATAAGACCCACTTGCGCCCAGGGTTGGCGTCGACAATCTCGAGAAGGTGCGGATGCTTGAAATCATACGGATCGAGCGACTCCTGGGAGTAGCGGCGCAGGATCATGGCGCCGTGCGGCAACCCGAGGCGGTCGAAAGCGTCCGAGATGCGCTCATGCAGGGCCCAGGGGCTTCCCGAGAGGTAAAAAACCGGGAGTATTGGAAGCAGGCTCGTGCTCCTCCCTGCGATTGCTACAACTGCTTGCGTCGCGTTGGCGAAAGTATTTACATCGTACGTGTTGTGGAAGAAGGTGTTCTTCAGCAACTTCAGCTTATGGGTGACGCCGCTGTCGATGAGAGTGTCGTCGATATCCGAGATTACCCCGACCGGCGGGTTGGTTGTGTCAACGACCTGTAGGCTCGTGGTCGCCCTCGCTCCAGTGTAATTCGGGGTCTCCAGCTGCCCCGTCACACCTACGCTGCCCGACTGAATGCCGGCGGGCAACGGCACTTTGAGGAAGCCATGGTCGTCGGCGACGAAGAGCTCCACCCCGGGGAGGCCGGACAGCCGCACCTGTGCGTGGGAAAGCGCATGCACGTCCAGATCCTGGAACGTCTGATGGAGCTTAACCTCCAGCCCGTCGCCCTCCTCGGGAAGCGGTAACGGCTTGCCTTGGTGCACGCGGCCGTAGAGGAACCCGCCCTTTTGGGTCGTAGCCCAGCCCGAGTACAGCTCGATATACCCGGGCTGCCCGACCGGGCCGCCGCTTGGTTTGTTGATGTCTTCAGCAGAGTTCGCGGGTGTCATAGTTCTTACCTCCTGAAACTGTCCAAATGCTCCAGGTTGGAGCGAGAGCTCATGGGTCCGTATCATCCGCCTACGGATTACGTACACTCACCGTTTAAGGCCTTTGTAGCATCGACAGCCGGTACGACGCCGTTCCGACTCCCGCTACCGCAGCAATGGATCGACAAATGTCGGTCACTACATTCGCACTTCGCCCGTTGCCCGAGCCATGACCAATATTGTGATTACTGGACGTGGACTAAGTTACGAAACAGAGAGTTAAGACCCGCAACTTGTGCTCGCTGGGCCATGCGAACTAGTGACGAACCATGCTAAAACGTTTCAGGGGGGAGGTCACTACACTTCTTCCCCAAGATTAAAGTTAGGCTGGGTATTCATTCAATGGCAGAACTCGCAGTCTACGCACTTCGCAGCAACATTGTCTGATCCGAGAGCCCGGCTGTTGGATCAGCAAGCGTAGGATGACACGATTCAGGCATTTTTCGACGAATCGAACTGTCCCTTGCCACAAATCAAAACACCTTTGAAATGAATAGCGGGTGGAGGTTTCTGAAATCATTGCGAGGACGAAGCTCAGGTCCCTGAAAGTCTTTGCGTAGGACAAGGGACGAACATGGCAATTGTAACCATCACGATTATGTGCCAAGATTCATAATCCAGAAAGGTATATCGTGTCGGCCGAGAGTACTTCGGTTCCGGCGAATGAGGGGGTGGGTATGCCACTATTCGTAATCTCAGTCCTCTTCGGCTTGAGTCTGCTTGCTGCCTGGGTCCTTTTCAAAGTTCTGCAAAGCACAGCTACGGTGAGCAAACCAGAATACCAGCTGGGAGGCGCGGCGGCTGGATTTGTAGTGATCCTCACACTTTTGTCCGTCACGTACATTCAAGTTGACAACAAAAAGAAGCAAGACAACATAACAAAGCTCACGACGGAGCGCGATCAAGCTATAGCCGAGGCGGCGAAAGCAAATGCTTGCCTAGCGGAGCAATCCGCAGAGGTGACTTATTCTGGCACGGTAACGCCGGCCTTGCAGGATGCCAACGTGGTGCTCGGAGTGAGCGAAGTGCAGCTTCAACAAAATGGAAAGTTTGCCATCAAAGCGCACCACGTGAAGCCCTCGGATCTCCCCTACATTTATGTGATCGGAGCGGACAGTCACGCTCCTTATAGGCAAGTGTTTGCAACAGATGACCCAGGGAATTTGACGATAGCCCACTAGAACCACCGGGAGGGTCCATGGCTTACAGATTCTTTCACAGGGCCAAGCAACAACATGCGGAGGGAGTAGTTTGGGCTGCCCGTGGGGGCGCGTCCGCCTCGCCTGCCGTCTTGGGATTGAGCTGCGTGTTAGTCGCAGCAATCCTTCTGCTGGCTGCGGATCTGCGCGCGCAGTCCTCGACCGTGATCGGCACGATTGCGTACCACAATAGGAAGCCAGCCGTGAACGTGTTTGTTTCGATCGGTGGACGCTACCGGTATACGGATGTGGGCGGCAGGTACAAGATTGAGGGCGTTCCCCAAGGTCGCCAGCACATGACGATCAAGAGTGGTCAAAGGATCTTGTGGCAGGGAGATGTGAATATCAGCGGCACGATCGCCACTGTGGATCGAGTACTTCCCTGACTGCTCCCTGAAACGGTTGCAGCGCTAAATACACAATTGTCAGTAGAAGATCCGAATTTCAAATGCCGAACGGAACGAAGCCAATGTGGGCCGCGGTGCGGGGCTGTTTGAGATTTTCAAGGTGGCAGCAGGATTGTTTCGGAATCGCGCAGATGTTTCACGTACAATCTCTCCTGCCTAACAACCGGGGCTCTCAGGACGTCTCTTGGAATTCTATGGCTCCCAATTGGTCGTGACGCAGCCCCGCATGCCTTGCTACAAACTCGGTGTAAGATTTCAGTCCGACGAAATGTGAGGCGGTTCCTCGCCAGCGGCCGTACCGGCTTCTACTTCAGCGTTAGCCGCGAGGGGACAGTCGTTGAGAGCTTAAGACGCCGTTCGGCTCGCTCTGGACGGTTTGGGCACGGATTTCTGCGTATTGGGACAAATCGGGATAAAGACTATTACACCGCCGGCGTAGGTTTCCATTTTGGAAAAAGAAGTCCCACACGAGCGCAGGCTCGTTCGCCCGTAGGTCAACGCGCATCACGCGGCCATGGTGGCAAGCGAGGCAAACGCTATCCGAAGTGCCAGCAGCTCTTGGAACTGGGAGAGCCGCTTTCCTCTACCTCACGGAGATCGTTCATCGCCGGCCCGGGCAGTGGTTCCACGACGTCGATCGGCTGCACGACATCCTCCAGAACCTGCGGCACGCGCTTCCGATCGAGGAAACCAGGGCCGCGTAGAATCTCATGACACCAAACCAAGCTGCGGGGTGCATTGAACAAACTCAGGGTTGTTTTTCAAGCAGCGATAGTATGGCAAGACTGAAAGCTGACTTCCTCAGGCCATGCAGCGAGGTATCAGTAACCACTGTCGAGTTTATGAAGGTTCACTTGCCGGCATCCCTCAGCTAATACGACACCAATCAGGGTGTGAAACTCAAGGAACAAGGTACGCGCAGGCTGAACAAACTAGACCGAAGCGTCGTGAAGCCGGGCCGGGTACTCCTCTTCGGATGGTCTGGCTGTAAGCCTACCTGACTAGCCGAGCGCTGTAATTGAGATGGTTGGTAAGCTTTCACCGGGTATCGGGTATTTGGCGTCGGAGGTAGCCTCCAGGATTGAAGGTCATGTGGAATTTTTCGGGCTCGCGTGCTACCACAAATTCCGGATGATCACGGAGAAAGTGTTCGACCGCTTGTTTGGGGCCATCATTGGGAATGTTGGTGTCCTCCATGATGAAATAGCTGCCTGGCGTGACCAGGGAGTGGTAGGAGGCCAACTCTTCGCGGGTGTGTTCGAAGCGGTGATCGGAATCGGCAACCACGAGGACAACATCTTTATCGCGAGCGGCTTTGTGGACCTCTGCAACGATGGCGGGTTCTGTGCTGGAGCCGATGATTTGCTTGATGCGCCGGTGCACTGGCCGGATGGAGAGAGGTTGTGGGTGATTGGGCAGGTGTTCAGCGTAATGAGCTTCGACCTGGTCAGCGGTAAGGATGTCAATGGTGATGATTCTTCCTTTCTTGATGATGTCGAGCATGTGAGCCATGAAAAGACTGGAGCCGCCGGCCCACGTGCCGCACTCGATGATCAAATCCGGCCGCACAGCACAGATCAACTCCTGGTATATCCAAAGATCGAAGGGACACTTCAGGACCGGCGCGGAGTGCCAATAGGTATGACGCCAGACTTTGGAATGGTAATAGAGATTATGAAACTCACTGGCGATTTCTGCGCTGGTTAGCATCAGAGACCTTCCGATCAGCCCGGCTTTCAAATGCTTCAGGCGTGTGGTTCAGCCAATAAATGTCACTAGCTGCAGCTTGGCCATGATTCTCACGCGAAGGCATTTGCTGCGCGGTCATAGGGAACCCGCGATGGCTGTGTAGAACGCGAAGTCGTTCTGCATCAGGTTGCGAACATGATCGGTGGAATGGGCAATCCACCGCGGCTGATTGATCCGTTTCGGACTGGTGTTTTTCGCGTGAATGATGGAGATGTAGAAGCAATGGTCGGAGTGAGCCGAGATCGCGGCGTCCTTGAGCCCCCAAACCCACATGGTGTCCGCGCCTTCATTTCGTGCTGGAAAGGGATTTTTCTGCCAAACCGGTTTTCGATAGCAAAACGTGTTGCCGCAGACCCACGCGCGCTGACCCGGAGGGTAGACATATTCCCAAGAACTGTTTTTGCGAGGGTCGTAGTAAATCAGACGAGAGAGACCCAGGAGGGAAGTCGGCGGACGGCTGAGAAGCTCGCCGACTTGATAGGAGATGCGACTGTCGGACATCCAATCGTCGTCGTCCCAATGGACGATGATGTCGCCGTTTGCCATATCGCACGCCAGGTTGTGCTTGGCGCCCATGGATTTTTTTTCCATCATGCGGACATAACGGATGCGCGGATCAGCCGGAATCAGGCCGGCGACGCTTTCGGAGCCATCATCAAGAATGATGAGCTCGCGATTTGCGTAGGTCTGCCGCAGAAAATAGTTGATTGCCTGGGGCACTAAGTGAGGACGATTTGCAGTGGGCATGATGCAGGAGACAAGTGGATCGCTGTTGAGTTGGGCCGGAAGAGCAGTGGTCTCGAGCTGGGTTTGGGCTGAGGCAGCTTCCGCCGGGGCTGGGATCTCGACGTGGACTTGCGCTGTAGTGGATGCTTCTGTGGGAGCGACGGTCACTGCCGCGGGAACCTTGTGTATGACCAGCATGCTACTTGCGAGATGCACCCTTTCGTAGCGGCCCATACGCAAAAGCTCGTCGACAAAAACCTGCACACCTCTGTAGTAGTCAGCATAGTCGTGGAAGGCGATGTAGGCGTCAGGGGCAAGCCAGGGCTCGAAGTGGAAGAAGTCGCGGGCGACGTTGGCGTAGTCGTGTAGGCCATCGATGAACAAAAAGCTGATGGGCTGGTTCCAGGGAACTTCCCAGGAGCGCTTGGGGATAATGTTGACAACGTCTGTGAGGCCGGCGGCGGCGAGATTGTACTTGAGCTTTTCGAGAGTGGGCGCCATGACTTGAACGCCCTGCCCAACAGCCCCCACTTTCCCATCGTGCGGATCGATGGCGTGGATCTTAGCGTTGCGGCGCAGGGATTTGACGACGCTGCCGAGCACCACGGTGGAACGGCCGCAATAGCTGCCGACTTCCACGATCGAGTGCGGAGGGGAAAGCTTGTTCAGGACCAGAGAAGCGGTGCCGATTAAGAGGTCGGCTTCGTCCTCCGCGAGCCAGCCTTCGATTTGTTTCATGCGGGTCAGAATGGGCAGATGAAGAAGTAGTCCAGCATCAGGTGGGGTCGTTGGAACAGGCATAAAATGCTCCTCGTTGAGTGTGACGCTTTCGGTTTTACTGCGAATAAAGGTACGCAGCGGGTCGTCGTAAACACGCGGGACAGGATGAACCCAGAAAATATCTTGTCTAGCGTCGGCAGTTTTTAGCTGGGCGCCGTTGAAGCGCTGCCGATATTGCACGAATTGATAGTTGCAGGGGTTGCGGTGAATCTCGAATCCGAGAAGCGCGAGGAGAGTGGGCAGGATGACCTCTTCGGTGGCCCAGATTTTTGTGATGGCCATGATGTCGCGAAGCATCACGTCGTGAGCAAAGAGAATCAGCAGCTCCTTTGCGGCGGAAGCGGTGAAGACCGTGGAGGGCCAGAAGGACCAGTGAACAAATTTCTTCTCCCCATCCGGGAAGCGGCGCAGGAAGGGCAGCCAAAGATGTTTTTCCTGATGCGCCGCCTGCGCAGGAGGAACGCCGGTGCGCTGAGGCTGAGAGGAGGAACAGTTGCCGAGGATGCCGACATTTTTCCGCCCATGCAGGAAGGAATGCAGGAAGGCGGAATAGCCCGGCCGCACCGCCAATTGGTCGGAATCAACGATAGTGAGAGTGCTGTAATCGAAATTGTTTTGGGCAAATTCCATGCAATCAAGAGCGAAAGGATGGAGCCTACCCCAGGCCATAGGCCGGGGATTCGGATGCACGATGGCGCCGTAGCGCTCGAAGGGAAAACCCGAGTGCAGGAGTTGTTGGTCATGACCACCGTTGTAAAGGAGAACCAGGGAAGCGGGGTCCATGGTGCGCAAATTGCGAACCAGGTCGATCACGCAGTCCAGGTTTTCATGAACCAGGCACGCGAAGATGTTTCCGTAAGCGGTCATTGTTCTTTGGCGAAGCGCTCCCTTCGCTCTTGGAGGTAGTTGCGCGCGCGGTCCGCGTAACTGCCTTCGGGAATCGCTACGAGCGAACTCAAAATTTCGGTTGCTTCGGCTCTGCGGCCGAGTTGGTCGAGCGTTACTGCGCGATAGAAGAGGGCGCGCTGGTTTGTGGGATCGGCGTGGAGCGCGACTTCAAGCCTGTTCAGGGCGGCGTCCCATTGGCCTTGAGAAAGAGAGAGAACCGCGAGGTCCAATTGGGCTGGAAGATGGCCGGGTTCGATGGCGAGGATGGATTCGAGTTCTTTTGCGGCGGCTTCGCGGTTGCCTTTGGCGAGCAGCACAGTGGAGAGCTGGTGACGCGCGGAGGCATTTGTTGGAGCGAGCATAATCGAGCGGCGGAGAGCATCCGTGGCGGAGCCGAGGTCTTGACGCACGAAGAGAATCACGCCGAGCTGTTCCCAGGCGTTGGAGGAATCAGGCTCAAGTTGCACGGCGCGGCGCAGAATTTCCGCGGCTTCCGAGAAACGCTGCTGGCCTGCGACGGCAAGGCCGAGAGTGAGGTAGATGCGTCCTTGATGGGGAGAAATTTCGAGAGCGGCGCGGGCGGCGGCTTCGGCTTCCGGCAAGCGGTTGGATTTCAGCAGGAGACGGCTGAGGTTATCGTGGGCCAGAATGTTTTCTGGGTCGGCTTGGACGGCGCGGCGGAGCCAGTCGATGCCGGCTTGGTCGTCGCCCTTGGCGACGCAAGCTAGGCCGAGGTTGGCCATGGCCATGCTTTTGCGCGGATCGATTTCGAGAGCGCGCTCGTAGTGGCGGATGGCTTCATCGAGTTTTCCCTCCTGGGCGAGGAGGAAGCCGAGATTGTTGTGCGCGGTGGCGTTGTTGGGATTGATCTCGAGAGCCGCGAGGTATTCGGCGCGGGCGGCATCGAGATCGCCTTCGAGATGTTTGCGCGCGCCGCGGTCGCTGGCCTCGCGCGAATCGAGCTTCGGCGAGTTGGGACCGGCGCTGCCGTTGGGCTTGCTGGCTCCGGTTAGTGAGAATGCGGTGGTGTTTTCCATAAAGACCCCTTTCCGATGACTCAAACGATCTTGGCAAAAACGCCTTTGATGACTTCCATGACGTCTATCTTCGGATATTCGAATTCAATGTCGCTGAGGGAAACGTTAAACGGTTTTCCTTCTTCGTAGTGAACGGGCAGTTTGGCGCCAACACGCAAACCCGAGCCGTACTCAAATTCCTTCAATTTCCAATGGTGTTCGTAGAGGTTCTTGGTGGTGAAAAGCAAGTCGAGCTCGACAACAACAAAGCCGGTGATGTCGAATTTGAAGGTGGGTTCGGCATAGATTTCGGCCTTGGCGTCGAGAACGAGACCTTGCTTGGGTGTCCAGTTCACATCCACGTCGGCATGCAGAGCGCCTTTAACGCCGAGGGTAGCACCGAGTTCAATGCCAGCGCGGGCATCGACGATGAGGATACCGCCGCCGATGGAGGCGCTGGCGAAGAGGCGCAAGCCTGCTTCGGCGGGGATGTGCAGAGCGGCATGACCGTGGACCGCGGTATCTTCTTCGTGAGCTGGGTTATACGTAACGTCGATTTCCGCGTCTTGAAGCTGGCCAGGTCCGATGCTGGCAAGCAGGTCCACGCCGCCGGTGATGTTGAGGAAAATTCCGACGCGATGCCCAAGAGCGGAGAAACCCAGGATGGGAATGTCGAGACCCGCCGGCCGGAACAGAGGCTTATCCAGTTTTTTTTCGTCGAAAAGATTCAGGGCTTTGGGAATACCAATCTTGCCGGTGACCTCAACTTCGCCGTTGGGTTTGAACTTGATGGCGGCGGTAGCTTGGAGCCAGGGAGCGAGTCTGAGAGTGGCAGAGCCGCCGCCGTAGATGATGATTTTTGTGGCTTGATCTTTCGGAGGAGGGCCGGGCTTGCCATCGTCACCGACCGGGCGGTTGGTGGCGCCGACGGTGACGGAACCTTTGAGCATGCCCTTTTCGTAGGAAGCGGTGACGAGCGCGTCGAAGGCGCCGTCGTCGTAGCTGACCATCAGCTTGGAATTGATGCCGGGGATTTTGGGGGTGGCTTCGCCGCTGGCCTTGACAGTGTACTTTTCGCCTTTTTTGTTCACCTCGGCGTGGATAGAGCCGCCTTCGATTCCCGGGATATCCTTCTTGAGCTGCAGGTCGCCGGCAATGGTTAATCCGGTTTTCTCGTCGTAATGGAACGTGAGGTCGGCCTGCTCGACGGCGGGAATGTCAGGCTGGATGGACCCCTTAGCGTCAATCGCCTCTTCAGCGAACGACGCCTCAATGCTTGCGGACTTGATTCCTCGGACCTTGCCGGATGGGATACCGATCTTACCGCCACCACTGAACTTGCCTTTTGAATACTCGACGTGAATCTTTGCTGGATCGAAAAGATCAGTGTCAAAATCGAAATCGCCCTCAATTTGTGGACCTTCGGAGGTAGACGCTTTGCCCGAAAGTTTACCCTTGCCCAATTGGCGAACCTCAAAGAAAACGTCGCCTCTTGCACCAATGCCAGGTGTGCCAGCAAAAATTTCGAGGCTTGCTCCTGTGACCTTGATGGGTCCAGGAAAATTGAAATCCTCCGCACTAAACATCTTGCTGAGGTAAATGTTGTCTCCATCGATTACCAGGTCGATGTTTAGTTTGTCGAAAGGCCGAATGCTTGGCATGATCGCGCCGCGAGCGATGAGGCCTTTTTCGGTCAGTTCCGCTTCTTGAATTTCGATCGGGCTTAAACCCTTAAGCTTGAGTTCATGCTGGATCGTGCGAGTAAGGGCAGAGACTGAGATGTAGCCGCCATAGTCGACGGCATCTAGCTCCTGAAGCGGTATGGGAGGCAATATAATCTGTTCAACGACTTTGTTGTTTCGAAATACGATCCCTTCGACGGATCCCTTCTTGCTATTGCGGTCGAAATTGACTTTGGTGATTTCAAACATCTTTCCGAATGGGAATTCTTCCTTCTTTTCAGTCATTCCCTCCTTCCAACCCTTGCTGACGCGCCTGCCGCCGCCAGTCGGATTGGTATAGATGACCACTTGGCTGGGCGTCCCCTGAAGACCCTTGGCGTCAATCTGCTTTTTGTCCAAAGCTTTCAGCGGGTCTAGTTGTGTCGCCGTGTCCTTGATTTCTTCCCGCGTCCAGCGCGTGTTGGGTTTGCCGCCAACCTCCAGGCCGCCCATCACTTTTTCGACTTCGATCGTATATCCCCTGCGCACGGCTTCGACATCTGGAGGGTCCTTCCAAACCTGTTTCTTGGCAGCAGCGTTAAGAAGGGTCTCAATTCGTGAATCCCGCTCTTGCTTAGTGTTCCGCCCGGAACTCATGTTGGCGTCTGCGTCGAGAAGCCACATATTGTCTATTTCATTGCTGCCGCCCAATTGCAGTTCCTGTTTGTGGTCGACTTGGAAGGCGTTCGGTTTGCCAGAGCGGTCCCAATAGGGCCTAAGGACACGCTGCTTGATCGTATCCTTGCTGCCGATAACATAGATGTCTTGGCCCTTCAACTCGAAAAAATAGATCGTCTGTCCATTTTTTTCGATCCCTGGAGCTTTGTCCTCCACGATCTTTTTGTTCAGTTTGCTTTCGATTCCAGTACCGGATTTTATGTCTTTGTCCCAAACGTCGCGCTGCGTATCGGGGCGAGGTTCGTCGGTTTTCTTGGGAAGCGTCAGCGACGCTGGAGTGACAGGTGGCTTCTTGAAGTCTGGCACACGGAGAAGCGGAAGGACGAGTTTGTGGCCCTTTTGAACCTTGCCTTCTTTGCCCTCATAATCCCAGCCGCCTGGGGGTGCGACGGTTTTGTCGTCCGCAGGTGCGCGTTGGACGAGTTGGCGGTGGACGGAGCCGGTTTGCTGGAGGACGTGGGTGGCTTCGTGGGCCATGAGGGGGACGTTGTGCTGGGATTCGCCGCGGCCAAGCCAGATGTCGCTTTGATGGGTGAAGGCGCGGGCGTTGAGGGCTTCGGCGGCTTGATGGGCGGACGAGTCGTTGTGAACGCGGACGTCGCTGAGGTCCGAGCCGAGGCCGGATTCGAGAGTGCCGCGCGTGGAGGAGTGTAGGGGTTCGCCTGCGCCTTTGGTGGCGATGGCGTGGGAGGCGGCGCTCTCCATCGAAGGGGCGGACGCGGCGCCCCCATCTGGCCGGCTGGTCTGAACGGCTTGATCGCCTGTCTTGTCTGGATCTTTTTCGCCTTCCAGGCGCTGGACGGGAGCCGCGGCAGGCTTCTCTTCTTTTTTCTTCTCGTCTGGTTTTGGTTCGCGTTGAACCGGTGCGGGAGATTTCTCGTCCTTCTTTTTTTCTGGGGGTTTTTCGGCGCGCTGGACGGGGGAGGCAGGTGGTTTCTCATCCTTCTTCTTGTCGGGGGGTTTGCTCTCCCGTTGGACTGGCGCGGCTGGCGGTTTTTCGTCCTTCTTTTTTTCTGCTGGCTTTTCCGCGCGCTGCACGGGAGCAGCCGCGGGCTTTTCCTCTTTCTTCTTTTCCTCGAGCTTGGCCTGCATTTGAACGGGAGCGGAGCTGTCTCTCTCTAGTTTTTTCTTGTCCTCGGGGCGCACTTCGCGCTGGACAGGGGCCGCTGGCTTTTCGTCTTTTTTCTTCGCTTCAGGCATTGCAGCGCGCTGGACTGGTGGGGCCGGCGGCTTCTCGGCCTTCTTTTTCTCCTCGGGCTTGGCGGCGCGTTGGACCGGGGCGGTGGGCAGTTTCTCGTCCTTCTTCTTGTCGGCGGGCTTGCTTTCACGTTGGACGGGCGCTGCCGCAGGTTTTTCGTCCTTTTTCTTTTCTTCGGGCTTTGTGGCGCGTTGGACTGGTGCGGCAGCGGGTTTCTCGTCTTTTTTCTTTTCAGGAGGCTTGGCTTCGCGCTGCACAGGCATAGCGGACTTTGCGTCCTTCGTTTTGTCTTCGGGTTTGACTTCCCGCTGGACGGGAGCAGCCGCGGGTTTTTCGTCCTTTTTCTTTTCTTCCGGCTTGACTTGACGTTGTCCGACAGGATTCAGCGAGGCGGGTGAGATCGAGGAGATGGCGCCCGGCGCGACACGTTGACCACCGGCGACGCGACTGGCAACACTGTCAGCTTCGCGTTCGTAGACGTCGTTGCTTGCTCCAATGGGGACTTTGCGCTGCACACCTCCCAGCGCAAAAGGCGCGCCGGGCGCGGATGACGCCCAAGCGGGGCCGGCTGGAGCTCTGGCGGACGAATGCGCAGAGTTTTCGTGGCCGTCGAGTTGCGGCGCTTCGGTTCGCCCGCGCGGTTTGTGAAGCCTCTGGACTTCGCCCATCTGTTTCAATCCGAAAAAGCTTTTCCGCGAGAAACCCGCCAAAGAACTACGAGATCGCGGAGAGAAAGCCTGAAATCCGCGAGTCATGTCCTTGCCCGTCGCGGACTTCCTCGACGGGCACTGCCGCTCCGGCTTTGCGGAATTCGACCTGGATCGCACTGCGCAGGTCGGCGCTCGAAATTAATTCGCGCAAATCGTTCATTGCAAAAAGCGCGCTCTGCACCGCCGCATTGCGAATTTGTCCGCCGGTCATTTCGTAGCGCAAGGCAAATTGTTCAAGTTCGGCGGGGGACATGGCATGCGTCGCGGGGAGATGCACCTGCCAGAGGCGCCAGCGCTCATCGGCATCCGGAAGGTGAAACTTGACGACCACGTCAATGCGGCGCCGGAAGGCGGAGTCGATGGAATTGCCGACGTTGGTAGTGACGATGACAATGCCAGAGTAGGTTTCCAGGCGCTGCAACAAATAATTGGTTTCGAGGTTGGCGTAACGGTCGTGCGCGGACTTCACGTCGGTCCTGCGAGTCATAAGGGAATCGCCCTCGTCAAGGAGGAGAATGACGTCGAGATCCTCTGCGCGGCTTAAGACCTTGCCCAGATTTTTTTCCGTTTCACCGATATATTTGTTGACGATGGCCGCCACATCCACGCGATAGAGATCTAGTCCCAGTTCGGCGGCAAGGATGCGAGCGGCGAGGGTCTTGCCGGTTCCACTGGGACCTTCAAAGAGCGCTCGGACGCCGCGATTCAGGCCACCCGGGATTTCTGCTCCCATGGCGATCGACAACCGTTCGCGATGGCGGCAGCGGCGTTCGAGATGGTGGAGGGCTTGTTCCGTCGGCGCTCTCACCACAAGATGCGACCAAGTGCCACCTTCAGCGAGTCGCGTGGCGAGGGAATCCAATTGCTGGCGATTGATAGTGCGAGTGGCTTGGCGAACGTCAGCGCAGGTAATCGAGGAGCGCCGGTCCAGCGCGGCGTAGGATTCAGCCAGTTGCGTAGCGCGGCGCAGATAGCGGCCGGGGAGCGAGAAAGTTTGGGCGATTTCGGCCAATTCAGGGGATGGTCCGCGATTTAGAGTTTTTTGCAAAATGCGCAAGCGCTCGGCTGCGGATTCCGGGCGTAGGTTAATGGTGATGGATTGCTCGGTGAAATTGCCGGTCAAGCCTCCCTCGGAACCCATGACGACGGCGAACGGGCCGCAATAGCCGGATAGGGCGGGAAGTTCGAATGATTCGCCTGGACCAAGATCGACGCAGAAAACGGGCAGAGCGTGGACCAGCGTACAGAAAGGGCCGATGGAATGAAAGCGATTGTCGTTCGGCGCGAATGGCCCTTCGAATTCGAGGATGCCGCGACCCAGCGCGAGCGCCACCGCTCCCACGACCGCAAGCCGCTCTGTCCCTGGGAGACCGCGAACCACGATGGTTCTGGCGCGACCAGAGGCGAGGAGCGCGGGTAGTTCAGAGAGTTGAGCATGCTCGGCCACGGGAAGAACAAGTTCGCTCAAGGGAATCAGCGAGTCGGGAGCGTGGTAGTGCGTTCCAGAAATTGGTTGTGCGCTTAGCTCGCCACGCAATGCGCTCCAATGGGGAAATGGAACGCTGAGAATCCATTCGGAACGCGGGGCATCACGGTTCAAGGCTTCGACGAAACCGGATTCCACAAGAGGTTTGCACAGGGTCCAGGCGTCGGCGTCGTAGGTGTTTTTCTCGGCGATGATATCGCGCACGAGACTCAAGGAGGGGCGACGTTGACCGAAGGGATGTTGCAATGTTGCAAAAAGTGAAGCGAAGCGCGGTTCTTCCTCGGGGAGGCCGGTGAGAACGAGGGCTAACAGGGTTTCCTGACTTAATTTGAGTTCGTCACGAAGACCTCGGAGAGGAAGCCATCCCGGGGCTGCAGCTTCCCAATTCTCGCGATGTTCACGAAACCACGCGAAGGATTTCTCCCAGTCGAAGTCCGCAGACTGGCGGGCGCTCAATTCGTCGAAGTAGGGAAGCAGAAAGGGAAATTCCTCGAATACATTCTCCAGGCTCTTGCCGGCGGAAATCGCACGGTTTCGAACGTAGCGGATGACCCGCAAAGTGGCTTCGTAGAAGAACAGGCCTAGATGTCCGCGAGCATTGTGGGGAACATCCGCGAATGGAAGCTGTGCATCCATAAAGGCTACATTCCCTTACCAAAGTGAAAAGTGATGACGCGCCCCAAGCTAGGAACCCAACCGGGATCGGCGTCGAGACCCGAGAGCCGGATTCTTCCATTTGCCCGATTCAGGTCCAGCATCAGATCCACGTGGGTTTTCGTTAGCCACAGCTTTGCGGGCTGTAGTAAGAGCGTTTTACCGAGAGTGGATGTGCGTTCGGATGGGATGCCGAGGCTCTGCCTCAACCTTATTCGAATGTAGGGCAAGAGAAATGCCAGGAATTGGCGGAGGGGCTTACCGAGGAGGATACCAATTGGATGGCAAGCGGTGGAGGCTCCACGGGGCTTTCGAAATAGGGAATCAGCGACGGAGTCTTCGCTGAAATATTCGATTTCTTTACGGATTGCCTCGCGTGACGGTCGCGTTGCAAATTGGCGACTCAAAATCAGAAATCCATCGGGGTGCCACAATTCGAGATGGGAGGAACGCAGGCGAATCTGCAGACCGCTTAGTGAAATTCGCCCTGAAGCAGAAGAGATCCATGCTTTCGGGATGCGGTAGAAAGTTGAGGGTGCAAAATGCCTTCCCGGCATGGTGCCAGGAGTTCGACTATCGAGGAGCGCCAGAGCATCCCACAGGGGATCGGATGCGAGGTGAGATTCCGAGGGGGACAGCAAACAGCGGCTTAGAAGCTCGAGCAGTTCCCAGCTGCCTAGACCGAGGTCACGGTGGCACTCCTCTTCGATCGAACGCGGGAGGTCCAGGGTTTTCAGGACATTTATGAGAAAAAGAACACCGCCGAGCTCGGTGTGGAAGGATTCGCCGATTTGAACTTCACTCTTTGAAGGCGGAGAAGATTCTGCTGGAATTGCGACTTGCCGCAGGACCTCTTCCTTTGTCGCATGGGCGGCCAAGCGCAAGTCCATGCTGAACGCAGTGGAGGATGCTTCATCTTTCAGGACACGTGGTGGTGGAGGCTCGGCGGATTCCAATGCCAGCTCCCGCCTGAGAGAGGCGGTGACGGGTTCAGAAGGCTGGAGCGGGACGATTTCGGTAGTCGGGAGAATGAGTGCGGTATTGGCGTGAATGGCAGGCCGCTGGAGCGATTCGCTTTCCAAGAATAAGTTTATGTCGCGCGATACATTTTCGGAAACGGTTTGGATTTTCTGGCCTTCGTGTGCGACAGCTTGCTGCAGCGGCGCAGGAATTTGTAACGTTTTTGCTACCGGGACGGCAGCCTCGCGGGAACCCGTCGCCGGCGCCTCGATGGCTTTGCGTACAGTTTGCGATTTCTGGCGCGTGGATTGACGCCAGCGAGCAAAGGCTTGCGCAAAATGACGGCCGCGGACAATGCGGGGAGCCTCTTGCAGACACAAAGCGATCCCTAAAAGCGTGGATCTTTCTGGGCCGAGGCCAGGGGGAACAAGCGACTCGGAAACAACCTCACGCCAAGGCGGCAGAACCAGCTGGCTTGTGTCTCTGGAGAATTCGTGAATCGCCCCAACCTCGTGCCGGCCTGAATCGAGTTCATCGGAAACGCTGAGATGAAAGCTCGCTTCACGTGGGTGCTCGAAAATGGAGCAGAGGTTCACTATTTCGAAGGAGCGTGCGACTTCCCGGAAAACGGCCCAGGCTTGTGCGGGCGAGAACGCGCTAACAACTGAGACGGCCTCTCCTCGCGATACAAGTTGGGCGAGGGTGGAGGGAACGTAGCGGGCGTCGCGTTGCCAGGCCGTGACAATTGCCTCGAGAGCCGAGGATGGTAGAGAGCGCAGAATGGCTCTCCACCACCAAAGCGAGGAGGCAGAGCCCCTCAACAAGTCATTCGCAAGGCAGGCGAGAAGCTCGCCCTGATCGACGAACAAGACGGCGTCCGAATTCAAAGGCACAAAGCCGCTTGCTGGTCTTGCGGCGCGGCGAGAAAGATCGGAGAGCTCCGACTGCGCCGCGCGTTCCCAAGCCAGTGCGGACTGTACTGCCCAGGCATCGGGCTGGAGCTGGCGGGGCATGGGATCTCGAAAGCGGCGGATGATCAGCGTGGCGGACGGAGAGAATCCCGGCGGATGGAAATCGACGGTATTCAAGAGATGCGAAACGCGCAATCCGACGGAGAGGCGGCTATCCGGATCGCGCCGTCGAGAGCGGAGCGGAATGGTAGTTACGGCTGCTGCCATTTATAAGTTCTCGAGGGATCGGAGCCGACCATGGCTAGTTGCCCAGACCGGTGCTTAAGCCGCGGATGGATTACGATCCCCAAGCCAGCGGCCATGAGGAACAGGCTGATGAGTTGTGTCAGAGACAGTGGGCCGAGCATGGGCTGGAAGTCCCCCCTCAGATATTGCTCGAGGAAGCGGCCTGCGCCGTAAATCACGAGGAATCCGGCGAACCGCTGGCCTGAACGGGAGGGGCGCAATTGCGACAGAAACACAAAGAGCGCAAGCGCGAAAAGAGACGCATAGACCTGGACCGGATGAACTGGAAGAGAAAGCGGAGCGGTGGCGACGATCCAACCACGATTGAGGTGATCCGCGTAGGCTTCCGTTCCCGGAGGAAATGTGACAGCCCATGGTAGCGTTGACCGTGTGCCGAAGTCATCGCCGTTGAGAAAACAACCGAGCCTGCCGATGGCCGCTCCAAGCGCGACCGCAGGTACGATCGCATCGGCGTAGCGAAGGAAAGGTAGTTTGCGAATGAGCAGGTAGGTTGCAATGGCGAGCATGCCGGCGAGGAGGCCGCCGCACTCCGCGCGGCCGCCTGACCAGAATCGCAGCCAAGCCCATGGGCGGCCATCGGTGC
>Ga0137386_10000003_pt1 | contig 85698 bp, 137 predicted proteins | sample SagtaG_4_FD_104910 | JGI IMG/M metagenome (GOLD analysis project Ga0137386, IMG submission 104910) | Vadose zone soil microbial communities from Sagehorn Ranch, Mendocino, California, USA - Sage2_R_100_16 metaG | ecosystem: Environmental > Terrestrial > Soil > Vadose zone | place: USA... | reverse complement strand
GTGGTGGGCCGGTCCGGGCGCGCGGGGGTGGCGGTGCAGGCCCAGTCGAGGGCGGTGCGTGCGGTGCGTCCGGTCCGGGCGCGCGGGGGTGGCGGCTGGCCCTGCGTCTCGGTGACCGGGCCGCCGCCGTCCGGTCCGGGCGCGCGGGGATGGCGGAGTCGCGTTGTGTCGGACCCGCCGGTACGGCAGGCCGGCCCGGGCGCGCATGAGCGTGTCAAGAAGGACTCCAAAAATAGCTCCGATTGGGCTACCAGCCGCTGGGTAGCGGCCCGGCCGCATCGGTTCACCCGTTCGGAACGTTGCCCGGCCCGACGCCCGGGCGGCAGCATCTTCCGGCATGTGGTGGAAAGCAGAGACAGGAATGCTCACCCGGATCGGGGAGCGAATCTCAACGGTCTACGTTGATCGGGCCGTGATCGGCCGCGAAGACAACGCGGTCACCCTCCTGGACGCCGAGGGCGAAACCCACCTGCCGGCCGCAATGGTGTCCGCGTTGCTACTCGGACCGGGCACGAAGGTGACCCACAGCGCGGTGCGGCTGTTGGCCGATTCCGGGACCACCGTCTGTTGGGTCGGGGAGAACGGCGTCCGGATGTATGCCCACGGCGTGTCCACCGCCCACACATCCCGCTACCTGCAGCGCCAAGCCTGGCTGGTGTCGGACAACAAGCGGCGCCTCGGTGTTGCCCGGCAGATGTACCAGATGCGGTTCCCTGGCGAGAACGTTTCCAAACTGTCGATGCAGCAACTGCGGGGCCGGGAGGGTGCCCGGGTGCGCCGCTCCTACCGGCTGCACGCCTCCCGCACCGGGGTTGCGTGGTCCGGGCGCAAGTATGTGGCCGGGAAGCCGTTCGCAGCCGGTGACGACATCAACCGGGTACTGTCGGCGCTCAACGCCTGCCTCTACGGGGTGTGCCACGCCGCCACCGTCGGCCTGGGTGCCAGCCCAGCACTCGGCTTCGTCCACACCGGGTCGGCCATCTCGTTCGTGCTCGACATCGCCGACCTGTACAAAGCCATGACGACGATCCCGGCCGCATTCGATCTGATGTCCGAAGGCGCCACGGAGGAGTCGGCGGCGCGGACCCGATTCCGGGATCTGGTGGTGGAGCAGGGGCTGATGGCCCGGGTGGTACGGGACATCCAAGCCCTGCTGCTCGGCGAGGACAAGGCCACCGCCGGGGAAGAGGAGCCAGACGGGCTCGACGACGAGGCGGACGTACATCGCGCCCAGTTGTGGGACACCAACGGTGCCGTGCCGGCGGGACGGAACTGGGCCGATGAGCAGGAGGCGGTCGACCTAGGCAAGGTGGACTGGTCGGAGCTGGACGAGCAATGACGGTCATCGTGCTTATCGCCGCACCGTCCGGGCTGCGCGGGCATCTGACCCGGTGGATGGTGGAGATCGCCCCGGGCGTGTTCGTCGGCACTCCCAGTGCCCGGGTGCGGGACAAGGTGTGGTCGGTGGTGTGCGGCCGGGTAGGGAAGGGGCAGGCGGTGCTGATCCGCCGCATGGCGAACGAGCAGCGGTGGGCGGCGCAAACCGCAGGCGTGGACCGGTGGATGCCAGTTGACCTGGACGGGCTCACGCTGGTCCGTCGTCCGGCCCGTCCGCAGTCTCCGGCCGCAGGTCGGCCATGCTGACCCCGTTGGCGCGCAGCACCGCCTCGACGGTGCCGAGGGGCACCCGCTCGCACAGGAAGCCGTCCCGGTCGTAAACCTGCCCGTCGTGGAGCACGGTGTACCACTGCGCCCCACGTCCTGCCCAGACCTCGATCCGCCACCGTCCGTCCGGGGTCTGGTAGGCGCCGAGGAAGCGGTATTGCACGATCCGGACGGTACCCGTGCGGCGTTCGTGGATTCGTGTCGTACCCCGGCGCTACGCTGACCCGGATCGGGTAGTGATAAGGCCGAACCGGGGCGGGTACCTACCGACCTAGACCCCCGGCGTAGCGAAACGGCTGTGCGGTGCCGTATCCGGGGACGCCCCTCCGGACTGACACCGGGCGGCGGAGTAGTGAAAGCTCGCGATCGGTAGGCAGCTCCGGTCCGCAGCGCGGAACGACCGTCCGGGTCCGCGTCAAGTGGAGGACGGCTCTGCGCTCAGCCCCGGCCCGGGGGAGTCCGGATCAGCCGGGGCTGAGGCATGTCCGGCTCGCGCTCGTTGATACCCCCGTGACTACCTTCTACTTCGGTCCCCGCTGGGACGCCCCTCTGCTGGATGAGAACGCCGAGCAGGTACCGACACCGGTCGGCGAGGTCTGCTTCGGATGCAACGAGCCGATCCGGGAGGCCGACCGTGGTCTGCTCCGCAGCTACGTGGCGCAGGTCGACGGGGAGTGGGTCGCCACGGCCGCGAGCGGTGCACGAAGCGCTGTAGCCAATAGCATCTGATCTGCGTTTCCACGCTCCCGACCAGTACGAGGTCAGACACGGTGCGCCACAGCGCTTACAGGCCGCATACTACGGATCAGAAGGTTGGGGGTTCGAGTCCCTTCGGGCGCGCAGCAGGCCACCTGAGCAGGAAGTTCAGGTGGCCTTCTTGTTGGCAAGAATCGGCCACACCGCTCACGAAGCATCTTACTGGGCCTTGATCGTGCCGTACGCTGTAGCCCCATGGACATCAACGCCGCCCACCTCGACGCCTACGGCCGCGACCTGCGCTCCCGCAACAGCTCGCCCCGCACCATCCAGAACTACGTCGAGACGATCCTTCAACTGGCGGCCCTCCACAACGACGCCGACGTGCTCGGCTTGACCAAGGCCGAGGTGCAGGAGTACATCACGCACATCCTCGACCAGCACGCATCAACGACTGCGGCAGTGCGGTTCCGCGCGCTGCGGGCGTTCTACAACTGGGCCGTCCGGGAAGAGATCATCGACGTGTCGCCGATGGCTCGGATGCGCCAGCCGACCGTTACCGACGAGCCGGTGGCGGTCCTGACCGACGACCAGTTGCGGCGGCTGCTGAAGGTGTGCGAGGGGAAGGGCTTCGAGGACCGGCGGGACACCGCGATCATCCGGCTGTTCTGCGAGCCGGGTTCACCCCGGGTCGCCGAGATGGCTGGTCTGCTGCTGGACCGCGGACCGAAGGAGGCACCCGACCTGGACATGCGCCACGACACCGTGCGGATCCACGGGAAGGGCGACAAGATCCGGGTGATTCCGTTCGGCGCCCGCACAGGGCAATCATTGGACCGGTATCTGCGGGTGCGCGCCCGGCACAAGCTGGCGTCGCTGCCCGAACTGTGGCTGGGTGGCCGGGGTGGTCCGCTGACCGTCTCCGGGATCACGCAGATGTTGCGCCGTCGGTCGAGGGTTGCTGGGATCGGGCACGTCCACCCCCACCAGTTGCGGCACACTTCGGCCCATGTCTGGGCCGATCAGGGCGGTTCGGAGGGCGACGCGATGGCGCTGTTCGGCTGGTCGTCGGCGGAGATGCCACGTCGGTACGGCCGCTCGGCGCAGGTGGAGCGGGCGCAGCGGGCATCCCGGCGGCTGTCCCTCGGCGACCGGCTCTAGTTCGCCCGTCGGCGCCGCGGGCTGGGCCGGTGGCTGGCTGGCCGCCCCGTCGAGCGGTCCGGTACGAGGTCGCTGGCGAACAGGTTCAGCGGCAACGGCACCACGCTGCCCTGGGCACCGCATTCCTCGTAGGCGGCTTCCCGGCCGTACTGGACGCCATGCAGCCAGATCTCCCGTTGCGGGGTGATGGTGATGCGCTCGAAGCGGCGGATGGACCCCCACACGGCGAGGACCAGGGCGACCGCGAACAGGTCGATGTGCGGGCCAACAGGGAGGCTCGGCAACTGGGCGACGACGGTCACCAGGTCGTAGGCGACGAGTAGGGCACCTGTAGTGAAGCCGCCCCAACGGGCAACCATGTCGGCGTGGATTCGCCGCCCCCGACGTTTCGCGTTCAACGCATCCCCCCGCAAGCTCGTGCATCGTCGGCCTCCCCCGAGGCCGGTGCGTGCCAGGTTATGCCTCTGTCGTCATCGTGACAGATGAATTGTGCGATTCTGTCCGTTCGAGGGGTGTCGGATCATCCCGCTTGGCGTTCGCCGGGCGTCTGATCGGGTTCGCGTTGCACGCGCAGGCTGGCAAGGAACTTCTCGGTCCGCCCCATCGTCCCCAGGAGCAGGATCTTCGCTTCAAGGCTGATGTCGTCAGCGTCCATCAGCTCCTGGATCGCGGAGGCGAGCCGGGGGGCCACCGCGGCATCCGACGCCTGCGCGTCGGGCGGATGGCCGGCAATCTCCCGCGCCTCGACCCGGTCGATCCCGAGAGCGTCCGCGACGGCGTAGACGAGACGCAGGCTCGGCCGGCGGGTGGAGGTCCGCCAGTTGGCGATGGTGCTGCGTGGGATCGCCTTCCCGTCCGGCGTGTACCGGGCAGTCTCCTCCGACACCCGATCCCACGACCACCGCCGCTCGCTGCGTTCCCTGTTGACCCGTAACCAGAACCGGTACGGCACTCCCTCGCCAGCCACAGGCGGTTTTGTAGCACGGAGCCAGGTCACACGCATCGGCATAGCTCGCTAAACGCGCCCATGGGCCACATTATGTAGCGGCCCGTAGTCCGAACGGACCGGTCAAGTGTGCCAACCCTCCGAAACGCCCCGGAGGGGCTTGCCGTGCGCCGCAGCGTTCCGTAGCGTGTAGTTGTAGACACAGCGCCACACACGCCGATGCGCTGCCTGCCCACCAAGCGAGGTCATTCGTGGAGCACACGACCAGCGTGACGTACCCGTTCTGGGAGCGGGTCGCACAGGAACGCGCCCGCCAGGAACTGACCTGGACCGACCTGGCCCAGCGCACGGGCCTGACCCGCAAGACGATCCACAGCCTGCGAACCGGGAGCCTCCCGCGTCCGCGGACCATCCACGCGCTAGCCGACGCCCTCGGCATCGACCGGATCGAGGCGGCGACGCTGTCGGGTCTGATCCCGGCCCCACGCACCCCCGAAGCCGTACTCGCGGGACGTGCGGCGTGACCGCCTCCGACCACTCCCTGAACGGCCGGATCGGCGCGCACCTGCGCTGGTCCAAGGAGCCGGACCGCCAAGCCGCAACGGCACCCGCCCGGGCGGCGTTCGCGTCGCGCTGGGAGCGGGAGGTGGACCCGGACGGGGTTCTGCCACCCGAGGAGCGGGCTCGGCGAGCAGAGTCGGCGAAGACGGCCTACTTCCTGCGCCTCGCCCGCCTGTCGGCGCTGAAGCGTCGGGCAACTCCGACTTCCCGACCCTGAAAAGCCGGAAGCGGCCCGCCCTGACCGGCGAACCGCCTCCCGAACGTTTCCGAGGGGAAACTATGCACACCCTAACGCTTATCCCCCGTTCGTGGGCAACGGCCGCCGTAGATGTCATCCGGGGCGTGTTCACCCGCCCCGCCGCCGGGCTGCTGCCGTACCGGGTGCTGGACGTGCTCGACGCGGTCGACGAAGCCTCCGGTGTCGTCTACGAGGACGCCGAAACGTACCGGTCGTACACCGTGGACCTCCGCGGTGTCGTCACCGAGGTTAGCGCCGAGATCGACCGCCTGCAGGCCGAGGGCTGCGTCGTCGCCGGTGACCTGTACGGGCCGACCGGTAGGCAGCGCCGCGACTGGCTGATCACCGCCCGGGGTGCGGTGGTCCTCGCCGAGATGTGGCACAGCCGCGGGGCTGCCGCGCTCGAGGCGGCCGAACTGTGGAACGAGACGAAGGCTGGTGCGTGGTGAGCGCCGAGCACACGGTGACGGTGGCCGTGGTGTACCCCGCTGACCGGACCGGGCCGCTGGAAGGCGTCGCGTGGGCCGTCGTGGAGATGGAAGGCGGGCGGCACTACCGCTACCACGTGCCGAGCACCGCAGCGACGAAGGCGATGACGCTGGACAGGTACGCCCGCTACGTCGCCTCCGTTGAGGGGCTGCGGTTCGTGGAGCCCGGCCCGTGGGTGCCCGGTGGCCCCGCGGATGACTACGCCGACGCGCCCGAAGACGGCAACGGGCTGGTCCGCAACCGGCACGTCCGGCGGCCCGCGAGGGCAGGGGCGCCGGCATGACCCTCCTTCCGCTGCACCTTCCCCACCGCACCCGACGCCTCCACGTGCCCCCCTTCCCCGAGGTGGTGTACGGCCCGACGCTGGTCAACGCCGACGCCACCCTGCACCGCGTGCCGGACTGCCCCGACGGTGGGCGACGCGCGGTGGACACCTTGAAGGCCCTCGCGCACCGGCCGTCGTGGTGTGACCGCTGCTGGCCGGGACACCGCTGCCACGCCTGTGGCTTCCCCTCGGGGGATGACGTGCTGTGCCGGCGGTGCAGGACCGACGAACACGACCGTGAACGCCGACTGGACAACGCGGCATGAGCGCGCCGACCACAACCAAGCGCGAGCCGATCCACGCCGAAACATCGGCCGACGGGTCCCGCTGGTACCCGCACCCGATAACCGGCGAACGGTTCAGGTCCGTCACCACAGCGCTGTCCCGCATCGCCAAGTTCGGCCTCGCCGACTGGGCAGCCCGCCTCGCCTCCGAGGCCGCATTCGACCGGCTGCCCTGGGTGATCCGCTGCTCTCGCAACCCTGATTGCAACGCCACCAAGACCGACAACGCCTGTGGACAGTGCCGGCCGTGCGCCATCTTGTGGCTGTCGAACCGAGGCAACGACGTCCGCGACGAAGCCGGATCCATCGGCACCCGCCTCCACGAGGCCGCCGAACAGATCTCCCTGTTCGGCGAAGGCGCCCAGATCGATGAAGAGGTCCAGCCGTTCGTTGACCAGTACCTGCGGTGGCGCGAGGCGTTCCAACCCGAATACCTCGCCACCGAGATGACCGTCATCTCCCGCAAGTGGGGGTACGCCGGCACCCTCGACAAAATCATCCGGCTCCCCGCCGGACCCACCCTGCCGAAGGAGTTCGCGCACCTCGCCGACCTCCCCCTGGTCGGCGACTACAAGACCTCGAAGAACCTCGACATCCCCAAGGGCTGGCAGGTCGTCGCCTACGCCAACGCCGACGCGGTACTGCTGCCCGACGGGTCCGAGGAACCGATGCCCGAAATCAAGGGCGGCTTGGTCGTGCACATCCGCCCGGACAAGGTCCAGACACGCGAGGTCTACCTGACCGACGCGAACCTCGCCTACTTCATCCACGCGCTGCGCCTCGCCGAAGGACTCGACGCGGGCCTCAACACGGTGCTCTCCCGACCCCTCACCCTCAAGGACAAGTAGTGGCCATCTTGGGCTTGCAACAGGCGCAAACAGAAGTGGGCCGGATCCGGCTCGGCGTGAAAGTGAAGGCCGCCAACGGCAAAGAGCGGCCGGCGAAACTGGACCGGCTGCGGTTCACCTCCCCCCGCCGCACCCTCATCGACCGGATCGCCGAACTGTACGGCGGCACCGTGGAGGCGTGGCAGCCGCCACGGGGCAACCAGCAGTGGCAGGTCGTCACCAACGCCACCCAGGTTCCGGTGCTGGTGCCGCCGCAGGACCCGGCCGAGTCGCAGTGGTACGAGATGTGGTCGGCTGGCGGATGTCAGCGCCGCTGCGACGGGCAGATGGAGAAGATCACCCGGCAGGCGTGCCTGTGCGACCCGCAGGCCCGCGAGTGTTCCATGCACACCCGGCTGCGGGTGATGCTGGAGGACGTTCCCGGGCTGGGCTGCTGGCGGGTGGACACCGGCTCGTTCTACGCCGCCGTCGAGCTGCCCGGCATCGCCGCCCTGCTCGCCCAGGCGCAGGGCATCATCCCGGCGAAACTGATCCTGGACCAGCGCACCGTCACCCGTGCCGGCAAAACCATGAACTTCGTCGTGCCGGTGCTCGACACCGACGACTGGACCTCTGGCCAACTGCTGTCGGGGCGGGTGCAGGAACTCATCGCCGCCCGCCGCGCCTCGGCGATTGACGGGCAGGTGCGGGCCGCGATCGAGGCAAACGTGGACTACCCGTCGCTGGTCGACGCAGCCAAGACGGTGGAGGCGCTGTTCGACCTACACAAGCAGGCGAAGGCCGAAGGCAAGGACACCCCTGAATTGCTGCGGCTGTTCGAGGCCCGAGCTGCTGCCCTGCGCGCCACCGCAGTCCCCGCGCAGCGGACCGTCATCGACGCGGAGGTGACCGAACCGTCCGATCTGGAGTCGCTGTGGTCGGACATTCTCGCCGCCGCGCCGTGGGACGACATCGACGTGCTGGAGAAGCACTTCTGTGAACTGGTCGGCCACTCGTCGGACGAGGCGAGCGAGGCGGACATGCGCAGGTTCCTGGACGCACTGAACACGGCACGGAAGGACGCGGCGTGATGGCCTGGCACAAGGGTCCGATGGCGGGGTACGACACCGAGACAACAGGCGTTGACGTTGAGCAGGACCGCATCGTTACCGCCACGGTCGCGCTGATCCGCCCAGGTGAGCCGACCGATGTCCGCTCCCATCTGGTCAAGGTGGACGTGGACATCCCGGCCGAGGCGACAGCGATCCACGGCATCACCACCGAACACGCCCAAGCGAACGGGCGCCCCGCGGTCGACGTGCTGGACGTGGTCGCCGCCGACCTGGCGTTCGCGCTGCTGGCCAAGGTCCCCGTCGTCGGCATGAACATCGCGTTCGACCTGACCATCCTGGACCGGGAGCTACGCCGCAACGGCCTACCCACGTTGAAGGCGGTGGACCCGTACCGGCGGGGGAAGCGGCGGCTGCCGGACCTGTGCGCCACCTACGGGGTGCGGATCGACGGTGCCCACGACTCGGCCCACGACGCGTTGGCGGCGGCCCGGGTGGCGTGGCGGCAGGCCGAACGGCACCACCACATCCGGTCCGCGGACCTGTTCGACCTGCACGAGGCGCAAGCCCAGTGGCGGGCCGACCAGACGGCTTCGTTCCGCCGCTACCTGATGCGCGAACTGGAACAGAAGTCCTACGACGCCGAGCAGTTCGACGAGGGCAGCGAAGGCCGTTGCGTGTTGGAGCAGGAGGCCGACGAACTAATGGGCCGCATCGCCGACCTGGACGACGCGTGGCCGTACCGCCCGTATGAGGCGCGGCGGGTAGGGGCGGAGGTGGCGCCGTGATCTACGCGTTCATCGTCGAGCGGACCGACACCGACTCCTTCGGCATCCTCAGTGGCGGATCCGAACTGCCCCCTGAGGTCGCGTCCGTCGTCGGCGAGGAGTTGGAACCCGTCGCAGGACAGGCGGATCAGTGGGCGACGGTCGACTGCCACACCATCGTCACCCGGTACGAGCCGAAGCCGGTCGGAACGTTCCCCGAGGACCGCGCAGGTGTCGGTGTACCCGTAGCTGGGGTGGCGGGATGATGCGGCTTCTCTCGCTTGGTGCCGGCGTGCAGTCAACCGTCCTCGCCCTGATGTCGGCTGATGGGACGCTACCCAAGGTCGATGGCGCGGTTTTCGCCGACACAGGCTGGGAGCCGAAGCGGGTCTACGAGCACCTGTTCAGGCTTCGTGACGTGCTCAGCGCGGCCGGCATCCCGAGGCAGTGCGCTGCGGCTTTGGTTGCGCTCTCCCAGGCAACCGAACGGATGGTGGCGGCATGACCCGCATCCTCACCGAGGCCGAGCGCCACGACCGGGATCTGATCCTGCAGACCTACGCCGAACGCCACCGACGCCGGCTACGTAAGCGCCAACCGGCCCTGTCGCTGATGAGGTACGTCCGGTGAGCCGCCGCAACCCATGGACGGTCCCGACGCCGAATGCCAGCGACCCGGGTCGGGCATGTGGAACCACCGACGGGTACGTGCTGCTGCCCCGCTGCGTCTGCAGGCATCTGCCCGAGGTCCATGCCATCTCGGAGGCGACGAAAAAGCGCAAGGCGTGCTCGGCGTCCAACCCCGACAAGTGCCCGTGCAAGAGCTATGAGGCGGGGGGATCCGATGCCGCTTGACGACGACGCCCTGATGCAGCCCAGCGAGGTCGCGGAACTGTTCCGGGTCACCTCGCAGACGGTGGCCCGGTGGGCGGAGGAAGGCCGGCTGTCTGCCGTCCGGACCCTCGGCGGGCACCGCCGGTACCGGGAGGCCGAAGTTCGGGCGCTACTCGCGGCGGACACGTCGTACGTGGGGAGGCAGGCATGACCACGTACCGCCGCAGCCGATGGGGCCGGCACCGGGCCGTCCCGGTACCCAACCCGCTGTGGGTGTTCCTGCGGCGCATCGCAGCGGGGGCGTTGACCGTCAGCGGGGTGCTGGTCCTCGTTGTCGTCGCGTCATCCCCCGCCGAGACCCGCCCGGCGACGGTGCTGTTCCTCACCGGCCTAGGTGCGGTTCTCATCGGTGCCGGCCGTTACGTCCTCGGACCCGGCGAGGCGTGGGAGGCCGGCGGTGAATGACCCGATCCGCATCGAACGCTCCGACCAGGGCTGGCGGGCCACCATGCCGCCGGGCTGCGACAACTCGGCCACCATCGAAGGCCCGCATCTGGATGACGTGTGGTGTCTCGCCGAGATCGTGGCCGCAAGGTGGGGGCTGCGGGTAGGGGTCGCCGACGAGACGCCTGCCGAACCGGAGCCGCCGCTTCCCCCGGCGCCGTCCCGGGATCTGGCCTCGCCTTACGCGCACCTACGTAACTGCCTGCTCGCCGGCACCGAACCCGTCCTCGACGACTGGCTGACGGCTGAGGTTGCCGACCGGGAGTTGACCCGGCTACGGGAGCAGGAGGTCAGCTACGCGGAGCAGTGCGCCGACCTGTACCGGACAGACCGGGACTTTTCGTGGAAGGACCGGGAGGCGGAGCACCGGCTGCGTTCGGCTGCGGCCGAGGCGATGCGGCAGCGAATCCTGTCCCGCTGCGACGACACAACCCCTCACCGAACGGAGGCCCCCTCGTGCACCTGACCCGCCCCTCACTGCCCGTCGCAGAGTGCGAGCACTGCGGCAAACGGTCCTATCTCAGCCGATCCCACGCCCGGAAAGCCCGCCGTCGCACGCCCGAGTGGCGCTGGCTGCGCGCCTACCGCTGCCCTACCGGCGACACCTGGCACCTCGGCCGGCTGCCGCAGGCCACCCAGCACGGGCTGCTGACCGCCGCCGAGGTCTACCAGGGCAGGAGGGCCGCCTGATGGCCGAAACGAGCATCGAGTGGACCCAGCGGGACGGCACCCAAGGCGTCACCTGGAATCCGACCACGGGTTGCGACAAGATCAGCGACGGATGCACGAACTGCTATGCGCTAACGATGGCGAAGCGGCTCAAGGGTATGGGCTCGGCGAAGTACCAGAACGACGGCGACCCGCGCACGTCCGGCCCCGGCTTCGGGCTGACCGTCCACCCAGGCACGCTAAGCACCCCGCTGAAGTGGCGCGACCCTCGGACCGTCTTCGTAAACAGCATGAGCGACCTCGGGCACGCCAGGGTGCCGCGCGAGTTCCTGGCGGAGGTCTGGGCGGTGATGGCGGCAACGCCGCAGCACACCTACCAGATCTTGACCAAGCGACCCGAGCGGATGGCCCGGATGCTGGCCGAGGAGGAGTTCCGTCGGTCCGTCGGGATTGCCATGGTGCGCGCTGGCTGGCACGGCTGGCGCTATGACGCCGACCGGTTCGCGGTACCGGCTGTCTGGCCGCTTCCTAACACGTGGCTCGGCACCAGCATTGAGTCCGACGAGCACGTTGCCCGCGCCGACCACCTGCACGCCACCCCCGCGGCCGTCCGGTTCGTCTCCGCTGAGCCGCTACTCGGGCCGCTGCCGTCGCTGGACCTGACCGGCATCGACTGGCTGATCATCGGTGGCGAGAGTGGACACGGCTCGCGTCCGATGGCGCTGGACTGGGTGTACGACCTGATCCGCCTCGCCCGCGAAGCCGACACGGCCGTCTTCGTCAAGCAGCTCGGGAAGGTGTGGGCTGGCAGCGGGAAGGGCGGCAAGTGGGACGCCTGGCCCGCTGATCTCCGGATCCGGGAGTACCCGAAGACCGGACAGGCGGTGGCGGCGTGATGGCCGATCCGACGAAGGTCCAGCGCGGCCACGCCCACTCGGCCACGGTTGTCGCCGTCGCCGTGCGGCGCTGGTCCGACCCGATCCCCGACGACTTCCTGCCGCTGTTCGAGGCGGCCGGGCTGGTGGTCGACGACAGCGACGACGAGGTCATCGCCTACCGGGACGGCGTGAAGGTCGGTGCCGTTTGGGGTCCGGCCGTGGAAGGTCACTGGTTCGCCTACCGGGACGGGACAGGCCCGGTGCGGGTGGCGACCCGCGACGACGGGCTGCGGCACCTGCTCGGCATCACCGTTGTCGAGGTGGTGGCGTGATGGGCGAGCGGTTCTGGTCCGACGACTTCGACATGGACCTGCCCCGCATCATCCCGGCCGTTGACGACGCCCTCGGTGACGCCGCCGACATCACCCTCTGGACGCACGGGCATACCTCCCACGGCCGGCTCAACCACCCGTCGGTGTGGCACACCCACCGGGGCGGGGTGGCGTACTTCGGCACCGACAACTCGGGCGGGTGGAAGCCTGCCGACTACTACACCGGCGCCCCGATCGTGGAATGCACGTGGCGGGAAGTTGCCCGGGATGCGTGGCCACACCGGTACATCGTCGCCGTCAGCGGGCTGGCGGTGTGGGACACCAACCGACTGTCGGGAACGTTCACACGGCTGATGTACGACCTGCGCGGCTGGCAAACCCTGCCTGAGGGTGAGGCCGACCGGCTACGGGGGCAGGTGTTGGCGTCGCTGATCGCCGCCACCCGGGACCTGCGGCAGTTGCTGCAGCGGATCGAGGCGGTGCGCTCATGAGCCGGTTGATGTCCGTGTCCCTCACCGAGATGGCGGTGCGCGAGCGGCGAAAGACGGTCACCAGGCGGCTCGGCTGGAAGTTCCTCACGGCCGGCGACCGGCTCACCCTCTGCAGGAAGGTCATGGGACGCCGCAAGGGCGAGCCGCTGGTGCGGATTTGCGATGTCGAGATCGTCAGCGTGCGGCGCGAACCACTCGACGCGATCTATTCCGATGACGTGGCAGCGGAGGGGTTCCGCGACCTGACCCCGGCCGAGTTCGTCGCCTTCTTCTGCCAGCACATGCGCTGCCACCCGTCCTCGGAGATCACCCGTGTCGAGTGGTGCTACCTGCCCGACCAGCCCGGAGGTGGACAGTGATGTCTGAGCCCCTGTACTTCGCCGCTATCACAGCCAGACCTGCCGAGAGGCCGGTACCGGTTCGTCGCCTGGCCCACCAGGCCGCCTGCGCTGACCATCACGCCGAGGCCAGCTGGACGTGCGAAATGGGCAGGGACAACGCCGAGCGGGTCGTGGACGCTATCGCCGCATGGCTGGGCAGCCCCGAAGCCCTCGCCGTTGCCGAGAACGCGCTGACCCTCGACCCCGTTCACCGCACCCCGGCCGCCTCCGCCGCCGCAGTCTGCCAAGCCATCGCCGAACACCTCGGAGTCAACCCGTGACCACCACCCTCCCCGACCGCGGCCTGCGGGACGACCCGAACGCGCCGACGCCCTGCGCGGCGGACCCCGACCGGTGGGACATCCCCATCTCCGATGGCCACTACGAGGCGGGAAGGGTCCGGCACCGGGTCCTCAACGCCCTCCGCGACTGCGCCGGCTGCCCGGCGCTGACGTGGTGCGCCCGGAAGGCCGTCAACGATCCGCCCCTGCACCACTGCGTGCAGGGCGGCCTGATCTGGCCCGGCACCAACACCCACCGCAGGGCCAGGGAAGAGTACGGCAGGCCGGTCCCGTACCAGGAGTGGCAGCCGCCGATGGCACGCGGCAACCACCGGCAGGCGGCGGCATGATGTGGCGCGACAAGGCCATCTGCCGCACCCGCCCGAGCGACTGGTGGGAGACGGGCGACGACGGGAACCGGCTCGCTATGACGCTGTGCCGGATCGCCTGCCCCGTCCTCACCGACTGCGCCGCCCACGCCTGCGACGAGGCGGGTGTGGTCCGTGCCGGGACCGCGTACGCCGACACCGGCCGCGTGTTGACCGTGTGCCCCTGTGGGCGTCCCGTCATCGGCCAGTCCGCGAAGGAAGGGTACTGCCGAACCTGCGAACCGCCCGCCGTCCACATCCGGCTGCGGCGCCCGGGAAGGCCCAGCCGGTACAGGCGCAACATCGTCGCCGACGTAACGGCGCTACGTCCCCCACCCGCCGGCCAACTGGCCGCCTAGACCTGAAGGAACCCGATGCCGAACAACACGTCCCTCGGTGCCAGCCTCGCCGGCCTCGTGCTGGTCGCCGGCTGCTGCGGCGGTGCCGTGCTGCTGCGCGCCAACTACCACAACCACGTGGCCACCTGCACCGTCGAGGACAAGGACCGCGGCTACAGCGGACACGGCAGTTCCAACTACCGCATCTACACCAAGGAATGCGGGGTCCTCGGCAACTACGACCAGTGGCTGGTTGGGAAGACCGCCTCCGCCGACATCCAGGGGCAATTGCAGGTCGGGCACACGTACCGGCTGCGGATCGTCGGCTGGCGCCTGCCGCTGCTGTCGGCGTTCCCGAACGTGGTTTCGGTTGAGTCCGAGGTCGGCCGATGACGCCGAAGGACAGGCGTTTGCTCGCCGAGGTGCTGCGCTGGGCACGGACACAAGGCTGGCGGCCCGTCTACCGCGGGAGCCAGAGGCCGGCCGATTGGCACTGGACGAACGTTCACCGGCCCCGGCCGCTGCCGCTCGCCCGTGAAGCCCGGCAGGTCTACGTCGACCGCAGCGGAACCCTGTTCGTCCGCGCCCCCTCGTCGGACGGCTGCGGCTGGACCGAGCCGCATCGTCTCGTCGCCGAATCGGTCACCCAGGCCGTTGACGTCCTCGCGGCGTTGCGCATCCTGCCCGTTGCGTTCTCGTCAGCGTTCCGATCCGGCCAGGCCCTGGGGCTGTATGTGGGTGGGCGGTTTCCCTGCGTCCACGAGGCCGTGAAGGCGACAACGGTATGATCCCGCCGATTCCCGCCTCGTGCGCTGACCGGCCCACCGTCGGCGGCTTGGTCGCCCCGTACGTCAACATCCGCCTCGCCGACGGCGGGGTTGACTTCCGCACCCCACACCAGGCCACGTACCAGCAGTGCTGGACCGAGCAGGTGTGCCAAACCTGCGGCGCCCCGCTGACCCGACCCGCGGTCCTGTTCGGCGGACCCAACCAGCTCCGCAACCGGCACTTCGACGAGCCGCCGCTGTGCGCACCCTGCGCCGTGTACGCCTCGCAGGCGTGCCCGATGGTCGCCGGGCGTATGCCGCACTACGCCGCCCGCGAACGCCTCTCGGGGGGTCGCAGGGGTCACGTGTGCCCCGACGCCGACTGCCCCTGCGGCGGGTTCGTCCCGTCCGACCCGGACGCTACCGGCGCCCCCGGTGAACCCGCCCACCCCTGGTATGCGGTGTACGTCGAGCCCGGCGCATGGCAACTGACCGGCAACGAGGTGCGGGTCCGGTGCTCCGACGGCGGCTGCACTGACCTGCACCGGCGGCTGCTCATCAACGGGGCGTTCCTGTCCGGCGAGCCACTGAAGGTGGTTCTGGTGTCGGCGCCGGGTGAGGGCCGGGTATGGCGGCGTCTGACTGTGGCCGAGGTCGGCGAGGCGGTGGGCTGATGTCCATCTTTGCCACCGCCCTGTCGCTGGACTCTGACGACCACCTCGACGGCTGCCGGCAGGGCCACAAGGGCAAGCCCCGCAACTGCCCCACCGGGCCGCTCGTGTACGAGGCCAGCCACATCCTGCCCGACCCGTCCGGGCCGAGGGCCGGGTTCGTGTCCCTCGACGAGATCTCCGCCTTCGTCAGCGACGGCGACCGGCGGCTATGCCCACCCGAGGCGGAGTGCGACAAGCCGCTTGACCAGTGCTGCGACCGGGTGTGGCCCTACCTGCGGCTGTGGGTGTGGGACGGGCGGCAAAGCGGCGGCGAAGGGCTGTTCACCGGCTGCCCGGTGCTGCTCGACCGGGACCAGGTGGAACAGGTCCACGCCTACCTCGGCCGGTGGCTTGAGCGGGCGGGAGACGCGGGATGACCGAGTGGCGTTACCTCCCCCGCGGCTCCGTCAAGCACGCCCTGGCCCGCGCCGACGACGCCGAGGCGGCCTGCGGGATCTACACCCTGCCCGCCTCCGACTGGCGCGGCACCGGGAACCAGCGGGAGTACGAAACCGCCGAGAGCCTGCGGCCGTGCATGCGCTGCCTGCGGAAGATCGGCAGGCAGCTATGACCCGCCCAACGCCCGTACCTTGCCGGGACTGCCATCACCCGATCTGGCGGGAGCCCTACCGCTCGCGCCAGCGGGGGCCGGTGTGCGGCGGCTACATCCCCACCCCCCGCCGGCCTTCGCTGCCTTCCCGGGTGTCACCGGAGGTCGACGACGGGCAGATGGAGCTGTTCCTGGTGGTGATCGTCAGATGAGGCGGTCAGGATTCCTCAGCGGCACGTTGGCGCTGTGTTGGCGACAGCCGCGAGGCGTCGCCTTCGATGCCATGCGCACGCAGGATCCGACGCACGTGCTCCGGTGTGTAGTCGACGATCCGCGCAATCGTCGCCGCCCTGAACTTGCCCGTCCGGAATACGTCCGCGATCTCGTCAGCCAGGTCCCCGCGCTTGCGTTCTACTGCCCGCTCGGCAGCCTGAAGGGCTCGCAGAGCACCAACCAGACGCGCCTCCAGGCGCTCCGCCTCCGGGTCAACTCGCCTCGCCACGGGGTCGATGGTCTCACACGCGAAGGTCCCTACTGTCATACCCCGTATTCTAGGGGCACTTGCGTCCGGATGTCTATGTGCCGTACGCTCGGGATCGTGATATCAGGACATGCATGTGCCGATCGTAGCGCTCAACACCAGATCGGCGGGGCCACCGCATGAGCCGCCAGATCGACGACCGCACCCGCGAGATTCTCGCCGCATCCACCCTCGACGGCGCCCGACTGACCCTGCCACCTGGCCAACTCGCCCGCGACGAATACGTCCGGGTCAACAAGGTGCTGGAAGCCCTCGGCGGGAAGTGGGACCGCAGGACAGGAACCCACGTCTTCTCCAGCGACCCCGGCACGGCCCTCGCGGCGGCGCTCGGGGACGGCGTAGCGCCGCTCGCCGCCCGAGCAGCCGAGGGGTACGTACCGACCCCCGCCGGCCTGGCCGCAGCCATCGTCCGCGACTTCAGCCGAGTGCCACACCTGCCTGAAGGCTCGTCGGTCCTCGAACCTTCTGCCGGCGACGGCGCGTTCGTGTTCGCCATCCGGAACGCCAACCCCGACGTGACGGTGTGGGCGGTCGAGCCCCACGCCGAGCGGGCAGCCCGCATCAGCGACGGAAGTGGCGAGATCACGCTAGTCGTCGACACGCTTGAGAACTTCGCCGGAGCCACGGCCCAGCGGTTCGACGCGGTGGTCATGAACCCGCCGTTCGCGGTACCCGGCCAGCCCACCATCTGGATCGACCACGTTCGCCTCGCTTGGGAGCTACTCGCGCCCGGTGGTCGTCTCGTCGCCATCGTGCCGGCCGGATACATCCACCGGAGCGACCGGCGGCACAGCGCCACGCGGTCCCTCGTCGCCGAATACGGCGAGGCGCGAGAGCTTCCGAGCAACGCCTTCGGCGGCGTCCAGACCTGGGTGCTGTGGCTTGACCGGCCCGCTGTCGCCGAGGCCGCCGCATGACCTCCCTCCGCCGCCGCCGGCGCTGCTGGCTCTGCCCAGAAACCGGGGACGGGGCCAACGAGGACGACGCCTGGGCCGGGTTTGAACGGCACTACCAGGCGAAGCACATGAAGCGAGGTCGCTAGCACGCGAGGGGGGCCATGTCGGTGACGACGAGGTGGGAGGTGGAACAGGCGGTGCTGCGCTCGAAGCTGCCGCCGCAATCACGGCTGATCGTGCTGATGCTGCTCGTGAAGGCAGACAACGAGACGGCCGTGATACCCCCCGAGTTCTCGCCGTCGCTCACGACACTGGAGGCCGCCACGGGGCTCTCTCGGTCGATGGTCGCGAAGTACCTGAGTGAGCTTGAGTCGCTGGGATGGGTCAAGCGCTCTCAGCCGGCGAGGAAGACGAAGTACGACCGCACCAACTATGCGCTGGCACCCGGCGCTGACCCGGAGTGGAAGCCCCCGCGGCCGAACCGCAATCGCAAGGCCGACCCCGCCAACGAGGCGCCGGACCAAGCCGCAGAAGCCGGTTCAGGAGAGGCGTCCAGTAGTCCTCCCCAAGAACCGCTGAGTAGTCCTTCCCAAGGACTAGTACCTCCCAAGGACCACTCGGGCGACGCCAGTAGTCCTTCCCAAGGACCACCAGTAGTCCTTCCCAAGGACCACTGCGCAGGTGGCAGTAGTCCTTCCCAAGGACACGCTTCTAGCAAAGAACTACCAGCAAAGAACTCCAGCAAGAGACCAGCGCGCAAGCGCGCTGCACCAGCAGCGGAGGACGGCAGCGAAGGGGAGACCGAGAACCAGCGGATCAACCGTCTCGCCCGGGTCTACTGCGATCGGGTCAAGCTCTCCAACTTCAACGCCGTCGCTGGGGTTGTCAAGAAGGCAGTCCACGCCGGCGTCACCGACGAACGGATCACGCACGGCCTGAACAAACTCGCCGACGACGGGCGGGCGGTCACCGTCGATTCGCTCCGATACGCGATCTACGGCGTCCCACCGAGCCAGTTTGCGCAACGGCGCGGAACCCCGGGCGCTGGCAGCAACTACCAGCAGCAGAACTTCCCACCCGAGGCGTACGGCGAAGGGACCCCTCTGCAATGAACATCCTCCAACGGGCCGGTCTGGGCCACCTCGCCGAACGGCTGACCGCCGTCGGCGCCGACTTGCCGCCGCCGGAACCCGACACGTTCGACCTGGTGGCGATGCGCCGGGAGCAGGCACGGGGGTACCTGCGGGGCCACTGGTGCCGGACGCAGCACGGCGACGCGGAGGTGGGGCATCCGGTGGCGGCCGACTGGGTGCGGCGGGTGCTCGCGGACGACCCGGAGGTGAAGCCGACGCTGCTGGTGTCGGGGAACACCGGGTCGGGCAAGTCGTACCTGGCGTGGGCGGTGCTGCGGGCGATCAAACTGGGCCGGGCCGAGCAGGGCCGGGGATGCCTGTGCTGGATGGTCGACCACGCGGACCTGAACGAGGAAACCCGGCCCCGTCCGGATGAGGCGCACCTGACGGTGTTCGAGCGGTACGACTCGGCGGACCTGCTGGTGCTGGACGACCTCGCGGCGACCCGGGCGACCGACTGGACCGAGGAAACCCTGTACCGGCTGGTGCAGCGGCGGTGGCGGGCGCGGCGGGCAACGGTGGTGGTGACGAACCTGCCGACGGTGCGCCCGGCACCGGGTCGGCCGTCTCCGTTGGAGGTGGCGGTGGGTGCCCGGGTGGAGTCGCGGCTGCTGGACGCCGCGGTGGTGGTGCTCGTCGGGCCGGACCGGCGCAAGGCGGATGCGCCGACCCGGACGGGGGGACCCCGATGACGATCACAGACGTGACCACGGATCTGCACCCGGCGTGGGTGGACCTCGGCGCCGAACCCGCCGACGAGCACGCCGAGCCCGCGGCCCCTGAGCGGGAGGCGCTGTACGACCAGGGCGCCGAGCAGGTGGTGCTGGGGTCACTGATGCTGGATCCGTCGGTGTCGGTGGATGTGGCCCGGCTGCTGCGCCCCGGGGACTTCTTCCGCCCGGCCCACGCGACGATCTACACGGCGGTGTTGGACCTGGAGTCCCGCCGGCAACCCACCGACCCGGTGGCTGTGGCATCGTTCCTCGCGGACCGGGGGGAGTTGTCGCGGGTGGGTGGCGGCCCCTACCTGCACACCCTCACGGAGTCGGTGCCGGTGGCGTTGCAGGCCACCCACTACGCCCGGATCGTGGCGGGGAAGGCGATCCTGCGGCACCTGCTGGCCGCGTCGAACCGGATTCGGCAGATCGCTGCCGGCTGCCCGCACGACGAGGCCGCTTCGGCGTTGGACGCGGCGCGGGCGCTGCTGGCCGACATCGACGCCCCCGCAACCGAGGACGGGCCGGTGGCGTGGCGGGACATCCTGCCGGTGACGTTGAACGCCATCGAGCGCGACGGCGATGGGGAGACCTCGACGGATGTGCTGCCGACCGGCTTCGCCGACCTGGACCGGCTCCTCGGTGGCGGTCTGCGGACCAGCCAATTGGTGCTGGTGGCCGGACGACCTGGCATGGGAAAAAGTGTGGCAGCCTCCGGCGACCTCGTGGCCGCAACCGCGTTCAGCTTCCGCGGGAGCGGCAGGCAACCGACCGTGGCGTTCTCCCTGGAGATGGCCCAGGACGAAATCGCCCGGCGGCTGATCTCGGCCGGCGCCCGGGTGCCGCTCGACTCGGTCCGCACCGGAAACCTCGACGATCAGGACTGGTCCCGCATCGCGCGGATGGCCGGCGACACCGAGGACGCCCCGCTGTGGATCGACACCGCCCCCGGGTTGACGGTGGCTGACATCCGGGCACGCTGCCGGCGGATCAAACGCCAGCACGGCCTGAAGTTGGTGGTGGTCGACTACCTCCAACTGGTGACCGCAGCGAAGGGCACCGGCCGGGAGACGACCCAGGAGCAGACCGGGCAGATCAGCCGGTCGCTCAAGTTGCTGGCGAAAGAACTCGACGTGGTGATGGTGGCCGTCTGCCAGTTGAACCGCGGCCCGGAGCAGCGCGCCGACAAGCGGCCATCGCTGGCGGACCTTCGCGGTTCGGGAGCGTTGGAGCAGGACGCCGACATTGTGATCCTGCTGCACCGAGACGACTACTACGACAAGGAATCCCCCCGGGCGGGGGAGGCGGATTTCCTGGTGGAGAAGCACCGCAACGGGGCGACCGACACGATCACCGTGGCCGCCCAACTGCACCTGTCCCGCTTCGTTGACATGGCCATCGTTTAGGAGCGCCGCATGACCACGTTCACCTTCCTCGCCGACCGGGAGCCGCGTCTTACCGCCCTCGCCCGGCTGGTCACCATCGCAGCCGAGAACATCCGCCCCGACGACCGCAACTGGTGCGCCGCCGCGTTCTGGGCGTCCACAGTGAAGCCCCTGTTGCTGCCGCTGGTCGGCTGGGAGCGGGGGAAGGCCCCGGAGAATGCGGCCGACCCACCGGAGCTTCACGCCGATCCCTGGACGTTCCTGGACGTGCGCGGCGCCCTGGGAGTGTTGGAGGGGGAGCACCGGTGGACCCGCCCAGTGTCGACGGTGGCGGAGGAGACCCTGCGGTCGTCGCGGGCGTTCGAGGTTGCCGTGGCCCACCTGTACGGCCTGCTCCCGGCGTGCCGCGAGTGCGAGTGCCTTCGCACCGAGGACGTGGCCGCATGACCCGGGTCGGCGCGACCGTTGACGATCCGGCCGCCACCGTTCCTCCGCCCCGAAGGTTCCGCCCGTCCGCAGGCCGACGACCACAACACCCTCTTCGACTACGACCGGAGTGCTGCATGATTTCCTTCGCCGATCCTTTCGCTCACGTCCCCCTTCCCCCGTCTCGTGCCGACCGGTACGCCGACCTGGTCCGTCAACTGGCGCAGGGGGTCAACGTCCACCGTCTGGCGTGTGTCGCCGCCGGGCTGGAACCGGAGGATCACGACATCGCCCTGTGGTCGCTTCTGGAGTCCCTGCGTCTGCCGGACGGCCCGAGCGACGACGGAGCCGGGATCAAGGGCCCAACGCTCGCTGAGGTGCTTTGCCGGGGTATTTGGGCCGAGGCGGCGAATGGTGGCGGGCGTGGCTAACACGATCTGGATGACGGTCGCCCTCGCTTCCGCCGCCCTTGGCATCGCCTACACGTTCTTCGGCTTCCGCCTCCTGGACTGGTGGCAAGCCCGCGCCGACCGGCGGGAGCGAAGACGCCTCGGACTCCCCGACGATCCCTGAACCTCCACCCCCCTTTCCGTCGTTGCCCTACAAACCCCTCACCGAAAGGAACCCGAGATGACCGAAGACCAGGACTACCCAGCAACGTGTGAGGTCGCCGTCCGTGACGAGGCATCGGACACCGGCTGGCGCAAGGTGGCGGTGGTTGCCGAGCCGACCCGAACCCCGGGGCTGGTTGTCACCCCGATGCTGCGCAACGGCGGCCTGTCCGGTTCGTGGGCGCTGACCCACGCCGCGAGCGGGCTTGCGATCCCGCTGGGCTGGGACGCCGACGACATCGACCTGGCCCGCCGCACCGCCGATGCGCTCGGTGCGACGCCAGTCGACTGGACCGGCGATGTCGACTCGATCCGGATGCAGGTCGCGGAGCACCAGGAGGCCGTCACCGCAGCCCGCCGCACCGCCGAGTACCCGCCTGCGGTACCCGACCGCGACGACGCCGTCCCCGGCGAAGGCCCGGCACCCTACCCCAACACGGAAGCGCAGGCCACTGCCGACGCCATCGCCCGGGGCCTCGTCCGCTCAGTCCAGCACCGGTGCGCCGAAGTCTGGAAACTCATCAAACGGGAGGACGACGACGGCCGCGCCATCTACTTCCAGAACTCGGCGGCGCTGGTCGCCGAATGGGGACTGGCGTCGGTGCTGCGCGCCTTCGCCAAGGCCGACCCGCAGGCCGCCGATCACGCCGCCCGGCAGATCTGGCTGGCCTGGGAGGCTGGCGACACGGTGCACGAACTGACGTACGACTGGGCGCGCGAGTACGGCCTGCCCGAGGTTGCGGTGGAGGTCCAGCCCGGCGCAGGCGAGACGGACGAGGCAGCCGAGGCGCCCGTGGACGGGAGCGGCATCGATGTCTGACCCGTCCACCGAGGCCCGGGACCTGACGGGCGCTTTCCCGGTCACCGCAGTCCCCGACGTGCCCTACGTCATCGGCATCGCCCGCGACCTTGGCGGGCTGCATGCGGTTCCCCGCGACCATGCCGTCCGAGCGGCCGGACAGGCGGGCGACGACTCCCCTTGGCCGTACGTCGGCGCAGAGTGCGGCCTCGCTGTGATCGTCGCCCGGAAGTGGGGCGAGTTCCGGCGCGGCAACGAGCACCTGGCCACACATCGGGTGTGTCCCCGCTGCGCCTGGGTAGTGGCACTCGACCAGGACCGCACCGACGAGGAACTGGCGGCGCTCGCGCCAACCCCCACCGAGGAAACGGCCTACCGGCGACTCGGGGCAGATCCGACGCTGCTCCTGCGCATCTGCCGCGTGATCCTCGACCAGCGGCGACAGGAGAAGGACTACGACGCGGACAGCCCCCGCTGGGCACAGCTGCTCGGCTACATCTGCGCGCACCAGCCGGAAATGCTGGTCTCGGAGGACTGCGCGGAGGGTGGCTGCGACCACGGCGACGAGGTGGAGTGCCTCACCGCCTCGTTTACGGTGGCCTGTTCCGCCTGCTCGCTTCAGGCCGGGTCGTGGGCGGGCGAGTGGCAGGGCCAGTACGAACGCATCCTCTCGGCGCCATGCTCGGTGCTGCTGGCCATGGCTACGGAGTTCGATGTCGCAGAGGTGCCGGCGTGACCTCCCGATTCCACATCCCTACCCGAACCGTTACCTTCCCGACCCCTCGCTAGGAGCACCGCATGACCACCGGAACCCTGTCTCTCGACCTACCCCGCAGCCACTACCGCGACCCGAAGAACCTGCCCGGCTTCGGAACCTTCTACAGCGTCAAGGTGTGCTACGTCGGTGACGACGCGGAGTTCCTACTCGCGCTTGGCCATCACGAGCCGCGCCGGGTGATCGCCGCCTTCAACAAGGCCGCCCGCCACTGCGGCTTCGAGGACATCTACGACGGGCAGCGGAAACCGGGCGTGGTTGTCGCCGACGAGTTGGAACGCCGTTGGGCGTGGGTGTACTGGGAGGTTCCCCACGCCGACCCGGAGGACTGGCTGATCCGCTGGGATGCCCCACAGCACGACTACTACTCGTTCCCGGTCACCGTATGGAGGGCCTGATGAGCACCGAAGAGAAGACCGCTGAGACGGAGCCGAGGTCCTTCGCGCGCATCCTCGCCGAGGCCCTACCCGAGCATACCCACGTCTCCATGCCGCTGCTCGGCATGGGGCAGGCGACGTGGACGTGGAGCACCCCGGCGGGTGTCTGGTCGGTCCATCTCGACGGTTTCCTCGCGTCCGGGTACACCCTGACCGGACCGGGCGGCAAGTGGACTGTTGCCGTGGCCCGGGTGTTGCCGGTGCTGCGGGCGTTGGGTGCGATCCCAGCCGTTCCCGAGGAGGCGCAGTGATGGCCGAACCGCTGGACCTGGCGCCGATCAAGGCTCGGTACATCGAGTCCAGCGCCGCCGTGGACTGGGTGTCCAGCGACCCATGGGAGGTCATCGCCGACGTTCCGGCGCTGGTTGCCGAGGTCGAGCGGCTGCGTGCCACCTTGGAGCGGGAACGCACCGAGCACGCGCAGTGGGCGTTCGACGCCGGTCGCGCGACGGGCGAGTACCTCCGCAATCTGCAGGAGCGCTCCGGTGGTGCCGCATGAAGCCCCGTTCCTGCCCGTCGTGCCGCTCGATCGGGGAACCCCGGATCGTCGACAGGACCCTCGGCGGCAATGAGCCGATCCGTTGTCAGGACTTGTGGCACGTCGAGGTCCGCGAGCCGGGCGACCCGAAGCCGGTGTTCGTCCTCAAGGGCCAGGACGTGCTCGCCCCGGGCATCGTCGACGCCTACCGCCGCGAATGCGTCCGGCATGGACTCGACGAGCAGGCGGCTCAGGTCGAACTCGCCTTCCGTGAGATGGCCGAATGGCAGGCGCGCCACCCCGAACGGGTGAAGCTGCCTGACCACAAGCACGTCCCCGCCCCAGGAGGCGACGTGACCGACACCCCGGACCTGCGCACCCTGGCCGCCGAGGCGATCCGCCACGGCAGGGTTCGTCCGCCGGGTGAGCTTGCTCGACGCGAGGACCAGTTTGCCATCGCCGACGCCGTCCTCGCCGCCGTGCTGCCCGCCCACCGCCGGCAGGTCGCCGAAGAGATCGCTTGGGACATCGCAGGAGCGCGGCCACAACTGGCGGTTGGACCGGACTCGTCGGTACCGCTGCCCGGCGGATATCTGCTGATCGAGCGCGCGGCCGAGATTGCCGGTCATCACGCCGCAACCACCACCCCACCGACCGCCCTGAGCGCTCGCGTGCCAGCCGAACCCGCCCCGGCGGTAGGACGGGAGGCACCGAAGCGGGAGGGACGGGCTCAGTGCCGCCACTGTGGCCCCGGCTACCGGTACGGCGACGAAGGCTGCCGGCACACACCCGAGGGCGCCGGAGAACAGTTCACGTCAGATGCGTTCGCGCCCCGGCCCGACGAGGCGCCGTGGGTTGCCGGTCATCTCCGTCCGACCGAGCCCCCGGTTCACCTGTTCCGGCGGCACGGCGAACATGAGATCCCGATCGGATCAATGCTCTCCCCGGAGTTGGCCGCCCAGGTGGTCGCCGAGCACCGGTACTGCACCGAGGTCCGGGCGATGCTCGCCGGTGCTGAGCAGCGGCTGGCCGAGCGTGGCCCCGACGGGCAGGCCGACGACACCGACGCGCTGGCGGCCCGGCTGGGGTACGTGCCGGCCGCCGAGGTGGAGGCCGCGCGTGCCGGAACCCGGACCGCCCTCGATGAATTGGCCCGCACGGGCGCTGCGCTGAACCGCGCCCTCGCCCGTGTGGAGGAGTTGGCCGAGGTGATGACCCGGTTGAGGTGGCTGCGCGACCTGTGGTATCACCGACCCGGCCACACCGAGAACGCCGACGCGCTCGACGAGATCCTGGATGCGGCCACCGTCCAGTTGGACGCCGGGTTGCAGCCGTCGGCGACACCGAGTGACGCCAAGTCGGCCGAACGTACCCCCGACGTTGAGGCTGCCGACGCTGTGTCACTTCCCCCAAACACCGGCCCAAAGGCAGGCGACAATGGCTGACGAGTCGCTGACCGGCGTCGAGTTGGCGCTGTACGAACACTTCCGCTACCTCGGGTGCCCGAGCGTGGTCGATCCGGTGGACACCGAGGACTGTGCCGGCATGGCGGTCGAGGTGGTGCGGTTCATGCGCGCCGCCGGCTGGGTGCCGCTGGCCGAGGTGCTGGACGCCCTACGCGACGAGGAGGCATTCCCCAGTTGGCGCCGGGCGCTGACCGGGCCGCGCCCCGAGTACCCGTCGTCCACGGTCCGGCACCACCTGGCCGACTACCTCGCCGAGTGGTTCCCCACCGTGCCGCAGGGTGCCGACGAGAGGAACGGGCATGGGTGACATCGACCACCTCGCCGAGATCTGTGACGACCCAGATGACCAGGACAGCGACTACGGGCGCGGCTGCCGGAACGGCTACGCCGCCGGGTACCGGGCCGCGAGCCAACCGACGAGCAACCAGCCCGTCGCAGGCAAACTCGTGGAACTCCAGCTCGTCACGGAGGCCAGCGATGAGCAGTGACCAGATCCCCGAGCAGGTGTTCCTCGATGCGGCGAAGGCCCACGTCGAGGTGCTGTTCTCGCACCGACCGCTCTTGTCCGACGCCACCCTGAAGCAGTCGAAGCGCCTCGGCTTCCGCGCCGCTGTCGAGTCGGCGTACCGCGCCGGGCAGGCCGCCGCACCGGACTGGGCCGACTTCTGGTTCAAGGTCGCCGTCAACACCGCGACCCGCTACGACGTGCCCTGCCCGCGCTGCACTCACCCGACGAAGGCGCACTGGCCAGACGACGAGCGAGGCCAGCCCGGCTGCCACCGGCCCGACTGCCTGTGTTCTTGGACGCCACAGGAACTACTGATCGCCGCCGACGCGGTTGCACGGGAAGTCCGTCACGTCGCCGAATTCATGAGCGGCTACATGTCGCCTTGTTGCCTCAATGGTATGGATGGCTGCGACGACCGGGCCTGCATCTGCCGTTGCCACGAGGAGGCCGAGGCCGTGCCGGACGTGCCGCGCACCTGGGCGCTACCCGACGAACCCGGACCGGAGGTTCGCCGCCTGCGTCCCGTCGAGCGGTACCCGGGAGACAACTCGATCTGGCTCGACCGGGAACCGGACAACACCGGGTGGCGCATCGTCATGCGTGGCCGCACCGGAGAGCCGATGGAATGGGTGCAGGCGTACGGCATCGGTGCTGGCTCGGTATGGGGTGGCCGCCCGCTCACCGACGCCACGCCGGCCGGCGGGCAGGACGTAGACGGCGTGCCCACGCGATTTGCCGCCGCCCCTGATGACGGCGACCGGGAGTCATGGTGACCAGCGACGCCCACGCCGCCGCCCGCACCCGGCTCGCCGAGCTGGTTCGCGCAATCGACCCCTGTGGCCACGTACCGATGTTGGCCTGCTCGCGCTGTGTCGCCGACGCGATCCTGTCCGCGCCTGGCGTCGAGGTCAGCGAGCAGCGCCAAGCCGTCGCCACGTCGGGCTTCACGTTCGATGTCGCACCAGACAGCGAGTACGCCACTCACTCGCAGGTGGTGATCCGGCTGCCCGCTCAGCCGATCGAGGAGGGGGACGTGAGCACCAAGCGCCGGCTACCGGCGACGGTCGGCCCCGAGGCCGACGAAACCCGGCCGGTCTGCGCCTACAGTCAACGCCACGGGCAGCCTGCCTGCGGTGAACCGGCCACCCGGCACGTCGTCACCGACAGCGCGCACTACGGGCTGGTTGGGCTTGCGTCCTGCGACGAGCACGTGGAGATCGCCCGCCGGGCCGGGGCGCTCATCGAGGAGCACCCGTACGCCACCGCCGCCTGCATGAGCGGCGAGGCAGCCGACCCGCCCGGGGACGGCGACCGATCCGACGCTTGATCGTTAGGCCATCGTCCGGGGTACGGCAACGGCCCGGGGCCACCCCTCGACCCCCGGGCCGTCTCACCGCTTCCAGCGCCGACCAGCATAGGACATATGGGACGCGGGGGGATCACGACATGCCGGGTTGCAACTGTGGGTGTCACGTGGGGGGTGCGTTTCGGCCAGCCTGCACGATGAACGGCGGCTGCGGGAGCCACGGGTGCGACGGGTACGGCAACCTGGCCGGCGACGGCCCACCACTGACCTGCCTCCTATGCGGCCGGAAACGCCCGGTCCCGGACCGGGTGTGCGCGACGTGCCGGCAGCGGGTCCAGGAGTGGATCGCCGACGTGCCGTCCCTGTACCGGCGGCTGGATGTGGAACTGGTGCCCGGGCAGGGTGCGGGGGAGAAGGTCAGCACATCCTCCCCGGGTTCCCGGACCGCAGCGACTCTGGCGGCCCTGTCGCTGCGGGGAACCTCCCAACGGTTGGCCCAGCCGGGCTGGCGCCGCCGCCCTGACTGGACCCCGGAGGAGGCGGACCTGAGCATCCCCGAGTGGGTGGGCGGCTGGGCGGGGGCGTGGCGTCGGCGGCATGCCCACCATCGGCCGTCGCTGGTCGACGCGCATCCGGGTGTGGTGCCGGAGTTGCCGCCGGCGCCGCAGCGCCCGAGCGTCCGCGACGGGCAGGGCAAGCCTCTCCCGTGGCCGGAGATCCGAGCGGCCCGGGAGCGGCACGAGGCGGCCCTGCGGGAGTGGCAGGCGGCCCGCGAGCGGGCGGCGGCGGAAGGCGGCCGGGTGGTCCTCGGCCTCGGTGCCGCCCCGAAACCCGCCGACCGTCCCGACGACCCGCAGGAGCAGCGCCTCACCCACCGCTACGGGCAGGCCCTGGAGGGGTTCGCGCTGGGTACCGGCTGCGGCTACCTCGCCGTCTGGTTTGATCGGGCCTGCGACGACGACGAACGCCACCCGGACATCGGGGGCTTCATCGACGGCCTGCGGTGCCTGGGTGGTGCTGCCCGCGCCGTGCTCGGCGAGGCGGACCGGGGCGACTGGTACTGCGGACGCTGCCCGGCAACGCTGAAGACGCTCGACGACGAGGGCCGGGAAGTCGAGTCGCCGTGCGGGGCGGACCTGTGGAAGGACGCCGACGAGTCCGTGTCGAGGATCTACTGCCGGCGCTGCCACCGTACCGATGTGCACCGCAACCAGTTCCTGCCGCTGCGGGCCGCCCAGTTGGAGATCTGGTCGGAGGAGGAGTTGGTCCGGCCGCGTCTGCGCCGTTCGTCGCTGCCTCGCCCGCCACGGCCAGCGGCGCAGGTTGAGCGGCCCTATGTCGACGTTCCGGCGTGGGTGGTGTGATGGCAGACATGGGAGGCGGCGGCGTGAGCGAGGTCAACTTCCAACTTCTGGCCGAGTTGAGCACCAAACCGCATCCGCTGCTGCACATCGCCGAGGACTTCGAGGCCCAGATCTGCGGCATCCCGATCGCGTGGACCGGCGAGGTGTTCCAGGAGGCCCGCAACTCCCACCACCTCCTCGACATGGCCGGCATCCCGCACGGCAAAGGGTATGAGCGGGATCTCGACGCCCGCACCTGGCGGGCCATCACCCTGATCAGTGACCTTCAGGAGCGCTTGGAGCGGATCGCCGACTGGCACTCCCGGATGTCCGCGCCGGGCGGCATGTTCGACGACTACTGCAACGAGTGCCGCGAACCGTGGCCGTGCGACACCCGCCGGATGGCTGAGGGAACGTACGTGGACGACCCGGAGCCCGACGTGGCCACCGACCCGCGTCCCCCGGACGGGTGACTGACCGCCGTGCCCGTCGTCGGTAACTTGACCCTTGAGCGCCGGAACCCCGGCCAGGAAGAGTCGGCTTCTGGCACTCGGCCAAGTGGCCCGCGTCCCGTCGACGCGGGCCACGGCCGTCCGATTCCTGCGCCGCTTTCGGTCGTTAACCTCCTGTCCCCCCACGCAAGGAGTGCGGCATGGATCCCGACGACGGCGCAGTCTTGGAGGTCGGCGCAGCCCTGCCGGTGTACTCCATCCGTACCACCAACGAGCACCGGTCCGTCGCCGGTGGGGACTCGTGCATCGCGTCGGTCCCGGACGGGATCTACGTCCAGTTGGGTGACGGTCCGCCGGCGGTGAACGTGGCCGTCCTCGGCCGGCTGCTCCGGAAGGTCAGCGAGAAGCTGTCGACCAACCTGGGGGAGATCCTGCACCACGCCGAATGGGTGATCACCGACGATCCGGCGATCGTGGAGGAGCGGGGGATGCACGGCCGCCCCGACTGTACGACGTGCCGCACGGGCGTTGACAAGGCCCTGGCGCACCTCGCCGAGGGTGGGGACCCACTGCTTGGTCGGCATGCTCTACTGGGCAGAACCGTGAGGCGCTGGCTGGGGGAACGGCTGCGTCGTCTCGCCGATCGCCTCGACTACGGCGGCGCCCCGAGGGCGATCGGCTGGTCGTTCACCTTCGAGCGCGGCGAGGGCATCCGGTTCCGCGACGACGGCAAGGGCTGCCGGCTGTGGTACCTCAGCGAAGCCGACTACGACAAGGCGCACACCGAGGCGGACAAACTGCCGGTCCGCATCCCCTGGGGCGATCTGGCCGACTCGGCGAAGCAGGTCCGGCTGGGGGGCGACGAAGGCAATGGAACGTGGGAACCCCGGAAGGTACGGTGAGCCGGTGAGCGACGACGAGATGCGGGCACTCGCGGCGCGCTACTTCGCCGAGAACGACGAGCCGGGCCTACGAAGCGACGGGATGCCAGACGAGGGCATCGACCACCTGCGCCGGCACTATGTGGATGGCGTGATGGCCAGCCCCGAGGCGCAGCGCCAGCTTCGCGAATGGGCAGAGTGGCGCCCGGCGTGAGCGAGTCCGGCTGGTGGCTGTGCCCGAACGACCCGCCCTGCCCGCACGTTGGCGTGGTCCACGACATCGCCGACTGGGACGACCCGATCCCCACCTGCTGCGTCGAGGGTTGCCGGTGCGGCAAGGGTGCCGATGACGCTGCGCTCAGGGTGCTCGCGGTGATCCGGGACGAGATTCGCGAACAGATGGGACGTTGAGCTTCCCGGCGAAGCGGCACCCGGCACGACGGCCGTGCGGATACCCCACTCCTTAGGCGCCTGATCAGCCCGCACCGACAATCTTTCTCTGTGACGCCGATCACAGTCGCGGGGGGAAGGGGGTGTGGGTGCACTTTTGACTTCCTCCCCACGGCTAAAGCCGGGGGTCTCCTGGGAGCTGACCGATGAGCCCACGACAAGAGGTTGAGGCTGTACAACCTCCGCGCGGTCGGAGTCGTCAGGCCGCAACCGTCCTCGGGCTGACGGGCCGGCACGCCTCTACCCCACAGCCCCGGCACTTCACGGCGGCGAACGTCAGCCCCCGCCCTTCGGTGATCGGGTCCCCGTCGGCGCTCTCCCCGCACGAGCATTCGGCGACGGACACCCCGGCGGCGACGAGTGCGTTCCAGATCTTGATGTCCACGGCGCCGTCGGTGAGGACGCCACGCACGAGGCGGATCGCCATGGTCCTCCTCCCCGGATTTCGCTGGCCGTTGAAATCGATGGTGACAGGTAGGCGATGTCCTACGCAAGGGTGATCCGGTGAACGGCTGTCGATCTAGCTGGTTACGGTGATCGATCCGCCACCCCGAGCCTCACATAATTCCCCTTATGTGTGCGGCGCGGCACAATCGACGGACGCCACTCGACGCCTACCCTCGGGCCTATGACCGATCTCGATCTCGGGAGAACCGCGCTAGCTCCAGTCATCCACGGGGAGATCGTTGACCCGGTCGCCGCGGTCGAGGGCGATGACCTCCAGTCGCTCACCGCCGCGTGGCTCCTGTCATTCCGGGAATCAGCCGACACCCGTGGCGCCTACCGCCGCGACATCACCGCGTGGCTCGCCTGGTGCGCCGAACGCCAACCGCCACTGGACCCGCTCACCGCCCGGCGCCCCCACGTCGATGCGTTCGCCGCGATGCTCGCCAACCTCCCCAACCCCCGAACCGGCCGCCCGCTCTCCCCGGCGAGTCTTGCGCGGCGCCTGTCGGTCGTCTCGTCGTGGTACGGCTACCTGCTCGACGCGGGGAAGGTCACCGCGAACCCGTGCGGGCGAGTCCGGCGCCCGCGAGTGGATAAGGACCACACGACCACCATCGGGCTGAACGCCGACGAAGCAACCGCGCTGCGGGAAGCGGCGAGGAAGGACCGTTTCCTCGGCCCGGCCTGCGGGGCGGCTCTTGCCGGGTTCCTCGTCGAGATCGGCGCCCGGGTGTCGGAGATCTGCGCCCTCGATGTTGAGCACCTTGGCCACGACTCGGGGCACCGCACGGCCGCTCTTCAGATGAAAGGCGGGAAGGTCCGTACCCGGGCGGTTCCCCCGGATTTGGCCGCCGCGCTGGCCGCATACGTCGGCGACCGGACGACCGGTCCGCTGTTCCTTGACGAGGACGGGCGACGGATCAACCGCTTCCAGGTGGCCGCCTTCGTGCGCCGCTCGGCGAAAGCGGCTGGCATCAACTCCTGGGCGAGGATCACCCCGCACTCGTTCCGGCATGCCTGGGCAACCATCGCCCGGGAACGCGGCGCGCCGCTGGAGGAGCGGCAGTACGCCCTAGGCCATGCCGACCCGCGCACCACCCAGCGCTACGACCGTGCCCGCGCATCCCTCGACCGCGACCCGTCCTACCTCGTGGCTGCCGCCACCGCCGGGGTGGATCGTGACTGACGTATTTTACTGGCGGCCCGCCCCGGAGCATCCGGCATGCTGGGAGTGGCCAATCAGCGATGGCGTCCGTGCCGCAGCCGCAGCCGCCACCGACTTCACGGGAGACTCCGTCCTCGCCGAATGGCAAGCCGGCCGATGTGCAGTGTGCGCGGACACCTTGGAGGTCCTTGACCACGACCACCAGACGGGCAGTATCCGAGGGTGGCTGTGTCGCTCATGTAACAACCGAGAGTGGCGGTGGCGGACTGGCGTCTTCCAGGAGTACCGCGAGCGCTCACCGGCGGTGATTCTCGGGATCGTGGCGCGGTACTGGTCGCCGCTAACCGGGTGGGCTGAGCCGACGCCCCCGGTGGAGTACGACATGTGGCGCGACAACCCCATGAGAGGAATCGGACTGTGACAACAGCCTTTGGCGAGGTGCGGACAGCATCCAGCGATGGTGGATCAATACCCAACGGGGGTCGTCCACCTGTCTGCGACCTCGACGGCAACCGCCTGGCGGCCACACTGATTCAAATGGTCGCGGTGTCCGCACTCCTGGGGCACGAGCGGCCCGGATATACCGCGCTTGACTATTGCGGAGGCGTCACGACGCCCGAGGCTCGGTTCGTCCGGGACATCCTAATCAGGTCAACCGACGAGATCTGTTTGCGTTGGATGGGTGACAGTTTCCAGGCGGCGTCTCTGGCGGCGAATGCTCTCGCTGGCCTGTTTGCTCACGATCGCGACGAGTCGGACGTCGGACCAACCGGTCGTGAACCGCAGCCATGACGAGCAGCGACGCGACGAGGATGAGCGCGTCCCATCCGATGGCGATGTGGTTGTGTTCCAGCCAGCCAGCCAAAACCCATCCGGCAACGAAGCAGCCGAGGCCGAAGTAGAACATGCGCGTCACCTGGTCATTGTGTCAGACGGTAGAACCTGGCTCCCGGAGTGGCCGCATTCCCGCTCGTCAGACGCCTTGATCCACGCCAGAGCCTCTGCCGCGGCCGCCTCGCCGGACGGTGCCCCGGTATACCCCCGAGCCGTTCTGGCGGCTCAGCGGCGACCCGTTGGTCGGCTGGCCTCCGACGAGCTCCGGAAGATCGGGACATATGGGGACGGAACGGGGCGGGGTTAGGGTGCCCCTCACGCATCTAGCGTGAGGGGAGGTGAAACGTGAAGACCCTCTTCGGGGAGGTGGGTCGGACGATCCGGTACGCGCTGGCTGGCAACTCCCGGACCGTCCGACTCTGCGTCATCGTCGTTGTGGCTGTGTCCGTCTACATCGTGGCGACGCGCATCTGATCACTGTAGAGCCTGCGGCGGTCGGCGTAGTCCGCTGGCCGCCGCGGCGCCTTCCCTGGTTCTCCGCCGCCGCCCGCTAGCCTGATCCCGTGGCAGATACCGACCGTTGGGAAGGGCTCGGGGTTCCCCCGGGCATGTTGAAGCCTGGCCTGGCCGTCATGGTGGCGGTAGGTCGCGCTGCGGCGGTGGAGGACGACTCCCCGTCGGTGATCTGCCTTGCCGAGGTGGTGGGTCGGGCCCCCGAGGGTGGTCCGTTCCTGCCGGCTCCCGGTGGCTTGTGGCTGCTGGACGTGCACGTCGCCCCGGGGACGGTCCTGTACGGGCAGACGTACCGGGCCGATGAGATCCTGGGCGTGCCCGCGCTGGGGCTGGCGATGCCGGACCCCGCCGTCTCATAGTGTTTGACACTATCCGCCTAGCGGGTGTAGTGTTATACACATGACGAAGACCTGGGCCACCACCGACAACATTCAGATCGTCCACACCGGCACCATTCACATCGTGCCGACGTTCTCCAACACCGCGCTCTGTGGTGCGCTCATCCACGGCAAGATCCGGCCTTCGGCCCGGCCCTCCAACTGCGCTGACTGCCAGGGGGCCGCACGATGAGCGCGGCACCGTTCAGTCCTGAGGCGCATCGGATCTACAGCCGATGGGTACGTGAGGGCGACCGGAGTTCCAAGGCCGTCATGTACGCGATCCGCGAGGCGTTCTGTGCTGGTGTCGATGTCGGGCGCGCAAGCCCAATGACTGAACTTGCTCAGTGGATCGTGGATGACGCCGCTGATGCGGACGAGCAGGTGCGGGAGTACGCCGCGTCGGTGGCTGGCCGGATTCGTGACAAGGTCGGGCGGGGCACCTGATGCCCCGCCCGGGGCCTCGGCGCCCCCTCGTTGCCATCAAACTCGCCCAGGACGGCATCGACTGGATCGACCAGCGCGCCACGACTGAGGACGTGAACCGCTCGGAGATGATCCGACGGATGCTCGCCTACGCGCAGCGGAACATGCCGAAGGGCTGGAAGTCAGCCTGACCGCCTGCGCCCGGCTCCAGTCGGTGCCACGATCGGAAGATGATCGTGCTGCCGATCGACCCCGCCCGCAACTACGCGCTGATGGACGCCGAAGCGCTGCTGCGCTACCACGACCTGGCGGTGTCCGAAGCCACGGTCCGCCGCTACTGCCCGGCCGCCGAGTACGACCGGGCGACGGGGCGGCCGCTGTACGACAACCTGCTCGCCCTGGACCTCCTGGCCGGGATTCAGGCGAGGCCCTACCGAACCGGGAAAAAACTGGGCAAGAGGGACCGGCGTGTCGCTTGACCCTGACCCCAGATGAGCAAGGCTGCCTAGCGTGGACCGTTCTGCGCCCGCTGGCATCGAATGCGCCGGTTCACACCTCCCGGATGGTCCGGGCTAGCTGGCTGGCGTAGTTCTCGCGTCTTGTACCCATGCTCGCCGCGAGCCCCCCTGGCTGGCCCGGACCCTCCCAACGTGCGCGGCTGGAACCTCGCCGTCCGGCCGCGCACCCACAACCCCCCGGGAGGGCGGATGCCCCGGGTCCGCCACCCGCTGACCAGCCCCCGGGTCTGGTTCTGGGTGCATGCCATCGGCGCCGTCGTCTGGGCCGGACTGTGCATACCGGGAATGACCGCGTGGCGTTCCTCGGTGCCGTTTTTGGTTTTTGTCTCCTTGTACGCGATCGTGCTGGAGCATGCCGTCGGGGCTGTCGCGGCCCTGGGTGGCCGCAAGGCCGACTCCTCTGACCCTCTCTAGGTCGGGTGGCTGCCGCAATCGCTGACCTGACCCCCTGCCGCCTCCTTGGCGGTCACCGACCCCCGACCGCCGAGGAGGCCCTTCGCCATGACCACCCTGTACACGGCCGTCACCGGCGACCCGACCGGCCCCGTCTGCACGGGCGTCGCCGTCGCTTCGGGGGACACCATCAACGCCAACGATGTCGCCAACGGCGCGGTCCTGATCGTGACTGCGGCCGCGACGCCGACCACGGTGACGATCGTCGATCCGGGGCATACACCCGCTGGGACCTTGGCCGCCGCCCAGACCGGCGTGACCGTCGGGGCGAACACGTCCCGCGCGTTCGGCAAACTCGGCAACTTCGTCGACTCGACGAACAAGGTCACCGTCAACTACTCGGCGACGACCAGCGTCACCGCGATGCTGGTGGTCTGAGCCGAAGGGCATCCGCAGGGGGGATGAGGTCGCCCGCCGGTCGGCCGTGTTGAGGGGCATCGACCGGCCGGCGGGTGATCCCCAACCGCACGCGAGAGGACGTGACCGGGCATGGGCCAGTGGTCGATGCACATCGAGGGCGGCGGCATCCACGACAACGGACGGCCGGACGACGCCGACGCGATGCTGAAGGGCTTCGTGGAGGAACTGGCCAAGTACCACTCGGTCAACGCGGTGACGTTCACGGTCGGCCAGACCCGGGAGTTGGTGCACCCGGCAACGCTCGACCCGGACGCCGAGGCGTTTAGCCTTGAGGCGCTGCCCAACGAGCTCTTCTACCGCTACCGGAAGCACTGACCCGCCTTCGCTTGAACCGCTGATCGGGGGGCTCCGTGGTGGCGATCACAACGGTGATCTACGCCGACGAACTTCCCGGCGCCGGTCGCTTGGGGCGGCACGTCGAACACGACCCCCGTTCCCGCGCGTTCGCGGTCGAGGCGGCCGTACCTGCCTACGTCCCCGGCCCGATCCTCTGGCCCCGCTACTCGCCGATTCTGGACCAGGGGTCGGTCGGCAGCTGCACCGGGAATGCCATGGCGGGCTGGCTTGGCTGCGCCCCGCACTGCCAGAGCACCACCGACGCGCCCCGCTACGACGAGGCGATGGCGGTCAAGCTGTACGAGTTGGCCACGAGGTACGACCGGATCCCCGGCTACTACCTTCCCGGCGATCCGGCGTCCGTCGATTCCGGCAGCACGGGCGTCGCGGTCGCGAAGGCGGCGAAGCGGACCGGGCTCATCTCCTCCTACGGGTGGGCGTTCACGACCTGGGGGCTGCTGCACGCCCTACAAGCGTCGCCGGTTCTGGTCGGCAGCGTGTGGACATCATCGATGGACCATCCCGACCGGGACGGCTACGTCCACCCCGACGGGGACATCCGAGGTGGGCATGAGTACCTGGTGCGCGGCTACGAGCCGGGGGTCGGCGGCCAGGAGGGCTACCTGACTGCGGATAACTCGTGGTCGGACCGGTGGGGCGTGAGTGGATCATTCCGGCTGCGCCTGTCAGACTGGGAGACGCTACGCGCCCAGCAGGCCGACGTGACGGTCCCGAAGGTCTAGCCGAGGAACACCAACTCCCGGGTGCCCCCGGTCGGATCCTCGACCAGCACCCGCCCACCCTGGCTGCGGGTGTCGCTGACCCACTTCTGCAGCGCCACGGCCCGCCGCAACTGTTCGGTGACCGAGGTCCCCTGCTCGTCGGCGAGTTCCTTCAGGGCGTCGACGACCTGCTCGGACAGGCTGACGGTGAGCTTGACGGGCATGAGGGGCGTCCCTTCCAAGGGTGCGGATACCGGCTATTATCCGGCCGGATACCGGCTGAATGCCATACCCGAGACGGGTGAAAGCCGGGGGTGCGTGGTGCTCGACGCCCTCCTGTCTGCCCCAACCTCCGCCGTCGTCTCCCACGTCCACGACGGCGACTCCCTGGCCGTCTCCCTCGACCTGGCAACGAAGCCGCTGCTCGGCGTGGCGCTGTGGGCGCATGACGTACCGATCCGGCTGGCCGGCTGCAACGCCCGCGAGCTCGCCCAGCCGGGTGGTCCGGAGGCCCGCGACAACCTCGCAGCCCTACTCCCTGCCGGGACTGCGGTGACGGTGACGGTGCTGCACGCCGACAAGTACGACCCGCGCCGCGACGCCCGGATCACCCTGCCCGACGGGACCGACCTGGTGGCGCGGCTGATCGCCGAGCAGTGGCTGGCACCGTGGAGCGGGAGCGGGCCGAAGCCGGTACCGCCGTGGCCACGACCGGAAGGGACCGCGCTGTGACCGCCGACCTTGACCGCGCCTGCCCCCACGAGCACTTCGAGGCGTTCGTCGATGTCGGCCGGATCACCCGCTCCGACGACGACCCGACCGTCATCGGCTACGCCATCACCGTCCGGGCCTGAACGGGCCATGTCGCGTCGCAGGGGACGGCCACCCGGCCCGGATGTGACCGTTTCCTACGCTGCCGCCGAGTGGCTGCTGGACACCGCCTGTGGGCTGATCACCTCCGTTGACGGCGGCTGGGAGTCGCAGACCCCCGAGTGGCAGGACGCCGCCCGCAGGTGGCGGGACGCCTACGTGACGCACGTCGAGGCCCGGGACGGCGCTCCCCGTTCCGTCAACCCATCGGACCCAGCGGCATGAGCGAACCCATCGGACCTAGGTCGAAGTGCAAGGCCAGGAAGCGCAACGGCCAGCCGTGCGGCAAGTGGCCCCGCCACGGCCAGCAGGTGTGCGAGTCTCACGGCGGCAACTCGCCTCGCGCCCTGGCTGCCGCCGAACGGCGGCTTCAGGACGAGGCGGCGGAGCAGGCGGTACAGACCTACGGCCTTCCCGTCGATGTGTCCCCTACGGAGGCTCTTCTCGACGAGGTGAAGTGGACCGCCGGGCATGTGGCGTGGCTACGCCAGCAGGTCCAGGCCATCGAACGTGATGCGCTGGTCTGGGGGAAGACGGAAGAGGTCGACAAGGGCGCCGGGGAGTTCGTCGGGGTTGACGTGACCCATGCTGCGGCGCCGAACGTGTGGCTGGACCTGTACTACAAAGAACGCCGGCACCTGCTCGACGTGTGCAAGGCGGCCATCCAGGCTGGCGTGGAGGAACGCCGGGTGCGGCTGGCCGAGCAACAGGGCCAACTACTCGCCTCGGTGATCCGGGCCATCCTCGACGACCTCGGCCTGTCTGCGGAGCAGCAGGCGAAGGTTGCGACGGTGGTCCCTCGGCACCTGAGGGCGGTGGCGGCATGACCGGGACGTTGTCCGCGTGGGAGGCTGCGGCACGCCTATTCGAGCCGACTGGCCCCCGGGTGTCGCAGTGGCCGACACCGGGTGACCTTGCCAGGGCGCTCGACCCGCGTACCGTCCAGACGCCAGCCCTTGGCCTGATCGATGCGGCGCTGATTGACGTGGCCGAGGGCCGCTGCGAACGGTTAATGATCTCCCTGGCGCCTCAGGAGGGAAAAGCCAGCGCACCTCCCGGCGTTTCCCGGAGTGGGTGCTGCACCGCAACCCGGACACCCGCATCGCGATCGTGTCCTACGCCCACACCGTCGCCCGCCGGTGGGGCCGGTTCATCCGCGACGACATCATGCTGCACGGCGACCGTCTCGGCCTGTCGGTCAACCCCGACTCGGCGGCGGCGAACGAGTGGGAGATCGCCAGCCGTCAGGGTGGCGTGTACTGCGTCGGGATCCGTGGCTCGCTCACGTCCCGCCCCGTCGACCTGCTGATCATCGACGACCCGTACAAGGACCGTGAGGCGGCCGAATCCCCGGCGTGGCGGGAAACCGTCGAGGACTTCTACACCGATGTGGCGATCCCCCGACTCGGCCCCGGTGTCGCCGTGGTGATCATCCAGACGCGCTGGACGCATGACGACCTGACCGGCTGGCGGCTGAAGGAAGACGGCCCCGACCATTGGCGGGTCATCAACATCCCGGCCCAGGCCGACCACCGCCCCGAGAAGGGCGAGACGGACCCGCTGGGCCGGCAGCCCGGCGAGTACATGCAGTCCACCCGCGGCCGTACCGTCGTCGACTGGGAGAAGAAGAAGAAGGAAGTCGGCGCCGAGTCGTGGACGGCCCTGTTTCAGGGCAAGCCCAACCCGGTCGCCGGCAACATCTTCCAACGCGAGTGGTGGCGCTACTACGACACACCGCAGTGGACGGAACGCGACGAGGGTACCCGGATCGCGGTCGGTTTCGATGAGCTGATCGCCTCGTGGGATATGACCTTCAAGGACTCTGCCGGGACAGACTTCGTGTGCGGGCAGGTGTGGGGCCGCCGTGGCGTGCAGGCGTACCTGCTTGACCAGGTGCACGACCGGATGGACTTCGTCACCACCTGCCTGAAGGTCCGTACGCTTTCGGCCCGCTGGCCGCAGGCTGCCGCGAAACTCGTTGAGGACAAGGCCAACGGCCCAGCCGTCGTCAACGCCCTGCGGCGCACCGTCGCCGGGCTGATCCCGGTCGAGCCGGACGGGTCGAAGAAGGCCCGTGCCGCAGCCGTGTCGCCGTTCGTCCAGGCCGGCAACGTGTTCTTGCCGGCCCCCGAACTGGCCCCGTGGGTCGGCGAGGTTGTGGAGGAATGCGCAGGTTTCCCCTTCTCGGCGAACGATGACCGGGTGGACGCCATGTCGCAGGCGTTGAACCGGCTGCTACTCAACCCGCTGCTGCTCGACGACCGGGTCCTCGAAGAGGAAGACACCGAGGACGAGGCGCTGATCAGCCTGTACTGAACGGAGCGCCTGTGGTTGACCAGCAGCCGTCGGTCGGCCGCGTCGTGCACTATGTCTCGTTCGGAACCCCGGGTGGCGAGTTCAGGTCAGAGTGCCGCGCAGCCATCGTGACCGAGGTCGAGCTTGGCGTGCCGCGCAGTCTCGGCGGCGAGCGCGTTGTCCTGGCGGTACTGAACCCGACGGGCATCTTCCTGCATTCGCTCGCGGCCGGTGGCTGCCGGTACGACGAGGGTGCAGAGGAGCCCGAATCACCCGACTGCCTGAACCCGGAGATCCACGGCAACCCCATGCGCTACCGGGATGCGGGCCAGTGCTCCGCCCTTGAGGGCGGGGGTGAAGGCCCGCGCTGGGAGGGCCGCCAAGGCCCGAGCAGTGCCCTTGACTGTGGTACCGTCCGGCCGGGCTCCAGCGATAACCAAGCTGGAGCCCGACGCACCAAACGTCGCCGCAGGGCTTGCGGAGACGGAAAACGCCTGCGGAGTAGACGTAAGACCTGGGCTTGCCCGGGCGGACTGCGATGAACCAGGAACCCACCCGGGCGTTGTGCGTTCCACGCGCAGCACGGAGGGAATCCCCGCCGTTCACGGCGGTGGAGGAAGTCAATGCTCCTGCGGATGGCGCGAGGCCAAACTCCACGGCGGCACGTGGCACTGGCCGGAGCGGGTCTGAGCGGCAAGGGGTGGGCGTGGCCGAGCAGGTGGTCTACATCCACACGGCTACGGGTGAGCCGCGTCGGGAGTGGTGCGACCGCTGCCTCACGTCGGCCCGCCTCGTCGTTGACGTGTACGCCCTGATGGACAGCGGCCCGCAGCCCCTCGGCGCCTTCGGTGGCTGTACCCGCTGCGATCCGGACCTGTTCGACTGACGCTGGGGGTGCCGAGTGTCCACCCCTGCCCTCGCTGCCCCGTCGAAGCGCAAGATGCGCGAGGCGGAACTGCGGGAGGATCTGGACCGCGAACGGTCCACAGTGGAATTGCTCCAGGAAAGTCTAGTTGACCTTGAGCGCCAGCTCTTTGACCCAGGCTGGGTGCGACTCACAGCGCTGGCCGAGGTCGAGTTCCGCCCCGAGGGTCTGCGCCAACTTCGGGCGATATGCCGGATATACGCCCTGAAGAGCCCATTGGTGCGCCGGGGGTTGTCCCTTAAGGTCGCATATGTCCATGGCCAGGGGGTCGAGCTCGCCGCCCGCGCCGATGGGCGCAACAGCGGTGAGCAGGACGTCAACGCGGTCATCCAAGCCTTCCTCGACGACCGGGGCAACCGGCGTGCCGTGACGGGTCCGGCCGCGCGGGAGCAGTTGGAGCGGGCACTTGGCCACGACGGGGAAATCTTCGTGGTCCTGTTCACGAAGCCCCTGACGGGCACCGTGCAGGCACGGACGGTGGTTGCCGACGAGATCGCCGACGTGATCTGCAACCCGGACGACGCCACCGAACCGTGGTACTACCACCGCCGCTGGAACGAGATGGCCCTCGACAACCAGACGGGGACCGTGAACCCGACGCTGCGGGAACGGTTCTACCCCGCGGTCGGCTACCGGCCCACGCAGCGGCCGGCGGCGTTCGGCGGGATCCCCATCGCGTGGGACTCCCCGATCGTGCACCTCGCCGTCAACGTGCCGCTGGGCTGGCGCCGTGGGGTACCGGACGTGTATGCCGCGATCGACTGGGCGAAGGCGTACAAGGAGTTCCTGGAGGACTGGGCGAGGCTGGTCAAGTCGCTGTCGCGGTTTGCGTGGAGGTTGACCGCGAAGGGTCAGGCCGCAGGTCAGGCCAGGGCGAAGATAGCCGCTGCGCCGTCGATCGACCCGGCGACCGGGCTGCCGCTGTCGTCGGGGGCGACGGCGATCATGCCGGCCGATGCGTCACTGGAGGCCATCCCCAAGTCCGGTGCCACCATCGACGCCGAATCCGGCCGGCCCCTGGCAATGATGGTCGCTGCGGCGTTGGGTGTGCCGGTGACGATGCTGCTGGCCGACCCCGGCCAGACCGGCGCGCGGGCAACCGCGGAAACCCTGGACCAGCCGACCGAACTGGAGATGGCGCAACGCCAAACCCTGTGGTCGGAGTTCCTGCGCTCGATCCTCGACCATGTGATCGCCGAGTCGGTGCGCGCGCCGAAGGGCGCCCTCAAGGGCAGGATCACGCGGGATGAGAACGACCGGGAAACGGTGATCCTGGACGGGGACACCCCCGACACGATCGACATCACCTGGCCGGAGTTGGCGACGGTGGATCCGCTGTCGCTGGTGCAGGCGATCGTGCAGGCCGACTCGACCGGCACCGTCCGGCCCGAGGAGATCCTGCGGCTGCTTTTGACGGCGATGGGGGTGGCCAGAACCGATGAGCTGGTGGCCGCGCAGGTCGACGAGGACGGGAACTTCATCTGGCCGTCCGCGCCTACCAGTCTCGGGCAGACGGCCGCAGGGCTGGCCCGCACCGGGCAGGACCCCGCTACGGCCGGAACAGGGCCAATGTCGGGGGCCGACACCCCACCGGGGGACGGAACCACCGCCGACGGGAACCCGGACGGCGCCGTGACCCAGCCAGCGAGCACGTAGGTGCCGGTCACCGCCGCCACGCTTCAGGACTCGGCGCAACTACGCAACGACGTGGGCACCGAAGCCGACGGCACCACCCGGGACCTGACCGCCGCATGGGTGGCCGCCTGGGCGCTGCTAACCCCGCCGATGCTCGCTGCCGCAACTTCGGTCGCCGTGACGGCGGTACGTGCGGGACGCTGGCCGGGCCGGTGGGAACTGGCCCGCATCCCCGGCGTGCAGACGGTTCTCGCCGCCGCATCGGATGCGCTGGACCGGTTGGGGTTGCGCACCGCTACATCGGTGAAGGACGCCGCAGCGAGGGCTGTTGAGGCGACGGTACAGGGCGAGGCCCGGCTGATCGCCTCCCAACTACCCGCCGCGCAGCGCGCCGATGCAGCGGCCCGGGTCGCCGGCAAGATCCCGCCGCGCGCCGTGGATGTGATGGTCGCTCGCTGCGGGCAGCAGATCGAATCGGCCGCCCGCCCCCTGTCGGCGCAGGCCGGTGAGGCGATGCGCCGGGAACTGGTCCGCGGGGTGGCGTTGGGCGACGACCCGGAGACCGTGGCGAAGGCGATGGTGGACCGGGTACAGGGCGCCTTCGAGGGTGGCGGTCTCACCCGGGCGTTGATCATCTCGCGTACCGAGATCCTCGACTCGCACCGTGTCGCGGGGCAGTACGTGGACATGGCCAACGCCGACGTGCTCGCCGGGTGGCGCTGGTCGGCAAAGATCGACAGCCGGGTCTGTGCCTCATGCCTGTCGATGGATGGATCGCAGCACGCCCTGTCCGAGGCCGGTCCGATCGACCACCAGCAGGGCCGCTGTCAGCGGGTGCCCACCCTCAAGTCGTGGCGCGAACTGGGCCTCGGCGACGACGAACCACCCGACCAGTTCCCCGACGCACGTGCCTGGTTCGACGCCCAGTCCGAAGAGGTCCAGGTAGGCATCCTCGGCGCGGCCAGATTGGATCTTCTCCGCGCTGGCCGGATCACGTGGGACGACCTGGCCACCCGCCGCGAGTCCAGCGCATGGCGACCGTCCTACGTGCCGACGCCGCTGCGGGACCTGCAACGCCTCGCCAACCAGCGCTCCCGTCTCGCCGCCTGACCGAGAGAAGTCGTTGGGCCGCAAGGGTGTTGGCCGTCGGATGGCACATGTGTACGGCATAATGGGCACGTAAGGGCCCGGCGAGCGCTGGTGACGCTCCCGGGCTGTGGTCCGACTAGTTGGAGTCGAACATGCGGAAGCTTACGCCTACCGCACCGAGGCGAGGGACTTGCCGCCGCTGCGGTAGTGAGTTCGCGCGGAAGACGCAGGGCAGGCCGCCGGTCCACTGTTCCGTGCAGTGCAAGCGGGCCGAAATAACTGAGCGGCGCAGAGATCGGCTCCTAGCCGCTGGGCAGTGCGAGATAGCCGGATGTGACAGGTTCAAGCGTTCGACCAAGGGTCCGTGGTGCGAACGCCATTACATGCGCAACTACAGGCACGGAAGCCCAACGGTAACGATGGTTCGGAAACCCAGCGGCTCCTGCCATCATTGCGGCGTGGCCGTGCGTCGGAAGCAGATCTTCTGCGACGGCCTCTGTCGTCGCAGATCTCGGATGGGCGTCCCTGGCCGCATCCTCTCGTGCGTAATGTGCGATGCCCCTTTAGGTGAAGAGTTCACGCTGGGGTCCATGTACTGCTCGATGAGGTGCAAGGGCATCGCCCGCCGCGCCTGGACGTACGGCCTTTCTGTGCCGGAGTTCAGGAAGATGCTCGACGAGGCAAACGGCTGCGAAGCCTGCGGAAGCACCGAAGCCTACCTTGTAGTCGACCACTGCCATGCTGGTGGACAGGTCCGAGGACTCCTATGTCCTCAATGCAATGTTGGGATCGGGATGTTCGCGGACAGTCCTGAGCGGCTACTCGCCGCTGTCGACTATCTGCGCCGGAAGGCCGATCGTCCCAGCGTGCAGGCACTGCAACAGCAGCAAGGGCGCTCGCCCTGCGCTGACTCATCAGGCCCTGCTCTTCTGACCCCCGATCTAGCCGCCTAGCGGTCACCCACCTGAGCCCCGACACAAGCCCGTGTCGGGGCTCTTTCACGTCCGAGGGAGCCGCTGTCGTGTCGAACCGCCGTAAGCTGCGCCGCCCCGGCTGGGGTGCCGTGGTGCCCCCCGGCAAGGCGTTCCCGGTTCCGGTGCAACTGCGCGAGTCGGCGGCCACCGTCGAGCGGGTTGCCATCGCCGAGGCCACCATGGGCAGCCTCACGCCGGCCGGTGGGCGACGGTACCGGGCGCGGCTGATCGAAGGGGACCGGTGGGGGACGTCGGGTTACTGGCCAGCGAAGGTGCTCGAGCGGGATGGCCCTACGGCCTGGCCCGCGGGGACCACGCAGGTCTTTCTGGATCACCCGTCGATCGCCGAGTCTGCGGACCGGCCAGAGCGGTCCGTCCGCGACCTCGCCGGCCGCGTCGTGTCCACCCCCGTCTACGAGGGTGATGGCCTGTACGCCGACATCGAAGTCTTCCCCCACGCCGTGCCGTTGGTGGAGGCGCTGGCCGATGCGGTCGGCCTGTCGGTGCGCGGCGACGGGTCCGGCACGGTCGGGAAGGTCGGCGACCGGTCGGGGATCGTCATCGAGTCCATCGACCGCGGTTACTCCGTGGATTTCGTGACGAAGGCCGGCGCCGGCGGGAAGCTCGTCTCCCTGGTGGAGGCGGCCCGCGAGGGTGGGGTGCAGATCCGGGAGGCGCGCAACATCGGCGCCTGGATCGAAGCCCAACTGCACAGCGCGCTGACCGACATCGCGGACCAGATGTACGGCAACGGCCAGTTGACCCGCGATGAGCGGATCACCCTGTCCAACGCGGTCGGCGACGCCTTGCAGGCGTGGACGGCCCGGGTCGAGAAAGATGCAGGTCAGCTCTTCACCAGGGATCTCTACGATGGCCCGCCCGAGGACGGCACGGCCGTGTCCGAGGCCGCTCTGTCGCTGAGTGAGGTCAGCGACACCCCGTGGTCGCAATTCTCGGCCTCGGATTACACCCCGGAGCAGTACCGGCGGGCATGCCTGCTCGACACCGGGCAGGGCTCCCCGGATTCGAAAGACCGCTACAAGCTACCCGTCAAGCAGCCCGACGGCACCGTCAACCGCAACGGGGTGCACGCAGCTGCGTCGGCGCTGGCCGGTGGCCGGGGCGGGGTGAACGCGTCTGCGGATGCGAAGAAGGCCGCCGCCCGCAAACTGGTCGGCCTGTACCGGTCCCAGTTGAAAGAAGACCCGCCGCCGTCGCTGCTGCGGATGGCTGGCATGGGCGAGGCCGCTGTGCCGGCCTGTACCGGTGCCGGACTTGTCGAGGCCGACGAGCCGATGACCGAACCCCCTCCCCTCACTGATGTCACGGGCGGCGCCCCGCCGGCCGAACCCAACCCACCCGAGAAGGAGTCCAGCGTGTCTGGAACCAACACCGGCCCGGCGCCGGGTGCGGCGGGGGCAACCGAGGCCACCGCCGTGGTGCCGGCCGCTGTCACCGAAGCCGAGCAGGCTCGCGTGAAGGCCGAGCAGGAACGCGACACCGCTGTGCGGGAGGCGCAGGAGATGCGCCAGTCGCTGGCCCGGCTGACCGCCGTGGAGGCGGCCCGGCCGATCGCGTCGAGCATCCTTTCCGAGTCCAACCTTCCGTTGGCCGCCCGGGACCGGGTGTTGGCCGCGGCGGTGCGGGATGTGCCGCTCGCGGAGGCCGACGAGTTGCGCGACGGGGCGGCGGTGAAGGTGCTGCGCCTCGACGAGGCGACGTTCCGCACCGCGGTCGCCGAGGCGGCGAAGGCGGAGGAAACCTACGTGGCGTCGCTGCGGGAGGCCGCCGGGGACGGCCGGGTAACCGGAGTGGGCGCCGGCCTGGGCGCCGGCACCGCTGGCCCGGACGCGACGAAGCAGTTCGAGACCAGCCTCGCCGAGTCGTTCAAACGTCTTGGGATGAGCAGCGATGCGGCGCTCGTCGCGGCGGGAGGTCGTCGCTGATGTCAGCCAACATGGTCGTCAAGTGGACCAAGACGCGTTCCTTCGCCTGCTCCGACCCGGCCACCCCCAACTCGGGGGATCCGGTCATCAACGGGCAGTGCCCCGGGGTGGCGTTGACCACCGAGGACGCCGCCGGCAACACCACCGTCGCGTTGGACGGCGACTTCAACCTGTCGGTGAAGGGTATCGACTCGGCCGGTAACTCGGCTGTCGCCGACGGCGACATCATCTACTACCAGACCGGCGACACCCCGAAACTGTCGAAGAAGGCCACCGGCGGGGTCCGGTTCGGCTACGCCCGCGCCGCTGTCACTTCCGCCGCAACGGCCACGATCCGAGTCCAGGTGGGGTTCTGACATGACGACTGCAACCCTGCCCGGCATCGGTACCGGCCTGAACCGGCTGGCCACGTTCGAGGGCGGCACCGACGACGCTGCCACCGAACGCATCTTCGCCGGGGAAGGCCGGCGCGTTCAGCGCCGGCAGGACCCCGCCTACCAGCGGGGCCTGTCGGAGGTCATGCGGATGTACGAGTCGGTCATGTCCGGCTCCCGCCGGGCCGCCCTGGACTTCCAGGAGGCGTTGACCCGCTCCGACTTCTCCTACCTGTTCGCCGACGTCATTGACCGGCAGCTGCTCGCCGCGTACGCGACGATGCCGATCCAGTGGGACGCCTGGGCGAAGCGGGGGCGGGTCCGGGACTTCCGCCTGGTGCGCCGGTTCACCCTGGACGGCGGCAAGGCGCTGCTGGCCAAGGTGAAGGAACTCGCCCCGTACACCGCCCGCCCGGTGGCCGACGGCAAGTACGAGTACTCGGTGGACAAGTACGGCGCCGAGATCGACATCTCGTGGGAGTCGATCGTCAACGACGACCTGGGCGCGTTCACCGAACTGCCGCAGGCCCTCGCGTTGGCGGCGCGGCGCACCGAGGAGCAGTTCGCCACCGCCCTGTTCGCATCGAGTACCGGACCCAACGCGACGTTCTTCTCCAGTGGCAACAAGAACATCGTCACCGGCAACCCGACGCTGTCGGTGGCCGGTCTGCAGACGGCCTTCACTGTCCTCGCGAGCCAGGTCGACTCCGACGGCGGCCCGATCTACATCAACGCTGTGACCCTGGTGGTTCCGCCGGCGCTGGAGGTCGTCGCCAACAACATCATCAACGCGACGGAGATCATCGGGCCTACGGGTGGCGGGAACCTGTCCAGCAACGACGCCCTGCGGGTGGCGAACTGGATGCAGAACAAGGTGAAGCCGGTCGTCAACCCGTGGCTGCCGCTGATCGACACCACGAAGGGCAATACCGCGTGGTACCTGTTCGCGAACCCGAACGAGGGGCGCCCGGCGATGGAGGTCGGCTTCCTGACCGGGCATGAGACCCCGGACCTGTGGATGAAGGCCCCGGATGCGATGCGGGTCGGTGGGGGGATCGTCGGCCCGGAGGAGGGCGACTTCTCCAACGACGGGATCCGGTACCGGGTCAGGCACGTCCTCGGGGGTGCCCTATTTGACCCGAAGTCGGGCGTCGCGTCCACAGGTGGTTAGTTTGCCCGATCCGTCCGATAGGCCCCAGCGGATGACCTCCGGGGACGAGTTCCTCGACGCCATCCTCACCCAGGCGCAACGCACCAACGACCTGCTGGCACAGGTCGTGGCCCGGCTCCCGGAACCCGCCCCGGAGGCGGACCGGGGGTCGGGCCAGGTGCACCTGCGCGAACCCGAGCAGCCCCCGGCGGCACGACCACAGCAGGGACGCAGGCAGGCCAGGAAAGGCGGCTGAGACGTGGGCGTCAACACCCGCATCGTGTCGACCCAACTCCTGGCCGGCCTCGCCGCGGTCACCCCACCCGGCGGCACCGTAACCCCGCAGGTGGCCGCAGTCGTACTGGTCGACGGGTCCGGGAACCTGCTGAAGGCCACCGACAACGGTGACGGTACCGCCACCCTCGCCTCCACCGCGTCAGTGGCCGAACCCGCCGCCTCCACCGTCAGCGTCGATTTCACCGTCTCTGCGGTGATCGCCGCGACGGCGAAGGACTACCGCGGCTTCGCGGTGCGGGAAACCGCCGGGGCGGCTGCGGTGGTGCGGCTGTGGGACAACGCATCCGCAGCGTCCGGCACGGTCGTGGAGGAGATCACCCTGGCGGCCAACGAGTCGGCGCGGGAGTTCTACGGCGACGGCGGCATCAAGACCAGCAACGGCATCTACGCCCAGGTGGTGTCCGGGACCGTCGCCGGCATCGTGCGGACCGGACCCTGATGGGCCGCTCCGGGTCCACCGTCGCTATACCGCTGCCGGCGTCGGCCGCCGACCACGGCTATGCGGCGTGGACCACGGATCCGCTGTCCGCGTCGGTGGCGACGCCGATCCTCACCAACGGGCTGATGTACGTGGCCCGGCTGAAACTCGCTGCCGCCGCGACCGTCTCCACCGTGTCGGTGTATGTCACCACCGGCGGGACGACGCTCACGTCCGGCCAGTCCCGGCTGGCGCTGTTCGACGCGTCCCGGGTGTTGCTGGCCACCTCCGCCGACCAGTCGGCGGCGTGGGCGACCGCCGGGCTGAAAGCCGCCGCGGTCACCCCGCAGGCGCTGCCGGCCGGGTACTGCTTCGTCGGGCTGTGGGCCAACGGGGTCGCCCTGCCCACCCTGGCGTGCGGCACATCCCTGGCGGCGGGGCTGGTCAACGCTGGCCTGTCCGCGCCGAACCTGCGCTTCGCCACCGCCGACACCGGCCTGACCACCACCGCCCCCGGCACCGTCGGGGCGATGACCGCCGCTGCCGCATCGATCTGGGTGGCGCTCGGTTGAGCCGCCCAGTGCTGCTCGCCCCGGAACGCCGCTGGGAGTGCGGGGCATGCGACCACACCCACGTCACTCGCGGGCAGTCGTCGGGGATCCCGATGCACAACTGCCCCGGGATGCACGGCCTGTCGGTCCCGCTGGTCCCCGCCGGCACCCGCTGCAAGGTGACCGCGGTGGAACGGGAGGACTACGTGGCGGGGGAACTGGTGCAGACCGACAACCGCGGGGTGCCCGTGATGGCCGTCTATACGACGCGCGACGAAGGTGAGGACTGCACCGTCTACCCGCCGACCGCACAAGCACGCTTGGGGGACTTCCTTTGACCACACCTGACGGCGCCGGTTCGGCGCACGATGCCGTGGCTACAGCCGAACCCGGGCCGCTGCCGGACGTGGTGGACGCGGAGACGGTACGCCGGCATGCCACCGAAGCGTCCCGGGCTGCCGATGCGGTGGACGCCCTGAAGGGGAAGATCGAGCGCCTGCGGGAGCACCTGCGCGGCGCCGAGGACTCCCTGCCCGCGCACGAGGCCGAGGCCGAAGCGGCGACGCAGGCGCACGAGGCGGTCAAGGCCCGGTACGACGAGCAGAGTGGGACGGGGGCGTAACCGGTGGCCTGGTCATCCAAGATCTTCCGCGCCCTGATCGCTGACATGTTCGGCAACGTCGCCGCGTTCGACCTCGACTCGGACACGCTCAAGAACTCGCTCTTTGACAACTCGATCACGCCGACCGGCGACGCGACCTCGGCGAACTCGGCCTACGGCGCTGGCGTGTGGGCATCGGGTGGCGTGGCCGACGCCTCCGGCTGGCCCGCAGCTGGCCGGGCGCTCGGGTCGGTGGTCATCGACGCCGGCACCTCGGCGACGGTGAAGCTGACTGCGGCGAACACGGTCAGCGCGAACTCTACGACCACGCTCGCCTCGGTGTACGGGTGCCTGATCCATGACACCACTCTCACAACCCCTGTTTCCGATCAAGGAATCTGCTTCCTATCACTTGGAGGCACCAACTCCGTAACGGCAGGCACATTTACGGTCGCCTATTCCGCGTCGGGCGTGCTGTCGATTTCGCTGTAACGCAAGGCCTCTCGCTGTGACCGTTCGCCCCCCCACCCGAACCACCGCGCAAGGTTGGGAGGTGCCGTGGCGAAGGCCGGGTACACCGCGACCACGGGTGCTGCGGTTGGAATCACCACGACCGCCAAGTCCGTTCTCGGGGTACTGGCCCCGTCCACGTTCGGCGGCGACCTGATTGCGGTGCGGGTCGGCATCGACACGGCAACGACTCTGCTGGTGGAACTGTGCGCGGCCACGTTCGCCACCAACGCGCCCGGCACGAACTCGACCAGCGTCACCATGCAGCAGGTGTACGGCCGGAGCGTCACCGTCGGGTTCACCGCCGCCCGCAACTGGACCGCCGAGCCAACGGTGCTGACCGTGCTTGAGGAATGGGAGTTCACCTCCGGCGGCACCCTCGTCTACGACGTGCCGTTGGGTGACAGCTACGACTGTGCGGTGTCGACCGGCTTCGCGTTGCGGCTGACCGGGGGCGCGGCGGCGAACGCCCGCGCCGTGATGAAGTGCGAAAGGTGCTGACCTGATGTCCTACACGTTCGGCGATCTAACTGACGCCACGAACACCGCCCGCCGGGAAACCCCGCTGGTCGTCAGGGACGGGGCGGGCAACACGTACACGGTGGAGGACGTGCAGGTGGAGGTGTCCACGGAGGGCGCTGTCACCGACATCCTCATCACCATCGTCCCCGCCCCCGCCTGACCGGACCCCGGGGGGTAGGCCGTGGCGCTGTCCCGCACCAGCCTGCTCGGACAGATCAGCCCAACCCCCACCGGCAACTTCGGCACCGGCAACTTCGTCACCAACGCGTTCACGCCGCCGGACAACTCGCTGCTCGTCGTCGGTGTGTCGATCATCGAGAACAACGGCACCACCACCGACCCACTCAGCGCGATAACGGTCAGCGGCGGCGGCTGGACCTACACCGGCGGCCCGGGCGTGTCGGTCTCGCCGACCTCGTACCCCACCGCTACGAAGATTTTCACGGCCGCCGTCGGCACCGGGGCGTCGATGACGCTGACGATCGGCACCGGTGGCCGCGCCATCGGCGAGTACGCCGTGTCCGTCGTCGCCTACACCGGATACAACACTGGGGCGCCGACCGGGGCGACGGCCACCGGCTCACAGAACGGCGGCTTCTCCGGTCCACCGTCGCCGTTCAGCATCACCTTGTCCGCCGCCCCGGCGTCCACGAACGAAGTGTTCGCCGTCGCCGGTATGGACAAGTCCGCGGCCGGCGCCACTCCCGGTACTGCTGGCACGTGGACCGAGGTCGACGACCTGACGAACACCGACTGGGGCGGCCTGGAAAGCGAAGTCCGCACCGGATCGACATCGACCACCGTCGACTGGGCTGATCTGCGGTCCGGCGGTGGGGCGCTGTTCAATGTCGCGGCGGTCGCGGTGGAAGTCAAGGTTGCCGCAGCGGCGGGGCCAGTCCTGCCGGTTGTGGTTCCGACGGCGGCGGTGACCCGCGCCGCGAACTGGTAGGGGGCGCCGGTGGCCCGCATCGGCCGCGCCCAGCCCGTCTCGGCGATCGTCATCCTCCCCGCCTCGGCGGGTGCCGCATCAACAACAGCGAACGCGACCACCGCCACCGGAACGGGCACAGCCAACGCCGTCGCCGCGCAGGTCACCCCGAACGCTGCCGTAGCCTCCGGGACCGGCTCGGCGCCCAACCCGGGCGCGTTGGTGACCGCCTACGCCGTCGCGGCGACCGGGACGGGTGCGGCGAACAACCCGTCCGCCGCAGTCTCCCCCAATGTCGGGAACGCCTCGGGTGTCGGGTCCGCGTCGGCAACAGCAGTTGTCACCCCCAACGCGGGCGCGTCCAGTGGTACGGGTGCCGCGTTCAACGTGGCCCCGACGGTGGCCCCGGCAGCCCCGGCGGTGTCCGGTACGGGGAGCGCCGCGGCGTCAGCGCAGGTCGTCTCCAACCCGACCGCAGCTACGGGTGTTGGCGCCGCCCCGAACGCTAGCCCGCAGGTGACCCCCGCCGCGTCGGCGACCGGCACCGGGTCGGCGTTCCCCCCCGCAGCCACCCTCGCCCCAGTTGCGGGTGTCGCGCCCGGCACCGGCAGTGCACTCGGGACATCCGCCGCAGTGGCACCGTCCGCCGCCCCGGCCGACTCGACAGGCACCGCACCAGGCCCTGCGGCTACGATCGTCGTCTACCCGCAGGCGGGCACCGGGACCGGGGCCGCCTACAACGTCACCGGCTCGTCGAGCAGCGAAACAGTCGCCTCGGCGCAGCCCGCCTCGGGCACCGGTAGCGCCAACGCCCCCGGGGTGTCCGTTGTCGCCTACACGGCCGCCGCCACCGGGCCCGCCGCTGCCGGCACAGCATCGGCCACGGTGACCACGCAGGCCGGCTCGGCGACCGGCGCGGGAACAGCCGGGCAGCCCGCCGTGGCGGCCACCACCGCCGCACCCACGGCAACCGGGCTGGGTACCGCCAGCGCGCCGTCTCTCACGGTCCTGGCGGCTGTTCAGGCCGCGCAAGCCCTCGGCGCCGCTTACGAAGCGACAGTTCGCGCCGGGGCGGTCGGGCCGCCCGCATTGGTCCTGACCGCCACCGACCGCCCGAACTCCACCCTCACCGCCACGGACACCCGGCCGACCCTGACCGCCCTGCGTTCGCCGCCCGAACTCGCCGCGGCCAGCCGCCTCTCACCGTGACAGGGGGCGGCCGTGCTCGGCATAGGTGATGTGGACATCCCGCAGTTGACGGTCACCCCCTACGACGGCACCACCGCAGCAACCCTCGCTGTGCTGGCCCCCGACGGCACTACCACCCACCCGGCCACGACCACCGCCGACGGCGGCCACACCTGGACCGGGGTCAGTGTCATCCTCAACCAGGCCGGCTGGTGGGTGTACCTGTGGACCGTCTCAGGCACCGGGGCGGGTGCCGAGCCGCAGCAGGTGTACGTCGCCGCGAACCCGCTGCCCGGCCCGCCGATCACCACCGACCCGACCACACCCGTCGGGCAGGTGCGGCTGCTGTCCACCGACCTGTCCGACACGGCACCGCTGTTAACCGACGGGCAGATCGGCGCGTTCCTCACCATCGAGCAGGGCAATGTGCGGCTGGCCGCCGCGCAGGCCCTGGACACCATCGCCTCGTCCGAGGTGCTCGTCAGCAAGGTCATCAAGACCCAGGATCTGGCAACCGACGGGGCGAAGGTCGCCGCCGAACTCCGGGCACGGGCCCAGGCACTGCGGGACCAGGCCGCCGACCGGGACGCCGCCGGGAGCCTGTTCGCCTTCGACATCGTGGACTACAACCCGAACTCCTGGATCGAGGCCGAGTTCGGCGAACTGGGTGTCGCGCCCTGATGTCTCCGCTACCCAACACGCAGGTGATCGGCAGCGGGTGGGCGTCACATCATCGCCTCACGGCCGAGCAGCAGATGCTCGACCAGTGCACCATCACCCGGCCCGCCGGCCCGGGCGTGTGGGACAACACGTTGGGCCGCACCGTCTACCCGCCTGCGGTAACCGTCTACACCGGGCCGTGCCGGGCGCAGCAAACCCCACGGGACCGACGGCATGAGGAGGAGCTGACCGTCTCCCCCAGCCAGACGCCGCTGCACCGCTACTACATCGCGATCCCGGCCGAACAGACCGGCGTCCGGATCAACGACGAACTGGTGCTCACCGTGTGCGCGGCCGACCCGTCGCTGACAACCCGGGTGCTGCGGGTGGTGGATGTGCTCGCCGGAACCCTCATCTGGCAGCGGGACCTGGTGTGTAAGGACATTTCGCCGACCGGCGTCTGAGGGGGTCGGGTGTACCGGGATGTCGAAACCCTGCTGTGCGGCTGGCTGAAAACCACCCTCCACGTCGACAGCGTGATCCCGGAACTGCCGTACAACCTGGAGTTTGTACTGCCGACGATCGCCGTGGAACGTTTCGGCGGCGCCGACGACACGATCACCTTGGATCAGGCCAACGTCGATGTGGACGTGTTCCACGTGTCCCGGGCCGCGGCGAAGACCCTCGCGGAGCAGGTACGCAAGGCGCTGCGGGTGACCCTGCCGGCGACCACGTTCGCCGATGTGACGTTGGGGTCGGTCACCGTGTCGAGGGTGCAGACCATCTCGGCGCCGAGCATCGCCCCGTGGGACAACTCGCAGCTGCGCCGGGCCACCGCCGCCTACCGGATCAGCTTGCACGCCCACAACCTCAACCTTTGAGGGGGCGCGGTGGAGGCCGAACAGCGTCTTGCCGCGGCCGATGTCTGGGTCGCATGGCACGCACTCACCGAAGGTGAACGGCCACACCGCAGCACCAACAAGCACGACTGCTTCGTCGCCGACTGCGCCGGATTGCTGTGGGAGGAGGGATCAGCGGTATGGCCGTCTCCTACCAAGAGTCCCCCGCCGGGATAGCCGAGATGCTCCGCGCGCCGTGGTTGGTCGAGGCGCTGCGGAAGGTCGCCGAGAAGGGCAAGGAACGGGCCGAGGCGATCACCCCGGTGGACACCGGCCGGATGAAAGCCTCCTGGGTTGTCACGGGCGGCGTGGTCGATGGGAAGGCGCGGGCGAGGCTGGCGAACACGGCCAGGAATCCGCAGACCGGATTTCCATATCCCCTGGCCCTTGAAAGAGGCACACGGTACATCGTCAGGCGCCGCATCCTTGGCCGTGCCATCGACAGCATGAAGATCTAACCCCACCGAAGCGAAGGAGTCCGGGCGAATGCTCGTCCACATCGTCTACGTCCCGGACGCCGCGAAACTCGGCCCCGACCTGACCCGCATCGGGAATCTGGAGGAGGTGCCCGACGAGCTGGGCCGGGTGATGCTCGGCACCGGGGAAGCCCGGCAGCCCACGGACGAGGAACGCGCCGACTGGGAGGCCACCCGGGAACTCGACGAGCCGGCCGCCGCGGTGCGCTACGTGGATGTGCCGCTGCCCGACGACGCGGGCGCCGTGGAAGTGCCCGCTGCCGAGTAACAACCAACCGAACCGGAAGGAACCCCATGCTGCTGAACCTGGTACTCAACGTCGCTGTGCACGTCTGCGCCGCCGTTAACGCCGCCCTCGGCATCGGCTAACCGACACCACCCACCCGAGCCATCTGCCCTGAGCCGCCACGGCCGGGGCCTTTTTCATGCCCGAGAAAGGACTAAAGGGCCGTGGGAGACAACAGGAACATTCTTGTCGGCACTAGTGGCGCTGGTGCCGACGGCACTGGACTGTCGTGGTTCGGCATCACCGGCTCCACCGCGCCTACCGACGCGACGACAGCGCTCGCGGCCGCATGGAAGAACGCTGGCCTTGTCTCGGAGGACGGACTCACCGAGAAGCTGAACACGTCGAGCAAGGACGTGAAGGCGTACGGGTCGCTGCAGATCCAGCGGAAGATCATCACCGATGCGTCGGTGACGTTCGACATTACCTTCCTCGAAAAGAATCTCCGCGTTATGGAGCTGTATTACGGCATCGCGTTCAACACCCTCACCGCTGGCGTGGGTACCGGCGCGTTCTCCTACACCTTCGGCATCTACACCCGCCAGTTGGTGGCCGGGGTGTTCGACATCATCGACGGCACCACACACCACCGAATCTACTGCCCGCAACTTGAGGTCACCGACCGCAAGGACATCAAGTACGCCACCACCGACGCCGCCATGTACGGGGTCACGTTCACCGCCTACCCGAACTCCAGCGGTGTCGCGGTGCAGGCATACGACATCGTTCCGGCGCTGGGCTGATGGCAGCACCACGCAGGGCGCGCGCCGAGCAGCCACCAGCCGACCTGGCATCCAAGCGCAACGCGGCGGCGGTCACCCCGCTGGACGCGGCCGAGGCAGAGACCCGCGCCGAACGGCTGGTCGACGAGAACGGGGCCATCCTGGTCACTCTCACGACCCGGCTCGGCTTTCACGACATGCGGGTACCGCCCGTTGAGGAGTGGACCTCGATTGCCCGGCATGCCATCAACCGCGAGGACGACCTGACGTGGGCGCAGCAGACTCTGTCGCCGGCTGATGCGATGCGGTGGATGCAGTTGAACCCGACCCTGAAGGAGCAGCGGGCGTTCTTCACCGCCTGGGCCAACACCGTCGGGCAGTCGCTGGGGGAATAGCCGCGGTCACGGCGGTCCTCGCCAGCCACGTGGCCGAAGTCGAAGCGGACTTGCAACGCTACTGCGGCATCGACCTGCGGGACCTGTGGCGCCCCGGCGGCGGCGCGGCGCGGCTGACGTATCGGCGGTTGAAGGTGCTCATCGACTACGCCCTGCCGGGTGAGTCGGCGACGAAGACGGCGCAGCGTGACGAGATCCCCGACGAGCAGTTGGCGAAGATTGCCCGGCTGCCACAGGAGGGGCACGGCCGCTGGTCGCATTCGGATCTGCTGCTTGCCCGGGTCATCGACCTGCTGGGTGTGGTCGCGTCGGGGATGCGACTGAAGGACCCACCGGCGCCGTGGCCGCGGCCGGGCCTGCCGGCTCGGCGACGGCGGGCGCTGTCCCCGGAGGGTCACGCCTATCTGGCGCGAATCCGCCGCGAGCACGCCGAACTGCACGGCTACTCGTTGGGGGACGGCACCGAGGCGGGGTGAGTCATGCCCAGCGAAGGCGCCTCCACCGGATCGGTATACGTCGATGTATTGCCCTCAAGTGAGGGCTTCTTCGCGAAATTCCAGGCGCAGACCTCCGGGCAGGCCGCGAAGGTCGGCAGCGACCTCGGTGCCATCATCGCCAAGGCGATGGCCGACCGGATCGCATCCGGAGTCGGCGACGGGGTGGCCAAGGGCGCCCGCGACGCCACCGGCAAAGCCGCTAGGGCGGGGGAGCAGGCCGGCGGATCCTTCGCCGACACGTTCCGCCGCCGCGTCGAGGCCGCCCTCAAGTCGCTACCCAACGCGAAGATCGGCGCCGACACGTCCGAGGCGGACCGCAAACTCGCCGGACTGCGGACCGAACTGGACCGCCTGTCCACCGGCACATCCTCGGCGCAGATAACCGCCGACACCGCCCGAGCCACCGCCGAACTGGACCTGTTCATCGAGAAGGTCCACGAGATCGGGCGACTGAACCCGAACGTCCACATCGACACCAACGCCGCTTCGGCTGCCGCCGAAGTCGAGTCGGTGAAGGGCGCGGCGGACCGCTCGTCGGGCGGCATGGGTGCGCTCCTCGCCGCCGGGCTGGCCCTCGGGCCGGGCATCATCCCCGTCGCCGCCGCCTGCGCCGCCGCCGTGGCCGGGATCGGTGCCGGGGCGTTGGGCGCCGTCGCCGGCCTCGGTGTGGTGCTGCTCGCCACCCACGGCATCGGCGATGCGGTCAAGGCGATGGGTACCGCCGACCAGGCCGCCGCCAAGGACGCCGTGCAACTGGCGTCCCGGCAGGTGCAGGTCGCCTCCGCGCAGGATGCGGTCGCATCCGCTGAACGGTCCCTGGCCAACACCCGCGCCAACGCCGCCGACTCGCAGCGTCGCGCTGCGGAGGCGGTCACCACCGCGCAGCAGTCCCTGACCCAGGCCGAACATGCCGCGTTGCTCGCCGAGCAGGACCTGACCCGGGCCCGGGAGTCGGCCCGCCGGGCGATGGAAGACCTCGCCACCCAGGTCGCCGACGGGACCCTGTCGCAGCGGCAGGCGCAGATCGACCTGACGAAGGCCGAACTGAACCTGCAGGCGGTCCGGGCGAACCCGGCGTCGTCGCAGCTGGCCCGGCAGGAAGCGCAACTCCAGTACGACCAGGCCAAGCAGCAGATCACCGACCTGGGTATCCGGCAGCAGCGGGCCCAGCAGGATCTGGCCACCGCGCAGCGCCAGGGCGTCAACGGCTCCCAGCAGGTGGTGGCCGCCCAGGATCGGGTCACCCAGTCGCAGGATCAGGTGCGTAAGGCCACCCAGGCGCTGTCGGATGCCCGCATCGCCGAAGGCAACACGGCTCGGCAGAACGCTTTCGCCATCGCGCAGGCGTCGCAGGGTGTGGTGTCGGCGCAACGGTCGCTGCAGCAGGCCACCGTCGCCGCCGGCACCGCCGGGTCGTCGGCGATGGACACGCTGCGGCAGAAGATGGCCGCTCTGTCCCCGGAGGGTCAGGCGTTCGCCACCTTCCTGTACTCGCTGAAGCCGGTGTGGCTGGACCTGACCGCCGCCGCGCAGGCCGGGTTCCTGCCCGGGTTGCAGACCGGCATTTCGGCGCTGCTGCCGGTCATGCCCCAGATCATCGGCGATGTCGGCACCCTTTCCCGCACCATGGGCAACCTTGCCGCCGAGGCGGGAAGGGCACTCGCCGCCCCCTACTGGCAGTCGTTCTTCCACTTCATGGCGGGGGAGGCCAACACGGCGCTGATCATATTCGCGCCTGCCGCCGCCAACGCCGCTGTCGGGGTTTCCGGGCTGGTCCGGGCGGTCCTACCCATCGGGCAGAACTTCGGCCAGGGCCTGCTGTACCTATCGGAACGGTTCGCCTACTGGGGCACCAGCCTGGAACACAACACCGGCTTCCAGAACCTGCTCGGCTACATCCGCACCGAAACCCCCATCGTGATAGCCGTCCTCGGCCAACTGGTGGTGGCCGTCGGGCGAATCGCCGAGGCCGCGCAGCCGGTCGGCGGGGTCGTCATCACCACGATCCGGCTGCTCGCCGATGTCATCAACGTCCTGCCGATCCCGGTGCTGACCGTCCTCGTCGGGACAATCTCCGGTGTTGTGGTGGCCATGAAGGCGTGGCAGGCCATCCAAGCGGCCCAGGTCACCCTCCTGCCCATCTGGGCCGCCGCCCAGCGGATCTACAACGCGTCGGTCGCCGGTGCCGGTACGGCGATGGCCGGCACCTCCGGTTCGTTCGGCACGTTCGGCACCGCCCTGGCAGGCATCAAGGGCGGGGCGCAGGGCGCCGGTGGGGCGCTGAGTCAACTCGCGTCGGGGCTCGGCACCGGAGGCGTCATCGGGTTGGCCGTGGCGGGCGCGTTCATCGCGTTCACCGCCGTCAGTTCCGCCCTCGCCGCGCAGCGGGCACGCACCGAGGAACTCACCCGGGCCATGGTCGCGCTGCACACCGCCCTCAATGCGGCCGGCGGCGCCAACAAGGACACCGTGAAGTCAATCGTCGAGGGGAATGAGGACTTCTCCCGGGCAGTCCGGCTGGCCGGCGACTACGGCATCACCAGCGACGCGCTGGTGCGGGCACTCAAGGGCGAGAAGGGCGCCCAGGACGAGGTGACCGCCGCCCTCGACGCGAAAATCAAGAAGGACGAGGAGCAGTTCTCCAACTTCTCGCTGTCCGACGCTGGCCTCAAGCAGCTCAACCGGGAACGGCAACTACGCGACGCGTTGAAAAGCACCTACGGCCAGATCAACGACAACGCCCAGGTGGAGGCCATCCTCGCCGGGCAGCAGGACAAGGCGGCCGACTCGGCGTACAAGCAGACCGCCGCGCAGGCGGCCCTCGGTAACGCCCTCAACGTGCTCGCCGACCGGACATCGACAGCCGCGCAAAAGGCCGACGCGCTCAAGCAGGCCGACGACGCCCTGTTCGGTGCGATGCGTTCCGCCGACCAAGCCGCTGAGGATTTCAAGGCCGCCCAGGACCGGCTAAGCCAGTCCGTCCAGCAGGGCTCCCACGACATCGGCCTGAACACTCAGTCGGCGCGGGACAACTACGACGCGGTGAAGAACCTACTCAAGGCCGCCGACGACGAGTACTTCGCGCAGGTCCGCAACGGCACCGCCGTGGAAGAGGCCACCGCCAAACACGACAACCAGATCAGGACGATCAAGGAGCAGGCCAAGCAGTTGGGCCTGGACTCCGGTCAGGTCAACCACCTAATCGACACCTACGGCCGGGTACCCACCGACGTGTCAACCCAGGTTCAGGTGTCCGGTGTGCAGGGTGCCCTGGACCAGTTGAAGAACCTGGAGATCGCCCAGATCTCGCTACGGCAAGGTGTCGACGTGCCCACCGCCACGAGGATCTGGCGGGAGCAGAACCCGACCGCAGGCGGGCGGGCCGATGTCGGCGGGCACGCCACAGGCGGACCCGTCTACGGGTCCGGCACCACCACCTCCGATTCGATCCCGGCGCTCGGGCCGATCCCCGGCGTGCGGTACCGGCTGTCGTTGGACGAACACATCTGGACCGCCGATGAGGTGAAGGCGGCCGGTGGGCATTCGGCGGTCACCGCCTTGCGCAACGCGGTGCTTGCCGGGATGTTGAAGCCGCCGCAGACCCGCTACCCGGGCGACGGGTCCGGCGGTCTCGCGTTCGCGCGCGGCGGCCCTGTCGTTTGGCCGTTCCCGGTGAACATTGCCAACCTATGGAAGCCGACCCCCGACGAACTGCGGGCGGCCGTGTTCTACGGGCCAGCGTTCACCGGACCCATCTCGGGCAACATCGCCGGGATCCAGGCATGGATCCGGGCGCAGGCGGGTAAGCCGTACATCTGGGCCAGTGCGGGGCCAAGAGGCTACGACTGCAGCGGTGCGACCTCAGCTGTATGGCGGTTGGCGCATGGTCAATCCCCGTACGTACACCAGTTCTCCACCATGAACGAGGCACCCTACTTCCCGCTGCGCGGCTTCGGCGGCATCTTCACCGCTGGCTGGACCAACCCGGGCGAGCGTGGTCCGGGCGGCAGCTCGGTGGGCCACACCGCGGGCGTGTTCGCGGGCCTGCCGTTCGAGTCCAGGGGCGGTGACGGGTTCGTTGTCGGTCGGGGTGTCACCTCCGTCTCCTCGTTCGCCCACGTCGGCCACTTCGACGGGGGCGGCATCCTGCCGCCCGGGTTGACGATCGCCCGCAACGACACCGGCCGCAACGAGTTCGTGCTCACCGACGAGCAGGTCCGCCGGATCGGGTCGGACGGGCCGAACATCACCATCCCCGTCTACCCGCAGCCCGATCACAGCCCAGCGGAGATAGCGGCGGCGGTCAGTCACGAGATGGCGTGGCAGTTCCACTAGCGGCGGAGGGTGAGCGATGACCCTGCCGATCGTTTACCGGCCCGTCTCCTACGCCACTCTCACCCCGTACTACATCACCCTGGACAACTGGACGGTACCCGCAGTTGACGGCCAGGGAACCGAATGGTGGGCGTCCACCCTCGACGGCTGGAACGGCTCCCCGGATGTGCGACTCACCGGGCAGGACCGACCGCAGGACCACGGCCAGTTCGACGGGCCGACCTGGCTGGGCACCCGCATGATAACCATCGCCGGGTCCGCGATTGCCCTCGACCAGACCACAGCACTACTCGCCCGGGACATCGTGTCGTCGATCTGCTACGACCCCGCCCATCTGTACACCCTGCAGGTAACGGAGCCGGGCCGACCAACACGCCGCGCGGGCGTGCGCCTGAACGCGGCGACGAAGGTGTCCGGACTTTCCGAGGTGGCGTTCGACTGGCAGATCCAGCTCAAGTGCCCGGATCCGCGCCGCTACGCCGACACCGAGACGGTGGTCACCCTGTTTCCGCCGACCGGGGCCACGGGTGGGGTGCAGGTGCCGTTGACGGCGCCGTTCACCCTGTCCACATCTGGGCTGTCGACGAGCTCGGCGACGCTGACTAACGCCGGCACCGTCGCCACCCGGCCGATCGCGTACCTGAACGGCCCTCTGGTCGATCCGCAGATCGCCAACGTGACGGCCATGAAAACGCTCTCGTTCACGATCACCATCGCGTCGGGTGACTACCTGGCCATCGACTTCGACCGCCGGACGGTGCTACTCAACGGCACCGCTTCGCGAGCCAACACCCTGACCTCAACGGCGGCGTGGTGGGAGTTGGCCCCAGGCGGCAACGACATCGCCTACACGGCCGGCGGTGGTGCCGGAGCGGCGGTGATCCGCTACCGGTCAGCGTGGCTGTAGCTCCCTAGCCCTGACCGTCTGAGCCCTCCTTGACGTTTCGAGCACCGAGGAGGGCCCGTGGCCGTTGACCCTTGGGCGATAGATAACGCGGCCGGCTTGCCGTCGTACTCCGGGCAGGAGTTGCGGTTGGCGACGGTCCTGCCGCACTTCGCGGGGGCCGGCGCGTCCCTCGGCGTCTACTCCGGGGTGCGGCTGTCGGGAAGCGGCACTGACCTGTTGGTGCAGGCGCAAAGTAGCCCCAACATGACCGTGAAGGTCAACACGGGCGTCTTCGTTGCTCAGGGTTCGATCTCCTCCACGCAGGGCGCCTACACGTGGGCGCTGGACACCCTGACCAACCTGACCATCTCCGCGGCCCACGCCACCCTGTCCCGCACCGACCTGATCGTGGTGCGGATCCGCGACGCCAACGTGGACACGTCGGGGCAGCGCGACGGGAACGTGGTCGTCATCACCGGCACCGCCGGTTCCGGAACCCCGGCCCTGCCAACCGACGCGTCGTACTTCACCATTGCCCAAATTTCGGTACCGGCTACGGTGACGAACATCGGCGGTGGTGGTGGGGGAACCATCACCGACAAGCGGACCTTCTGCGCCTCCCTCGGCGGGGTGCTCCCCTTCGTCAGCACCGCTCGGCCGTCGTCGATGATGGACGGCCAACCCGGCTGGGAACTCGACACCGCCCTGGCGTACACGTTCCGCACCGGCAGCCTCAACAAGTGGATGCGCAACCCGCACACCCTGACCGTCGCCGCCGACGTGGGATTCACCACCACCACTCCAGGGGACGTGACCGGCCTATCCGCGGGCGTGGACGCCAACTCCCAGTACCTCTTTGAGATCAACCTGGGCGTGTTGGCCACAAGCGCAGCAGGTCTCGCCACCCAGGTAGTTGCCCCGACCGGCTCCCGCAACGACGTAGGCGAGTACGGGCTCGCCTACGCCTCCGGGGCGGTCTACAACAACTGGCAGCAGGGCGGGGCGGCGACGGTCGGCCTCGGCGCCTACGGCAGCGGGCCGTCCAACTTCTCCCAGGCCCGTTTCGCCGGTGTCGTCTCAACCGCCGGCACCGCCGGGACGTTCAAGCTGCAGGCGGCGCAGGGGGTTGCGGGCGGCACCTCGTGGGCGCTGCGCGGCTCCACGCTGACCATCCGCCAAGTTGCCTGACACCGAAGAGGGGGGCTCGCAGTGGCTGTTGCGGAGTTTCAGTACCAGCCGACGCGGTGGGCGAAGTTGGCCGTTGACGCCACCACCACCCAAGCCGATGTCGACGGCGTGTTCTCGTCGATGGACACGACGGGCTGGAACACCCGGCCGACGTGGGATCCGACCGGGCAGACCGTCTCGTGGCAGCAGCTCAACCCGCCGTTCGGTGAGAGGGTGACCGTTCCCGTCGGTGGGGTGGTTGCGGTTCAGCGGCCCTACGTGTACGGCAGGCCGGCGTCGCCGTCGAATCAGCCGCAGCTGGTGACCTACCAGCCGGGCGAGTGGTCCGACTCGCATGTCACGTACCTATAGATGGCTGTCTACCGCTACTGGTTCGCAGATGCCCTGACCGGCGTCATCTCGGACGAGTTGCCGCTGGCCGTCTCGTCGTTCAGTCAGCAGGTCAACGGCACCGGCACGTTGACCGGCACCCTGGCCCTGTCGGCGATCGACCCGGCCATCAACTGGGCCGGCGTGACGCAGGTCAAGCGGACGTTGCTGGTGGTGCAGCGCGACGACCAGTACGTGTGGGGCGGGCTCGTGATGAAGCGCCGCCCGACCGGCACAGGGGACACCGCTGAGGTCGGCGCGGAAACCCTGGAAGGGTACCTAGCGCGGCGCAGGATCAAGTCGGACCTCACGCAGACCGGGCAGGACGTGTTCGCCGTCGTGCGGGCCATCATCACCCAGTTGCAGGCGGTGTCCGGCGGGAACATCCGCCTCGCGGTCACCTCGAACACGGCCGGGTACACCACGACCGTCACGTATTTGGGCAAGGACCGAACGAAGGCGTTGGACGCCATCAATCGGTTGACCGAGATCAGCCCCGGGTTCGAGTACACCGTCACCTGGGCACGCGCAGGATCCGTCTTCACCCCGAGCCTGGTCCTGGCCACCCCGGGCCTGAACACCGCCCTCGACCCGATCGTCTGCGAATACCCGGGCAACGTCATCTCCTACGAGTACGGGGAGGACGGCGGCGACTCCCCAAACGCGCTCACCGGGGTCGGGGCGGATTCGGGCGGTGCGCCGCTGCTGTACGAGTCGGTGGACACCGCCGGCCAGTTGGCGGCTGGATACCTCCTCTTCGAGGACGAGTGGTCCGCGAAGGACGAGACGGACCTGGGCCGGCTCACGTCCCGCACCCAGACCGTGGCCGCGGCGAAGCTGACGGACTACGTGGTGCCGTCGATCGTGCTGCGTGGCGATGCGGACCCGCACTTCGGGGACTTCCCGTTGGGCTGCCCCGTCCGGCTGCGCGCCACCTCCCCCTACCATCCGGCGGGCGGCAACGGGCAACCCGGGCTGGATGTGATCCGGCGCATCACCGGCTGGACGGTCACCCCCGCCCCGCAGGAGAAGGTCTCCCTCGCGTTGGCTGCGAGTACCGGGAAGGTGCAGTTGCCGGCCGGCAAGCGGGACCAGAACGCCTACCTGCGCGACCTCGACCGGCGGCTACGGGTGCTGGAAACGGCGTGAGGGGCGAGCATGGACGAGTCGCCAGACGAGACGATCCAGCGGCTCACCGCCGAGCGGGACGCGCTGCGGCAGCACATCCTCGACATCGACGCCCACGCCACCCCGTACGGCGACATCCCCGACGAGCCCGGGTGGGTCGGCACCTACCTTGTCACCGCCGGGGCATTGCACCGGGCGCTGGGAAAGATTGGTCACTCGGCGCCGAGTTGCCAGGCCGAAGAACAGGTCGAGGCGCTGTCCGAGTACCTGGATGCGCAACGGGCGCTTTGGGCCCAGGCGCAGGAAGGCATCAAGCGGACGGTGTTTGAGAACCAACAGCTACGCGCCCGCGTCGCCGAACTGGAACGGCGCGAGGCGACGTGAGGGGGCAGCGTGGCCATCTACCGCGACATTGCCGACTGGATCGGCCCCACCGCCAACCGGGTAGCCCACGGCATGGGTGATGCCCACGGTGTCGTCCTGCACATCCAGGAGGGCACCGAGGCGGGCACGGAGGCGTGGCAGCGCAACCCGGCCAGCCAAGTCTCGTCGCATTTCCTGGCGCCGAGGAGCGGCCGACTGCGGCAGATGGTCGACACCGCCGACCGGGCGTGGTGTGAGGCGGCCGGCAACTCCCACTGGTGGTCGATCGAGATCGAAGGCCACGCCGGGGACCACCTGACCGCCGACCAGGTGGAGTCCTGCGCGCAGGTACTCGCCCGGGCGCACCGCGACGAAGGCGTGCCGCTGGCGGTGTCCAACAACCCGTACGCCACATCCGACGCGGAAGGCGGCCTCGGGTACCACGCGATGGGCGGGCAAGCCTGGGGTGGTCACTTCGACTGCCCGGGGACGCCGATCATCGCCGCCCGGTCAACCGTCGTCACGCGGGCGCGGCAGATCACCAGCCCCGTACCGGCACCAGCCAAAGGAGGCGACCGCATGATCATCATGGCGCATGAGCGAGGATCGAACGTCGACTGGATCGGCAACGGGATCTTCCGCTGGCCGAGCCCCGACCCGGCCCACACCGCCAACGCCAAGTGGTTCATCGCCCAGACCGGCGGCAACGCCACCTCCGTTGAGATCAACCCTGGCACCCTCGACGCGCTCGGCCCGATCGTGGTGTCCAGCGCCGGCGGCGTCCCCACCGTTGCCGCCGTGGCACTGTCCGACACGCAGATGACGCAACTGGCCGCGGCGGTCGTCGCGTCCCATCCCGCCCTGTCCGACGCCGACGCACCCGCGATCGAGGCGGCGGTCCGCGACGTGCTGCACGGGGCTTAAGGTATGCGCCGCGCGACCCTCCTGACCCGGCGGGTCGGGCGGTTCGTCGGCCGCCGCGGCGCGTTCCTCGTCTTCCTCGCCCTGCTTGATCTCGTCCTCGGCTACGGGCTGACCCAGCCGCTGCCGCTCGGGTTGAAGCCGCGCACCATCTACGGGCCGATGATGGATTTGGCGCCGATCCGCTGGTGGGCCATCTGGTGGGTGCTGACCGGCCTACTGTGCCTCGTCGGGGCGCTCGCTGACCGGGTGCAGACGGCCGCGTTCGTCGGTGCCGCAGTCATCAAGACGGCGTGGGCGTGCTGCTACCTGGTCGGCTGGCGGGAACACCTGCCCGCGTTCAACCGCGGCTGGCAAAGCGCCGCGATCTTCGGCGCGTTCGCCGGGGTCGTGTTGCTGATCTCCGGGTGGCAGGAGAACCGGCGTTGACCGGCCCGTGGCTTCCGGCGCTGATCACCGCGTTCGCGTCGGTGGTCGTCGCGGCCGTGGCCTACGGCGGGTCAAGGCACGCCCAACGGGACGCCCGGACCGCGAAGGCGCAGCAGGCCGAACGGGACTCGACAGCCGCCCGGCACGTCATCGAGGCCGAGGCGTACGAGCGGGCACGCCAGTCCTACGAGAAGATCGTCGCCGACCTGGAGCGGCAGGTGGAGCGAACCCAGCGGGCGATGGCGGCCATGGCCGCACAGTTGACCCAGGAGCAGTCGGTGTCCGGCGGGCTGCGCTCACGGGTCTGGACCCTGGAGGATCAGGTGCAGACCCTGCACCGGGAGGTTGGCCGCAGCAAGCAGACGATGGCCGAGCACCACGGGACTCTGCGGGCGGACCTACGCAAGGCAGGGGTGGACCTGCCCGACGAACCCGACACCGGCTAGCCGCCGTCCTTGACGTACCTGTGGACGCGCACGGTAACTACACCGATTCCAGGCTGGCGGCTACGATCCGGCGGATCACCTCGGCGCGGCTGATGCCGTCCGCTCAACTGCCCGCCCATGACCCGCATCGTACGGCCGTTCGACTGGAGGACCGCTTTGCCAGACCAGCAGCCCAGCGTCGGCCGCATCGTCCACTACGTCTCGTTCGGAACCCCGGGTGGCGAGTTCAAGTCGGAGTGCCGTGCGGCGGTCGTCACCGAGGTCGAGCTCGGCGTGCCGAACAGTCTCGGCGGCGAACGGGTCGGCCTGGCCGTGCTCAATCCGACGGGCATCTTCCTGCACTCGCTCGCGGCCGGTGGCTGCAAGTACTACGACGAGGCGCGGGTCGGCGGCACGTGGCACTGGCCGGAGCGGGTCTGATGAGCACGGCGCGGTTCGCTCCCCTTATCCTCGGTGCCGTTCTGGCCGCCGCTTGGGCCTCGCCCGCCTTCGCTGGCGGCGGGTACGGCCCCAGCCGATCACCGTCGGCGCACCCATCCGCCTCGTCCGCACCGTCGCCGAGCCTGTCCGCGCTGCCCTCGGCGGCACCGAGCGGAACGCCCACGCCCAGCCTCACCTTCACCCCGCTTGCCAGATCTCCTGCCACGCTGCCCGTCACCGGACCCGGACACCCGGTCCGTTGGCTGTCCGCCCTCGGCGCGTTGCTTCTCCTGGCAGGCGGCGCTGTGATCGGGTTCGGGAGACGGAGACGGACTTGACTTCCTCCCCACGCCTAAAGGCGGGGGATTCCAACCTTCACAGGTTGGGTTTCCTGCTTCACCGGCGTCCGCCTGGCGGTTGCCCGCACAGGTCTTACGTCACCTCCACAGGCATAGCCAGGGTCTTTCTCCCTGACCACGGCAAGACCTGCCGCCACGATGTTCTTCGCCGCGTTGAGGTCCCGGTCGTGCCGGGTGCGGCAACCTGGACATGTCCATGCCCTGGTCGAAAGGGAGAGCTTGGCGAGCAGGTACCCGCACGTCGAGCAGGTCTTGCTCGACGGGAACCACCGGTCGATCACGACCACGGTGCGGCCGGCGCGTTCAGCCTTGTACGCCAACTGCCGGCAGAACTCGCCCCAGCCGACATCGTGGATGGACTTGTTCAGCCCGGCTTTCGCGGCGGCCCCGTTTCGCGCGTAGGTGCCGTCACCGTTGGGAACCAGTTTCGGCCGCCGGACCATGCCTGCGATGTTGAGGTCTTCGACCACGATCGTGTCGGCCCGGCGGACCAGGTTGGTGCTGGCTCGGTGCAGGAAGTCCTGCCGAGCGTGGCGGACCTTCCGGTGAGCGCGGGCGACCTTCGCCTTGGCCTTGCCCCGGTTCGCGGAGCCCTTCTTACAGCGGGCCACGCGGCGTTGATAGCGGGCGAGGTTCCGTGCCCGGCGTTCGAGGTGCCGGGGGTTGGCGATGCGCTCACCGTCGGAGGTGACGGCGAAGTCGGTGATGCCGAGGTCCACACCGACAGTGCGGCTGGTGGCCGGCAGTGGGTCGGGGTCGTCCACGTCGGCGGCCAGGCTCACGTACCAGCGGCCGTCCAGGTCGCGGGACACGGTGACCGTGGACGGGTCGATGCTGGTCGGGTCCACCTCGGGCCACGACCAGACGATCGCCAGCGGGGCGTCGAGCTTCGCCAGCCACAGCCGGCCGTCGCGCCACCGGAACCCGGACCGGGTGTACTCGGCGGACTGCCGTCCCGTGCGGGACTTGAACCGGGGGTAGCGGGCGCGGCCGGTGAAGAAGTTGGTGTACGCCTTCTGCTGGATGCGGGTCACCTGCTGCAACGGCACAGACGACACCTCGCGCAGGAACGCAAGGTCCGGGTCGGCTTTCAACTCGGTCAGGTAGGCGTTGGCCGCTGGGACGTTGGTCGACAGCTTCTCGCTGTACCAGCGGGCGTGCCGCCACGCCAGGGTGCGATTCCAGACGAGGCGCACACACCCGAACGTGCGGCTCAACACCGCCGCCTGCTCGGGGGTCGGGTACGCCCGACACTTGTACGCCGTCCTCACGACACAAGTTTAGCAGGACCGTACGTCGCTGCTGAAGCCGAACACCCATTCCTCCCCACGGCTAAAGCCGGGGGTCTCCTGGGAGATGACCGATGAGTCGTTGGGAGAAGTACGGGAAGACCATCGTCGCGATCGTCGCCGCTGTCCTGACCGCCATCCAGGCGGCCACCGTCAACGGCCACATCACGCGCCTCGGCGTGGTGCAGATCGCTATCGCCGCGACAACCGCCGTGCTCGTCTACATCGTCCCGGTCGTACCGGAGTGGCCGTGGTCCAAGTCGGTGATCGCCGGGATCCTCAGTGCCCTCAACGCCGTCGCCACCCTCATCGTCAGCGGCTGGGGTGCCACCACCGGCACCGAGATCGTGCTGGCCATCCTCGCCGCCGTGTTCATCCGGTACGCGCCCGCCGTGTCCACCATCAAGCCGGGTGGGGTAGCGGCCGAGTGAAGATGGTCCGGTATCACCTCGGCCACGCCCGCAAACATGCGCGGGCCGCCTGCTGGGAAACTGCGGCAGCCGTCGGATACCTGCTGCGCCTGCCCTGGCGCGGCGACTGGGACGACGAAGCAGTGCTCCGCAGGGCTGCCTGCGCCTTCGACTTCACCCCCGTCTTTCTGACCGCAGACCCGACGGAGGGGGCATCCGATGCGGACGCTGACCGGCGCGGCTGAGCCGCCCGAGGGCAACCCGGTGGCCGCGTGGAACGGCACCGCCTGGTGGGGCTGGTGCCCGCAGTGCGGGGTGCCGTTCGGCAACCACAACATCTCCTGCCCGAGGCTCACCCAGCCGATCCCGTCAACCGCCGCGAACCCCGTCTGGCCGCTCAACGGCACGGCCAGGGCCGTCACCACGGCAGCGGCGAACAGGGCCACCACGTGGACCCTGCTCAACACCGCTAGCGGAAGGTAGCCGTGCCGACCTGGGTCGCCGTCCTCGCCCTACTCGCCTACGCCCTGCCCGCCATTGCGGCAGGGTTCGGTAACCGCCCAGACTAGCCGGACCCGCCGACAAAACCCCCGACCAACCGGGGTGGTCCCCCGTTGCCATAGCCGCCGTCCTGCCCGCCTTGCGCGGGTGGGACGGCGGCCTTTCGCTGTCTCAGCGGTCCGGGTCGCCGCCCAAGAAGCGGATCATCTCCCGCGCCGCCTGCCACGGGCCGCACGGGAACCGCGCAGGCGACTGGTGGTACAGCAGTCCCACCCGCACGCAGAAGCCGCAGCGGCCGTCCCCGTCGTCGCAGTGCAGATCCCTGATCGCCCGCTGTTGGGCAATCGACCCGGCGCACCACTGCCGCCGCTGTTCCGGGGTCACGTCGGGTCCCGCAGTGTCCCGTCGGCGTTCAGCTCCCCGGCGGCGACGAGATGCACCCGGGCCTGCAGCCACACGTCGCAGATCCCCCACCGGCCGCACAGCAGGCAGTAGCTGCGCGGGCGGCCGTTGTGCTGCCGGAACAGGTTGCGCCAGTGCGCTCGCTCGGCCTCGCTGCGCCACGGGCGGGCCGGCGGTTCGGGGGCACTCATCGGTGCTTCCCGAGGTGCCACTCCCCGTTGGGCGGCTCGTCGGGTAGGTCAACGACGGCGAGGGCGGCCTCGACAGGCGGGCACGGCCACGGCGCCAGGCACCAGCCACACAAGCCCGGCTGGCCGGACATCCGCTGCCACAGGGTGCGCCGGGCCTGGTGGTCGGACAACACCAGCGTTGCCTCGCTGAGATCCACGTCCGCCCCCTGCGGTCGGCGCCGTTGCCAGCCCCGGTGCGGTCCTTGGGGGACCCGCGGACCGCACCGGGGGGACCCGGGCCGCACACCACAAGAGCCACCTCGGGAGGGGACCCAGGTCCGACCGGCACATTACCAGCAAGGCCAGTAACGTTGGCATTCCTTACTATCTGCGGATCATGCAAGAGGTCTGCGACTGCATCGACGCCGGCAAACTGAAGCCGGGCGACCAGTTGCCGTCCACCGCCGAACTCGCCGAACGGTACGGGGTCAGCAGAAACACCGTGCGGGACGCGGTGAACCGGCTCCTCGCGCAGGGTGTTCTTCGGGGCCATCAGGGACTGGGCGTGTTCGTCGCCAAGAAGTGTCCGCGCTAGCCGCACCGGCCGCTGCCTCCCCGAGAGCCGTAGTTGTCTCACCTTCGCGCTTGCATCGTCCCTGGTCAATTACCCGGACGGCCTAACCCGAACGGGTGCGACGGCCGGGGAGATCCCGGGGGGCGTAGACCAGCCCCGACCGCCGCACGTCTCTAACCCACCCCGAGGAAGACCAGCCAGCTGGCACCCGCGAACCCTGCCGCGGTGAACAGCCAGCCCCAGAACGCCTCCACCCGGCCGCCGGTGCGCATCCGCAGCACCTTCGGCAGGCCGAAGCGGTACCAGCGGCGACCCCGGACCCGCACCAGCGGCGCCAACAGGGGGCAGCCTTCCTCGGTGCAGGAGTCCCCGGCCAGGTGCACCAGCGCGCCGAATCCGAGGGCAACCGCCAGCAGCGGCGAGGCGCGCCCGGTCGGCAGCCACCAGTACGCCAGTCCGGCCGCGAGCGCGGAGGCGAACGTGGTCAGCAGCCAGCCGGCCTTCGCCACCCAGTCGTCGAACAGGCCGCGCACCGCCGTTGCGAACGCCACGAACAGGCAGGCGACGACCGCCCAACGGCCGAACTGCCGGCACAACTCGAACACCCCGAACCCGGCGGCGGCGGTGAAGGGCAGGGTATGGGTGAGCGTCCGGTGGCCGTTGCTGCGGCGCTCGTCGTAGCGGGTCCGGGTCGCGTCGTACACGCCCAGCGACACCTTCTCGCAGCATTCGGCGGCGAACAGGGACACCACCCCGAACGTGTGGGCGATGGTCGCCCCACCCCGGCACGCCGTCACCTTCCCGGACATGTCCAGGTCCGGCAGCAGCGCCCCGCCAGCCGACAGGACCGTGCCGACGACGACCGTCGAAACCGGCTGCGGATGACCAGCCCAGTGCAGCACGCCCATCCCGGCCAGCCATGCGGCTGCGCCGCTGCTCGCGTGGGTTCGTCCGAGCACGCTTCTCAGCGCCCGTACTCGAACTGCGGATAGTCCTCGCGGGCATCCTGGTCATGCTCGGCGCTCACCGGTCCGCGCCTTCCTCGATCTCGCGCCAGTCGAGGATCCGCACCCCGTTGCGCTGCGCCGAGTCGAGCATGAACTCCAGACTGGCCCTGCTCTTGAGCGGCGGTGCGGTCGTCTCGTCCCGGCCCGTCATCCGTCGCCACTCCTTGGCGTCGTCGGGGTGGATCGTCAGTGTGAACCGCTCACTCATCGGGGCAACCGTCCCGTCGTCTCGTAGTCCCGGCAGGCCGTGCAGGTCTGCATGTGCCGCTCAAACTCGGCGCGTACCTGTGGCCGGTCCGGATTCGGGTCGCCACGCCACACGCTGAAGTGCCCGAGGAAGTCCGCGTCACTGCCCGGAGTGGCGCAGAACTGGGCGACAGCCAGTGCCGCCGGGTCGCCATAGGCGCTCACCGGGCCACCCACCCGTTCCCGGTCGGCACCCACTGCGGCACACGGCCCCACCGCTCCTGCACGAGCCTGGTCATCTGCGCCAGCAGGCCCCATTCGCCGGGCTTCTCCGGGTCCGCCCCGCGGTCCCAGGTGGCGAACACTGTCTCGCCGTCACGGACAGCTGCCCAACAGTCGCCGCGGTCCACCAGTTCGTACTGCGGTTCCTCGCTCATTTCGGGACCTCCCTTCATCTCGTCAGGCCGCGCGGTCTACGCGTCCCGGTTGTCGCGAACACGGGCCAGCACGTCCTCCAGCTCGTCCGGCTTGACCAGCACGTCGCGGGCCTTGGAACCCTCGCTCGGCCCGACCACCCCGCGGGTCTCCATGAGGTCCATCAGCCGCCCGGCCTTGGCGAAGCCGACCCGCAGCTTGCGCTGCAGCATCGAGGTCGACCCGAACTGGCTGGTTACCACCAACTCCACCGCCTGCAGGAGTAGGTCCAGGTCGTCGCCGATGTCCTCGTCCGCCGGGTGGCCGCGCCCGCCGGGGGCGGTGCCGGAGGTCGCGGTGACCACTGCGGGCAGGTACTCCGGGGCCATCTGGTGCTTCCAGTGGTCAACCACGGCGGCGATCTCCGCCTCGTCGACCCACGCCCCTTGGAACCGGACCGGTTTGGAGGCGCCCATCGGCAGGAACAGGCCGTCGCCGCGGCCGGTCAACTTCTCCGCACCCGGCTGGTCGAGGATGACCCGCGAGTCGGACAGGGAGGCGGTGGCGAACGCCAGACGCGACGGCACATTTGCCTTGATCAGGCCGGTGACGACGTCGACGATCGGCTGCTGGGTGGCCAGGACCAGGTGGATGCCGCAGGCGCGGGCCAACTGCGCGATGCGCACCACCGAGTCCTCCACATCGCGGGGGGCGACCATCATCAGGTCTGCCAGCTCGTCCACCACCACCACCAGGTAGGGGTAGGGCTCGATGACGCGCCGGCTGTCCGTCGGCGCCCGGTGCGCACCCGACCGGACCTTGGCGTTGAACTCGTCGATGTGTCGCACCCCGGCGGCGGCCAGGTCGTCGTAGCGCATGTCCATCTCCCGCACCACCCAGTCGAGGGCGTCGGCGGCCTTCTTCGGGTTGGTGACGACAGGGGTGACCAAGTGCGGGATGCCGTCATAAGAGGTGAACTCCACCCGCTTCGGGTCGATCAGCAGCAGCCGCAACTGCGTGGGGGCGGCCCGGGTCAGCAACGACACCAGCAGCGAGTTGAGGAAGGCGCTCTTACCCGCACCGGTAGCGCCGGCCACCAGCAGGTGCGGCATGCGGGCCAGCAGGCCGACCACGGTCTGCGCCTCCACGTCGACACCAAGCGGGACCAGCAGCGGATGTGGGTCGGTGACCAGCCGGGCATCTTGCAGCAGGGTCGCGAGGGACACAACGTCGCGGGTGGTGTTGGGCACCTCCACCCCGATGAACGGGTGGCCGGGCACCGGCGCGAGGATCCGCACGTCCTGGCCGACCTTGAGGGCGAAGTTCCGCGTCAGGCGGGTGATCGACTCGACGCGGACCTTCGGGCCGGGGGCGATGTTGAAGCGGGTGACCTGCGGGGCGCGCACCCACGACACCACCTCGGCGTCGAGTTCGAACGCGTCCAGGACGGACTGGAGGGTGTCCCGTACCTGCCCACTGGCTTGCGCCGCGTCAACTGTCGCAGGTGCCGCCGGCGGCAAGGTGGGCAGTTTCACCGTGTGCGCCGGTGTGAGCGTCTCAACCTGGCCGCCGATCGCGGCCGGTGGTTTCTGCGGTGCCTGCACCGGTGCAGCCCGTGCCACCGCCGCGGGGGCGGACTCGGCCGGATCGTTCGGGTCGTCGGCGGCCGCCTGCTGCCACACCATCTGGTAGGCGGCCAACGCCCACGCGACCACACCCGCCAGCCACACCAGCCGGGACGCCCACAAGTGCCCGGCGACTGCGGCCACCAAGGTCACCCACACCCCCGCTGCGGCAACCACTCCCCCCGCCCGGGTGGCGCGTTTCTCGATCCGCCGCACCCGGCGGCCATCATGCTGGCCCACCTCGACCCGGGCCGCCTCGATGGCCTGCTTCGTCAGCCGATGCCGGACGTAGACGTAGACCGCAGCCGAGGCCACACCCGCCGCTGCCAGCACCCCGACCGGCGACATGCGCGAGTGGGCCGCACCCGCGCCCGCGAAGGCGCAGCCGCCGAGGATCTTCCACGGCAGCACCTCGCGGCGGTACCGCTTGTGCGCGGCGACCAGCCACGGCGGGATCCGCCGTTTGACTGGCTGCTGGGCAGCAGCGACTGGCTGCGGCTCCGGCTCGGGCTTGCGGTACTCGTTGGCGGCCACCACCACCGTGCGCAGGATCTTCCCCACTGGTGCTCACCGCCCCCCGGTGGCGCGCAACGCCACCACGACGGCGGCAACCAGCAGGTAGGTGCCCCACCGGCGGGTCGGCCGCACCGCGACCCATCGCAGCGGCCCCTGCAGGCCGGCAGGGAACACGACCATCAGCGCGAACAGCAGCGGCCGGTCCAACCAGTTCGACACCTGCCACGCCTTCAGCAGCCACCACGGGCTTCCGGCCGGCAGGCGGGTGACGTCGACTGCCGACTCGTCCCACGCCCCCCGGTACGACTGTGGCCGCTGCGTCCACACCCACCACTGCGACAGGGCGCGGCGCGCCCGCCGCCGGACGCCGGGCCGCTCAGTCTGGCTGTCGTCGCCCGGCGCCTCGGAAATCTCGGCGACGATGCTGCCGGTGGCGGTCATGTGTTGGCCCATTTCTGCGCAAGGTCGGTCATCTCATCGCCGATACGGTCCAACTGCTCGGCGGTCATGTCGTCGGCGAGCGCCCGCACGAACCTGATCGCGTGTTCCAACCGCCGCCGAGGATCCGTCTCGTTGGTGATCTCGTTCATGAAGTAGTTGTGGCGGTTGGCTCGGCCGCGGGCTGCCCGTTCGACGCGGCGTTCATCGATGGGCTTGCTTGGCATAGCGACCCTCCCCGTGTTTCGTTTTGACGTGACTGTGGGTAGCGGCTAGCCTCACACGCGCGTGTCACGCGCCGACCCGAAGCCGAAACCGCCGATTCTGGGGACCCCGCCACCCGGGGGAGGGGACACCCACGGTGACGGTCACGGCGCATCCCCCCGGCGGATCCTGTTGGCCATCGCCAACACCCCCCGCGTGGCCTCCCCCAGGCAGCCGGCCTTCCACGCCTCCTTCACCAGCCAGCCGCACGCGATCCACAGCCCCTGCTTCGGGGTGGCTGCCCGATCAACACGCGCCTGGTGGTGAGCGGCGCGGCGCCGGCCGCGCCGCTCATCAGTGCTGGTCGCTGCGGTCACATCCGCCTACCGGCGCCCGCATCGGCCATGCCCCGGCTGCCCTGCTCCAGCTTCGGGGCGGCCCGCTGCGCCAGCATGAACGCGCCGAGCAGGCACAAGGTGGCCACAGCCGTCGCGGACCCCTCGCCGAGGACGGTGCCGAAATTCTGGTGCGACCACGTGTTGATGTGGTCGATCCACCCGTGCACGGCACCGCCGAGGGTGCCGTGCACCAGCAGGAACAGCGACGGCAACACCGACGCCGCGAAGACCGCCTTCCGGTTGGGGGTCAGGTCGGAGAACACGTCGACCAGGAAGACGACGGACACGACCAGCGGCGCGGCCCAGCCGAGGTGCCACGGCAGCATGCTGGCGCCGCCCTGGATGAGTCCCCCGATCCAGCAGATCGAGGCGGCCGAGCCGCCGATGATTGCGGCGATGAGTGAGAGCCACGCCAGCCCGAGCCCGGACATGGAGTTGATCCTGTTTCGGAGGTTCAGGACAAACCTGGGGTACTGCATGATCTTTCCTTTCACGGGGTGGTGAGGTCCGGCACGGGGGTGCCGTTGGCGTGGTGCTGGCCGACGGCCGGCTTGATGACCGGTGCCGGGCGGTCCGCCCATGCCTTGTCGGCGAGGCCGCGGAGGCGGACCGCCCGAGCTCGCCCGCCGCCGATCAGCCGCTGCACTTCGTTGATCGAGGGGGTCCGGTCGCCGAACTCGGCGGTGATGCGACGGAGGTCAGCCGTGTCCCCGGACCCCGGTCCGGTCCGGGGGTCCGGACCGGGGTCCGGCGGAGGGGGGGTCCGGTCGGTGAGGGGGGTCTGGCGCAAGGGGGTCTGGACCCCCTTCGGGCGGGGGGTCTGACGGACGGCCTGCCCGGGGGTCCGCTTCGACGCCACGGACCCCCGGGTCCGACGTGCTCCCGACCGACCCCGGTCCGGGCTCCGTGGCGCATCCGGGTCGACCTTCGACGCCACCTCGGCGGCGCCGAACGCGTCCCGGAGCGACGTGACTTCCAGGACGAGGCGGCGCCACTCGACGAAGGTTGCCCATGGTGCGAGGACGGCCTGCGCCAGCCGGGGCAGCGGCAGTTTCACCGGCGCGGGGATGCCTCGGCGCCGCATCACCTGCCGGCGGATCTCCGACAGGAGGACCTCGAACGCGAGGTTCGCCAGGACGGGCACCACGATCGCCAGCGCGATGGTGCCGTCGTCACCCGACGACCGCTCCCACGCCCATGCGGCGTTCGACGCCGCCGACAGGGCAACTGCCGCGGCGGTGCCGATGCGGGCGAACACCGCGGGACGGGCGTCCAGCGAGGCCGCGTACGCGACTGCGGCCATCGACACGGCAAGCCCGTCGATCACCAGCGGCAGGAGCTGGGGCAGGTGGAAGTGCTTGAACCGGGCAAAGGAGGTCTGCTCCGTGAACGACCACACGCAGCCAGCCACCCAGACCCCCGCGACAAGTACGAGCGCAAGCGTCATAGGGACACGACGGGTCCAGGTGGCTGGCTGCGTCTCTGCAGCGAGTGGGGCACCCGGTGTGGTGGTGTCCTGAGTCGCGCTCACGACCGGATCGCCTCCTGCAACCACGCGGGAAGCTTCTCGACCGTCAGGCTGACCATGGCAATCAAGAGGCCAATGCGGGCGAGCAAGCGCAGTGCTTCGGCGTCAAGCAGGAAGGTGGCCAGCCACTCCACTGCGAAGAACAACATCCATGCTGCCCACCGACCGACAGCGTGCCCGATCCGGCGGCGGCGGCGCCGGTCGTCGTCACGGGACCTGACAGTGATCATGCCGTCGTTCACGTCGTCTTTCCTCCCAAAGGTGCGCCGTGGTCGCGCATGAACGGCACCGGGTCGATGGCACCGGTGGCCGCATGGTCGTCGCCGTTGGTGTGGACCTCGAAGTGCACGTGCGGCCCTGACGAGTTGCCCGACGACCCGGACCAGCCGATCGGCTGCCCGGCGCTGACCTGGTCGCCGACCTTGACCAGCGGAGCCACCATCATGTGGCAGTAGCGGGTGATGATCCCGCCGGCGTGGGCAAGGTCGACGTACCAGCCGCAGCCCTTCGCCGAACTGGACCCGTCCCGGTTGCAGGTGCCGACGGTAGCCTCCGTGGCCGGGTCGCATTTGGCCACGATCACCGTCCCGGCGGCCGCCGCATGGATCGCGGTGTGCTTCGATGCGGCCAGGTCGACGCCGTTGTGGGTGGGCCGGTCGGGTGTGCGGAACCCGGAGACGATCTGCCCACCCACCGGCACAGTCCACCCACCCGCCGAAACCTCCCCGGGTTGGGTGCACCGGCCGGCCTGCGTACCGGCCTGGTTCGCCGCCCCACCGGCCACCTTGTTCACCAGTGCGGCAGCGGCCGGCTCGTGCTTGGCGTAGGCGTTGGGGAACGCGGAACGTTGCACCGCCTGCGCGGCCCGGGTCAGCGACATCTGCGCCCAGCCGGGCACCGCCAGCAGGTGCTCGTAGAACTTGCGCGACGAATAGGCCGGGTCGGTCACCTGCGCCGGGGTGCCCCAGCCCTGCGAGGGGCGCTGCTGGAACAGGCCCAGCGAGTCGTGGTCGTTGGCGACCGTCGAGTTGTTCAGGTCGTCTTCCTGGATGGCGGTCGCGACGGCGATCACCCAGCCGCGGGGCGGCACGGCCATCTGCTGTCCGACCCGCACGATCGTGGCCGCGTTGCCGGTCTGCTTGGCAGACCAGCCGGGCGCCTTCACCGGCACCGGTGCCGGCGGCGCGGTGGTGCCGCCGCAGGTGAGCGCTGCGGTGGTGGTGGCCTGCTGGTCGCCGCCGGTGAACGCGGCCGCCAGTGAGACGGCCGCAGCGCCGCCGCAACACACCACGACCAGTGGGACACCGGCGGCGAGGGTGACGAGCAGCGCCTTTTTCACGGCTGCACCTGGTCAATCTGCGACACCAGCCACCGGCCGTCACCGGCGTACACCGTGGTCACCTTGACGGTGACCACGGTCTTGTTGACGTCGGTGTTGGCGACGATGGGGGTGGTGACCACGGCCTGCCCGGTGCCGAACGCGGCCACGCTCTTGACCTGCCCGACCCGTCCGACCGGTACCCGGGTCATGTCGACGTCAGCGAGCAGCTGCGCCAACTGCGGGGTGACCAGGTCCTGCCACGACTTGTGCCACTGGGTGGCGCTCTGCCCCGCGGTGTTGAGGAAGCGGGCCAGGAACTCGACGGTGGCCTCCTGCGCCACCTGGAGCCCATCCCCGGTCGTCGGGCTCGGGCTGGTTATCGGGTCCGGTGCCCCGTCGTCGCCTGTGTCTGCGGGGGCGCTTTGCGACGCCGCCGCCGGGTCGGTGGGCGATGGGGTACTCGCCGTCCAGCCGTCACTGCTGGGCATGGTGACCGGGGGTACGGTGCCGGCCGCGTTGTGGTGGCGGTTCAGCCCACCAACGGCGGCCAGCACCACGACGGCCGTGACCGCGGCGGCGACGGCGACGTGGCGGATGGAGAGCCGGCGTAGGACCGTGCTGATCGTGTTCACAGTCGCCTCCCGGCGCCGGCGATGGTTTCGGGCCGCGCCGGATGCGCTGGCGCGGCGGTGATGGCCAGCGGCTGGTGGCCGGCGGGCAGCGTCGTCGCGGTGATGGCGGCCGAGGCCTTGACCTGCGGCTGGTCCTCGTCGTCGTCGCGGTGATGGCGGCCGACGGTGTGTAGCAGCCGCCGCACCGGACGCAGCAGCATGAACGCGGCGACCCCGGCCAGCAGCACCCCGAAAATCTGCACCGCGCCGGGCAGGTCGCTGGCGAACAGCAGGTTGGTGGCGGTCAGGTACACACCAGCACCGGCGCCGAACAGGACGATGTTGATGATCGACCCGACGACGATGTTGAGTAGTCGCCGCACACCACCGGAGGCGGGGCGCAGCAGCCCAACCGTTGCGAGCCCGGGCAGGACGATGACGGCGATGCGGAACACCATGAACCCGAGCAGGATCAGCAGCGAGGCGGCCATGTCGAACCCGGCGAAGATCGCCGCTGACAGGGCTGCGACGAATCCGTCGCCGATCCGGTCGATCCCGCGCAGGCCCTGCAGGTGCTCGTAAGCGCCTGGGTCCTCGGTTTTGATTTGCGCGGCGATCGTCATCCACCGGACCTTCTTGTGGTTGATGACCTCGGTCCGCTGGTCGGGGTGGGCGGCCAGGTCGGCGGCCTGCCCCCACGACAGGGTGGCCGCGTCGTACAGGGCCAGCCCGTACTTCTGCGCGGTCGGCGAGTCTGCCGACCCCAGTTCCGCGCGCAACCACGACCGGTACAGGACCGCCTGGGTGACGGTGTCCGAGGCGCGTACCGCGACGCTGCGGTGGTCGACGCACGAGTCCGGGCCGGGCAGCGGGCACTGGTCGGTGGGGATGGACACCGGCTGCGGCGCGAGCACCGAGTGCATGGCGGACAGGCCAGTCAGCGACACCTGGTCGGCGAGGTGGGCGGCGGCGAGGGGGTATTGGGCGACGGCGGTCACCGCCACCATGACGACCATCGCCCAACCGGCGACCTGGGTCGCGTCGGACAGGCGCCCACGCCGGGCCCGACTGATCAGGTACAGGCCGGCGAGGACCAGAGTCAGCACACCGAAGGTCGAGAAGACGTACTTGTATCCGTCCTGGGTGGCGGTGGTGACAAACTCGTCCGACCAGTTCCACATGCTGCCTGGGTCGTAGGCGCGTTCCCGCAGCCCGTTCGCCGCGCCGATGATCGACGCGGCGGCGGTGAACTCCATCGACGCGACCGCGTTCTCCCCGACCGCGTCCGGGTGCGCCAGCATGCTCACGCACCCGGTGGCGCCGCCCACGTCGTAGGTCTGCACCTGGTAGCCGGCCACTCCGTAGTGGCTGTACTGGCCGGACACACCCGAGTGCAGGTCGGAGTCGGGGCGGCGGGTGAACCAGCCGGCGATCCCGGCATCTGGGGAGTCCGGCACCGGCGGCTGCAGGCACTCGGTTTGCTGCGTGACGGCGGTACCGAGCCGGGACGCACAGAGGTCGAATTGGGACGGGTCCTGCCACTGCTTCACCGAGCACAAATCTTGGCTCGGGGCGGCGGCTGCCGGCTGCGCACCAGGCAGCACGACGGTGACCGCGGCCACACACACCGCGGCGGCAGCGAAGACCAGGCGACGCATCATCACCGGGCACCTCCAGGGGTGGTGTTGAGCCGGTCGAGCAGGTCCGGCGCCCACGACACATCGACGCGGATCTTCTGTACGCGACCCTCGACGTCACGCATCAGGAACTCGCGGTAACCGAGCCGGTCGGTGGAGTCGGCGGCGACCTGCGACAACGTGGCCAGGGTCTGCTCGTAGCCGGCGCCGACCGGCACCCGCAGCAGCCGCAGCGCCTCGGCGGCGATGTCGGCGTCTTCGGCGATGCGTCCGACGAACACCGTCGACACGAGGTTCTGCACATCCAGGCCGAGGATGTCCTTCGGGTTCTGTGAGGCGACCAGGCCGGCGATGTTCCACTTGCGGGAGTCCCGGGCCAGCCGCACCAGGAACGCCCGCCCCGACGGCCAGTCGTTCATGAAATGCGCCTCGTCGAGGCCGACCAGTTTGCGGGCGTGCATGTCGCCGCCGTAGCAGCGGCGCACCGCGAGCCGGTGCGCCAGGTGCAGCATCGGCAGCGCGATGGATTCCTCGGTGGACCAGTACTCGCGTTCGATGCCCAGGTCGGGCAGTCGCAGACCGGCCATGGTGATGACGGTCAACGCGGCGTTGGTGGTGAGCATGCCCGCCGGTGGGTGGCCGAAGAACAGCCGGGCCAGGGGCAGCTCGGCGGCGTCGCCAAGCAGGTTGGCCACGCTCTTCGCGTCCACGTCACCGGCGTCGCCGTCGATGTTGAGCTGGTCCAGGACGTCCTCGAGGGCGGTGGACTCGTCGGCCGGTACCTGGCGCAGCGCGTTACGCAGCGCGGTCACCGGCTCGGACAGCCGTACCGTCTGCGGCGGCAGCAGCATCATGCACAAATCGCGCACCAGCGACCTACGTTCGGCCTGCGCGGTGGACACCGCCGTGTCGAACTCGACGTCCCCGTCGGGGCCGTCGGTGAAGTCGCGGCGGCGTGGGGTGGGCACCAGGGCGTACGGGGCGAGGGTGCCGGTCTGCGCACCGGCCAGGTTGACCACGCGGGCGTGCCCAGCCAGCTCCGGCATCTCGGCCAGCCGACCCAGCGGCCCGGACGGGTCGAGCAGGGTGACCTGCACCCCCCGGCGGGCCGCCAGGTAGCCCAGCGCCCCCATGAGGGTGGACTTGCCACCGCCGGGTTCGGCGACGAACACGGCCAGCCCGGACCGTTCCCGTACCTGCATCGGGAAGTGCGGGTCGTACAGGACCGGCCGGCGGCCGGCGCCGGCGGTGTGGCCGATGTAGTCGCCGTGGCCGTCGCCGACGATCGCGGCGGCCTGCGGCAGCGCGGCGGCGAACATGCCTACCGGCATGCGCCGCAGGTAGCCGGTGTTGGCGATCGGCTCACCGGGGATGAACTCGCGGCCGAGGCGGTCCTGGTGCTTGGGGTGGCGCAGGTCGATCCGGGCCCGCTGGGCGTACAGGCGGATCGTCTCGTCAACCCGGGTCAGGCATTCCTTCTCGGTCGGGGCGGTGACGGCCAGCCGGTGCCAGCCATGCACCCGGGTCGCGTCAACGGGCCGACCGGTGTCAATCTGGTCGCTCACGTCGCGGGCCCGGTCGGCGAGGCGGTGCAGCGACTCCGGCACGTCTAGGTCGTGCTGGCGCCAGTCCCGCTGCTGCGAGCGGATCAGCAGCAGCTGCTGGTTGATGCGGCCCGAGGTCGCGGACGGGTCCAGCACGTCCACCCGCGATGAGGTTTCCACCGGCCACGGCAACTGGTCGGCCAGGTGCAACCACGGGTCGTGCAGTTGCGGAATCTCCTGGTCCTCCATGCGGCCCACGGTCAGGACCGCGACGTGGGACTCCTGCCCGGTGACCCGGTCAACGAGGCGGGTGGTGGCGCCGTAGCGGTCGCGGTACCGGTCGACCCGCTCGGTCAGGGCGAGGATGTCACCCGGGTCGAGGCTGCCCGGTACGTGCGGCGGCGGGTCCAGGCCGAGGCCGACCGACCGGTACAGCAGCCACGCTAGCTCTTCCGCGGAGGCTGGTACCGCGGCCAGGCCGTAGCCGGCGAGCATGTCATCGAAGACGCCCACCCGTTCGGTGAGCCGCGCCACCTCGGTGTCGCCGGCCGCCGGGCGGCGGCGCCGTAGCCCACCGAGGGTGTCGGTGATGCGCCGCCGGGCGAACGTCACCCCCAACAGGGCATGCCCCTGGGTGTGGCCGCCGGCCAGCAGGTGCTCAACGGCGGTGGACAGGTGCCGCTCCCATGGCATCCCGGGCGGCAGCGGGGCCGGGTTGGCGGCCCGCTGCATGTCGTCCCAGGCGCAGACCGGGAACGGGCGGGTGGTGCGGCGCAGGTGCAGCCGGTGCCCCACTAGGCCGGCGAACTGGGCGGCGACCGCCGCCAGCAGGCCCTCCCGGTCCGGGTCGCCGCGGAACGCCCACACCTGCTCGGGCAGCCGGTACCAGGCGGTCACTGTGGCGCCGGTGAACGTCAGGTGCCCGACGACCTCGGTCAAGGCCAGCTCGGCGGCCGGCGCCGGGTCCTTCGCGACACGCCGCCACGGGGCGAGGTTGAGGATCACAGTCGCTCCTGCCGGATACGGACGTTGGTGGCGGACAGGCGCGGCAGCGCGCCGGGTGGGGTCGGGGTGTACCTGCGCCAGTCGGTGAGGACGGTGGCGATGACCTTCCGGGCGGGCCGGTCCGGGTCGACATGCTGCGACACCCAGTGCGTACAGAAGATCGCCGTGGCGAGCGCGAGCCCGCCGACCTTCCAGTCGCCGCCGGTGACCGCCAGCCCGCCGCCGAGACACACAGTCGCCAGGGCGACGAACAACCCCCACTGGCCGTAGGTCAACTGCACGGGCAGGGTGTAGCCAGGCGGCCCCACGTAGACCAGCCGGGCCCGGTAGATGTCGTCGTCGACGCGGAACTTCATCGCCTGTACCGCCTCAGCTGATGACGAGGTGGACGAGGTACTGGCCGGCGAAGAACAACACCCCAGCGCTGGCGATCAAAACGACGCCGATCACCACGATCGAGAACTGGGTCAGGGTGGCGTTCATGTCGCCCTTCTTCGAGCGGCCGATCGCGTAGATGCCGGCGAGGGCGATCAGGATCGGCAGCACCCACGAGATCAGGAAGTTCATGAACCCGTTGGGGTTGACATGCGCCGTCGGCGCTGGCCCGGCAGGCGTCGGATCGGCGGCCAGCACGTGGCTGGGAGCGGCCAGTACCCAACTGGGGTGGTGTGCAGTCGCGCCCATCAGAGCGTGCGCAAGGTGCATGAAGGTGCTCATCGGGGCTCGTTCTCCTTGGTGTCGTCGCTGCGGCACTGTCGCCTGCTCGCGGCGTGGAGCGGCTTCACGCGGCCACCGCCAGCACGTCACGTCGCACCATCCGGGTTTGGGTCCGCGCCACGTGCACCGCATCGAGCAGGGCATGCGCCAGAGCCACCGCGGCGCCGATGGTCAGCTTCTGCTCGAAGTTGACGCCCCGGTCGTCGTCGCAGCCGAGGATCACCGTGCACCGGCCGGTGCGGTCCATGTCGGCGAGCACCTTCAGCCACGGCCCGGTACCTCCGGTGTGGACCTCGGCGACCTCGGAGAGGTGGTGCCCGTCGCAGCCGACGCCGGTGCCGCAGAAGGCGGGGTGCAGTTCGTCGGTCCAGGCGGGACGCCAAGCGTGGATCTCGTCGAGGGTGTTCAGGTCAGGCATGGCGGGCTCCGTTCAGGGCGGGTGACGGGTGGAGGAGGGCTTCGGGCCGCTCCGTCGGTGAGGGGTTCTGGGCCGCGAAGGCGGCCGCGAGACGCTGGTACTCGTCGGCCTTCGCCCGCAGTAGGGCGGTCAGCCCGTCCAGGTCAGGGCCGGGGATCGGGCAGTACATGCCGCCGCCGTGGGCCGTCATGACGTGGCCTCCGCTGGTATCGTCTGGAAGTCCCCAGCCGCCGCGGTCTTCCGGCTCCGTGCGGGCGTCGTTGGCAGCACGACGGCTGGGGCACACTCTTCGGCGAGGTCCGGCGCTACGGCGTCGGGCCTCGACTTGTTCTTGGCCAACAGTTGCCACACGCGCGTGGCGTGCAGGTCGATCAGTTCGCCGATCTCGGCGAATGTGTAGCGGCTGCCGTCTGGTTTCGGCGTGTCGCGGATCTGGCGCAACTTCGCCTTGCGCAAGGCGGCGTGCCTGCGCGGGAACCGCCAGCCCATGACATCCGCCAGCCGGTTCAGCGCCGCAACACAGTCGAACGGGTCGGGGATGGCCTCGAACTCGCCGACCGGTGGCGGGGTTGGGGCTGACATCCGCAACTCGTCCTCCGTCACATCTAGATCTAAATCCCTAGACATCTAGTATGCACAGATGTCTAGGGATGGTCAAGGAGGGCAGGCGCGGCGGCTTACCTAGGTCACCTAGAGCCCCTTACGCTTATCGACGTGACCGTCAATCCGGACGACCCGCTGCCGCCGTATGCGCAGGTCGCGGAAGCTCTCCGCACCGCGATCC